>PDVJ01000103.1_pt2 | contig 23238 bp, 23 predicted proteins | sample 1369811 | NCBI WGS metagenome assembly PDVJ01 (sample SAMN07795376, study PRJNA414565) | Alkali sediment metagenome, whole genome shotgun sequencing project. | reverse complement strand
GATATTTATCAATTGTTGATTGAGATTATTTGATTATTTATCCTGATATTGTCGAAGCTGGACAGGATAAGCCGGAAATCGCAGATGGGGAATTAAAGCCCCTCTTCGGAGAGCTTCTTTATCAGATCGGATTGGCTGGCCGTGAGTTTTTTTGGCACATCAACGAATATGCGCACGAACTGATCCCCGCGCCCCTCGCCCTTCAGATGGGAAGCTCCGAACCCTTTCATTCGGATTTTCGTGTTGCTCTGGGTTCCGGCGGGAATTTTCAANCTTTTCGGCCCGCCGCTCNGNGTCGGCACTTCGATCGTCGATCCGAGGCAGGCCTGGGAGAAGCTGACGGTCTTTTCGACGTACAGATCATCGCCGTCCCTCGAGAATATGGGATGGGGCAGCACCTGGATGTTGAGATAGAGATCCCCGGCCGACCCGCTGTAATGCCCATGAAGCCCTTTCCCCGCCAGGCGGAGTTTCTTCCCGGACGAGATTCCGGCAGGGATCTTCACGCTGACTTCCTCCGTCACGTCGCCCTTTTTCAGGGACAGCTTCTTCTCGGCCCCCAGGACGGATTCTTCCAGCGTTATCGACAGGTTATACTCGATGTCCTGCTCGCTCGGGGACGGAGCCTCACGCTGCCCGTAGGCCTGCTGGCCGAAGAGATCCCCGAATGGATCGGCTTTACGCTGAGTCGTGTAGGCGCGTCTTCTGCCTCCGCCCCCTCTTCCTCCCTGCCAGGTGAATTCCCCTCCCAGGTTCCCGAAGCCGAATCCCCTGAGGATGTCATTGATATCGAAGTCGCGGAAGATATCTTCCTGGGTGAACTTCTGACGGAAGGCGTCTGTACCGAACTCATCGTATTGCTTGCGCTTTTCAGGGTCACTCAGGACGGCGTAGGCCTCGCTGATCTCCTTGAATTTTTCCTCGGATCGCTTCTTGTCGGAGGGGTTGCGGTCGGGGTGATGCTTGAGTGCGAGCTTTCGGTAGGCTTTCTTGACATCGTCGAGACTGGCGCCCTTGTCGACACCGAGTGTTTTGTAATAATCGACGGCCATGACTTCACTCCAAACCCCTCAGGCGTATTATCTGCCGTTATAATAGGTTCGCAGACGCTCTTCGTCAATGGATACAGACCATTTGGTCTGATCCCCGAAGAATCATGCGGCCCGGCCCAGATCGAAGGCCTTGAGATTGGCCTTCACGTTTTTCTCCGGCAGGACCTCGCTCAGGACCTTCTTCCAGTCCTCAGGGCTGATCTCCGGGATGAAGCGGGAAATGGCTCCGAGCATGACCGTGTTGACGGCCCTCCGGTTTCCAGCCTTGGTGGCCAGTTCCGGACCGGCGATGACCTTCACTCTGTCCAGACCGAACTGGGATTTGATGCTTTCGTAGACTTCTTTCGGGTAATCGGCATCACCCAGATTGACGGAGGGCGGGTAAATCTCCTCGTCATTGACGAGGACCATCCCCCCTGTTTTCAGGTAATCCAGGTATCGCAGGGATTCCAGCTTTTCGAAGGAGACGATCATGTCCACGTCGCCCTTTCGGGCCAGGGGCGAATAGACCTTTGCCCCGTAACGGACATGGCTCGTGACACAGCCGCCACGCTGGGCCATGCCGTGAACCTCGCTCTTCTTCACATCGTAGCCCTTGTCCATCATGACCTTGCAGATGATATCGCTTGCCAGCAGGATTCCCTGTCCCCCGACTCCGGCCAGCAGAAGGCTTTTTACCCTGTTGTCCATGGCGTTATTGGTCCTCCCGAGTAATCGCTTCCTGGCGGCAGAGCTGCGCGCACAGCGTACAGCCCGTGCACAGGGTCGCGTCGATGACGGCGATCCCTTTCTGTTTCTTCCGGTCCGGCCGCGCAGGCAGTCCCGTCTTCTCGAAGTCCTTCCACGAGATGGCGGGGCAGCCGCAGCTCAGACATACCTTGCATCCGATGCATGTCTCGGGATCGATGCTGAAAGGCTTCGCCTGGGTGGCTTTCTTGCTCATCAACAGCACGCAGGGCGACCGGGAAATAATCAGTGAGGGGCCTTCCTTCTGAAGCTCGCGCTTCAGGACCTCCGTTGTGTTCTTGAACTCCAGCGGATCGATCACCTCGACGCTGTCAATGCCCAGGATCTTTCCCAGGGCCGCAAAATCCAATTCCTTCGTCTTTTCGCCCTGGAGGGTTCTGCCAGTGGCCGGGTGCTCCTGCATGCCCGTCATGGCCGTGGTCCGGTTGTCGGCGATGATGAAGACGGCATCGCTTCGGTTGTAGGCCGCATTGAGCAGCGTCGTGATCCCCGAGTGGATGAAGGTGGAATCGCCGATGACGCCGACGACCTTCCCCTTCCCTTTCGCGCCCAGGGCCTTGCTCATCCCGTGGGCGATTCCGATGCTTGCGCCCATGCAGATGCAGCTGTCCATGCCGGAGAGCGGCTTCATGTACGAAAGGGTGTAGCATCCGATGTCGCCCGAGATGAAGGCCTTCGTCTTGTTCAGAGCGTAGAACAGCCCGCGGTGGGGGCAGCCCGGACAGAGGTTGGGCGGCCGGGGCGGGATCGTCTGCAGGGTTACGGCGGGTGCCGACGATGTCCCGGTGATGGCTTTCTCCACGACACCGGGGTCGAACTCGTTGGTGTAGGGGAAGACGGCCTTCCCCGTCACCTCGATCCCCATGGCCTTGATCTGTTCCTCGATGAAGGGGTCCAGTTCCTCGACGACGTAGAGCTTCTTCACCTTCGAGGCAAACTCGCGGATCATCTTCTCGGGAAGGGGGTGCACCAGGCCCAGCTTGAGGTAGGAATAGCCGGGAAAGGCGTCCCTGGAGTAATTGTAGGGCATGCCCGCCGTGATGATCCCGACCTCGGGGCTGCCCATCTCCATGCGGTTTCCTTCGAAGGTCTCCGCCCATTCCCGGATGGCCTGAGTGCGTTTCTCCACCTCGAGACGCCGGGCCCGGGCGTTCATCGGGACCATGACGTACTTGAGGGGGAGATGGCGGATCTCCGTGCGGTCCGCGGCTTTCACGGGCTCTTCGATCCGGACGACGCTCTTGGAGTGCGACACGCGTGTCGTCGTCCTGAGGAAGACCGGCGTGTCGAACTTCTCGGAGAGCTCGAAGGCGAGCTTCATGAAGTCCTTTGCCTCCTGGCTGTCGGCCGGCTCCAGCATGGGGATCTTCGCGAACTTCGCGTAGTTGCGGTTGTCCTGCTCGTTCTGCGAGCTGTGAAGCGACGGGTCGTCGGCCGTGATGATCACGAGCGCCCCGTTCGTCCCGGTGTAGCTCACCGTGAAGAGCGGGTCCGCCGCCACATTGACGCCCACGTGCTTCATCACCGCCATGGACCGGGCCCCTGCAAAGGCGGCCCCGATGGCCACCTCGAGCCCCACTTTCTCATTGGGAGACCACTCGGCATAGACGCCCTTGTACTGTGCGAAGGCCTCCAGGATTTCCGTGCTCGGCGTACCCGGGTAGCCCGCGCCGAAGGTGGCCCCGCACTCCCAGGCGCCGCGGGCAATCGCCTCGTTTCCCGACATGAGTTCCTGCATGGTTCTTCTCCGTCCCCCTTTATCCCAGCTGCGCGATTTTCCGTTTGAGCAGAGTCGATGCCGTGGGGTCCTTGGTCTTTTCCAGCGCCTTCTTGTAAAAGTCCAGCGCCTTCCCACGATCGTTCATCTCTTCGTAGACGCGCGCGATGTTCCTGTAGCTGAGCCCCTCGTGGACATTTCCCGGTTTCGAATCCGCCACCCGGGTGAACGCCTCCAGGGCCTTGTCGTATTCCTTCTTCGCCTCGTAAGCGTATCCGATCCCGAACCACGCGTAGACCGTCCGGATGTCTTTGCCGGATGCCTTGTCGATGAAGACCCGGTAGACCTGGATCGACCGGTCGAACTCGCCGGCCGTGAAGTAGAGGTTCCCCAATTCGTAGCGGGCTCCCTGAGCGGCATCGCTCGAGGGGTACTTCTCCACGACGCCTTCGAAGGCCTTGGCGGCTTCGGAGTCGGCAAGCCCCATCCCCATGGGGTCGGCCCTCATGACCTTCATCCGCGCCTCGAAATATGCCTTGGCCGCCTCTCTCTCGGTGTGGGCCGAATAGAAGAAATACCCCGCTCCCAGCACGATCACGAGGGCAAGCGCGCCGGAGGCCGCATAGAGCTTCTGCCGGTTTTCCCGGGCATAGGTCATGACCTTCCCGACGGCCTCCTGAAAGGCGTCGGGCTGCTCGAGATCTTTTTTATCCATTTTTGCTGCAACCATAGTTGATGTCTCCCAAAATTCTCTCAGGGTTTTTGCATGGCTGTGAAAATCTCACCCACCCGGGCCGGTGCCCGGACGATCTTGCCCTCCCGGTTGAGGAAGGCGTGGGTGGTCGAACCTTCGACGAGAAGCTTTTCCCGCTTCTCGTCCCATATCTCGTAGGCGAATTTCACGCTGGCTCGCCGAAAATACTCGATCCGGGTCTCGACGATGACGATCTCGTCATATCTCGCGAAGAACCCTTCCTTCTCCATCTCGTCGTAAACGACCCCCGCCTCCCGCATCAATTCCGTCCGTCCGATCTCGAACCAGCGGATGTAGTTCGTGTGGTAGACGATCCCCATCGCATCGGTGTCGGCGTAAATGACCCGGATCTTAACGACGCCTGTCTTCAATGAACCGTCTCCAGTCTCGGATGAAACCCTCCATCAGCTGGAAGCCCGGGGACACGAGAATTCCGCTTTCACGCGCCGCCGGCTCGCTGTAGGCCTTGCCGTTTTTCATATTGTCCGACGGGACGGATGACAGAACGGCAAAGGGGCTCGGTTCCGAAACATGTGTCTTTTTTGCCACCGGCGTCGGATGGTCGCTCAGCACGAGGACCCGGAAATCGCCGAAACGGGCGATTCCCTTCAGGACGGTCCCGACAACCTTCTCGTCGAAATCCTCGAGGGCCTTCACCTTGCCTTCCGTGTTCCCCTCGTGGCCCATTTCGTCGGGGGCTTCCACGTGGACGAAGACGAAGTCGCTCTGTTCAAGCGCCTCGAGGACCTTCTCGCCCTTTCCGACGTAGTTCGTGTCGATGTAGCCCGTGGCCCCTTCCACTTTCAGGACCTCGAGCCCCGCATAGACCCCGAGCCCGTTGAGAAGATCCACGGCGGAGATCATGCCCCCGCGAAGACCGAATTTCTTCGTGAGGGGCTCCATGGCAGGCTTGCCTCCCTGGCCCCAAAGCCAGATGGAGGTTGCCCGTTTCTTTCCTTTTTCACTGCGGGAGCGGTTCACGGGGTGATCCCTGAGCACTTCCCTGGACTTCAGCATCAGATCAAGGACCTCGTCGGCGCCTTTGCCTTTCGGCAGGTACGGAGCCGTCGCCTGTCCGGTAATGTCATGGGGAGGGGTCGTCTCCACCACCGGCCCGCCGCCCTTCCATACGAGCAGGTGCCGGTAGCCCACGCCGGGGTAGAACTTCAGGCGGTCGGAGCCGATTGACTGATCGAGCCCGAGGATGATCTGGCGCGCCTCGTCCGTAGAGATGTGCCCGGCCGTAAAGTCCGCCATGATCGGGTCCGGCCCGTCTGACAGGGTGACGAGGTTGCACCGGAAGGCAAGGTCCCCCGGCTCGAGATGAACGCCCATGCTGGCGGCCTCCAGCGGCCCTCGCCCCGTGTAGCACGCCTCGGGGTCGTAACCGAGCACCGAAAGGATGGCCACGTCGCTGCCCGGTTTGAGCCCTTTCGGCACCGTGTCGATGAGGCCGAGGGTCCCTTCCCGGGCGATCCGGTCCATGTTGGGGATCTTTGCGTATTCCAGCGGGGTCTTCCCGCCCAGGCTCTCGACGGCCCAGTCCGCCATGCCGTCGCCCAGAAGCACTGCGTATTTCATTTCAGTCTGTCGTCCTCGATGCGGATGCGCACCGTTTTTCCTTTCAGGATAGCGAGCCGGTCGATCTCCTTCAGGGCCGACCGCACGTCCTTCTCCCGGGATTCGTGCGTCGTCATGACGACGGGAACGGCGCCCGCCTTGTCCTGCGCCCTGCCCTTCTGGATGACGGCGGCAATCGAGATGTTGTACTTCCCGAGTATCCCGGAGATTTTCGAGAGCACGCCCGGCCGGTCCAGGGCGGAGAAGCGGAAGTAGTAGTTCGTCACGATGTCGTCCATCGGCATCAGCGCGATGTCCTCGATCTTGTCCTCCGAGAGGGAGCGCGAGGGAACGCGGCGCGATACCCCTTTCAGGATGTCGCGGGCGATGTCGATGAGATCGGCGACAACGGCGCTTGCCGTGGGCATCATGCCCGATCCCTGTCCGTAGAGAAATACGGGTCCCGATGCGTCGCCGCGGATATGCAGGGCGTTGTAGTTGCCGTTCACGCTTGCCAGCAGGTGATCGAAGGGGATCATGGTCGGGTGGATCCGAGCCTCGATGGACCCCTCCCGCTCGATCGCGATGGCCAGCAGCTTGATCTTGTAACCCAGCTCCTTGGCGAATTCGATGTCCTGCTGACTCACCCCCGTGATGCCCTCCCGGTAGATGTCCTCCAGCCTCACCTTCTTGCCGTAGGACAGGGCCAGCGCGATCCCCAGCTTGTGGGCCGTGTCGATCCCCTCCACGTCGAAGGAGGGATCCGCCTCGGCAAAGCCCAGGACCTGGGCCTCGCGGAGCACCGTCTTGAAGTTCTTCCCCTCGTCGGTCATCTTCGTGAGGATGTAGTTCGTCGTGCCGTTCAGGATGCTGAAGATGGAGCGGATCCGGTTGGCTGCCAGGCTCTCCCGGAGGGTCTTGATGACGGGGATGGTGCCCCCGACGCTCGCTTCGAAACCGATGTTGACCCCGTGGCGCTCGGCTGCCTTGAAGATCTCGTTTCCGTAGGTGGCCAGCAGGGCCTTGTTGGCCGTCACCACGTGCTTTCCCTGCCGGATGGCCTCGAGAATGAAGCCCTTTGCCGGCTCGTAGCCTCCGACCAGTTCGATGACGATGGAGATTTCGGGATCGTTCAGGATGGCCTTGGCATCCTTGGTCAGGAGCTTCTTGTCCACAGACACCGGGCGAGGCGTCTTCAGATCGAGATCGGCAATCCTCTTGATGACGATTCTCGCTCCCAAACGCTGTTCGATAAGGCTGCCGTTTTCCATAAGCAGCTTCACGGCGCCGGAGCCGATGTTGCCGAAGCCGATCAGCCCTGCATAGATGGTTTTCATGGCGTGAGCTCCAAGTAAAAAGGCATTCCTGTTCTCCTTGCCCGCAACAGGTCGAGAAGCGGACAAATAAAGCACTTGATTATAGTGAAAATGATTGTTTTGTCAAAAGAAATCCGCGTGCATCAGCCCGTTCGGGCCAGGTCGAGCCGCCCTTCCCACTTCCACAGCAGGACCTCCCTGAGTGCAGCGTGCTCGATCCGCTCGAGGCGCGGGTCCTTCTCGACGAGATGGAAGGCCTCCGTCCGGGCATCGTTGAGGAGCCTGCCGTCGCGAAGGATGTCGGCCACCCGGAAATCGGGGAAACCGGACTGTCGCGTCCCCATGAACTCCCCCGGGCCGCGAATCTCGAGGTCCGCCTCGGCGATCCGGAAGCCGTCCGTGGTCTGCTCCATGATCCTCAGGCGCTTGCGGGCGTTTTCCGAGCCTTTGTGATCGGTCATCAGGACACAGTAGGAGGGAATATCGCTGCGGCCAACCCTGCCCCGGAGCTGGTGAAGCTGTGCGAGGCCGAAGCGCTCGGCATGTTCGATCACCATGAGGGAGGCCTGGGGAATGTCGATCCCTACCTCGATCACGGTGGTGGACACCAGGATGTCAAGTTGCCTGTCGTTGAAAGCCTTCATGATCCCGTCCTTCTCCGGACCCTTCATCCTCCCGTGGACGAGACCGATGCGAAGCTCCGCGAATACGTCCTTTTGAAGGTGCTCGGCCATCCTCGTTGCATCCTTGAGATCGAGGGCCTCCGATTCCGTGACGAGGGGATAGACGATGAAGACCTGGTTTCCCTTGACGATCTCCTTCCGGATGATTTCGTAGACCCGGGGCCGTTCCTTTTCGAAGAAGATTTTCGTCTTGACGGGTTTCTTGCCGGGGGGCATCTCGTCGAGTACGGAGATATCCAGGTCCCCGTAGACGGTCATGGCAAGCGTTCGCGGGATGGGGGTTGCCGTCATGACCAGCACGTCCGGTTTTGAACCCTTGGCGCGCAGGGCCGCGCGCTGCACGACTCCGAAGCGGTGCTGCTCGTCGACGACGACCAGGCCCAGTTTCCTGAATTCCACCCCCTCCTGGATGAGGGCGTGGGTGCCCACAACGAACTGGATATCCCCGTTTTCGATCTGGCGGGCGACTTCCTTTTTCTCCGCTGGTCGCATGCTCCCCAGAAGAAGCGCCGCCCTGAGACCCAGGGATTCCACCCACCGAGCGATGTTCCGGTAGTGCTGCTCCGCCAGGATTTCCGTCGGGGCCATGATGGCCGCCTGGTATCCGTTTTCGCAGGCCGTCAGCATCGCCGCCATGGACACGACGGTCTTGCCGCTGCCCACGTCCCCCTGCAGCAGGCGATGCATGGGCGAAGGCCTCGCCATGTCCCCGTGGATTTCACCGATCACCCGCTTCTGTGCCTCTGTCAGCCCGAAGGGCAGGATGGACAGGAACCGGCTCGAAAGCTCCCCTTCCGTGTGAAAGGCGATTCCTTCTTCGAGGATGTTTCCCTTGTGCTTGAGGGCCATGGCCAGTTCGAAATAGAAAAGCTCGTCGAAGATGAGCCTCTTGTGCGCCGCCGACCGCATGTCGTTAAGAGCGTGAAGCTCCTCTTCCTGCCCGGGCAGATGGACCGTCCGGACGGCCTCGATGATGTCCATGAGGCCTTGCCGTTCGCAGATTTCACGGGGAATCGGCCCCGGGACGTAGCGCGCATAATCCTCGACGGCATGCAGCAGGATGCGGCGCAGGTGCTTCTGCCCGAGACCCTCCGTTTCGGAGTAGATGGGGACAATCCGCTTGAAATGAAGGTGGGCGTCCTCGCCCTCTTCGAGAATCTCGAAGTCGGGATGGATCATCTCGAGTTCGAACTGGTAGAGGCGGACATCGCCCGTGAGGATGACCCGGAGGCCCGGCTTGAACGCATTGCGCAGATAGGCGAAGCTGCCCTTGAACCACTTGCCCTTCAGTGTGCCCGAATCATCCCTCAGCACAACCTCGAAGACTTTCCTTTTCTTGTAGGGGTGGATCTCCGCCCGGATGACCTCGCCGATGACGGTTTCCTTCCTGCCGACCTCGGATTGGGTGATCGCCTTGACAAAACGCCTGTCTTCGTATTTACGGGGAAGGAAATAGAGCAGGTCCTCGACGGTCTTGAGGCCCTTGCGCGCAAGAAGCACTCCGATCTTGGGTCCCACCCCTTTCACGAACTGGGCCTGCAGGGTCAGTTTGCCGATGGCCGCATCGAGGGATTCCCTCACGTCGCGATTGACCCCCTCGGGTGGACGCCGGTAGCCGGGCTCCGACCATCGGGCCAGGAGGGATTTCATCGTGTCGATCCGGACAAGCCCCCCGGAGACCCGTGTCTTCTTTTCCTCGAGGGACGCCTTTTCGAAACCGGAAAACAGATCCTCCATCTGAGCCAGCAGCTCCTCGAGGCATGCGGCATCTGCCGGGTGCTTCACCCTCTCAAGAACCATCTCGCGGAGGTCGGCGATTTTCCTGCGCACGGGCACTTCCAGGTCCCGGACGATGGCGAGGTTCCGGAAGGCATTCCCGGCCGAGAACCGCAGGGGGTTTTCGATCTTCTCCAGGGCCTGTTTCAGGGTTTCCATGATCTGATGCCCCTTGACGACTCCACGAGACTGCCCTTTCGCTTTCCGACTTCACCCATGCTGAAAGGGATTCGCGATGCATTCGGAACGTCCCGATATGGTTATCAAAGTTCCTCTCTTTTCTCAAGCCCGAGTTCTCCCCGGCGTGCCGATTCGTTGCCCGGCAACACAGGATCGCATTGACTTGTTCGACGTTTTCGGGTATGGTGCAACCGTTTTCCACCGAATGGTCTTTATCCATCCATTCTATCATTCATTTCCACACAACAGGAGCGCTCATGGGGGGGAATATTTCATATAAGGACTCCGGGGTCGACATCGATAAGGGCAATCGTTTCGTCGACGTGATCAAGCCGCTCGTCAAGACGACCTTCCGAAAAGAGGTAATGGGAAGCCTTGGCGGTTTCGGGGGCCTCTTCCACCTCGACAAGGTCAAATACCGGGACCCCATCCTCGTGGCCTCGACCGACGGCGTAGGGACCAAGCTCAACGTCGCCCGGATGATGAAACGCTACAACACAATCGGCATCGACCTCGTCGCCATGTCCGTCAACGACATCGTCGTACAAGGCGCCGAACCCCTCTTTTTCCTCGACTACATCGCCGCAGGCTCTATCGACGTCGAGACGGGCAGGCAGCTCATCGAAGGCGTCGTGAAGGGCTGCAAGGATGCCGGATGCGCCCTGCTGGGCGGGGAGACGGCCGAGATGCCCGGATTCTACGGAGAAGGGGACTACGAGCTGGTGGGCTTCTGCGTCGGCATCGTCGAGGCGGAGAAGCTGATCGACGGCTCCCGGGTGGGCATCGGCGACCGGATCATCGGTCTTGCCTCGAGCGGGATCCACAGCAACGGCCTGTCGCTCGCGAGAAAGGTCTTTTTCGACCGCTGCGGCCTGCAGGCCAATGACCCCGTGGAGGGCTTGCTCCTGCCGGTCGGCGAGGAGCTTCTCACGCCCACGAGGATCTACGTCCGGAGCATCCTGAATCTCAACAAGAACTTCAACCTGAAGGGAATCGTCCACATCACGGGCGGCGGCTTCACCGACAACATCCCCCGCGTCCTGCCGGAGCGCTGCTCGGCCGTGATCCAGCGCGGCAGCTGGCCCGAGCTGCCCATCTTCCAGGCCATCCGGAAGCAAGGGCAGATCGAAGACGCCGAGATGTTCCGGGTATTCAACATGGGGATCGGCATGATGATCATCGTGGACAGCGAAACCGTGCCGGAGATCATGGAGCGGCTGGGCGCCCTGGGGGAGAAGGCCTACCTGATCGGCTCGATCGAGAAGCGCCAGACGGATTCCCCGTCCGTGATCATTTCATGAAGAGGTTTTCCGGGAGCCATCCATGTCGAGAATCGTAAACCTTGGCGTCCTCGTTTCGGGAAGCGGCTCCAACCTCCAGTCCATTATCGACCACATCGAAAAAGGGACCCTGCCGGCCCGGATCCGGATCATCCTCAGCAACAACCCCGGGGCCTTCGCCCTCGAGAGGGCCCGAAAGCACGGCATCCCCTGCGCCGTGATCGAGCACGGCGGCTCCGGCAGCCGGGAGGAATACGACCGGAAACTCGTGGATGCCCTGAAGGCCCACGACGTGGAGCTGGTGGTGCTCGCCGGTTTCATGCGGGTTCTCTCCCCCCTTTTCCTGCGTGCATTCCCCACGCGCATCATGAACATCCACCCGGCCCTCCTGCCGTCTTTTCCCGGCACGCACGGCCAGAGGAAGGCCTTTGACTACGGCGTAAAATTCTCCGGCTGCACCGTACACTTCGCCGATGAAGGCATTGATACGGGGCCCATCATCATCCAGGCCGTCGTCCCCGTCTACGACTCGGATACGGAGGAGACCCTTTCACAGCGCATCCTGAAGGAGGAGCACCGGATCTACCCGAAGGCGATCAAGCTCTACGCCGAGGGCAAACTGCAGGTCGAGGGCCGCAAGGTAAGAGTCAAGGATCACCCGCAGCCGGAAGAGAGCCCCCGGCACAACCCTCCCGTCGTTGACTTTTGAGTCCCGCCGTCTCATGATCGCATTTGACAAGAGGGCCTTCTTTCTGGAAAATGGGGTATCATCGAAGGGCTTCCGTCAGGAGTCCAAGGATTTCAAATCATGTACGACGTGATCGTCATCGGCAGCGACCTCAGTTCCTTCATCGCCGCATTGTTGTCCGCCCGATACGGCCGCAAGACGCTCCTGCTTTCCGAATGCGCACTCGGCGACAGCCTCACCCTCTCGGGTTACACCTTCAATATCGATCCCTTCCCCTGGAGCGGCTTCGGCGCAGGGCAGATCTTCACGAAACTTTTCTCCGAGCTCAACATCCCCCTGCCGGACGCTGCAAAGATTTCCCCCCTGAACCCGGCCTTCCAGGTCATCCTGCCGGAGCACCGGATCGATTTCTGCATCGACAGGGAGGCCCTGATCAAAGACATCCACCGGGAGTACCCCGGTGAAGACAGTCACATCCAGAACCTTTACCATTCCGTCACCAAGGTCTGCGACACCCTGGACATTGCGATCCGGGAGTCCCTTGCATCGGCGGACCGGTCCTTCAAGGATCGGATGAAGAACTGGCTCGACATGCCCTTTTTCATGGGGGACATCTGGCGACTGACGCACAAGCTGCGGTCCCTCGGCAGACAGCCGTCGCTGGAGGCGATCTTCGATTCGGGACTCACCCTGTTGTCGAGCCAGTGCGTCAACCACGAAAAACCGCTCCCGTCGGCCTATCTTCTTTCGCTTCCCTGGCGCGGGCTTTACTATCATTTCGGCGGCAAGCACCTCATGCTCGGTCAGCTGCGGAAGCGCTTCGAGGACCTCCGGGGCGAGACCCTTACGGACTGCGCGATCACGGCCATCCGCGCCGGAAGCAAGATCGAGGTCGACGTCAAGCCGAAAGGCAGGCCGATCAGCGTCGTGGGACAGGAGCTGATCATCAGCGCCAAATCCCCTGCCCTGGCAACGCTCCTGTCCGGGGAAAAGAAACTATCCAAGCTCGCGCGGAAGCTCCGCAGGGTCGAAACGGCTCAGTATCCCTTCACCCTGCACATGGGCGTGGACAACCGGGGGCTGCCGGACCGGATGAGCGAATACGTCATCTTCGTGCCGGAGAACCCCCGGGACGCTGCAAGCGAAACCGGCCCCTTTCTTTTCCTGGAGTCGAGTGTCGCCGATGATGCGGGACTCGCTCCCCGCGGGAAACGGACGCTGACGGCAACGGCATTTCTGTCCCGTTCCCCGCTGCACATGGGGGACGGGGAGCTCAAAGCCACGGCAGAGGATATGATCCGCGCTCTCGAGGGATTTTTGCCGTTTCTGCGGGAACACATGGACTGCATGGATGTGGATCGCTCCATCGAGGTTTCCCGCAAGTACCAGCAGGTCGTGAATCCCCGGTATCGTTTCCCGGGGCCGTCTCTTCCCTCTCTCACGACAGTCGCTCTCAAGTCCCCGCTGCGCAACGTCCGGATAACCGGTGGAATAACCTTTGCAGGATTGGGCTTCGAGGGAGAGGTCCTGTCCGGCATGAAGGCCGGCTACCTCGCAGCCGGAGAGGCAGAGATATGAGGAAGATCAAAGAGGATTTCGAGATCCAGAACCTGGGTGAGCCGAAGATCCCGTCCCCCCTCACGGTAGGCTACTTCAAGAGCGATAACGAACGGGTCCTCTGTGACATCAGCATCGATCTGCGCAAAGCACTTCCGTCCAGGCCTCTCAAGTCCATGTCCCTGGAAGTCGCCGGCCCGCGGCACATGATCTACTTCGAACCGCAGAAGGTCAAGGCGGCCGTCGTCTCCTGCGGAGGCCTGTGCCCCGGGATCAACGACGTCATCCGCGCCCTCGTCATGGAGCTCCATTTCCGTTACGGCGTCCGGAACATCATCGGTGTCAAGTACGGCCTCCAGGGCCTGATCCCGCGCTACGGTCACGACTTCCTCGAGCTCACACCGGATGTCGTCAAGGACATCCAGGATCTCGGCGGTTCCATCCTCTCTTCATCCAGGGGCAACCAGGACATCTCCGAAATGGTCGACGCCCTGGAGAGGATGAACATCAACCTCTTCTTCGTCATCGGCGGGGACGGCACCATGCAGGCCGCCCAGCTCATCACCGCCGAGATTGCGCGCAGAAAGCTCAAGATCGGCGTGATCGGCATCCCCAAGACCATCGACAACGACCTGGTGCTCATCCAGAAGAGTTTCGGGTTCGACACGGTCGGAGGCCGTCAAGACGATCCAGTGCGCCCACGTGGAAGCCAAGGGCGCCCCCATGGGCATCGGCCTCGTCAAACTGATGGGGCGCCAGTCCGGCCACATTGCCGCATCGGCGGCCCTCGCCCAGGGCGATGCGAATTTCGTACTGATCCCCGAAGAGCCCTTCGACCTGGAAGGGGATAACGGGTTCCTGCGCCATCTCGAGCGACGGCTCGGGGCCCGGTATCACACCGTCATCATCGTGGCCGAAGGCGCAGGGCAGAACCTCTTCTCCCGAAAAGGAACGGTGAAACGCGACGCCTCGGGAAACATCCGGCTCAACGACATCGGCGTCTTCCTGAAGGAGAAGATTGAAGAGCACTTCAGGAAAAAGAAGATGGAAATCAACCTGAAATACATCGACCCCAGCTACATCATCCGGAGCGTGCCTGCCAATGCCAGCGACAGCATCCTCTGCGGGGTCCTGGCCCAGTATGCCGTCCATGCCGGGATGGCCGGTAAGACGGGCATGCTTGTGGGCCTCGTCAACGATGCCTACGTCCACCTGCCCTTCCTGGCCGTAGCGGCCCAGAGGAAGATGATCGATCCCAAGGGCAACATCTGGATGCTTGTCCTCGAGTCGACGGGTCAGCCCCTCTCCATGAAGAACTAAAAATCCCTTGCAATATTCTCCGGGTTGGTTTAAATATGCGGACTTATTTCTTTTTGAGAGGTGTCTGTTATGGCCAGAGTCTGCGATGTCTGTGGCAAGGGCCCTGTGGTGGGTAACAATGTCAGCCACGCCAACAACAAAACGAAACGGGTCTGGTACCCCAATCTCCAGAAGCTCCAGGTCGTTGACGGCAAAGGTTCCGTGAAACGGATGAAGGTCTGCACCCGCTGCCTGCGGTCGGGCTTCGTGCGCAAAGCCCTATAGATCGCCGTCAAACCCCGCTTTCGCAATCTCCTGCAGCGTTGCCGACAGGAACTCTTCCATGTCGGCAACGCTTTCGATCCCCCTCTGCAGAAGATCCCGGATGCCGCTCCGCACCTTCTCCCCGGCAACTCCCCCGTAGAACTTGTGGAGGAATAGATCGGTTCGGCCCTCAAGGCTCACCGACCGGCGCAGGATCTCGTTGCGGTAAGCGGCCATGCCCTGTACAACGGCATCCCGCACAAGCGCCTCCGGAAGCGAGTACGACCAGACCAGCGTGCCCACAAGGCTCTCGAGACGGTTCTCGAGGGTCCACTCCACGGCCTGAGAAAAAAGCTCTACGATCTCGGGGTATCGCCCGTAGACCACCAGATCTACGGCCATCTCGATGAGCAGGTGCGACCGGTACAGCGCTTCTTCCGCGGTGATCTTCCCGCCGTGCAGCTCGATCAGGTTCTGCGCAAGCGCTGCTCCCTTGCGGTAGGCATACCCTCCGGAGGCATTCTCGAAACGGTCGTGGCCTCGCCGGGTGATGTGGCCGTGGTGGGACAGATCGTCCACGAGGAGGTGGAACTGGATGAAACGCGCCTTCCCGTGTTCCGGCGGTACGGTCCGGAGGCGCTCGATCCGGTGGGTCATTTCGGGCGTGATGTCCCGGTGGATGGGAAGGATATCGGGCATCACGTTGTAGATGAGGATATCGTGGCGATCCGGGCACAGACGGGCGCCCGCATATTCCTTCAGCAGCCATGTGTGCGTGTTGAGCAGCATCTCACTGCAGGATCAACCGTTTCAGAAAGGCCATGCAGCCCTCTTCACGGCTCCTCCCCAAACCCCTCCTTCCAGTCGGTGTCTTCCCGGAAAGGGATCAATCTTTCCTGCGCCATGGCATCCAGGACGCGGTCGACTTCCCCCTCGAGACCGTCGGGAATGCAGAGCATCACGACGGCGGCCTTCGAGTCGACGGTGGTCACCGTGGCGATCCCGTCATAGCCCTCGAAGAGGAACTGGAAATGGGCGATGTGGCGAGACGGCAACCGGAAATAACGTTTACGGCATGCGATCATGGACATTTTCATCAGAAAAGCTGATATATCAGTAACATCGGCATTGACAAAGATCAAGGAAGAATAATTCTTCTCTTGACACAAACCCCGACGCTGTTAATATAACCGATGCCGCGACCGACCTGACAAAGCAACGAAGGCCGGCGAACAGGCTTCGTGGAAGAACATGTCTTTATGCTGCCGATCACAAGATGGAAACTGTCTGAAACGAAAGAGGACCTCCAGTCTCTTTTCGTAAGGGAGTTCAAGCTCAGCCCGATCATAGCCCAGATCCTCATCAACCGGCAGATCACCGATCTCGAGTCGGCCAACCGCTATCTGAACTCCTCGCTTCACGACCTGCACAGTCCGTTTCTCATGAAAGACATGAATCAGGGCGTGGAGCGGCTTATCCGGGCCATCCAGGGCAGGGAAAAAGTAGCCATCTACGGCGATTACGATGCCGACGGCATCACCTCGCTGGCATGCCTCTACCGTTTTCTGCAGGGGATCCACGACAGCGTGATGTACTACATTCCCGACCGGGTCAGTGAAGGATACAGCCTGAACCGTTCGGCCATCGATCGGCTGAAAGCGCAGAACGTCAGTCTGATCATCACCGTTGACTGCGGGGTATCGGACCGGGAGGAAATCGATTACGCCCGCTCCATCGGCATCCACACGATCGTTCTCGACCATCACGAGGTCCCGCCTGCGCTCCCCGAAGCGGCGGCCGTTATCAACCCCAACCGCAGCGACTGCCCGTTCCCCTTCAAGCAGCTCGCCGGTGTCGGGATTGTCTTCAATTTCCTGATTGCGTTGCGCGGGGGCCTGCGCAATATCGGTTTCTGGTCCAACCGAACCTACCCGAACCTCAGGGATTATCTCGACCTCGTGGCGCTGGGCACGATCGGCGACCTTTCGCCCCTGGTCGATGAAAACCGGATCTTTTCCCGGATCGGCCTCGAACTCATCAATGAAGACCGCCGCGTGGGCCTGAAGGCCCTTAGGGACACGGCAGGCCTGGGAAACACGGCCATCGACTCCGGGGTGGCCTCCTTCGCGCTCATCCCCCGGATCAATGCGGCCGGACGCGTCGGGACGCCCGATGACGCCGTCCGTCTGCTGCTGACGGAAGACCCCGCCGAAGCGCAGCGCCTCGCTGCGCGCCTGGAGACCTGCAACCGGGAACGTCAACGCCTCGAAAAGACCATTTTCGACGAGATCATCGCCCGGATCCTTTCCACGGGCGATGCCAAGGACAAGGGCGCCATCGTTCTCGCCTCCCCGGAGTGGCACCCCGGAGTGATCGGGATCGTGGCCTCCCGGGTCGTAGACCGTTTCTATCGCCCCACAATCCTCATCAGCCTCAAGGACGGCATCGGTAAGGGATCAGGCAGAAGCATCGCCGAATTCAATCTCTACGAAGGGCTCAAGATCTGCGATCCCCTGCTCATTTCCTACGGGGGACATCGATACGCGGCGGGCATCTCGGTCAAGGAGGGCGACATCGAGAGGCTGAGCGAGGTGCTTGGGGATCTCGTCAAGGAAGGACTCGTCGTGCAGGAGCTGCTCCCGGAGACGCACATCGACGCACAGTGCAGCCTCAACCAGATCACCCACGAACTGGTCGCCCAGTTCGACCGGCTGGCCCCCTTCGGAACGCGGAACCCGGAACCGATTATCTGCACCCGCAACGTCCAGGTCTCATACCCCACGGTGGTGGGCAACAGGCATCTCAAGATGCGGGTCTATGGGGACGGCGTTTCCTGCAACTCCATCTGGTTCAACAAGGGCGATTACGCCCAGGATATCGAGGGAGTCCGGCTTGACATCGCCTTCACCCCGCAGATCAACTACTGGAACGGCTCCTCGAACATCCAGTTGAAAGTCCGCGACATCGCCGCCGCCTCGTCACAAGCATAAAAAAAGGACCAAGGTTAAAGGTGAAAGGATAAAGGGACTTTCCTTTGTCCTTTGTCCTTTAGCCTTTAATCTTTGTCAGGTACTCCACGACGTGGACCATTCCGCGGACGAGGTCTGACATCTTGTCGAATCGCAGCGTCCCGATCGTGTCTTTTTCTCCGTGATAATTGGGGTTGCGGTAAAAAGCTGTGTCGGTCACCATGACGGCCCGAAATCCCATTTTCCAGAAGGACCCGTGATCGGACAGGCCGATTCCTGGAATGAAGGGCAGCGCCACGAGATGCTCGACGGGGAGCCCGGAACCGGCTTTCATCGACTCGGCCACGGCAAGAGTCAGCTCCCGGGAGGCCACGTTGCCCACCACCCCGATGAGGTTCCCGCGATCGGGGAAAAGCCAGTGCATTCCGGGTACGGGGAAGGCCTGGCTGCCCTCGTCGTCATTGAAGTACCCCACCATCTCGAGAGAGATCATCCCGACAATGTTCTCGCCCCGATCCCGGGCCTGCATGGCATAGACGTAACTGCCCATGGCGGGGGTCATGAAGGCGGGAGGTTCCTCGAGAACGAAGAAGATCAGCCGCAGGGTCCTCTCGGGCCTGTATTCCTTCAGGGCGCGGCACAGCTCGAGCAGTACGGCCACGGCACTGGCGTTGTCGTCGGCGCCGGGCGTGCCGAATGCGGTGTCATAATGGGCCCCGATAATGATTGTCTCTTCCCTCCGCGGGCCTCCCTCGAGGGTGACTACGATGTTGTTGTACCGATTTCCCTCGTGATCGTAGCCCTGAAGTTCGAACGGGATATCCTGCTCTTCTAGAAACGTCCGGATGTATTGCTCGGCCTGTCGGAGCTTTCCAACTTCCCGGAGGCTTCTCGACCCGATGACAACGCTCAGGGCATTCACGTGGCCGTAAAGGGCCTGTTCACTCGAGGCGGGGATGAAGCGCGGCTCCGGGTGGCTGACCGAGGCGGACATCTTGATCTTCACGACCGGATACAGCAGCACCGCGGCCACTCCGAGCACAACGATGATCAAGGCGTAGAGCATCTTTCTTCTCATGGGCTGACCTTCACGTTGTTTTCAGCCTCGCCATTGTCGCACAGGCACCTGTCTATTTCAAGCCCGGACGGGACGTATGCGCGCAGGGCCACGCTCCTCTTCCCGATCTGCACCAGGAACGAAAAATATCCGTTTCCGGCGTCACACTGATCTGCTATAATTTCTCATCGACCCACAGGTCATAAATTTTCTCAATCTTCAATAAGGAGTGATCCGATGAAAAAAGAAGAGCGCCTGAATGCCCTCGAGGTGGCCCTGACCAATGAGATGAGAGAGCGGGAGTTCTACCTCAAGTGCGCCGAGCGTTGCCGAAACAAACTCGGCAAATCGATGTTCAAGCAGATTGCCGATGACGAGCTCGAGCATTACGAACGGCTCAAGGAGATTCACGCCCGCTGGAAAGCACAGCAGATGTGGCCCGAATCGCTTCCCGTAAAAGTCAAGGGAACCGCCGTGAAGGACATCCTCAAGGACTTCCTCCTGAAGGCGGAAGCATCGGCCCCCGGGAACGACGACGACCTGAAGGCCGTCCGCACCGCCATGGACTTTGAAGCGAAAGGCGAGAAATTCTATGCCCAGCTCCGTGACGCATCAACGGACCCGAAGGAGAAGGCCTTCTTCGAGATCCTCTCGAAAATGGAGCGGCAGCATTTCCTCTCGCTGAAGGACACGGAGGACTATTTCGCAGACCCTGAAGGCTGGTTCAGAAAGAAGGAACATCACGGCGTTGACGGAGCCTAAGGAGGTGCACATGGCGGAAAAAACTCTGTCGATAGGAACCAAGGTCAAGGACTTCAAACTCAAGGATCAAAACCGGAAGGAATTCCAGCTTTCCGCATTCAAGGGGAAAAAAGTCCTTCTGTCCTTTCACCCCCTGGCCTGGACATCGATCTGCGCAAAGCAGATGCAGGCCCTCGAGAAGAATATGAAGGGTTTTGAAAAGGCCGGAACCGTGGCCGTCGGCCTGAGTGTTGACAGTGTCCCCTGCAAGACCGCCTGGGCGAAATCATTAAAGATCAAGAAAACGCAGCTTCTGGCCGACTTCTGGCCCCACGGAAAAGTCGCGTCTTCCCTCGGCCTGTTTCGCATGGGAGGCACCTCGGAGCGGGCGAACATCCTCATCGACGAAAAAGGCAAGGTCGCCTGGATCAAGGTCTATCCGATCGGGGAATTGCCCAACATCCGCGAAGTGCTCGCGGCTGTGAAGAAATAGGCGGCTATTTCCAGCTCCGTTCGTCGACGATCGCCTTGTAGCTCTCGCCGAGCGTCCCTTGCGGGACCTCCTCGATGCGGTCGATGCGGACCGTGCAGATCAAGGGGATCCTTGCCTCGTTTCGTTTCCGGTGCGTCGATGCGGACGGTGAGGACATCCCGGTTTTCCGACCGGTTCACGACGATCTGGAACTTCCAATCGGGGAATCGCTCGCCGATTTTTTTTAGCTGGCTCGGCGCCACGAACATGCCCCTCACCTTGACGGCCTCCCCTACCCTTCCGGCCACCCCTGCGAGCCGAAACGAGGTCCTCCCGCAGGGGCATCGCTCCATGATCAGCCTGGAGAGATCGCCCGTCCCGAAGCGGAAAAGGAAGAAGCTGCCGTTCGGCCTCGTGACGACGACTTCCCCCAGCTCCCCCGGAGCCGCATCGCAACCCGTCTCGGGATCGAGGATCTCGACGACAACCTCCTCGCAGATGTGCCAGCCGTTCTTCTCGCGGCACTCGTAGGCCACGTCGCCCACCTCGGTCGCCCCGTACATCTGGTAGGTGTCGATCCCGTACTGCTTCTCGAACTCCTCTCTCAGGGACGGATGAAGGGGCTCCGCGGCAAAGGAAGCCCTCCGGACAAGGAAATCCTTCTTGAAGTCATGACCTGCCTCCGCGGCCTTCTCGATGATCGCCTTGAGGAAGCTGGGCGTCCCGGTATAACCCGTCACCCTGAGGTCGCGGATGAGCTGGACCTGGATGGCCGTGCCCGACGCACCCGACGGGACGACCGTCGCCCCGACACGCCTGAGTCCGCTGTGGAATGTGAGCCCGGCAGCCACGAGGTGGTAGGAGAATGCATTCAGGACCACGTCCCCCGGACCGAAGCCTGCCGCACGATAGGCCCTGGCCCAGATAGGGTCCGACTCGGAGAGGTGCGGCTCATAGACAGGCCCCGGCGAAGTGAAGATCCGGTCGATCTGGGCATCGGGGTTCCCCAGCCCTGCATAGGGCGGGTCGTCGATCTGCATCTGGACGAGCTTTTCCCGCGAGATGACGGGAAGCTTTTTCAGGAGCTCCAGGGCATTTCTTTTCGACGGTTTCATCCCCAGTGACTCGATCTGCTCCCTGACCAACGGCGATTTCTTCACAGCCAGCCGCATCATCACAGCCAATTCTCCGGCTTGGCCATCCCGACGCTCCTCGGGTTTCCTGGTCTCTTTCTTGTCGAAATACGGGCCTTTTTTTTTCACCGCCATTTCCTCCCCCATGTTCTGCAGATCACCGCCATTTCCTCCCCCATGTTCTGCAGATCTTTTTCCTTCCCTCTACCCTCTACCCTATGCCCCGTTTTTCATAGCCATCGCTTACGACGTTTGTATGCTTTCACATCCCTGTACGACTTCGCCGTCCCCGCAGCCCCCATGCCCAGGTAGAACTCCTTGACGTCAGGGTTCTCACGCAGTTCCTCGGCACGGCCCTCCATGACGATCTTCCCGTTCTCCATGACGTAGCCGTATGTAGCGATCTGCAGGGCCATATTGGCATTCTGCTCCACGAGGACGATCGTGGTGCCGTCCTCCCGGTTGATCCTTTCAATGATCTGGAAGATCTCCTGTACAATGAGAGGCGCAAGCCCCAGTGACGGCTCATCCAGGAGCAGAAGCTTCGGGTGGGCCATAAGGGCCCGACCGATGACGAGCATCTGCATCTCACCGCCGCTGCAGTACCCGGCGAGAGTCTTGCGGCGTTTCGTCAGGGCCGGAAAGTAGTGATAGACTTTATCGAGATCCTGCCTGTAGGGCTTTCCCCAGCGCGTTGCCGTCCCCACCCGGAGGTTCTCCTCGATGGTGAGGTACTTGAAGGGCTGACGGCCTTCGAGGACCTGGATGATCCCGGCCCTGGTGATCGTTTCCGGCGAATGGTTGTGGATCGGTTTGCCGTCGAACAGGACGCTCCCTTCGGTGACCTGTCCGTTTTCCGGTTTGAGAAGCCCCGATATGGCCTTCAGGGTCGTCGTCTTGCCGGCACCGTTGCTCCCGAGCAGCGAGACGACCTGTCCCGGCTCGACGGAGAGCGAGACCCCCTTGAGGACCTGGATCACGTCGGAATAGATGACGCTGATGTTGTTGATCACAAGCAGTTTATTCTCAGCCATATTTCCATATCCTGTCTTTGCCTTTACCCTTTACCCTTTACCCTGTCCCCTAGTACGAGAACGGCCACAGCTTGAAGTTCGAGCGCACGATTCTCCACACCTCCGCAAGCCCCCTGGGCTCGAATAAAATAAACAGGACAATGGCCAGGCCGAAAACAAACTCCCTCAGCGGCGCCATCGTCAGCTCCACCCCGGCCAGTCCCCCCATATTCATGATCGTGTCCGTGACCCAGCGGAGGCCCTCGTTGAGCAGCGTGATAAATACGGTGCCAAAGACGGCCCCGGGGATACTCCCCAGGCCCCCGATAATGATCATGGCGATATATTCGACGGAGAGTCCCAGCGTGAAAGGCTCCGCCGTGATGCTGATCATGTAGTAGCCCCAGAGAGCCCCGGCAACGCCGGCATAAAAGGAACTCACCGCGAAGGAAAGAAGCTTGTACCGGAAGATGGGGATCCCCATCCCTTCGGCGGCCCGGTCGTTGTCGCGTATCGCCACGAAGGCCCTTCCGTAACGTGTGCGCATGAGGTTCACGGCACCGAAGACCATGATGGCCGTCGTCGCATAGATCACATAGAAAAAGCTCAGGTCCCCCGCAATCGCAACCCCGAAGATCGAAGGGGCGGGAAGCGTGAGCCCCATGGTCCCGCCGGTCACACTTTCCCAGTGGACGAGCACGTATTCAATGATGAACTGTCCGGCCAGTGTCGCAATGGTCAGGTAGAGTCCCTTCAAGCGTCCCGAGGGAATCCCGAAGATCATGCCGACGACGGCCGTGACGAGCCCCGCCAGAGGAACCACCGCAAGGAAAGGAATGCCGTAGGTCACGGCGAGAATGCCCGCCGAGTATGCGCCGACTCCGAAGAAGGCGCCGTGGCCCAGGGAGATCAGTCCCGTGGAGCCCACGAGGATGTTGAGCCCGATGGCCGCGATGGCCGATATTCCGATGAGGTTCACG
>PDVJ01000107.1_pt1 | contig 23332 bp, 21 predicted proteins | sample 1369811 | NCBI WGS metagenome assembly PDVJ01 (sample SAMN07795376, study PRJNA414565) | Alkali sediment metagenome, whole genome shotgun sequencing project. | reverse complement strand
CAAAGATAGTCTCCGCTCCTAAATCTACGGTGACAGTGGGCACAGCCACAAAGTTGGCCTCCGTTTCCAATTCCAAACCCACGGTGACAACAGGCACGGCCACGAAGGTGGCCTCCACCCTTGCCACTATTAACGGCACAGTCAATCCCAACGGATCAGCCACCACGTATTATTTTGAGTATGGCCCAACCCCCTCTTACGGAAATACAGTACCCATATCCCCCCAGTCGGCGGGCGGCGGCGCGATCAACGTGAATGTCTCCGCCGATATAAGCGGCAAATTCACCCCGACGAACACCTACCATTATAGGATCGTTGCTACGAACAAATCAGGAACATCACATGGAGAGGATAAATCTTTTACAATTCCTTCTACGCTTCTGCCGGCTATTAAAAATATAAGCCCTGCACCGGCTTCGAAAAGTGTAACAGGAGCGCGTCCATGAAAAAGAAACGTTCCCCTTGCACCTGCTGATTATATGAGGAATAGGAGAGGACGATGTCGGGCCATTTCAGATATCTTTGAGATCTTTCGTATATTTTAATCTCCCATCATTTTTCATGGCTTCTTTATTACTTTCTATCCACGACTGCATAAGCTCGCTTTTCTTCAGCCTCAGAAGTGAATTTTTCAGGGTTCCCTTCTTCGTCTCGAAATCATCGGCATCCGCTTTATCCCTTTCCTTAAACTTCACTATTATGAATTTTCCGCTGACATAATGGACATTCTCCGGATAAGGGATTTTTTCCGAAATCTGAAAGAGGGCCTCCCCCAATTCCTTGGAAGAACCTAATTTCGGAATAGAGGAACCGGGTAGAAAAAATCCTGTTTCCTCTATCTTCAAGCCCTTCTCCTGGGACACAGCGTGCAGTGTTTCACCTTTCTTAAGACGTTCAAGGATGCCTTCCGCGTCTTTTTTGCACACGCGGGTGGACTCCGTTTCGACGAATTTGCTTCGTACTTCCTTTTCAATTTCATTTAAGCTCGGAGTATACGATGGTTTTTTTGCAATGAGTTTCATAACATAGTAAGTCTTGTCATCGTAAAAAACAGCACTGACCTCATCCATTTGAAGACTGAAAACAATTCTGGGAAAATCCTTAATATGCCTGAATTCCTGAGGAAGGTTTTGAGCACTGAAAAAATTTGAACTGCTGATCTTCAATCCGTGTTGTCTGGCGTATTCATCGAAATTCTCTTTCTGATAGATTATGTCGTGGGCTTTCTTGGCCTCATCAGCCGCGATATACATGCTTCGGGACTGCTTCAATCCCGCGATTATTGTATCTCTCACCTCTGCAAATGACCCGCCCTTACTTCCTTTTTTTACATATTCATCTTTATTGCGGTTATAGTATTCACGCACTTCCGTATCCGTGACGTTCACGGAGGAAACATAATGCTGACCCAAAAACGAAAGATACTTTATCTGGATCTGTTCCGGAATACGGAAATCATTTTCATGCTCTTTCAGGTACGTCTCCAGCTCCGCCCGCTGAGGTATGATTTTTTCCTTACAATTATTCACCGCAAGACTGAGGTAGTATACGTTTATTTTCTCGTTCTGAAACCGATACAGATCAAAGACTTCTTTATCTGAAACCTTTACGGAACTCTGCACAATATCTTCCAGCTTCATCATAGCTAATAAATTTTTTTGCGCTTCTTCAAAATCGGAAGGCGTCATCTTGATGTACCGCAGAACCTGTTGATATGTCTTCTCGTCAAAAACACCCGTTCTCTGGAACGCAGGATTGGAAAGAATAGATGCCTTAACCTCTTCTTCGGTTACCTCTATATTGAGTTCCTTCGCCTTTTGAAGGATTATGGCCTGATTAATGATGCTGTCATACGCCTGCTGCTTTATATTGAGGCTCTTGAGAACATCATCCGTGAGGGCACTTCCTAACCGCTGCCGGTATGCATCGATAAGATTCTGGTATTTCCTTTGAAACTCCACGTAGGGAATTACTTTACCGTCGACAACGGCAATAGATTCGGCCTGCTGTCTCCAGCTATAAGAACCAAAATAAAAAATAAAGACAACAATGACCATTCCCAGTAAAATTTTCACCAGCCAGTTTCGGGCATGTTTTCTCATGAGTTCAAGCATAAAATTTCCTCACCGGTAGTTTAAGCCAGAGATTTGTAGTATAGCCCCCTACAAAATGCAATAATTTTTTAAGACCATTGCAAAATCCTGAAGGGAAAATCCTCAGCCGCCCCTGGTTCTTATTTTTGGCTCATCTGCGAAAAAGTCGATTAAACCTTCAGGGTTCAAGGGGTCAGGGAGTCAAGTGAATGGTTCAAACACTTACACCCTCGAATTCTTGATTCATCGAACCCTTTTTGCAACTAAATAGCAGCAGAACCTTGATTGCAGGCAAAAATATATAAAGAAATTTAAGAAATCGATCCGTGGGGATTGCATAATCATGGCGCATGGCGCAAAAATTTAAAAAGTCATTGCTTAGGAAATTGAAATACTGTATATAGTATTACTTACCAATAAAATGAAGCATTTCATTATTGAAACGATAGTTCAAAGGAGGAAAGGGATTGCTGCTTGATTACATATTAGGAAAATTTTCCAATGATCTGGCCATAGATCTCGGAACGGCAAATACTTTGGTGTATATGAAGGGCAAGGGTATCGTATTGAATGAACCATCGGTGGTCGCAGTCCATAAAGATGCCCGGGGTACAAAAAAAGTCCTCGCTGTTGGACTGGAAGCAAAAAAAATGCTGGGACGAACCCCCGGCAATATAGTAGCAATCAGACCCATGCGTGAAGGAGTCATTGCGGATTTCGACATCACGGAAGCCATGCTGCGGCACTTCATTCACCGCGTTCACAATCGCAGGGCCCTGGTTCGCCCCAGAATTATTGTATCCATCCCTTCCGGCATCACACAAGTGGAAAGGCGGGCAGTAAAGGAAACCGTAGAATCAGCCGGTGCCCGAGAAATATATTTTATAGAAGAACCTATGGCGGCAGCGATCGGCGCCGGATTACCCGTAATGGAACCGACAAGTTCCATGGTTGTAGATATAGGCGGTGGAACCACGGAAGTTGCCGTGATATCCCTTGCAGGGATTGTGTACTCGAAATCCGTGAGGGTCGCGGGCGATAGAATGGACGAAGAGATAGTCCAGTATATGAAGAGAAAATTTAACCTTCTCATAGGGGAGCGATCAGCGGAGATCATAAAAATGACTATCGGCTGTGCGTATCCGGATGGGGAGTTACGGAAACTCGATGTCAAGGGAAGGAACCTTATTACAGGCATTCCGAAGATAGTCGAAATAAACTCCGAAGAGGTTCGGGAGGCCATCATGGAACCAATAAGCATCATCATAGACGCCATAAAAGATGCCCTGGATAATGCCCCGCCTGAATTAGCGGGAGATATTGTCGACAGGGGCATAGTCCTCACCGGTGGAGGAGCCCTTTTGACAAATCTTGACATACGCATACGAGAGGAAACAGGACTGCCCATTACTATCGCGGATGATCCCCTTACAGTAGTGGCCAGAGGAGCAGGCATGGCCCTGGATCACATAGAAGTGTTAAGAGAGGTTACAGTCCAGGTATAGTGTAATCCCTTTCGGAACCGCCATGATGGAGCCTTGGAAAAGATTTCACCATTTTCATGATGCATCGAGGGCATGTCGTCGGGGCCTTTTTGAAAGATAATCTCCCTGAGCGAAGAGGGGAGAATGTGCCCCCACAGAGACTTTATAGAATGCTTTATGCTATAATTATTTATTCTCAGAAGGTGAAACCCCGCGCACATCTCAAAAAGTGAAGCACCCCACCAAAATGTTATTTCCTAAGAAACATCGGCAAATTATAATAGCATGCCTTTTGGTAATAATGTCCCTCGTCATTTTATCATATAGTGTAAAACAGCCAGCCAGTGTCGGTTTTTTTAGAAAGCTCGTCCTGGAAACTGCCGCTCCACTGGCAAATATAATAAGCACGTCTTTCAGAGGGATTGACGAGGCATGGAAACGGTACATTTTTCTTGTTGGAATTGAAGACGAGAACAGACGACTGAGACAGGAAAACGCATCTTTGACACAGGATATAGTTCATTACCGGGAAGGGTTCCTTGAAGGGATTCGTTTGCAGAAGCTCCTCACACTTAAGGAAAAAGTTGATTACCCTACAATCGTTGCGAGGGTCATAGGCAGAGACCAGACATCCATCGTCAAGACCATATTCATTGACAAAGGAACTTCTCATGGATTGAAAGTCGATTTACCGGTTATCGCAGACTGGGGAGTTGTGGGAAGGATTGTAGAAACATCCTCCCATGTGTCGAAAATTTTGCTTCTCATAGATGAGAACAGTAATATCGATGCGCTGGTTCAGGAGAACAGAATACAAGGCATTCTTCAAGGCGCTGCGTCGCGGGGATGTTCTCTGAAATATGTATCCAAAACGGAAACTGTCAGCCCCGGCAATATCGTTATATCTTCAGGTCTTTCAGGTATTTTTCCTAAGGGATTACTCATTGGAGCGGTGACAAATGTGGACAAAACCGGCAGCGGCCTGTTTCAGAAGATTGATGTCGCACCGTATGTCGACTTCGCCCGCCTTGAAGAAGTGATAATCGTTAAATCGGATATGGCTGATAAGAAATGATCTACTATATATCTTTGCCTGTGTTGTCTTTATTGCTTATCGTTTTTCAGATGATGATTGCGGATATCATGTTATTCGGCATGATAGGCGTGGATCTATCCCTCGTACTTGTTATTTTCGCCGGATTCCGATTGGATATTGCAAGAGGGGGGATCCTCAGCTTTGTCATCGGTTTCATGCGTGACTGCCTGAGCTGTTCTATTTCAGGACTCTACACGCTCACGTATGTAGTGATATTTTTAATTTCTCTGCTCGCATCCACAAGGATTTCTCCCGGCAAGCCACCCTTTATAATGATTTTTACCTTGATATGTGCGTTAATTGAGGGCACAGTAATAACATTATTGCATCCATTATTGCACGGCGGCGATATATCCATGCACGCATTGAAGATGTGTATTCCTCGGGCATTGATCATAGGCGGTCTCAGCCCCATACTATTTAAGGGTTTCTATTGGATTGAGGGACTTTTGAGTGGAGAAGCGAAACGAACAGCTGAACGGACATGATTCCGGCGTATTCAGAAAAAGATTCAAGATAGCGTTCGCGGTCGTCTCTATCATGATGTCTCTTCTGATCTTAAGGATGTGGCATCTTCAGGTCATCCGAGGTGATGAGCTGAGGCAAAGATCAGAAAATAACAGCGTGCGTCTGCGAAAAATCAAACCCTTGAGGGGGCTCATACTGGATACCAACGGGCAGGTTCTCGTTGACAACCAGCCTTCCTTTGACATTATCTTTGTGCCTACCCGCACCAGAAACACTGATGATGTAGCGTGGAAACTGAGGAATATATTAGCTGATAGATCCCTATCACTCACCTCGGAAATACCCTCTTTAGGAAAAAAACGATGGTTCCCCCCGGTAAAACTTGATAAAAATATCAGTGTTGAGAAACTTGCGGTGATTGAAACTCACACCTCCGATCTCCCCGGTGTAACGGTGGAGATTGTTCCTATTAGAAAATACCTTTCCGGAGAAATGACAGCCCATATAATCGGCTATACGGGTGAGGTCAGCCCGGAGGACTTAAAAAAGGACGCGGACAGTGGTTTCAGTGTAGGTGATATTACAGGTAAAGACGGTCTGGAGAAATATTTGGACCAATACCTCAAAGGAAAAAGCGGAGCCGAACAGGTCGAAGTGAATGTACTCGGTAAAGAAATAAAGGTCGTAGGCAAAATCGAGCCGGTCTCCGGCTATAATGTTGTTCTCACCGTTGACGCGTCTCTGCAAAGGATCGCGTGGGAAGAAATGAAGGATAAAGCCGGAGCGGTTGCCGTCATTGACCCGCGCAACGGCGATGTTCTCGCCATGGTCAGCACGCCGTCTTTTGACCCAAATCTGTTCAACGGGGGCATTTCCATAGATGACTGGGAGGAGCTCTCGACTGACCCTTCCCACCCATTAGGGAACAGAGCCATTTCCGGCCAATACCCTCCCGGTTCCACATATAAGCTCTTTGTCGCAGCAGCTGCCTTGGAAGAAGGATTAATCACCCCCGATACGAGCTTTAACTGTAATGGGTCACTCGAGTTCGGCAACAGAAAATACAGGTGCTGGAACAAACACGGGCACGGTCGTGTCAATCTCCATCGCGCAATTGTAGAATCCTGCGACGTGTATTTTTACAACCTCGGCAAATTAGTCGGAGTTGACAAAATAGCCAAGTATGCCCGTGCCTTCGGCTTAGGCCAGATAACGGGGATAGATCTGCCCCGTGAAAAGAGCGGTCTCATTCCGACAAGCGAATGGAAGCTGTCCAGATTTAAAGAAGCATGGCAACAGGGAGAAACCCTTTCCATCGCTATCGGGCAAGGCTTCGATCTTGTGACACCGATTCAGCTGGTAAACGCGTATGGAGCCCTTGCCAACGGTGGAACTGTTTACCGTCCAAGGATTGTGAAGAGTATCGAAACGGCAGACGGGCGGATTTTGAAGACATTTGAGCCGGAACCAAAAAGCACCTTGCCTCTGAGTAAAGAGACTATGGATATTTTGACACGCGCTCTCTGGGGTGTGGTAAACGAAAACGGAGGTACGGGCCACGCATTAAGGAGAAAAGAAGCGGACGTGAGCGGCAAAACGGGCACCGCCCAGGTTGTCGGTATGCCGGATGATAAAACAGGAAGCAAAAGAAAAATAATTTCCGCGAAATTCAGGGATCACGCGTTATTTGTGTGTTTCGCGCCCTATAAGAACCCGGAAATAGCAATCGCTGTGATCGCGGAAAATGCCGGTCACGGCGGGTCCGCGGCCGCCCCGATCGCGAGGAAGATCATAGATACCTACTTTGAACAAAAAAATATGAAGAATAAAAAAAATCAGCCGCTTACGGCGGCAGTCACGCATTCACAAACGGGGATTTTCAGATGAAATTTGATCGCCGCTTATTCTTCAATTTTGATTGGACACTCCTCGTCCTTATTCTGGTCATCAGTATTGTCGGCATTTTGAATATTTACAGTGCGGGTAACAGCCTGGACAACTTAAGGCAGGAAGTCCTTTACATCAAGCAGATTCAATGGATCGTTCTCGGTCTTATGCTTATAGGAGTTATTATTTGTATTGACTACCGATTCATCTGTCGCTTCGCCTATGCCTTTTATGCAATCTCTATCCTGCTCCTTCTCCTCGTCGCGCTCTACGGGTATGCTACCCATGGGTCTCAACGCTGGATTGTGATAGGAGGATTTTCTTTCCAACCTTCAGAGTTGGTGAAATTGACAATCATCATCGCCCTCGCAAAATATTTTGACGACCACATGACAGAAAGAAGTTACAGTCTGAAAGAACTGCTTATCCCCTTTTTTATCGTATTGATTCCTTTTCTCTTTATCTTGAAACAACCTGACCTCGGAACTGCGTTAATGCTTATGTTCATCGCTGCATCCGTATGCCTTTTTATCGGTATAAAATGGAGATCTCTGCTCCTGGCCGTCAGTGGCGGCCTCGCATTGGTTCCCTTTTCTTGGTTTATTTTAAAAGATTATCAAAAGGAAAGGATTATGACTTTTTTCAACCCGGAAAATGATCCCCTTGGTGCAGGCTATCATATCCTCCAGTCGATAATTGCCGTCGGATCCGGCGGCATCTTCGGCAAAGGATACATGAAGGGAACCCAGACGCAATTGAAATTTCTCCCCGTGCAGCAAACAGATTTTGTGTTCTCCGTTTTTGCTGAAGAATGGGGATTCCTGGGAGGAATTATTCTGATGATCATGTTCCTCGTATTAATATTGTGGTGTTTGAAAATTGCCATGAATTCAAGGGATCTCCTGGGGTTGCTCTTATCCTTTGGCATAACAGCGCTTCTCTTCTGGGAGGTATTCATAAATATCGGTATGGTATTAGGCATGCTGCCAGTCGTCGGCATCCCTCTGCCATTCTTAAGCTACGGGGGCTCTTCTATGGTTGTCCTTATGACAGCCATGGGATTGTTGCTGAATGTCAGCATGAGGAGGTTTATTCTCCATCCATAAACATTATGTGGTTCATCTCCGAGAATGGTGCTAACACTTTCAGGGTTCAAGGGATCGGGGGGTCAAGGATTCGAGTGAGTGGTTCAAACACTTGAACCCTCGAATCCTTTTATATTAATAGTAAGAATCAACACATGAGGGATTCTTCGATGACAAGCAAGAAAAAAGAAGAAGATGTCAAGGCTTTTCTCGGAAAAGGCGCAGAATTTAATGGGAAATTAATATTCAGCGGCATGGTCCGGATAGATGGTGATTTCCATGGCGCCATATTTGGAGGGGGTACTTTAGTCGTGGGCGAAGGCGCACACATCGAAGCAGATATAAACGTCGATAACATAGTCGTAAGTGGAGATGTCCACGGACAGATCGAAGTAAAGGAGAGAATTGAAATTTATCCGCCTGGGAGAGTCTTCGGAAATGTAAAAACAGCTCTCTTCATAATCAAGGAGGGGGCCGTTTTTGAAGGCACCTCCCACATGGACGGGAGCAAATCAGAAAAATATAAAGTTGATAACAAATCCAAAGTATTTGGTTAGGAGGCGAGGGCACAAACCTATATTCAGCCAAAAAATACTTGACATTAGCGGAGAGTTGTGATTAGAAGTCCGCGTTTTTTACACTGTGGTGTTTGAGGTTCCTCGTGTACGGAGTTCATGTCATAAAATACCAGAAAATATATATCAAAAAAGAATCATCAGAAACTTTTGGAGATAAAAAAAGCGTTAAACAATGAAGGAACCGAGGGTGCGCTTCTGTTCATTCCCTCGGTTTTTAAATTTCAAGATACATTTGATGTGAGGTAAGATAGTGATCAGCATTGATGTTACGTTGTTAATCCAGATGGTTAATTTCCTTATCCTGATGTTCATTCTCAATCTGCTCCTCTATAAGCCTGTCTTAGGCATCATTGATAAAAGAAAAAAGAAGCTGCAGGACATCGAAGAAGAAATCAAGCGCCTCAATCAGTCAGTGGATGAAAGAATGGCCGCATATGAGGAAAAGCTTCGCCTGGCGAAGGTGCAGGCATTAGAAAAAAAACAGGAAATCATGACGGAAGGGGCGGAACAGGCCAAGAGCTTCATCGAAGCGGCAAAAGGTGATATTCCCGCCATGATGGAAAAGTTTCATGCGGACATGAACAGGGAAGTTGATGAGGCGAGACACATTCTGACGAATCAGTCCAAGAAGATATCTATTGAGATTGCTGAGAAATTGATGGGAAGGAGTCTCCAATGACAGCATGGTTTTCCGCTCACCTGTTGAGCCGCCGTAATGTACGTTATATGATGGTATCAATCCTGCCGATTCTCACTACCGCTTCCCTGGTGTATGCTGCGGGTGGCGAAGGTGAGGGATCCAGCAGGGAAATGTTTATTGATTTTGCCTGGAGGGTAGCAAATTTTGTTGTCCTGGTGGGATTTCTCTACTGGTTTCTCGCAAAAAAAATCAAAGAATTTTTCTTCGAAAGACGTCAATCTATCAAGGCTACCATCGATGAGAAAGTAGCGGAAAAAGAAGGAACAGAGAAAAAGTTCAAGGAATACTCTGCAAAACTGGATAAGGCAACGGAAGAAATAAGCAATATCTTTGAATTGATAAAATCCCAGGGAACAGTTGAGAAAGAAAAGATCATTGAAGACGCGAAAAAGGCAGCCGAGAAGATGAAAGAAGATACGCAGGCGAGAATGGAACAGGAATTCAAGGCAGCCAGAAATCAATTACGGGCAGAGGCCGCGAAGCTATCCGTGGAAATGGCCGAAGAGATTCTAAAGAAAAACATAACTCAGGAACATCACGAATATATGGTCAAAGACTATTTAGATAAGGTGGTGAAAAAACATTGATCAGCAGCAATATTGCAAAGCGTTATGCCCGGGCATTTTTTGGAATAGCCAGGGAAGATGGACTCTATGAAAAGTATTATCATGAATTATCGCTTTTCTCATCCATCGTCAACGAAAGTAATAACCTCAAAGAACTATTAATAAATCCTGTTTTTGATCAGGCTGAAAAAAGAGCCGTTGTTGATTCGCTTCTGAAGAAGATAGATATATCGAATGTGACGGCAAACTTTTTGAGACTCCTGGTCGATAAGCGAAGAATTGGTATTCTGCAGGACAGCTTTCCCCTTATCCGCCGAATTATCCGAAAAACTTCAGAAACGCATGGAAGAATTTACCGGCAAAAAAGTTGAAATCGCAATTTTAGAGGATGCATCTTTGTTGGGTGGCATTGTCGTCGGTGTAGGAGATACCCTCTACGATGGAAGTATAAAGACCCAACTGCATAATATTAGGAATCTCTTAGGGGAGGAAATATAGAGCATGGAGAAAATCAGGGCAGAAGAAATAAGCGAAATCATCTCCAAACAGATCAGAGACTATGAGAAGAAACTGGACGTGAGCGAAGTCGGAACGGTTCTTTCCGTGGGAGATGGTATTGCCAGGGTTTACGGCGTGGAAAATGCGATGGCCATGGAATTATTGGAATTTCCTGGTGGAATTCTCGGCATGGTTCTCAATTTGGAATCTGACAACGTGGGTGTCGCTGTTCTCGGAGAAGTTACCCATATCAAAGAAGGGGATATTGTAAAAAGAACGGGCAGGATCGCCCAGGTCCCTGTGGGAGAGGCCGTACTTGGCCGTGTCATAGATGGAACCGGCGCGCCGATTGACGGCAAAGGTCCCATAGAGACAACCGAGTTTAGAAGAATTGAGATGATTGCCCCCGGCGTCGTTCAACGCCAGCCGGTTAATACGCCTATGTACACCGGCATCAAGGCAATCGACGCCATGACGCCAATCGGACGGGGTCAGAGAGAGCTTATTATTGGCGACAGGCAGATCGGGAAAACCGCGATTTGCATAGACGCCATCATCAGACAGAAGGACACCGGCATCAAGTGCATTTATGTAGCCATCGGTCAGAAAAAATCAACGGTGGCCCAGGTGGTGGAAAACCTGCGGAAGCATGGCGCCATGCCTTATACCTGTGTCATTGCTGCATGCGCCAGTGACCCGGCAACTCTTCAGTACATCGCGGCATATTCCGGGTGCAGTATCGGTGAATATTTCCGGGACAGGAAGCAGGATGCCCTGATCATCTACGATGACCTCTCCAAACAGGCGGTGGCGTATCGTCAGATTTCATTGCTTTTGAGAAGACCCCCCGGTCGAGAAGCTTTCCCGGGAGATATTTTCTATAACCACTCTCGATTGTTGGAGCGTGCTGCCCGCGTGAGCGATGATCTTGGGGGAGGATCCCTTACGGCCCTTCCCATTATTGAAACCCAGGCAGGTGACGTATCCGCTTACATTCCTACGAACGTTATTTCCATCACAGACGGTCAGGTCTATCTCGAACCGAGCTTATTCTTCTCAGGTGTTCGACCGGCAATCAACGTTGGTCTGTCGGTTTCGCGAGTCGGAGGCGCAGCCCAGGTAAAGGCCATGAAGCAGGTAGCAGGAAGATTGAAACTTGAGCTCGCCCAGTACCGGGAATTGGCAGCTTTCGCCCAGTTCGGAAGCGACCTGGACAAGGGAACACAGGCTCAGTTGGAACGAGGTGCGCGTCTGGTCGAAATCCTGAAACAGCCCCAGTTCGAGCCAAGGTCCCTGTCACAACAGGTTGCCATCCTGTTTGCCGGTACAAAGGGTTTCCTTGACAAATACCCAGTCGAGAAGCTGAAAGAATATGAGCCGCAGCTCCTGAGTTTTATTGGAAGCAAGTACCCCGAGATCAACCGCGAGATTGATGAGAAAAAGGAGATCAGCCCGGACCTCGATAAGAAGATCAGCTCAGCATTGACGGAGTTTGATTCTGTATTTGTCACCGCGTAAGGAATTGAGCGCATTCTGATAAATAGATCACATACGTAAAGAAGGAAGAATTAATGGCCGCACTAAAGGACATTAGAAGAAAAATAGTTGGAGTAAAAAAAACAAAGCAGATCACGAGGGCCATGAATATGGTGGCCGCCTCGAAACTGAAAGCTGCTCAGTCGAGGATGGAAAATTTCCGCCCCTACGCGATCAAATTCATGGAAGTATTGAGCAGCCTGGCGCTCCGTGTGGATGCCAGCAATCACCCCCTTCTCACCGTCAGGGAACCGAAAAGAATCAGGGTAATCTGTATGACCTCTGACCGGGGTCTCTGCGGAGGTTTCAATACCAATCTGATTAAAGCAACAGAGAGATTCATTCGGGACAAGACCAGGGAGGGCAAAGAGATAGAATTGATTGCCGTAGGGAGGAAAGGAAGAGATTATTTCAGAAAAAAAGAGAAACTCAACAAGCAGTTTCCCGATGTTTTCGGAAAATTCGATATAACCCTTGCGGTAAAAATATCCGATGAAGTCATACCCTCCTTCAAACGTGAGGAGTATGACGAATTATATGTTATATACAATGAGTTCAGGAATATAGCAGTCCAAAGGCCTTCCGTCGTGAGACTATTCCCCTTGCCCCCGATCGGGAAAGACGAAGATGCGGATCCCAACTCCAGAATTGATTATATTTATGAACCTTCCGATGAGGTTTTACTGGATAAGCTATTAACCATGTATGTACACGTTCTGGTCTTCAGAGCACTCTTAGAAACGTCCGCCGGGGAAAACGGCGCGCGAATGGTCGCCATGGACAACGCAACAAAGAATTGCGAGGAAATGATCCAGAGCCTTACGTTAAAAATGAACAAAGCACGACAGTCTGCCATTACAGCTGAGCTGATGGATATTGTCGGCGGCACCGAGGCCCTGGCGAAAAGTTAAAAAAATTAGGCATTATACATTAAGGAGACAGGTATGAATATAGGAACGGTTGTGCAGGTAATAGGACCCGTAGTCGACGTAGCGTTTGATGAAGGAATGCTCCCTGAGATCTTAAACGCTATCGCTATCACCAACCCCACGATTGATGATGCGGAAGATAATCTGATTGTTGAGGTTGCCCAGCATCTTGGTGACAACGTTGTCAGATGCATCGCCATGGACATCACCGATGGTCTTGTCAGGGGTATGAAGGCGAAGGATATAGGCACACCTATAATGGCCCCCGTTGGTCCGGAATGTCTGGGCAGGATTCTCAACGTTGTCGGCAGGCCAGTCGACGGTCTGGGACCCGTGTTGGCAAAAACTTACTCACCGATCCACCGGGAAGCCCCGGCTTTTATTGAACAGGATACATCTGTTCACGTTCTGGAGACAGGCGTCAAAGTCATCGATCTCCTCGTTCCCTTCCCCAGAGGCGGTAAGATGGGGATGTTTGGAGGGGCAGGAGTCGGTAAAACCGTCGTCATGATGGAGATGATCAATAACATCGCCATGCACCACGGCGGTATTTCCGTGTTCGCCGGCGTCGGTGAAAGAACACGAGAAGGGAATGACCTCTACCGGGAAATGAAGGAGTCAGGTGTCATCAAGCAGGCCGCCTTGATTTACGGACAGATGACGGAGCCCCCGGGAGCACGTGCGAGAGTGGCTCTCACGGCGCTGACGGCGGCGGAATACTTCAGAGATATCGAAGGGCAGGACGTTCTTCTCTTTGTTGACAATATATTCCGGTTTACTCAGGCCGGTTCAGAGGTTTCGGCGCTCCTCGGCCGCATGCCTTCGGCGGTGGGTTACCAACCGACACTTGCGACAGACTTGGGCGCACTTCAGGAGCGAATTACTTCTACCACGAAAGGGTCAATAACCGCAGTACAGTGCGTATACGTACCCGCGGACGACCTTACAGACCCTGCTCCCGCAACGACCTTTGCGCATCTTGACGGAACGGTCGTTTTGTCGAGACCTCTCACGGAACTCGGTATTTATCCCGCCGTGGATCCCCTCGATTCGACATCCCGCATTCTTGATCCCATGGTCATAGGCCAGGAACACTATCAGGTCGCCAGACAGGTACAGGTAAGCTTGCAGAAATATAAGGACCTCCAGGACATTATCGCCATCTTAGGTATGGACGAACTCTCAGAAGAAGACAAATTAGTCGTCAGCAGGGCAAGGAAGGTCCAGAGATTCCTGTCTCAGCCCTTCTTCGTTGCCGCTCAGTTTACCGGCAGGGAAGGGCAATTCGTCTCCGTTGCTGAAACAGTAAGAGGGTTCAAGGAAATTCTTGAGGGGAAGCATGATGATCTGCCCGAGCAGGCTTTCTACATGGTCGGCGGGATAGATATGGTTGTAGAGGCAGCGAGGAAACTGTCAGAGTAATGAGGCCGGAGGAATCACCATGGCTGATGAATTGATGTTGGAAATTGTTACCCCTGAAAAAATGGCGTTCAGCGGTAAAGTTGAAGATGTAACCATCCCCGGTACGGAAGGTGAGTTTGGTGTACTCCGGGGACACGCGGCGCTTCTCAGCTCCCTTGACGTCGGTGAATTGAATTACGTCAAAGATGGCAAGAGAACGTTCTATGCGGTGAATACCGGCTATACTGAGGTTACAACCGGTAAAGTCACCATCCTTGTTGAAACCGCGGAGAGGTCGGATCTGATTGATAAGGAAAGGGCAAAAAGGGCAAAGGAGAACGCGGAAGGTAAACTCGCCAAGTTGTCCAAGGAAGATGTGGAATTTGAAATCATAAGGGCAGCCCTTGCCAGAGCTATGAACAGAATCAGCGTGGCGGATAAGTAGGGCAGCAGTTTTCAGGATATAAGTATATATAAAAAGCAGAAAAGCCGGGAGTTCCGACGTGACTCCTGGCTTTTCTGCTTCTCTATTGTGACTCTTAGGAGACCATCGCGAAGACACATCGTGACAACTTCGAAGCAGTCTTTCAAGTATGTGCCTCAGCGCGAAGGCCATTTTTCTTGACACACAATCCCCTTTCCCATATATTTTCTGGAGAAAAAAGAGATCTTAGTGGGGGTAGGAAAGTATGAATAAGCTAAGACAGGAAGTCCCTTTTAGTGTTTTCGTCTCAATAGTCTTATGTTTTTTTATTGGCTGTGTAGGTGCAAATTACGGGAGCATCGTACCGAACACGGCCGCGACAAAAGCTTTTGAGGCATTCCAAACCGACCCTGACATGAACTATTATTACAGCGGGCCTCAAGCCAATCCGAACGCCTTAATAGGATTGAAAAAGAGTTATGCGCTAAATTCAGACCTGTGGAAGCCCATCGATCCCCAACCGAAAGTGATTAAGGAGTTAATCACAGGAATGCAGAACATAGCCTTTGAACATGGAGAGTGTCAGCACGGGTTCATTATAACGGATAATAAAGGCCAACCCATTGGTGTCTGGTACTCCATTCTCAAGGCAAGGACATTTATCAGAATGGGCGATGGCAATCAAGTGGAGATATTTACACCGGATCTGATATTATTTAAAACAGGGGACGGAGGCAGTGATGAATCAGGCAAGTGAAATAATATATCTCTTTCTTCCCTTTTAATTTTGGGAATTATTGTAAAAAAAAGGATACATTATTAAACATGAAAGCCAGGGATAGTGAAAGGAGTATCCATTCTGCATCCCTGGCTTTTATATTTCAAATTTATTCTGCGCTATTATTTCGTTACGACTACATTAATATCAACAACCTCAAATTCCCGCGTCCCACCCGGTGTTTTCACCGTAATTTCGTCGCCAATCGTTTTCCCGATAAGCGCCTTTCCTATGGGGGAAGTCACAGAAATTTTATTTTCATTCAGATCTGACTCAAATGGCCCCACAAGTTGATATGTTATCCCACTGCCAGTACTTATATCCTCAAGCGTAACGGTCGATCCAAAAAAAACTTTTTCGTTTGTTAACCCATTGAGATTGACGATATACGATATGCTTAGATTATTCTCCAGTTCCTGAATCCTGCCCCCCAAAAAGGACTGCCTTTCCTTGGCGGCCTGATATTCGGCATTCTCCGTAATATCTCCATGGCCCCGTGCCACTTCAATATCACGTATATTTTCCGGCAAAGACACCGTTTTAATGTACTCAAGCTCCTTCTTTAGCTTCTCAAATCCCATCTTTGTTATAGGCAATTTCTTCATATCTTCTCCCTAAACCGGTAAATCCATTGCTCCCGGCACACTGTCCCGGTAATAATAAAGGTTGTCTTCTAATAGAGAAATCAGCCGGTGTCAAGAGCTTTATGTGTTATCAGGACGAATATAAAAGCAACGCTTACCGCCAACATGGCGCGGCATTCTGTCGGTCTTCGTGAATGTCTTGCTATGTGCTGACAAGTATGTTACAAAAACAACCAATAAAAGTTTGCAAATCCACAGGTTGGATGAACATCTGATGCGTGATTCATATAACAGAAAGATTAACTATTTGCGAGTTTCCATCACAGACAGGTGCAACCTCAGATGCACCTATTGTATGCCCAAGGAAGGCGTGTCCCTCCTCGGCCACAATGATATTCTTAAGTACGAAGAAATATTGAGGATCATCCGCGTGGCGGTAAATATGGGGATCTGTAAAATACGAATCACAGGAGGTGAGCCTCTGGTAAGGCGCGGTGTTGTCGATTTTGTGGCCTCCCTCGCCTCCTTAGCAGGTCTTCGTGATATCAGCCTGACAACCAACGGGACTCTCCTGGAATCTTTTGCTGCGAAACTTTTTGCAGCGGGCATGAAAAGGATCAACATCAGCCTTGATTCCCTCGACCAGAAAAAATACGCGCATATAACGAGGGGTGGTGATCTGAGCGCAGTGCTTGCGGGAATCGATGCCGTCCACAGAACCGGTTTTGCGCCGATTAAAATCAATACTGTGGCAATAAAAGGCTTTAATGACGACGAGATTCTCACCTTCGCGAAACTCAGTCTGCACAAGCCCTACCAGATCAGATTCATTGAATTGATGACAATGGGTCATACTGCCGTTAACCATAATGACCAGTATCTCTCCAATACTCTCATCAAGGAAATCATCGAAAGGCATTACCGTCTCACACTTGTAAACGGCAAAAGGGGCTCAACGGACGGCCCTGCGGAAATTTACAGAATTGCCGGCGGCGCAGGCGAAATAGGTTTTATAAGCCCCTTAAGTCATAAATTCTGCCAGGCGTGCAACCGTCTCCGGCTTATGGCAGACGGCCATCTCAGGGCGTGCCTGCTCACGGACGATGAAGTCGATCTGAAAAAACCGCTGCGGGCAGGTTGCAGTGACGCGGATCTGACTGAACTCATCACCGCGGCAATTGTAAAAAAGCCCCTGCGGCACGATATCTCCTGTGATGTAGGACACAGAAAGAAGTGCATGACGGATATGTCTTCTATCGGCGGTTAAGAAAGAGTGCCTGATGATATTCAACAACGAGATCACCCAATCATATGATGATTGGCTAAAAACACCAATCGGCCGTTATATTGACGGGCGGGAAAAAAGTCTCATCCTCGATCTCACCGCGCCCAGAGTAGGAGAAAAAGTGCTGGATATGGGATGCGGAACAGGCGAACACCTTATCCTCTTTATGAAAAAAGGCTGCCAGATCACAGGTGTGGAAAGATCACCCTACATGCTGGATATGGCGAAACAGAAATTAGGAAATCGCGGGGACCTTTATCTAGAAAAAGCTGAGTCCCTTCCCTTCCCCGATAATGAATTCGATATCGTAAGTATAATAAGCGCTCTTGAATTCATGGATGATCCCCAGCAGGCGATATCAGAAGCCATCAGGGTATGCCGCGGCAGGGTTTTTCTGGGAGGTATGAACAAACTATCCCTGGCAGGAAACATCTGGAAATATAAGAATGCCGGGTATCCCTCAGTTTACCGCAACGCCAGGTTTTTCCATATGGGCCAATTAACCGGTATGGTCCGAACCCATCTCCAGGGTGTCCGTATCCAGTGGGGAAGCGTGGTTTTTTTGCCCTATCAATGGTATAGCTTTGCAACCGGCATAGAAGAGAAAATTCCCATCATGAAAAATCCCTTTGGCGCGTTTTGGGGTCTCTCGTTCCCCGTAACATTCACGTACAGAACGATCCAGGACATCATCCGGGAACCATTTGAGATGAAGCCTCGCAGAAGGCAGCCTGCGACCGGCATTGTGAGGGAACTCCGAAAATGATGCGGGAAGCAATGCTCTACGAAAAAAAGGAAAACGGTCGGGTAACATGCAACCTGTGCGCACACCGCTGCAGAATTGAACCGGAAAATCGGGGCATATGCGGGGTCAGGGAAAACAGAAACGGAATCCTTTACAGCCTTGTGTACGGGAAAGTAATTGCTGAAAATGTGGACCCCGTCGAAAAGAAACCCCTCTTTCATGTGTATCCGGGGTCAAAGTCGTTTTCCATCGCCACTGTCGGCTGCAATTTCCACTGCATATTCTGTCAAAACCATGAAATCTCGCAGATGCCGAGGGAAAGCGGGAGCATTATGGGAAGAGACAGTGATCCTCATTCCATTGTGGAGAGGGCGCTCGCGTCAGGTTCGAAAACCATTTCCTACACCTACACGGAACCAACTGTCTATTTTGAATTCGCTTACGATATCGCGCGGATTGCAAATGAAAAGGGATTGAAAAATGTGTTTGTCACGAACGGATTCATGACAGAAGAAGCACTTGAAACGATATCACCTTGCCTCCACGCGGCAAATGTGGATTTGAAATCGTTCAGCGATGATTTTTACAGGAAGAAATGCGGGGCGCGCCTGGAGCCTGTTCTGGAAATCCTGAAGAAAATGAAAGAGTTGGGCATCTGGGTGGAAGTGACGACCCTTTTAATCTCCACCTTAAATGACGGTAATGATGAACTGCGGCACATTGCCGAATTTATCTGTTCCCTGGGAGCGGAAACGCCGTGGCATATCAGCCGCTTTCACCCTCAATACAAAATGACCACATTATCGCCGACACCCGTTGAGTCCATTCACAGGGCTGCCGAAATCGGCAAAGCGAGTGGGTTAAAATATGTATACAGCGGCAACGTGCCGGGAGATGAGGGTGAAGATACCACGTGCTCACACTGCGGAGAGCATCTCATAGACCGCTACGGCTTTTATATCAAAAAGCTTGCACTCAAAGGGAGAAGCTGCCCCCGCTGCGGAACTGCGCTTGACGGGATATTCTCACAACATTCATAAGAATATTACAAACTCTCCCATTCCATATCCTGATCATCATACGTCCGAGACAGGATTTCCCGCGCCTTCTCAAGATAGGGCAAAGGAACCAGGATATCTACTTTTCCGAGACCATCAATCGTGATTGCATAGATTGCCCCTACCGCTTCGTATTTCAGTCTGGTGGGGATACCTTCAGTTTCCAGCCTCCCCACAACGATATTTGCATTGGTTATGCCTGATGCCGTATAAACTGTTTCCCATTTTTCCTCATTCATGATCCTATCCTATTTGATACTTCTGAAAATTAATCCAAAAGAATTAGAGGATTCAAGGATTCGAAGGTTCAAGTGTTCGAATTATTTACTCGAATCCTTTGATCCATGATCCCTTGAACCCCGAAAATGTGATCAACTTTTTCAGAGATAATTTTTTTTATACCATGTTTACCCTCACAGAATACAGCAATAATCCTGGAAAAAGCGATCAATACTATATGTTGTGGTCAAAATATTTTAAATACATTTAGTGGTATTTTTTCTTTACAAGGTATATTTCTTTTGTTAGTATTCAGAGAAATTATTTACGGATGGTCTGGCGAAAAATGAGGCTTAAAAAACTGGAAATAGCCGGGTTTAAATCCTTCCGGGATAGGATCGTCGTCGATTTTTCTCACGGGATCTCTGCCATTGTCGGACCTAATGGTTGCGGAAAGAGCAATATTGTTGACGCGATCCGTTGGGTAATGGGTGAACAGAGAGTGAAAGCGTTGCGTGGAAAAAAGATGGACGACGTCATCTTTCATGGCGCGGAAAACGCAGCGCCAGTCGGCATGGCAGAAGTGTCGATCACCATGGAAAGTAACGGAAGACAATTCCCCGGGGCATACGCCGAGTGCAACGAGGTCATGATCTCGCGGAAACTCTTCAGGGAAGGAGAAAGTGAGTACACTATCAACAAGGTCCCCTGCAGACTGCTCGATGTGAGGGACTTCTTCCTTAGTACGGGATTGGGAACCAGAACGTACTCCGTCGTGGAACAGAACAACATTGCCGATCTTGTTGAGGCAAAACCGGAAGAGCGAAGACAGTTTATTGAAGATGCTGCAGGAATATCGAAATATAAAATCAGGAAAGAGGCGGCTTCCCGAAAGATGGACGCCACGAGACACAATATACTTCGTTTGAATGATATTATCAGGGAGGTAAAATCTCAGCTCAATGCCGTATCGCGTCAAGCGAAAAGGGCGGAACAGTATAAAACGCTTAAAAAGGAAATTAAAGAGGCTGAATTAACGCTGGCACTGCACACCTATACAGACTTGTCCGATCAAAAGGAAACTCTTCAGAAAAAACGTGATTCCCTGAGTAGAAAAGAGATGGAAGTAAAATCCCATGTGCAGGAACTCGAAGCCTCCATTGAAGGGCTTAAGGCAGAGGTCTTTGAAAAGGAGGTGTCTGTTTCCGAATACCAGGAAAAGCTCTATGAAATCAAAAACTCGATCGGTGGCAAGGAACAGAGCATTAAATATCTTAACGACAAAATAAAAGATATGGCCGCGCAAAAGCAGAAAAACATTTCCGAGATCGAATTGCTCCGCAACAAACAGGAAAATCTGCTGAAAGAAACAGATACTCTTGCCATAAAGGTTGGTAAATCCGGCGAGAAAATTCAGGATGTAAGCAATAACGTCCGGAAAAATCAGATGACTCTCGAAGAACTCAAGGGAGCCACCAAATCCTTGTACGCAGAGCTGGAAGAAGAGAAGGTAGAATTAATCGATATTGTGACGGAAAAGGCGAAAGCGAAAAATTCACTTCTTGGCCTCACCAAAGGACTTGAAGACATCAGAAAGCGTAAAGAGAGGGATGTCAGAGAAATTAACGATAACAGAGAAAGACTTGCTGCGAGCCAGCGTACACTTACCCATCTGAAGTCGGAATTACATACTAATGAGGAAGCGCTTACTCAACTGGCAGAAAAAGAAAAACTCATTTCCCAAGAGCATGAACAGACGAAATATGATCTGCAACTGATTGATGACTGTATCTCGGAAAAAAAGGAAGAAGCGGGAAGAAAATCGTCGCGACTTTCATCCTTGAGAGAGCTGCAGGAAAGCTATGCCTGGTGCAGCGAGGGCACGAAGTCCATTATGAAAGCAAAAAAAGTGGATCACCTCCATATGCTGCCCCGGGAGACATTCCTGGGATTGGTCGCAGATATTATTGATGTTCCGGAGCAGTACGAAACAGCGGTTGAGTCTGTCCTGGGGGAAAAGCTCCAGTATATCGTAGTGAAACACCAGAGAGACGGCGTGCACGCGATTGAATACCTCAAGAGTTTGTCACTGGGAAGAGGCAGCTTCGTACCCCTTGAAGTGAGGAATCACTATGCGGGCGCAGGAGCAGAACACCTCGGGGAAGCGGTCAGACTTATCGACATGGTCAACGTCCATGAGGGCTTCGAAAAAATAGCCGAGTATTTGCTGGGAGACGTAGTATTGATACCGAACCTGCTGAGCGGCATTTCCCTATGGGAACGCAACGGTTTCCGAGGCACGCTTGTTACATCTGAAGGGGATATCATAAACCCGCACGGAGTTTTATCGGGTGGGAGCAGAACGAACGGTGAAAAAAGCCACCTCCGTAATAAGCGAGAGATCATCGAACTGGAGGAAGAAGTAAATCAGCTCCACGCGGGGCTTGCGGAGGAAGTAAAAAAGAAAAAAGAGACCGCATTGCTCATCCAGCAATGGGAAGAAGAATTGCTGGAGTTAAGATCGGAAATCCGTACCCTTGAACTTCAAGTCCACGGCAAGATAAAAGATGGAGAGCGGTTTGAAGCTGAAATAAAAGGGTTCGAACAGAGAATAAAAATACTCAATTTCAACTATGAGAATCTCCAATCAGAAGAAGCGGGGATTCTGGAAGAAATTGATACTACAAAAAAGGACATTATCGATGCGGAAACGAAAGAGCATACGGTTCACAGCGCCATCTCTTCCCTTCAGGAAAAGTACGAGGGGCTAAAGGGTGCCGCAGAAGAGCAGGAAGAATGTCTCACAAGTGAAAAGGTTCTTTTGGCTTCTCTGGAAGAAAAGAGAACCGCTGATCTCAAGACCATAGAGAGATTGGAAGCGGACAGAGAAAGTACAGCCCTTGAAATTGATACGAGAACCAGGGAACTCGCACAGAGTGATCATGAAGTGGAGGATCTCACCAATCAGATCGGGGCTGAACAGGATCTCTTAGAACAACTTTCCGCGAAGCATGAGGAGGTCGAAGAGACCCTTTCGGACATAAAGATAGTACAGCAGGAAAGAGAATCTTTGTTGAGAAGCGGAGAGGCAAATATCCGGGAAGTTAAAAAAACCCTTGACCAGATTGTCAAGGAATCGACGGAACTGGAGATGGAGTATCGCGAGCACTCCTACCAAATGGATGGCTTGAGGAAAGGCATCGAGGGTAAGTATTACATTGACCTGGAACCTTTAACCAGCGGTTTTCAACGCCTTGAAGAAGAATATATACAGGAACTCAGCAGCAAGCTCCACAAGGACAGGCAATTCGTAGAAAACTTCGGGGAAGTGAATTTGCTGGCGCTCAACGAATACGAAGAGCTTAAAGAACGCTATGACTTCCTTACAAAGCAAGTTGCAGATCTTAATACGTCCCTGGATGCGCTCCAAGCAACCATAACAAAGATAAATACCATATCCCGCAAGCGATTCGCAGAGACTTTTGAGGCAGTCAATCAGTGTTTCAAAGAAGTGTTCGCCAGAATCTTTCCCGGCGGCAAAGGTGAACTGAAGCTGACGGATGAAACAGACATGCTGGAAACAGGCGTTGATATTGATATACTGATTCCTGGCAAGCGTGCGCAGAGTATCAGCCTCTTATCGGGCGGTGAAAAATCCCTTGCCGCCGTTGCCCTCATTTTCGCGATCCTGGCGTATCGGCCTGTTCCATTCCTGATATTGGATGAGGTTGACGCCGCTCTTGACGACGCCAATATTTCCCTTTTCAGCAATCTCGTCAAAGATATCTCCACAGGTTCTCAGATAGTCATGGTCACCCACAACAAGAGAACCATGGAGGCCGCTGAATATCTCTTCGGCGTCACAATGCAGAAACAGGGCATTTCCACTATGGTTTCCGTATCGCTGAACTGACCCCC
>PDVJ01000104.1_pt1 | contig 23569 bp, 21 predicted proteins | sample 1369811 | NCBI WGS metagenome assembly PDVJ01 (sample SAMN07795376, study PRJNA414565) | Alkali sediment metagenome, whole genome shotgun sequencing project. | reverse complement strand
ACTTTGTTGATCTCTTTGACCATCTCCATCTCTTCACCGACGGTGTCATCGCTTTTGAGAACGATGTAGGCGAAGATCCCCTCACCTTTGATGTCGTGCGGTTTACCGACAACGGCTACTTCGGCGACGTTAGGGTGTTTTTTACATGCCGCTTCTACTTCAGCGGTTCCCATACGGTGCCCCGAAACGTTGATAACATCATCCGTACGCCCCGTAATCGTGATATAACCTTCTTCGTCATAGATTGCGCCGTCACCTGTGAAATAAACCGGTTTACCGTCTTTTTTCACATCACCGAAATACGATTTCACGAAACGCTCAGGATCACCCCAGATACCGCGAATCATTGACGGCCAAGGACGTGTTACACACATATAACCGCCCTCGCCTGCCGGCACTTTTTCACCTGTTTGCGGATCAAGGATCTCAGCGATGATACCCGGAAGCGGGAAGGTTGCACAGGCAGGTTTGATTGGTGTTGCACCTGGCAATGGAGAAACGATGTGTCCCCCCGTTTCGGTCTGCCAGTAGGTATCAACAATCGCGCATTTGCTGCCGCCTACCGCCTCATAGTACCATTTCCATGCAGGAGGATCGATCGGCTCACCTACCGTACCCAACACTTTGAGAGACGAGAGGTCGTATTTTGCCGGCTCATCTTCACCCATTTTGTGCAAAACACGAATCGCGGTTGGAGCGGTGTAGAATTGGTTGATTTTGTACTCTTCGACCATCTTCCACGGACGTCCTGCATCGGGATAAGTAGGAACACCCTCAAACATTACCGTCGTCGCACCCATAGCAAGAGGGCCATAAACAATGTAGGTGTGTCCTGTGATCCAGCCTACGTCTGCCGTACACCAGTAGGTGTCGTTTTCTTTGACATCAAAGACCCATTCCATCGTCATTTGCGCCCAAAGGATGTATCCTGCAGAGTTGTGCTGAACCCCTTTTGGTTTGCCCGTAGAGCCTGATGTGTAGAGCAAGAAAAGAGGGTCTTCCGCATCCATCACTTCCGCTTCACACACACTTGACTGGTTTTTGATAAGTTCGTTGTACGAGTAATCGCGTCCTGCTACCCACGTAATCTCTTCGTTGTTTCTCTCGACAACGAGAACTTTTTGGACGGGGGTATTTGTGCTTAATGCTTCATCCACAACATTTTTGAGCATGTAAGGCTTATCTTTTCTAAATGCACCGTCTGCGGTAATCACCACTTTTGCATCCGCATCTTCGATACGGTCTTTGAGTGCTTCGGCAGAAAATCCGCCAAATACGATCGAGTGGATCGCGCCGATACGGGCACATGCCAGCATGGCGTACGCGGCTTCTGGAATCATCGGCATATAGATGACAACACGATCCCCTTTTTTGACACCAAACTCATTTTTGAGAAGATTCGCAAATTTGTTAACGTTGTAGTACAGCTCAAGATAGGTAATGATTTGTTTATCGCCACGGTCACCCTCAAAGATAATCGCCGCTTTGTTTTTACGCGTGGATAAATGACGATCGATACATTGGTGAGCAACATTGAGCTTGCCATTCACAAACCACTTATAAAACGGGGCATCACTTTCATCAAGAACTTGCGTATAGGGAGAGAACCAATCAATTTTTTCGTTGGCGTATGTTCCCCAGAATCCTTCATAATCATCCTGCGCCATTTTTTGCAGCTCATGATATTCACTCATGCTTTTAATGCGTGCTTGCGCCGCGAACTCAGGATTTGGTTGAAAAGTCGGTTTTACGATATCGCTCATTGTTAATACTCCTTAGTGTAATTTATGTGTATGTTTTAGTTTAATATAGACCATTGCACTCATAATCGCATCGTTCAATGCATTGTGCTGACCCATCTTCGGAATCTTCAAACGCTCGAGGATTGTATCGAAGCGTAAATCAATGTTTCCTTGAGGAATCAAAGCAATTTTTTTATCAAAATATAATCCAGAAATCTCCGTTTGCGCATTGGGCAAATTGACCCCTAACCACGGCTTAATGATACGATTGATCATCGCCACATCAAACTCCAGATAGTACCCCACCAGCGGACGATTCCCAATGAATTCCAAAAACTTTTTTACCCCATCTAAGGGCTCTAACGCTTGTTCCAAATCACACGGGCGAATATGGTGAATTTTGATGCTTTCGGAACTAATTTGCTTGGAAGGTTTTAAAAAAACCTCAAAACTTTGGGAAGTAAGAATCTTATCCCCTCTGATTTTTACCGCTCCGATACTCAAAACGACATCAGTTTTTGTATTCAGTCCCGTTGTTTCGGTATCAAATACGACGACTTCATCTCCCTCATAAGGGTTAAACAGCCATGCGTAGCCCTCATCCTTTAACTTCCTGCGATTCCAGCGAAGAAGGAGAGATTGAAACATTAGACAACCATTTCAAGATGAAAATGGTAAATCAGAAATTTTTTAAACGTGTTGACAATTTTAAAGGCATCTTTGAGCAAATCCCGATCGGTCTTGCTAAAAAGCTTCGGATTGACATAGTTTTGCTCCTCAGCTAAATGATTTTGGGAAAGCATCGCGCGTAACCGAATACTCAAAAGGGTATCGTACGCCTCAATGAGTTCGCTGGCAAACTGTTTATCAAAGAGACCGCTGTTATTCAGCTCTTTGATTCGCTGTGTCGTATTGGTAGAAACGATTTTGTGTTCCAATGCCAAAATACGTACCCCGTGTACGATCGCAAAAATTCCCCCTTTTTTAATATCCAGTTCACTCTCATGTTTGGCATATCCTAAAACAAAACCGGAAAAAAGGCTCAAAGGCGTTTCAAAAGCTAATGCCGCTTTGGCCAAATGGGCCAGTATATCGCTGCGTCCTTTAAAACGTCCCCTCAAATAATCACGACACTCATCCAGCAGTGTTTCATCGCCTGCCACACACTGCGCATCAACAAAAATCGCAAGTGATAGAAGTGCATCTTCATCAAGCGTTGTTACCCACTTGTGAATCAACCCCTTGTAGCTTGAAACACTTCGCCGCCAATAGGGGTTGCTCACCATCACATCACCGCTGCATTTTGGGAATCCCAATCGAATCAGATAAGTATTGACCTGCATCATGTACGGTTCAAAATCTTCTTCGTTTTCGCCATCCCGGATGATCAGGGCATTGTCTTGATCGGTACGCAATATCTGCTCACCTCTCCCCTCGCTCCCCATAACGATCAAAGCACAACGCTCCTGTAAACGAGGCGGGAGAACCATCTCAAAAACTTTACGATAGACCTTGGCATTGAGTTCACTCACCAGTTTGGAGACGTATCGCACGCGCACCCCTTTGGAGGTGAGGGAACGGACAAGGTAGGTGAGAGAACGCTGTGTCGTTTCGAGTTCTTCGATACTAGTAGCACGCTCAATGGAAGCCGCGATCAGATGGGTATGGTTTGCAAAATGGCTGAGAAGATCGAGCTGTTCTAATATCCCAACCACTTTATCCTCATCAACGACCACCAGCCGTTTAACGCCGTGTTTGGTAAAAAGCAAAAGGGCATTGAATAAAAAATCGCTCTTTTCTATCGTAATGAGTCCATAGGTGGCAATCTCTCCAATAGCATCATCCGTACTTTTATCCATTAAAAGGACACGTTGGCGCAAGTTGGTATCGGTCACGATCCCCATGCGGTTTTCATCATTTACCAATATCACCTGCGCGTTTTGGTCGCTCATAAGGTGCAGGGATTCTTTAATGGATTGCAATGCATTGACGATACAAGGAGTGTGCAAATAAATCTCATCCACGCGGGAGAGCATAAACGGGGTCAACTCGTTTTGATGGTGACGCTCTTTGAGGTGTTGATGTTTGGTAATGAAATCTTGCATGTAGTAGTTTTGAAATGCCTCGGCATCCTGAAGCAGTCCCAAAAAACACTCTTTTGGAAGTTCGTAACAAATCAGATCTTCGACAACACTAAACGTACTTTGGGTATTGCCGTAAATGAGGGAATTCGCATCAAAGCTGTCTCCCTCAGTGTAGACGTTTTGCAGTTCACCCTCCACATTCTCGTTGACGACCCCTTTGATAATAATGCAAAGAAATTGCGCCTGAACCCTCGGAGCGATCAAAACCGTCTCCTTGGGATAATAGGCGATGTCCATCTGCGTCATCAGCTTTTCGATCATCCTCTCAGCTAAAAGATCAAAAGGATGGATCGACATTAGCAATGCTTTTTGATCAAAAAGACTCATATTAGTGCTCTGCCGCGCCCTCGGCACCGATACCCGTTTGAGAACGGATGTATTGCGCTTCAAATGCTTCACGCTCACGCGCTGCCGTATCGCTTTTATCGGTGATCGAGAAGAACCAGATACCAATAAACGCCGCACTCACGGAGAAAAGAGCCGGATATTTATAAGGAAAAATCGCTTCCGCGTTCCCCATAACGTCCACCCATACCGTCGGTCCTAAAATCACCAGTACCGCTGCTGTCAGAAGACCCAATGAACCGCCTAGCAATGCTCCGCGTGTGGTGAGTTTTGACCAATACATAGAGAGGAACAAAATCGGGAAGTTGGCACTTGCCGCGATTGCAAACGCAAGTCCCACCATGAACGCGATGTTTTGATCTTCAAAAGTGATCCCCAAGAAAATCGCGATAATACCCAATACAACAGTCGCTACTTTAGAAACCTTCATCTCCATCAAACCGTCCGTTTTACCCTTACGAATAACGCTGGCATACAGATCATGCGAAATCGCCGAAGCCCCTGCGAGCGTAAGCCCTGAAACAACCGCAAGGATCGTTGCAAATGCTACCGCCGAAATAAATCCGAGGAAGAAATCGCCCCCTACTGCATGAGACAAGTGAATCGCCGCCATGTTATCTCCGCCAAGAATCGGCTTGCCGCCATCAACCGCTTGTTTCGCGAGATCAAGATATTGCGGGTTGTTAAACACCATGACAATTGCACCGAAACCGATGATAAACGTCAGAATATAGAAATAGCCGATAAACCCTGTCGCATAAAATACCGATTTACGTGCCTCTTTGGCATCGCTTACGGTGAAAAAACGCATCAAAATATGCGGAAGTCCCGCCGTACCGAACATCAGTGCAATCCCCAGTGAAAGTGCTGATATCGGATCACTGATCAAAGCACCCGGAGCCATAATGGTTATATCTTTCATACTGACGGCAGTAGCAAACAACGATTCAAAATTGAAATCATAATGTGCCATAACCGCGATCGCCATGAACGTTGCTCCTGAGAGCAACAAGAACGCTTTGATAATCTGTACCCATGTAGTCGCCAGCATACCGCCAAACGTCACGTAGAGGATCATCAAAACACCGACCATAATAACCGCTATCTCATAGTCAAGGCCGAACAGTAGTTGAATCAGCTTACCCGCACCTACCATTTGAGCGATCAGATACAAAATAACCGTAGCAATCGAGCCAAATGCCGCCAACGTACGAATCTGCGTTTGCTGTAAACGGTACGAGGCCACATCGGCAAACGTGTATTTTCCAAGATTACGCAGACGCTCCGCCACCATAAACAAAATGATCGGCCAACCGACCAAAAATCCGATCGAATAAATCAGACCGTCATACCCTTTGGCGTATACCAAAGCCGAGATCCCCAAAAACGACGCCGCAGACATATAATCCCCCGCGATCGCCATACCGTTTTGAAAACCGGTAATTCCACCACCTGCAGTGTAAAAATCTTTGGCTGTTTTGGTTCGTTTTGCTGCCCAATAAGTGATTCCCAAAGTTGCTGTGACAAAAATCAAAAACATGATAATCGCCGACATGTTCAACGGCTGTTTTTCAACGGCTCCTGATAATGCTTCGCCTGCGTAAATGCCCGCGGATGCAAGGAGCAAAAAGATGATCGGTTTCATTACTCTCCCTTTACTTTTTCTTTGATACGGCGGGTCAGTTCATCAAACTTCCCGTTCGCACGTTGTACGTAAATTCCCGTAAGAACAAAAGCACTGAGTATTACTCCGATTCCGATCGGAATCCCGATCGTCGTTACGGAACCTTTAAACAGCGGTGTCCCCAAAAATGCAGGATCAAACGCAATGATCAAGACAAATCCAAAATAGATCACCAACATCACAATGGTTAAAATCCATGCAAAACGGCTGCGTTCGCTCACGAGCTGAAGGTAATCAGGATCATTTTTAATCCGATCGACAAGTTCTTGTTTCATAGTAAAGCTCCTTTAAAAATTGTAATTGGCAATAACACGGTATTCATCCCAATCCATATTGCCAGCCGCGGTCTCTTTGTACTCTCGGGGAAAATTCCCCCGCAGACGCAGTTGGAGATTTTTCACAGCTTGCGGATTGTATATGATATCGAATCCTGCTTCACTTGCCGTTGTTTGATAGCCGGCTGTTGAATATCCGTTTAAGGGATCCATTTCAAATTCGACATAAAAAACACCGGTATTGAGATTGATGCCGTAATCTTTCCAGTCGTACGAAGCGGCAACTTTCCATGTATCCGTTCCGGCCATAAACTGATGGCGTGTCACCATGCCTTGCGTATAAGCCGGCATACCGCCCCATGGAGTAATCGTGCCGCCGTTGATCGCGGCATCATCTTCTTTGGTGTTGTGTGAAACGGCACCATACAGGTCAAAATTGGCCACTTTTACCCCTGCTTTGGCTCCCATAAAATCACTTTTAACCTTATTCAATTCTGCCATTGAATTGGAGCCGACATCGCGTTCATTGATCCATTGTGCCGCCACATACGGTGCGATGCCGCTGGTGTAGGACCATCCGTATGAAGCCTCCGCATAGATCGCATTGAGAATATCATAGGCATAATAATCCCACACTTGAAGCTTAAGCCCTTTTACCCCTGTATAACTAGCCGAAACAAGACTCACCCCCAGCGTATTCTCACCGATGGCAGAGGTTCCCATATCAACAAACTCACCGACGTGGTTTTTGGAATCAACCATCGAGTAACCCGAGGTAATACTCAATACTTTATCCGCATAGGTACCTGCGCCGTTATAGGCACGGCCAAATGTCCCCTGCGCAAATTTGGTGATATGTCCCGCCATGAGCGTCGTATCTTTGATATCCGTGTTGCTCAACATGTACGCTTCAAAAAGGTTTGGAAGCATACGAGCATCATCGCTGCCCGCCATCGGAGTATCCAGCTTTTGACGCCCCCCTTTAAACGTTGTATTTCCGTTTTTGTATTGGAGATACGCTTCGCCCAAATAGGTGATAGAATCATTGTCTTTACCCAGCAGCGTCGGGTCAACTTCCGGATTGGTTGCTTTGTTATCACGAATCATTAATCCGTTCGTCGTATAAAAAGCCGCACCCAGATTAAGACCGTTCCAAGCTCCCGTTTCATATTTCAAATACCCGCCGATTGCCGTAGCATCACGATGCGTAGAAACAATCCCCGAATAATCCCGATCGATATAAAAAGCGCGAATCTGCCCGCCGGCTTTCCCCTCTTTAAACATTCCTGCCAAATCATCGGCCGCATGGCTATTGAGTGTCATCACGGAAACTAAAAGTGATCGATACAAAAGTCGCTTCATCCGTACTCCTTGTGGTTTCTTACACCACCATCATAAAAGCCAAACATAGCACGAACGTAGCAATTGCTAAATTAGCAAGATTAAACGTCAGTATTAAGGAGAGAAAAGATCCTATGGGTAAATAAGTAACACTAATAACTCTTAGGTATGTCGATCATGTAACCCATAGCACGGATATTTTGGATGAAATCCTCTTTGAGGCTTTTTTTTAGACGGCTCACTTCGGCACGGATGGTTGCATTATCCACATACTCTTCATCCCAAACATACTCACGAAACTGTTCAAAATCGACCACTCTGCCTCGATTACGGGCCAACAAATCAATGATCTGCGATTGCCGTTTGGTCAGAGGATGGATTTCATTCTCACACAGCAATGCTGAACTTTTTGCATCGTAACTGTACCCCTTTGAAAGGCGTAGATGGGTTTGGGGGAGCTGATGGCGCTGCATTACTTTCTCGATTCGAAGCGAAAGTTCTTTGAGATGAAACGGCTTTTTTAGATAATCGTAACACCCTAAATCGTACGCACGGCTGATCCCCTCAATATCGACCAAGGCGCTGATGTAAATGACAGGTGGACGGATTTTGAGAATATGAAGCTGTTCGAGAAGATCCAATCCATCGAGTTTTGGAACATTGATGTCCAGCAAGAGTAAATCAAAATTTTCTCCTTTGATTTTGCTCATCGCATCTTCTCCATCGTACACGGCAACAACGCAATGTCCCAGTTTTACCAAATATTCATAAATCGCATCACTGAGCATCTTTTCATCTTCGAGCAATAAAATATTCATGACACCCCCTTTGCAAACCAATATTCAAAACGGGTCATTTCATCATCCGACGTGATGGCAATCTTCACCCCCTCCTCGTCACAAATCGATTTAACCAAATTCAGCCCCAGACCGAAACCGTCCGTTTTTTTCCGCTCCCGATAATAAGCGTCAAAAATTTTATGGGTATCGAGAATCCGTTGGGATCGGCTTTCAACCCAGAAACGTATTGCATCAGCCTCTGCAACCAGCCCAACACGAATCGTTTCACCCGGCTGCGTATATTTGATCGCATTGGTCAGATTGTTATCGACAATACGCTGCAGCTTCGTTTCATTAAATTCAATGACACATCCAGAACATTCGCTGATGAATTCAAAAGACAATCCTGCATGCCCCGCAACCTCATCAAAAAAATACATTCTGCTGCTGACATATTCCTCTACATCAATATGCCGTTTGGGATAATCAACCTGATCTTTTTTGACCAAATAACCCAAATCATCGTAAATACTAAAGATATTTTTCACCGCCGCTTCGATCTTGGCCAAATAGCGGTTGCGCCCCTCATTCATCGTATACAGTTCTATATTCGTCATAATTACCGAGAGAGGAGTATTGGTCTCATGGATCGCATATCGGATAAACTGTTTTTGGGCAGCCAAAAGCTCTTGTGAAAACCCTTTCTCTTCTTCAAGGGCAAAATTTTTCACCTCCAAAGCAGCCGTTTTTTCCTTTACCCGCTCTTCCAAACTGGCATTAAGTGCTCTCAGCGATTCTTTTTGATCGTAAATCATCGCGGCCATCTCGTTGGCATAAACCGCCATCTTTTTAAATTCATTAAAATAAAGATCATTGGAGAGAATGCACATCTCTTTTTCATGTGCAGATTCAAAAAAGGTTAAAAAACGTTCCATATCCCGTGCAATCATACTGTTGACGATTTTTGAGATGCCGACAATAAATCCAAACAGGATGAGTGCCAGCGTGGCAATCTCAACCATTACTTTAATCAACTGCCCCTTGAGTTTATGGTCCCCCCCAACAGCGTTTGCAGCAGCTGAGTACGAATCGTGGGAAAATTGTTGATATTCGTCATAGATCAACAACGATGAAAAAATAACCGTCAGCAATAAAATAAAAACTATCGTATAAAAATTCAGCTCCCGAAGAGAGATACGGGACAATCGACGCTGTAACCACGATTCCATACAATTCCTTGAGAATTAATTCGCTCCATTATAACCCATTTGCTCCCGTTGGTTAAGATTTATCCACTATAATTGCAAAAAATTCCCTCGAAGGATCACTATCATGTTCGGACGCAAAGAACTTAAAACGTACACACCGACTGCCGAAGAGTTGGCAAGCTACCAATGGGCAAAAATGACCACTGCAAAAGGGGTTATGTGGATCAAACTGTACAACGATGAAACTCCAAATACGGTTGCTAACTTCGCGGCACTGGTCAATGATGGCTATTACAACGGTCTTAACTTTCACCGTGTAATCCCAGGATTCATGGCGCAAGGCGGATGTCCTCACGGTACAGGTACCGGCGGACCGGGTTGGGCTATTCCGTGTGAAACTGCACTTAACACGCACCGTCACGTCAAAGGTACCCTTTCTATGGCACACGCAGGACCAAACACAGGTGGAAGCCAGTTCTTCATCTGTTTTGCTAACACTCCGCACCTTGATGGCGTTCACACGGTTTTCGGCGGAATCGAAGCGGATGACAAAGAGTCTATGGCAGTCCTTGACAGCATCCAAATGCGCGATGTCATTGATAAAGTAGAAATTTTAGCTTCACGCGACTAATTATGCTTGTCCACATCTGCTGCAGCGTTGATTCCCATTTCTTTATGGAGAAGCTGCAGCAGGAGTACCCCGATGAAAAGCTCACCGGGTTTTTCTATGATCCCAATATCCACCCTTACAGCGAATACCGTTTACGCCTTTTGGACGTAGAACGCAGCTGTAAAAAACTGGGCATTGACCTCATCGAAGGGCCTTACGATTTTGAAGCATGGATGGACGCCGTCCGTGGGCTTGAAAAAGAGCCTGAAAAGGGTGCGCGCTGCGAAGTGTGCTTTGACCGCCGTTTCGAAGTAAGCGCCCACAAAGCGCTGGAACTGGGCGAAACCTCTATGACCACCACACTCCTCGTTAGCCCCCAAAAATCCCAAGATCAACTCAAAAAATCGGGCGATACGTTTCACGCCTCTCACGGTGTCCAATTCATCGCGTTTGATTACCGCAAAAATGGCGGGACAAACGATCAATCCCGTGTCAGTAAACAAGAGCAACTCTACCGTCAGGATTACTGCGGCTGTATTTTCGGTCTCACCATGCAGCGCGACCAACAGCACCGGCTGATGGATGAGATGTTCTCTCCCTTGTCCAAACAAATCCTTCCTGCCTCCATCGAAGAGCGTATTGAACTCTACACCCAACGAATCGAACTCGAAGATGAAAATATCCCCTATAAAATCATCAAAGAGCGGTTTTTAAACTACCGCCTTATGCGTTCATCGCTACAAGCAGGCAGCCAGATCATCCCTTCCTACCCGCTTACTTACTCAACCATCAACCGCACTCGAACCGAAGGAAAGATCGATTTTGAACTCGACGGTCAACATTTTCTCAATCGCGAAGAGGTCCGTTTTATTACACTCGATACCTTTAATATCCTCACCTCATCCTCATACAAAAATACTCAAGAACTGATGTTTAATGCACCTGCTATTGATATTGAAATGGCGTTACGGACGCAGCTGACGGGAACATCTTTTAATACCTCAGCCATCATCGTTGTGGATGAAATACCGACCGCCAAAATCACCCTCACATTAGAGATAAGAACCTACGACGATGTTAGGGAAAAACTCATTCTTTTGTAAGACACTCCATCTCGCCCACTTTTTAACCACCCTTAGTACGAACCTTACACTATAATATCCATATGGAAAACTTACTTTTATCAATCTTTTTAACCATTGCCATCGCGACGGTGCTTAACATCATCCTCAAACGGTTCGGAATCTCCCATATCATCGGCTATATTGCTACGGGAACGATCATCAGTTATCTTTTCGGATTTAATGGACTTGGAATTGATTCGCTGGACTTGATCGGGGAGTTTGGGATCGTCTTTTTGATGTTTACCATCGGACTGGAGCTGAGTTTAGAAAAAATCAAAAAGATGAAAGAGATCCTCCTCACCAACGGTCTTTTGCAAGTAGTATTCAGCGTCGTCGTAATCTTTTTACTCTCCTTTTATCTTTTTCATCTTGATTTCAACACGTCTCTGATCATCTCACTGGCGTTTTCGCTCTCCTCTACTGCCATCGTTCTCACCTATCTCAAAGAGTCCAAAGATATCCATACCCCCTATGGTCAAAAATCGATGGGGATTTTGATCTTTCAAGACCTTGCCGTCATCCCTATTTTGCTCCTCATTACCTTTTTATCCAAGAACTCGCTCTCACTGGGCGAAGTCCTTTTTCAAACCGTTATCTCCGCAATCATTGTCGTGGTCTTTATGTTTACCCTCGGAGAAAAAATCGTCAATGCCCTTTTACAGTTTTCGGCGAAAACAGAGCTTGAAGAGCTTTTTTTAGGTTCGGTATTTTCAATTCTTATCGGTGCTTCGCTTCTTGCGCACAGTATGGGGTTTACCTATTCGCTGGGGGCGTTTATCGCAGGGATGATCATCGCCGACACCCGTTTTAATGTCAAAGTCGAATCGGACATTGCAAGCTACAAAGATCTCCTTTTAGGAGCTTTTTTCTTCGGCGTTGGGACCAAGATCGATATGCTTTATTTCTTGGAAAACATCCACATCATCACGTTTGTTTTCGTCTTTGCGATGCTTTTCAAAGCGGTGGTTATCTATGCCATCATCCGACGAAATTCCGACAAAAACACCTCAGCCAAAACGGCACTTGCCCTCGCTCAGATCGGGGAGTTTTCTTTTGCCATATTTGCCCTTGCAGGGGCGCAAAAACTGATCAACGAAGAGATGGCAAGTTTTTTGATCTTGGTCAGTGTCATTTCCATGATTCTCACCCCGTTTATTATCGGAAATATTTATAAGCTCTCCTCTTATTTTGAAAAAGAGTTCTACGAATCGGACGTCATCACCCCTATTGAGCGCAAAGACCACATTATTGTCGCCGGATTTGCAATGCTTGGCAAGATTGTTGCCGCCTCGCTGCAAGCCAAAGGGGCGAATTTCATCGTCATTTCTGACAACCTAAAGCATGTTTTGCATGCAAGAAAACTAGGTTATATGGCTTATTTCGGGCACTTAAACAAGCTCCCCGTTTTGGAGTCATTGATGGTTAAAGAGGCAAAAGCAATCATCATTACCATGAGCAGCGAACAAAACAGACGACTCATCAGCGAAGCGGTATTAGGATATGACAAAAAGGCCAATATTATTGTCAAAATCGACAGCGCCGAAGAGCGAAAAAGCATGAGAGACCTCCTGGAATTAAAGTTTGTGGATGCAAGTTTTGAAGTAGCCGATTTGTTGGTAAATCATGCACTAAAAAGCTTATAATTATCAATTAACCGTTTTTACGATAAAATTGGGCGACTTATTTAACCAAGGTGTTATTGCAAATGATAGATGTTGTTCAAATACAAAAAATTTTACCTCACCGTTTTCCATTTCTTCTCGTCGACAGAGTAACGGAACTTACTCCCAACGAATCTCTCATCGGATTCAAAAATGTCACCATCGGTGAACAAATATTCGAGGGGCACTTTCCGGGTCACCCCATTTATCCGGGTGTTATGATTTTGGAGGGTATGGCACAAGCAGGTGGTATTCTCGCATTCCAAAGCATGGACATGACCGAAGAAGAAGCTGCCAACAAAGTGGTCTATTTTATGAGCATTGACGGCGCAAAATTTCGTGCACCTGTCCGTCCTGGAGACCGTCTTGAGTACCGTATGAAAGTGGTTAAACACAAAGGTTCTATCTGGGTACTCGAAGGAAAAGCTTACGTTGATGACGCTCTCGTTTCCGAAGCCGAACTCAAAGCCATGATCGTAGACAAGTAGGACGCAATGAGTTTAATCTCTCCTCACGCCATCATAGAAGAAGGTGCAATCATTGCCGAAGGCGTAGAAATCGGGGCATTTTGCTTTATTTCAGCCAAGTCTAAAATAGGCAAAGGGACAAAAATCGCGCAAGGTGCTTGCATCTACGGAAACACAACGATCGGTGAATACAATACCATTTTTTCCCATGCCGTTTTAGGTTCTATTCCCCAAGACCTCAAATACGCAGGCGAAGAAGTTGAACTGATTATCGGGGATCACAATACTATCCGTGAGTTCACTCTCTTTAATCCTGGTACGGCAGGCGGAGGCGGAAAAACCGTTGTCGGATCTCACAATCTGTTCATGGGATACGTTCACTTAGGGCATGACGTTATTATCGGTGATCACTGTATTTTAGCCAATGCCGCAACCTTAGCAGGACACGTAGAGATGGGTAACCATGCCGTTATCGGCGGGATGACACCGGTTCACCAATTTGTCAAAATCGGTGATTATGCGATGGTAGCAGGTGCTTCTGCACTTTCACAAGATGTCCCTCCCTACTGTCTAGTAGAGGGAAATCGTGCGGTATTGCGCGGACTCAATCTCAACGGTTTACGCCGTCATGTCGCACGTGAAGATATCGATGCCTTACGCAGTGCTTACCGTGAACTCTTTGAATCCGGAAAGCCGCTTCAAGAGGTTGCAACAGCCATTTTAGAAAGCGCGGCCAGTGACTATGTCAAAAATATGTGCACCTTTATTATCAATACCAAACGGGGTATCCCCTATGAAAGGACTCAAGGATGATTCATCGCCATTGCAGTTTTTGTGAAGCCGAAGAGAGCGAACACAATCCGCTTATTGCAGGAACAGCTGTTTATATTTGTAAAAATTGTGTGTTTTCCGCCTATAAAATCATGTTCGGAGACAGTGACACCACTGGATCGGAAGTCTCTGAAATAACAACAAGCGAATTGCTCACCCCAAAAGAACTCAACCTCTTTTTGGGACAATACATTATCGGACAAGAGCGCGCACGCAAACTCTTATCTGTAGCTGTTTACAACCATTACAAGCGCATCTTCAAACGCCATTTGGTGGATGACGAGACCGAAATTGCCAAATCCAACGTGCTTCTCATAGGACCAACCGGAAGCGGTAAAACACTCATGGCGCAAACCATTGCACGTGTATTGAATGTTCCTATTGCCATTGCCGATGCAACCAGCCTCACAGAAGCCGGATACGTGGGTGAAGATGTTGAAAATATACTCACCAAACTTCTCCAAGCAGCCGATGGCGCTATTGAACGGGCGCAACAGGGGATCGTCTTTATCGATGAGATTGATAAAATCTCCCGTATGTCTGAAAACCGCTCTATCACCCGAGATGTTTCAGGAGAGGGAGTACAGCAGGCACTTTTGAAAATCATCGAAGGGGCAATCGTTAACATCCCTCCTAAGGGGGGGAGAAAACACCCTAATCAAGACTTTATCCAAATTGACACTTCAGGAATTCTCTTTATCTGTGGTGGAGCCTTTGACGGTCTGGGGCAAATCTTGGAGCGCAAACGCGGTAACAACATCATGGGATTTGGCCACGATAAGCGTTCAACAACCGATATTGATGACAGTTTTGAGAATGTTGAGCCGGATGATTTGGTTAGCTACGGATTGATTCCTGAGCTTATCGGACGCTTGCCGATCATTGCCTCTTTGAACAAAATCAGCGAGGAAGAGATGGTGCGTATCCTCACCGAACCTAAAAACTCGTTGATTAAGCAATACACCAAACTGTTTGCTATTGATGATGTTGAGCTCTCTTTTGAAAAAGAAGCACTCATCGCCATCGGAGCAAAAGCGTTGGCTCGTAAAACGGGGGCACGCGGATTACGCGCAATCCTCGAAGAGATCATGGGTGATATCATGTACGAGCTTCCTGAATATCCGGGATACGAAGTCCTTATCACCAAAGAAGTGGTCGAAGAGGGAATCAAACCCGTGTACATCAAAAAAACTACTAAAAAAAGCGCATAGGACACACACATGTTATTTAATAAATTTATCGGTATGTTTTCCAACGATCTTTCCATTGACTTGGGAACGGCGAATACACTCGTCATTGTAAAAGGTAAAGGGATTGTTATCAATGAGCCCTCTGTTGTTGCCGTTAAAACGGAAAAAAATGGGGTACAAAGAGTCCTAGCCGTAGGAAGCGAAGCTAAAGAGATGGTGGGTAAAACTCCAGGCAATATCAAAGCAATCCGTCCGATGAAAGACGGAGTTATCGCTGACTTTGATATGACTGAAAAAATGATCCGTAAATTTATCGAAAAAGCGCATGGTCGTAGCAGCCTCATCAGCCCTCGTATCATCATTTGTATCCCTTACGGTTTGACACAAGTTGAACGTAAAGCGGTTCGTGAATCAGCTATGAGTGCGGGTGCACGTGAAGTGTATCTTATCGATGAACCGATGGCAGCTGCGATTGGAGCAGGTATTGATATTCGTGAGCCAAAAGGGAATATCATCGTTGATATCGGAGGGGGAACCACCGAAATCGGTGTTATCTCTTTGGGCGGTTTGGTACTGTGCCGATCTATCCGTGTCGCAGGTGATAAAATCGACCGTGCGATTATGGATTACGTCAAACGCAAATACAATCTCCTGATCGGTGAGCGTATTGCCGAAGACATCAAAATAAACATCGGTACCGCCATGCCTCTAGCGCAAGAGCTCAAAATGATCGTTAACGGTCGTGACCAAGTGGAAGGTCTCTTAACGTCACTTGAACTTAGCAGTGAAGATGCCCGTGAAGCGATGCGTGACCCTCTCAAAGAAATTCTTGAAGCGGTACGTGATGTTTTGGAAAATATGCCTCCTGACCTTGCGGGTGACATTGTCAACAACGGGGTTATTTTGACAGGCGGTGGAGCCTTGATCCGTCAACTCGATAAATTCCTCTCAGAAACTATCAAAATTCCGGTATACGTTGCCGATGAACCACTTTTGTGTGTTGCGCGCGGAACCGGACGTGCTTTGGAAGAGATAGATCAACTTCACGAACTCTTCGATAATGAATAAACAGCGTATAACGCTCACCCTTTTCTTCATAGGATGCGTGAGCGGAGCTCTTTATTTCAGCCCGTTTCTTCAATCCCCTTTTTTAAAACTATCAGAGACCATCAAGCTTTCTTATCTGAAGCAAATTGAAAAATTCAATCAGTCCGTGACAGAACACGTGAATCAAAAAAATACGATTATCCAACTGCAGCGCGAAAATCGTTATTACGAACGTGAGCTCTTAACCATGCACCAAGTGGCTGATGAATACCGCAACGTATTACGTGAACAAAACAGTTCGATCAAAACACTCCCTTCTATTGACTTGGTACGTTGCATCTCCTATGTACGCATGGGTGACCCTCATAAACTGTGGCTTGAGATGGACCATTTTAATCCCAAACAGGTTTACGGTCTCCTCTATCGCGGATACGCTGCGGGCATTGTGGTCTCGAACAATAATCGCCCTATGGCATTGCTCAACGGAGACATTAAAAGCACCTATGCCGTCTCCATTGGAAGCGCACAGGCACCGGGTATTGTTCGCGGAAATAATGAGCGTCATTTGATCGTTGATTTCATCCCGACATGGGTTCCCATCGCCATTGGAGACGAAGTGACTACCTCTGGACTGGATCAAATCTTTCTCTCTGGATTGCAGGTAGGAAAAGTCATTTCCATCTCACGGGCCAGCGGTTATCAAAGTGCCGTTTTGGAACCCTATTTTTATGCCAAAAAACCTGCTTATTTTCACATTATCACGAAGGTTAGATAGTCCTCAATAATCCGATTTTAAGTGCTTTTGCCCTATAATTTACAAATTTATTGATTATGAGGGACACTAATGCCAAAACGCGACGACATCAAAACCATACTCCTTATCGGATCCGGCCCGATCGTCATCGGTCAGGCGTGCGAATTTGACTACTCTGGAACACAAGCGGTTAAAACGCTCAAAGAGCTAGGCTATCGCGTTGTTTTGATCAACTCCAATCCGGCAACCATCATGACTGACCCTGAATTCGCGGATCGCACCTATATCGAACCCATCAAGCCTGAAATCATTGCTCAAATTATTAAACAAGAAAATGTCGATGCGATTCTCCCTACCATGGGAGGACAAACGGCGCTGAATGCGGCTATGCTGATGTATGAATCAGGGATGCTTGAGGGTGTCGAGTTTCTAGGCGCTTGCCCGTCTGCTATTAAAAAAGGGGAAGACCGACAAGCCTTCAAAGAGTGTATGATCAAAATCGGAATGGATCTTCCGATCTCCCAATATGCTTACAACATCGACGAGGCGCTTAATGCTGCCAACACGATCGGTTTTCCTCTCATTATTCGAGCTTCCTACACGCTTGCAGGAGGAGGAAGCGGCGTTGCTTACAACATCGATGAATTCAAACTCTTAGCCCAAAGAGGATTGGATGAAAGTCCCGTTACCGAGATTCTAATCGAAGAATCTCTCCTTGGATGGAAAGAATACGAGATGGAAGTTATCCGTGATCGTAACGATAACTGCATTATCGTGTGTTCTATCGAAAACTTTGATCCTATGGGTGTCCATACGGGTGACTCCATCACCGTAGCCCCTGCCCTCACCCTGACCGACAAAGAGTATCAGCGTATGCGTGATGCCTCTTTTGCCATCTTGCGTGAAGTAGGTGTTGATACAGGCGGATCCAATGTTCAATTCTCAATTGATCCAAAAACGGGCCGTATGATCGTTATCGAAATGAATCCGCGTGTGTCCCGTTCATCTGCTCTGGCATCCAAAGCAACCGGTTATCCGATTGCCAAGATTGCAACAATGCTTGCGGTTGGATTTACTCTCGATGAACTCACCAACGACATTACCGGAACTCCGGCGAGCTTTGAACCGGTCATCGATTACATCGTTACCAAAGTACCGCGTTTTACATTTGAAAAATTCCCCGAAGCAGAGTCAACCCTCACTACGAGTATGAAATCAGTCGGTGAAGCGATGGCAATCGGGCGAACCTTCAAAGAATCGGTCCAAAAAGCACTCTGCTCTCTTGAAACAGGCTTATGCGGATTTGATCCTATAGAGGGCGATTTGGAATTTGTAAAACACGAAATCCGACGTCCCAATGCCGAGCGTATCCTTTACGTTGCACAAGGATTCCGTATGGGTTTAAGCCACGGCGATATTTTTGAACTCTCAAAAATCGATCCATGGTTCCTAACACAAATTCAAGAACTCGTAGCTCAAGAGCCGCTGATTACTTCCGCTACGCTCAAAGATGAAACACAATTGCGACGTCTTAAAACCGAAGGGTTTTCAGATAAAAACATTGCACGTCTCATCACTCAAAACGGTGAAAGTGCAAAAGAAAATGATGTCTACCATGCACGCAAATCACTTCAAATCGCATTTGAATACAATGAAGTTGATACGTGTTCGGCAGAATTTGGAGCACTTACTCCGTATCTGTATTCAACCACTAATATCACTAAACTTGGCCTCCAAGAACCGCGTAAAAGCGATAAGAAAAAAGTCCTTATCCTAGGCGGTGGACCAAACCGTATCGGTCAGGGGATCGAGTTTGACTACTGTTGTGTCCATGCGGCATTCGCCCTCAAAGAGATGGGGATCGAAACCATCATGTACAACTGTAACCCTGAAACCGTTTCTACCGATTACGACACTTCTGATGTCCTCTATTTCGAGCCGATTGATTTTGAGCATGTTCGTGCCGTGGTTGAAGCGGAACAGCCAAACGGTATTATTGTCCATTTCGGCGGTCAAACACCGTTAAAATTGGCCAATTCTTTGGAAGAGATGGGTGCTATTATCGCCGGAACTTCTGCGGGTGTGATTGACTTGGCAGAGAACCGTGAAAAATTTTCAGCATTCGTCGTCGAAAAAGGGCTCAAGCAACCGGAAAACGGGATTGCTATGACCAAAGAACAGGCATTCGTCGTTGCCAAGACACTGGGTTATCCGGTACTGGTACGTCCCTCTTACGTTTTAGGCGGACGTGCTATGCGCATCGTTTACAATGAAGATGATCTTCGTACCTATATGGACGTCGCCGTATCCGTAAGCAACGACTCTCCCGTATTGGTGGATAAATTCCTTGATCAAGCAGTGGAGCTTGATGTGGATGCCATCAGTGATGGAACCGAGGTCTATATCGGCTCTGTTATGCAGCACATTGAAGAAGCAGGAATTCACTCAGGAGACAGTGCATGTTCACTCCCTCCCGTAGGCTTGAGCGATGAACTCAAATACCAAGTAGAACAACAAACCAAAATCATTGCACTGGGATTGGGCGTCATCGGACTTCTCAATATTCAATACGCAATTTATCAAAACGAAGTTTACATCATCGAAGTCAATCCAAGAGCTTCCCGTACCGTTCCGTTTGTCTCAAAAGCCACCGGTATGCCATTGGCTAAAATTGCCACACGTGTTATGTTGGGAGATACCCTTCGCAACGCCTTGAAATACTACGATAACTACAATGTCGTAATGGAAGAAGACGGTTTGCTCAAGCCTCGTCTAAAAGGACACGTTGCGATTAAAGAAGCGGTATTCCCATTCAACAAACTGTACGGTGCCGATTTGGTTCTCTCTCCTGAGATGAAATCTACGGGCGAAGTTATGGGAATCAGCCAAAATTTTGGGGTCAGTTTTGCCAAAAGTCAACTTGCCGCAGGCAATAAAATCCCAACATCGGGCACCTGTTTCCTCTCCTTTATCGATGCCGATAAAAAACATGCGGTTGAAATCGCAAGCGGGTTAATCAAGCAAGGATTTACCCTTGTCGCAACGGGAGGGACGCAAAAAATGATTGCCGAAGCCGGCATTGCGTGCGAAAAGGTCCTCAAAATCTCTGAAGGCCGCCCTAACATCGAAGACATCATGAAAAACGGCGATATCTCTTTGGCCATCAACACATCAGATAACCAAACAGCCAAAAAAGATGCAGAGCAGATCCGCCAAATCGTACTGCGCATGGGTATCCCGTATTTTACAACCCTTAGTGCCGCACGTGCTGCTATTGAGGCCATGGGGCAGATGCATGATGATGCTTGGATGAAGCCTCAGGCATTGCAAGATTATCTTATACAATAATCCTATGCACGTCATTCTTGCGCAAACCGACACAACTGTCGGATTTCTTTCCCAAGATGCATCACGTTTGGCTGCAATCAAAGGACGCCCAGAGGAGAAACCCTTTTTAAAGGTTTTTGCTTCTCTTAAAATTTTACAAGAACATACTCGCATTCCCCTCAAATATCGATCTTGGTTTCGTCATGCCCGTAAAACAACCTTTGTCCTCAAAAGCCAAGCATTCCGCTACGTGAGCCAAGAACCTCATGCCTCACTCATCGCGAAATATGGCTGGCTTTACTCAACTTCCGCCAATGAAAGCGGCAAACACTTTAATCGAAATTTTTGTGAAACACATAGCGATTTAATTGTGGAAGATGCCCATGGTTTTCACGAGCGTGCGCCTTCAAAAATTTTCAAACTCACTTCCACCCACTTTAAACAACTACGATAGGAGAATAAATATGAAACACAGCATTAGCGCACGAAATGTCCTTATGGGGACAACAGGATTAGCCGTTTTAAGTGCCCTTAGCGGTTGCCAAAGCTCACAAGAAGAGAGTCAAAACGCTGAAGCGCCCAATAAATTTCTCGTTGTAGAACAGCAGCCAAACGGAAAATACGTCGTTATCGAAGAGATGCCGACAACGGGTCCAAGCCGCGCAATCATCCATGAAACAGACGAAAATGGAACGGTTCACGAACGGGTTATGACCGAAGGAGAGATGAAAGCGCTTGCCGATCAAGAGTACCAAAAGATGCAAGAAGGAAAATCCGAACTCAACTCAGAGCCAAAAAGCGAGGGGATGGGGCTTGGAGGAACGATCCTCGCTGCAGCGGGAGGGGCATTGTTAGGTAACATGATCGGTAATGCCCTCATGAACAATAGTAATTTCCGTAAAAATCAGGATGCTTCCAACCGTTCAGCCTATCACCGCACACAAAGCAGCGGCGGTTCAGCCTCTAACAGCCAGAAAAAAAGTTTTTTTGGCGGTAAAAGTACCGGAAGCACCTCTGCTTCTAGCAGCTATGGCGGATAATGATGGTAACCCTGCAAAAAATTCAACCTATTAACGACAGCATACTCGAAGAGATCGGATTTCATTGGCATACAGACAGCGATCAGAGCAAATACGTAGCAGATGAACTCGTCATCGTTAGTGATCAAGAGGCTGAAGCGTATTATGAGGCAGTCAACGAACTGTATGATATGTATACTGCTGCCGCTCAACACGTCATCGACAACAATCTCTTTTTTGAACTGGGCATCCCCTTTAACCTTATCGAATCGATCAAAAAAAGTTGGGACAATGATGTTCATTGGCATTTATACGGCCGTTTTGATCTCGCAGGGGGAATCGATGGTCAACCCATCAAACTCATAGAGTTTAACGCAGACACCCCTACTTCCCTCTTTGAGACGGCTATTTTACAATGGGCCATCCTCAAACATAACAAAATGGATGAAGAGCGTCAGTTCAACAATATTTACGAAGCACTTAGCGATAACTTTCGCCGTTTAGTCACCCTCTTTGATGATACCGAAACATTCGAACAACACTATGACGGGTGGAAAATACTTTTTAGCTGTGTCAATGACAACATCGAAGAAGAACAAACCGTTCGCTTACTGCAACAAATGGCAATCGATGCAGGATTTGAAACAGGTTTTGAGCCTATGGGCGGTGTAAAATTCGACGAAGAAGGAATTTACGACAGCAGTGATACCCCTTACGAATACTGGTTTAAACTTTTCCCATGGGAAGACATTGCCATTGATGAACCCGAACTCGCTGTTTTACTCAGCACTATTGTCAACAACCAAAAAGCGATTATCTTGAATCCTGCCTATACCCTGTTGTTTCAGTCCAAAGGAATGCTCAAAATACTTACGGACCTTTTCCCTGATTCTCCTTATCTGCTCAAAACATCGTTTGAGCCTCTAAAAGGGATCGCATGTGTTGAGAAACGGGTATTTGGACGCGAAGGGGCGAATGTCCGTATCTTAGACGCTTCTGGCAGTGTAACGTATATTAGATGCTTCTGTCAGCGTCACGGAAGCCAATGATGGACCTTACGGCAATTTCAAAGCCATTTACCAAGAATACGTCGAATTACCAAAAGACGCCTCAGGCAACAGCTATCAATCGGGTGTCTTTTGTGCCTACGAAGCGTGCGGATTAGGTTTTCGACGTGGCGGAAAAATCTTGAACAATATGTCCAAATTCGTAGGGCATGTACTGCGATGACCGTCTGTATCTGCCAAAATGTCACGCTGGATGATGTTGTTGATTTGGTAGAAAAATATAGTAATGATCCTGAAGTAATCATTGCCAAAGCAGATATCGGCAAAGGGTGTGGAGAGTGCTTGAAAACATCGTGTGACTCCGTCGATCTCCCCTTCGCCTATGCCATTATGAATGCTGAGGCGATTTTGGAATGATCCCCAAATAACAAACCAAAACCCGCTCACCAAAAAATCAAGCGCAGCGATAATCTCGATCCGACGCTCACTCAAAGAACATACCTTTTTTCCCAATATCGATTGTTCAATCCCTGAGAGCTCTTGAGTGAGCATCGCTACCCTCTCACCCTTTATCTCGAAGATCGGATTAAGATGCTGTATGTTTTTCTCCTGCCTCACTAACGGAATAACTACACGCGTCGCTAACGAACAGAGCAAATCGGCCTGAATATCCAGCAGGTAGGGAAATTCATCCGCACTTTCATCATTTGTATTTCGATAAACGTCAAACTGTGCCATCAGAACCGTCGCAATCGATCACCGAATACACCCCGCTTTTGCACGCGTTGATTGTATTCATTGATAGCATCTTGATTTTCGGAAAGCCACTGTTGGGATTTTTGATCCATGATGATTTCAGCTAAATTTTCTTCTAATATCTTTGAAAGATTGATTTTTAGCTCTTTGGCCTGTTGCAACAAATCACTGTTGATACTGAGATTTGCCGATTTTTTAGGAGCATTTGGATGATAAACAGCTGTCATAACATTCTCCATGCGCATTATCTATACGCAT
>PDVJ01000102.1_pt1 | contig 23850 bp, 21 predicted proteins | sample 1369811 | NCBI WGS metagenome assembly PDVJ01 (sample SAMN07795376, study PRJNA414565) | Alkali sediment metagenome, whole genome shotgun sequencing project. | reverse complement strand
GCGGGCTCCATCGGACGGACGGATTTTCCGGGCGGCGACTACGACACGCTGATCGGCTCGATTCGCGACAAGCTGTTCCCGCTCGGCGACGACGTGAAGTTCGTGCCGGGGCACGGACCCATGTCGAGCTTCGGCGAGGAGCGCCGCTCGAATCCGTTCGTCGGCGATGCCGCGGTTCGGGCGAGACGCTGAGAGGCAAGCGGGCCCGGCCGGTCAGGTGTCGGCCTTGCGGCGACCGGGCCTGGGCTTGTCGCGCTGGTCCTCGCCGTCGTAACCGTCGATGGAAACACCCATTTCGCGCGCGCGTCGCGGACCGTGTCGGCGGTCGTCGTAATGCTCGTATCGACAGGTGCAGCTTCCGCTTGCGCACTTCTGGAGTGGCAGCGCCGGAGCGTCACGCGACAGGAATCGTTGCCCCTGCAGGTCGAGCGCGGCCGCGCAGGCACGCGGACCCGGCGCGATGGTCACGGCATGGAAGGCGTTGACGGGCTTTTTCGGCGCAACGGGCTTCGTTTCGGGTGCGGCTTTCCCGAAAAGGAGCTTCGCCCGTTTAAGGACGTCGATCGACACTGCCTCTACCCCCGATCTTCCGACGCCCCAAGCCTAATACCCCCGCCCCTGCCTTACGGTGATCCAGGTCTCAGCCCCGAGTCACGGCCCACCACGAGGTCGGGCTGGATCCCGCTTATGTCACGGCGCTTGCCGGGCTTGCCCGGTCGGCCGAAACTCTGCGGGTCGCTTCAACCCGAGTCCCGCATGGCCAAGTCCCGCAGGCCCCCGCCCGAGGCAACTTTCGATTCCATCTACCGGCACGGGTTCGTGCGGGTAGCGGTTGCAACGCCACGCGTGGAAGTGGCCTCGCCGGCCTACAACCTGGAGCAGACGCTCCTTCTCGCCCGGCGGGCCGCGGCGAAACGGGCCGTCCTCGCCGTGTTCCCGGAGCTCGGCCTGTCGGCCTACTCGAACGAGGATCTTTTCCAGCAGGACGCGCTGCTGGACGCGTCGCTCGCCGCCCTCGCCGGACTGGTGGATGCGAGCCGCGCACTGCCGCTGGTGCTGGTGGTCGGGTTGCCACTGCGGGCCGAAGGCCGCCTGTTCAACTGCGGCGTCGTGGTGCACCGCGGACGCGTTCTCGGCGCGGTGCCGAAGTCCTACCTGCCCAACTACCGCGAGTTCTACGAGAAGCGCCAGTTCGCAGCGGCCGCCCAGGCGCTGTCGACGTCGATCCGGCTGCTCGGGCAGGACGTGCCGTTCGGCAGCCGGCTGCTGTTCGCGGCAACCAACGTCCCGGGCTTCGTGCTGCACGTCGAGCTCTGCGAAGACCTGTGGGTGCCGCTGCCGCCGAGCACGCTGGCGACGCTCGCGGGAGCGACGATCGTCGCGAACCTCTCGGCCAGCGACATCACCGTCGGCAAGGCTGACTACCGTCGGTTGCTGTGCGCGTCACAGTCGGCGAAGTGCGTGGCAGCCTACCTCTACTCGGCCGCCGGGCCCGGCGAATCGACGACCGATCTCGCCTGGGACGGACACGCGCTCGTCTACGAGAACGGTGAACGACTCGCCGAGTCGCAGCGATTCCCGCTGCAGCCCGGCATCGTCACGGCGGACATCGACCTCGATCACCTGCGCCAGGAGCGCACGCGCCTGACGAGCTTCGGCGATTGCGTGCAGGCCCATGCCGCCCAGCTCCGCGACTTCCGTCGCATCGAGTTCGAACTCCCGCTGCCGCGGGGCCGCGTGCCGCTCGCGCGGCGCGTCGAACGGTTCCCGTACGTGCCGGCCGACCATACGAAGCTCGACGAGCGCTGCGCGGAGGTCTACGACATCCAGGTCGAGGGGCTCATGAAGAGGCTCACAGCCACCGGGCTCAGCAAAGTGGTAATCGGGATATCGGGCGGCCTCGACTCGACGCAGGCGGCACTGGTCGCCGTGCGGGCATTCGACCGGCTCGGGCTGCCGCGAACCAGCATCCTCGGCTACACGCTGCCCGGATTCGGCACGAGTCGCCACACCTTCGCAAGCGCACACGGGCTCATGAAGGCGCTCGGGATCGGCGCCGCCGAGATCGACATCCGGCCCTCGGCTGAGCTGATGCTGAAGCACATCGGCCACCCGTACAGCCGGGGCAAGCCCGTGTACGACGTGACGTTCGAGAACGTGCAGGCGGGCGAGCGGACGTCCCACCTGTTCCGCCTTGCGAACCATCACGGCGGACTGGTGCTCGGCACCGGCGATCTCTCGGAACTGGCGCTCGGCTTCACGACCTACGGCGTCGGCGATCACATGTCGCACTACAACGTGAATGCATCGGTGCCGAAGACGCTGATCCAGCACCTGATTCGCTGGCTCGTGAACTCGCGGCAATTCGACGCGCCTACGCTGAAAGTGCTCGCGCGCATCGTTGACACGCGCATCTCACCGGAACTGGTGCCGGGTTCGGGCGAGGAGCCCGAGCATTCGTCTGAAGCCGTGGTCGGTCCGTACGAGCTGCAGGACTTCAATCTCTACTACCTGAGCCGCTTCGGATACCGGCCGAGCAAGGTTGCGTTCCTCGCGCACGCAGCCTGGGGCGACCGCGATGCCGGCGTGTGGCCCGACACGGTGCCGCAACCCGAGCGCCGCGAGTACGACCTCCCGACCATTCGCCACTGGCTTGAAGTATTCCTGGCACGCTTCTTCCATGGCAGCCAGTTCAAGCGCTCGGCGATGCCAAACGGCCCGAAGGTCGGGTCCGGCGGGGCGCGCGCCGAGCGACTCGCCGGCGACTGTCTGGCTCGAAGAACTGCGCGCGAACGTTCCCGCAGGGCGCCGCCGCAAGTAGAAACCGGGCGCTGGCCTGGGATGGCGCGCCGGCCCGGCCGGCAGCGCCCGTTCAGTGACGGTGCAGCCGCACAGGCTGGCGCCGTGCGCCCCAGGACCCGGGCCGGGCCGCGAACACCCCTGGAATCCCGAGACCGCATTGCGCGCAGCGTGCGTCCGGCGTAAGTCCCCAACGGCCGAGTTCGTACCAGTCGCGCTCGATCAACAACGCATGGCAGCCCGGGCACCAGGTGCTGCCGCCCGCCTTGTCGTGCACGTTGCCCGTGTACACGTAGCGCAGGCCATTTCGCATCGCGATCTCCCGTGCACGGGTCAATGTCTGCGGCGGCGTCGGCGGATGATCGATCATCTTCCAGTCGGGGTGGAACGCCGAGAAATGCAGCGGCACGTCGGCACCCAGGTGCTCCGCGATCCAGCGCGTCATCGAATCGAGTTCCGCGTCGGAATCGTTCTCGCCGGGGATCAGCAACGTGGTGATCTCGAACCAGACCGGCGTCTCGCGCTTGAGGTACACGAGCGTGTCGAGTACGGGCGCGAGCTCCGAGCCGCAGATACGACGATAGAATCGCTCCGTGAATGCCTTCAGGTCCACGTTGGCGGCGTCGATCCAGCGATAGAACTCGACCCGCGGCTCCGGGCACATGTATCCGGCAGTGACGGCGACGGTCTTCACGGCGACTTCGCGACACGCCTGCGCGACGTCGATCGCGTACTCCATGAATACTGTCGGATCGTTGTACGTGAACGCCACGCTGGCACAGCCGAGGTCGCGCGCGGTGCTCGCAAGCTCGGCGGGGGACGCTGAATCGGCGAGCGTGTCCATCTCCCGCGACTTGCTCATGTCCCAGTTCTGGCAGAACTTGCAGGCGAGGTTGCAGCCCGCCGTGCCGAACGAAAGCACCGGCGTGCCCGGCAGGAAGTGGTTGAGGGGCTTCTTCTCTATCGGATCCACACAGAAGCCGCTCGAACGACCATACGTATATAGCTCTATCCCGTTACGGTTTCGCCCACGCACGAAGCACAGCCCGCGTTGCCCCTCGTGCAGCCTGCATCGGCGCGGACAGACGTCGCACTGCACGCGGCCGTCCTCGAGCCTGCTCCAGTAGCGCGTGGGAATAGCAGAAATGTCGGTATTCATACGATTGGCGACAACGCGTCACGGGCGGGATATTGGCGCGTCGAAGTAGTCGGCAGGATCGAAGCGCGGCGCGCCTTCTAAGACCCATGTTGAGTCTGGTAACCGGGAAGTCAAGTGTCCGGCCGGCAGCGGTTGCGGGACTCTTCTACCCGCAGGATGCGCAGGAGCTTCGGGACACCGTCGGCCGCCTGCTCGCAGATGCCAGGCCGGAAGGCCCGGAACACTCCCTACCCAAGGCGCTGATCGTCCCTCACGCCGGATACGCCTACTCCGGCATGGTTGCGGCCAGCGCGTACCGACGCCTGGGCGGATCGTGCGCGTCCATCCGCAACGTGGTGCTGATCGGGCCGAGCCATCGCGTGCCGATGCGCGGCCTCGCGATGCCGTCGGTCGACGCGTTCGAGACGCCACTCGGCGAAATCCCGATCGACAGGGTCGCGCGACAACGGTTGCGGGAACTCGGGCTCGCCGGGATTTCCGATGCAGCGCATGCCGCCGAGCATTCGCTCGAGGTGCAACTGCCCTTCCTGCAGATGGTGCTGCCTGCCTTCGAACTCCTGCCGATCGCCACTGGGCTCGCTCCGGCCACGCAGGTGGCGCGGGCGCTCGAGGCGAACTGGGACGGGCCCTCGACGCTGATCGTGGTCAGCTCAGACCTCAGCCACTACCACACGGCCGCCGAAGCCCGGCAGCTCGACGACCAGACCACGGACTCGATCCTCGCGCGTCGAAGCGACCTTTCGGACGGGCAGGCCTGCGGATCGTGCGGCATCAACGGCCTGATGGACGTCGCGCGTCGCGAGGGGCTGGTGATCGAGCTGCTCGACCAGCGCAACTCCGGCGATACGGCGGGCGACCGCTCGCGGGTGGTCGGCTATGGAAGCTACGCACTTCACGTGGCTTGAGCCGGCGTCCCGCGAACTGCTGCTGTGCGTCGCCGCAGCGGCCATCGAGTCCGGCCTGGGTTCGAGCGGCAGGGCTCCACCGGATGCCCGCGACCTGCCTGCCGACCTGCTGCGCGAGCAGGCGACCTTCGTGACACTCACGATTGAAGGCCGTCTGCGCGGCTGTTGCGGGGTGCTGGAACCAAGACGGCTGCTTGCGGCGGACGTGTGGCACAACGCCCAGGCAAGCGCATTCCGCGACCCGAGGTTCGCGCCGCTGATCTCGCTCGAATGGCAGCAGGCCGACCTCGAGGTCGCGGTGCTCTCGCCGCTCGAGCGCCTGCCCTCGCAGTCGGAGCAGGCGCTGCTCGGCGAACTGCGTCCGGACGTGGACGGCCTTCTGATCGCGTGGCACGGTGAGCGTGCAACGTTTCTGCCGAAGGTCTGGCAGTCGATCCCGGACCCACGCGAATTCCTGCGGCATCTGAAGAACAAGGCGGGATGGCGGGACGACTTCTGGCCCCCCGACCTCGAGGCATGGCGCTACGTCACGGACACGATGGCGATGCAACGACCCGCCACCCGACCCGGCAGCGGGGCGCCGTGAGCGAATCCAGGCGTCGGTAAGCCGCGAACCTTGCCGGCATGAACGCCCGTCCAGCACTGACTGCGCTGTTTGGCGGCATCCTCGTCGTGATGCTGCTGGTAACGACAACTGCGAGCCTGAAACAACCGCTGTGGGACTGGGGCGGGCTCACCTCCGAGCCCGACCGCTGGTGGACCCTCGCAACGCTTGCGGACGCCTACTGTGGCTTCCTGACGTTCTATGCCTGGGTCTTCTACAAGCAGGTCACCGCCGCATCGCGCGTCGCCTGGTTCGTCGCGATCATGCTGCTCGGCAACATCGCCATGGCGGTCTACGTGCTGCTGCAGATCTCCAGGCTGCAGAAGGGCGAACCGGTCGCGCGGATGCTGCTCCGTAAGGGACCAGCATGAGCAGCGCAGATGGAGGATGGCAGGAAGGACTTCCCCGCCCGGCCGCTGCAGAGTCCCCCATTGCGCAGACCCCGGATCACCATTCGTCCTCTGTGCCGACGCACAAGCCTTCGCTCGCCTACTCGCTGCTGGAACGCGACCTGCTGCCGGACTGGCTGATCCGGTCCGGCATACGCCGGCTGCTCGCCCAGCGCCTTCGCGACGAGGACAGGGGCGATGTGGAGGCGCAGCAGCGGCACCTGATGCAGTTCGTGCAGGAACTGCGACAGAGTCCCGTTGCCATCGCCACGCGCGAGGCGAACGAGCAGCACTACGAACTGCCCTGCGAATTCTTCGAGCTCGTGCTCGGCAAGCACCTCAAGTACTCTTCCTGCCACTACGCACCCGGCGTCGACTCGCTGGACGAGGCAGAAGCCGACATGCTGGCGCTGACCTGCGAGCGGGCCCGTTTGAGCGACGGCGACGAGATCCTCGAACTCGGCTGCGGATGGGGCTCGCTCACGCTGTGGATGGCGGCCCGCTTCCCGACTTCCCGCATCACGGCGGTATCCAACTCGCGCACGCAGAAGCGGTTCATCGACGCACGCGCGGCCGAGCGCGGCCTGGCGAACGTCGAGGTCATCACGCGGGACGCGAACGTGCTCGAGTTTCCGCCCGAGCGGCGCTTCGACCGCGTGGTCTCGGTCGAGATGTTCGAGCACATGCGTAACTACGAGACGCTGCTCGGGCGCATCGCCGGCTGGATGCGTCCCGGCGCCACGCTCTTCGTGCACATCTTCACGCACGCGCGCTTCGCCTATCCGTTCGAGGTGCGCGACGAGAGCGACTGGATGGCGCGCTACTTCTTCACGGGCGGCATCATGCCGAGCGACGACCTGTTGCTCTATTTCCAGCGGGACCTTGAGCTGCGTGACCACTGGCGCGTCAGCGGGACGCACTACCAGAGGACTTCGGAAGCCTGGCTCGCGAACATGGACCGGCGCCGGGACCGGATCATGCCGGTCATCGCGGCCACCTACGGTGCGCAGCAGGCGCGACGCTGGTGGGTCTACTGGCGCGTCTTCTTCTTGTCCTGCGCCGAGCTGTTTGGCTACGACGGCGGCAAGGAATGGCTGGTTTCCCACTATCTCTTCGAGCGCCACTGACCGGGATTGCATCCGGCGCTGTCCCCGTGTAGTTGTTGCGGGACGTGACCACCCGTCTCGACAAGCCCGCCCGCCTTATCCTGCCAGCCCTTCTCTGCATGGCGTCGCTGGCGGGCGCGCTCGCACAGGCGACGTCCGACGACCCGGCACAGCCTGCCGCCCAACCCGCGACGGCCGCGGACATGCAGCCCTCGTTTCACCAGCTGCTTGACGCAAGGCAGTACGAACTGGCCGCCGCGGAGGGGCAAAGGATCGTGGACGCCGCGTCACGGCGCCCGGAAGCAGGCGAGGAGCTGCAGATAGCGCTGATGAATCTCGCCGTGGCCCAGTACTTCTCCGGCGACTACCTCGGCGCCGAGGCGAGTTATCTGCGCGTGATCGAGCTGGTGGAAGCGTCCGGCCGGCTCACGACGCCACGCCTGGCTCGTGCCGAGGCGGGCCTCGCTGCGACCTACCATGCCGGAAAGCGCTACGACCTCGCGGTGGAGCACTTCGACCGCGCGGTCCTTCTGAGTCGACGCTCGGAGGGCCTCTTCAACGAGGCGCAACTGCCGCTGCTGCAGAAGTACGCGGATTCGCTCACCGAAGTCGGGCGTCTGGAGGATGCGCTCAAGGCTCAGCGATACTCGCTCCGTGTCGTCGAGCGGAAGTACGGCGCGGTCAGCCTGCGCTATGCAACGCAACTCGAGTCCGTCGCACGCTGGTTTTCGAGGATTGGTTCCTACGACGCGTCCCGCGCCGCGCTGCGTCGGGCCATCGACATCATCGAGGCCGCAAAGGGTGCCGACGCACCCGAGCTGATCGGTCCGCTGGGCGCGCTGGCCGACTGCAACCGGCGCCAGCTGCTCGATCCATTGCAGCGGGATCTCCCCTCAGCGGACGACCAGCGGCGCTCGATGTTCCACGATCCGATGGCGCCGCTCGGCTCGTCGGTCTCGGCAAGCGCGATCAACACCGAAGGCCTGAAGGCGCTGGAACGTGCCGTCGCTATCGCGAGCAGCCGATCCGACCCGTCGCCGGTGCAACTCGCCGACGTGCGCACCCAGCTCGGCGACTGGTTCCAGTCGCAGAAGCAGTTCGACAGGGCGCTCCCGCAGTACCAGCTGGCGTGGCGGTCGGCGACCGGCCAGTCGGTGGACGGGAAGCCGCTGACCGAGCGATTGTTCGGTCGACCGGTGTTGCTGCACTACGAGCCGCCGCCCTCCTGGGACCGCTATTCTGGAAGACCGCCAGGCGAGACCACGGTGCGAAACGTGGCGGTCGAATTCACCGTAAGCCCGCAAGGCCGCGTCGTGGACCCGAAGGTGGTGGCCGATGGCGGTGATCCGAAGCTCGGGTATCTGACCGAGAAGGCCGCCCAGTCCGCCCGTTACCGCCCGAGACTCGACAAGGGCGAGCCAGTGGAAACTCCCGGGATCCGGCTGGACCAGCCGTTCTACGTCCTGGTCGAGGACGCGCCGGCTGCGGAACCGGCTGGGGAACCGGCTACGGCGCCGGCCGAGGCGCAACCGCCCGGCACCTGACGCTCAGCGCGGCCCGGGCGCTTCTTCCGCCTCGGGCACGCTGGAGTCCGCCGGCAGCAGCCCGCGCACGATGGCCTGCTCGCGCAGTTCCGTGGCGAGCCGCGCCCCGGCGTCGCGCATCGCGAGCTGCGTGGCCTGCTGCAGCGCGTCGGTACCGATTCCCAGCATGTTGCCGACCGCTGCAGCCCCATATCCCGTGAAGGTCCAGGAGTCGGTGAACTGGCCGTCAGGCTTGTAGCCGTTGACGCGGTACTTGAGGCTGACCGCGTAGACATCGGCCCCGGAGTCCGTCGGAGTGACGAACGCAACGTCCTCCAGCACCGGCTCGAGCACGCCGCGGATCTCGGGATCCGTGCGCGCGCCGGCGTCGGTCGAGGTCACCGGCACGGCACGCAGGAACATCGCGTCCATCAACCGCATGAAGCCCTCGGCCTGCGCCTTGCCCAGTGCGATCGCGACGTCGCTGCCCTCGCGCTCTTCACGGTACACCTTCTCGCTGAACTCGGGCGCCATGTAGACGCCGACCACCACCGGGATCTTCTCCACGAGCGGCGTCGGGATCGCCGGCCGTGCCTCGAACTCGGTCGTGCCGCAACCCGCGAGCAGCACCAGCAGTGCCCAGCACGCCCATCGCAGCCGTGGCGCGGCCCCGCTCGTTCGCATCGCACACGTCTCTGTCAACGCAGTCATCGAAATCATCGTCACACGTCCTTGTCTAGCGAGGATAGCTGCCCGGCTCGTTCAAGCCGACGAAGGTGCCACCGTTGCGTTCGCAGAGTACCCGCATCAGCGCCGCGAAGCGGATGCTCGTCACCTGCGGCGCGTCCGGCCTCACCGGGAAGCCGAGCGCATGGATGCGGACCCGGCGCTTCCCGCCCTTGTCCTCACGATTGATCATGTCCACGGTCTTGAGCACCGAGTCGATGGATGAGCCGGTGAACTCGTCGCCGAGCACGTACAGGCTGATGCGCAGGCCCGACGAATAGTAGGTGCGAATGGCCTCGACGATGCCCTCGACCGGGCTCGAGTTGCTGAACGGGAACCAGTCGCGCAATCGATCCATCACCAGCTTGCGCTGCATCGGCGTGTCGGGCAGCCATCGGCCACGGTACGAAGGGAACATGTACGTGCCCTCGTCACTCATGACCTGCCAGCCCTTCACCGAAGGGTAGGCGTCGAGCACCTCCTGCATCTTCCTGATCACCATCGGCCAGGCATAGTTGGCCATGCTGCCCGACGTGTCGATGATGAAGATGACGTACTCGCTGTCCACCGGCAGGCCACCGATCGGGGAATCGTCCTTGCGGCGGTACTGCGCGCCCAGCAGCCGCTTCATCTCCTCCGTCAGATCCTGCTGCGCCGAGACGAGCTGGCCCTCGATGTCGTTCGCCACTTCCGCGTCCTTGCGCGAGGACTCGAACTGCCCGCGGATCGAGCTCAGGTCACCGCGCAGCCGCGCGATCTTGAGCTGCTCCTCCGACAGCTGGATCTTGCGGGCCTTGAGCTCGCGGTTCAGCACCTCGCTGGTGCCGCGGATCGCGACCAGCTCCTGCTGCAGCTTCAGCACGATTCCCTTCAGGTCTTCGCGCGACTTCTCGATCACCACCGGCTCGCCCACCTCGGTGAGAACGAGCAGCAGGATCACTGCGCCGAAGCCGCAGCAGATCGCGTCGAGGAACGAAAGACTGAACACCTCGACGTCGCGCCGGCCGAGTCTCGAGCGTCTCATGGCCAGTCCTTCGCCGGGCTCAGGAACGAGCCGCGCGTCCGCCGCGCGAGCGTCCAGTAGGCGGCCGGTGCCATCGGATCGCCTTCCATTGGCAGCAGGATGACGTTGACCGGCACGCCGGGAGGCAGCCTGCCGAGCGANTTCTCGAAGAGCTTGAGCCGGTCGTTCCCGTCGACGGTNTTCTTCACCAGCGGGGCCGNTGCGCCCTGCGTCGGCANGCCGTCGGTGATCAGGATGATGTTGTCCGGACGCGGTGAAAGCGCTCCGGCGGCCGCAAGTGCGTTCTCGAGGCTNGTTCCATCCTGCGGGACGGTCTTGCGCAGTTCCCGGAGCACGTCGTTCAAGGCCGCCGCGTCACTGGCCTCGAGCCACTTGCCTGCGCTGTCCGGCACGAGCGGTCGTGCCTGCGTGTTGAAGCCGTAGACCTGGAATTTCGACTTTGCGGGAAGCTGAGAAGTCAGCCAGTCGACGGTCGCCACGGTACGGCGCCACTTGCTCGCGGCCATGCGGCGCACCTCCGGCATGTTGCGCAGCCTGATCACGTTGACGACCGACTCGTCCATCATGCTGGCGGAGACATCCACGAGAATGAGGATCCGCTCGCCCCCGACCTTGAGGCCGGTCAGGTACTGCCGGTCGCCACTGCCGATGAAACCCTTGATGCGCGTGCCCGGCTGGCCCGGGCTCGGCGTGCCGGCCGCCAGCCGCCGCGTGCCCTCGTCCAGCGACTTCAGGTCCTGCTTCAGCCGCTCGATGGACTCGCGCTTCGAGAGCGTTTCCTTCTCGGCCTCCGCGAGCTGCAGACGCAGCTTCTCGGTTTCCTCGATGATGCGATTGGCAAGGCCCTCGGCCGGAACGGCGCGCTCGGTTCCCTCCAGCGAGTTACGCAGCACGACCAGGTTCTTGTAACCCTCGAGGACTTCTTCCTCGAGCCTGTTCACCTCGGACTGCAGCTCGTCGTTGCGGTTCTGGCGCTGCACGCCGGCCTGTGCGCTCAGGATCGTGTAGAAGAGCACCACGGCGCCGAACCCGCACGCGATCACGTCCAGGAAGGAAAGGCTGAAGACCTCGATCTTACGGCGCGCCATCGTCGTCCACCGCGCGAACGAGTTCGCATTCCACACCGGGGCTGCCGACGCGCAGCCGGTCGCCGGCGCGCAACTCAACGCGGCCGGTCACGCGCTCGCCGTTCACGAAAGTGCCGTACGTGCTGTGGTCGTCGAGCCATACCGCGCCGTCCTCGCCGGACAGCGTGCAGTGGCTGCGGGAGATGCCGGGCCCGGCCTCGACAGGCAGCGCGCGGCGATCGCCGGGCACCGCCGAGCCGAGCGTGAGCGGCCAGCGGCCGACGCGATAGGCGCGACTCGCCAGCACGAGGTGCGTGGGCCGCAGCTCGGCCGCTACGGCCGCAGTCTGGACCGCTGCGCGACGCGCGCCGGCCTGCAGCGGTACGGGCAGGTGCTGTACGAGCACGAGGCCGCGCTCGTTCCTGCGCAGGACACCCTCGTAAGAGAGCGCGCCGAGCGCGGCCGCACCGCGCGGCAGGCGCGTCATCTCGCAGTCCCGGATCGCCGCGAGGCAGTCCTCGAGGCCCGGCATCGACGCGAAGCGCCGCGAAAGACGCAGGTGCAGCGGGCCGCCGCCCGGTCGCGCGCGCTGCAGCGCGCGCACATACTCGTCGTAGACGGGAGCTGCGGCCTGCGCAAAATCGCCGGGCGCAAGCTCGACCGCGTGCTTCGCGTCGCTCGTCTCGACCTCGATGACCACCGCCTCGCCGACGCACGACGCACCGAGCCATGCGGGCAGGCCGTCGCAGAGCCGTTGCTCGGTCGCCGCCTGGTGCAACGGATCGAAGCGCGTCTTGCGCACGAATGCCGAGGAAATCATCTCGAGCCATGCCTGCTGCAGCGCCAGCCACCCATGCTGCGGGAGGATCTCGAACCGCGTGCGGCGCAGGTCGCCCGAGTGATCGAGTACCGTGAGCGTGGCGCGATGCAACGCAAGTTCGAGCTGAATCACGCTCTCGGGCGCGGGCTCGAGCGAAGCGGAGGCGAGCCCGGCGTCGACGAGGCCGACCGGCTTGAGGCCCGCCTCGTGGGCGACGCCCAGCAGCAGCGCGAGCTGCTCGCGCGTGTACCAGGGCGGCGTTGCGATCAGGACATCGGGGTCATGGCCGAGGTGCGGGGCGACGAACCGGGCGAGCTGCGCGTAGGCAACCTCGGCCGTCGTTGCGGCGGCCGGCATCGGCCGCGGCAATGGCGAGGTGCCTAGGTCCTGCCAGTGACGAGTCTCCGCGAACAGCGGCTTGAGCCGGGCGCGCCGCGCGGCCGCCAGGCCGGTCTCTGGCCTCGCGCCGTCGAGCATCGCGTAACCCGGCTCCTCGGCCAGGATCTCGCCATCGCCGGCCAGCGCGAGCCCGACGTCGTTGATCTCGAGGGCCAGCGTCATCGTCGTTCAGCGCAGCTGCAGATGCCGGATCAGGTTGCGGTCCAGGTAGGTTTCGCTGTCGAGCACCAGCCGCTCCTGCGCCTGTTGCAGCTGGTGCAGCAGGAACATCAATACGATGCTGATGAGCAGCGCCGCGAGCGTTGAGTTGAAAGCGGTACCCAGCCCTTCGGTGACGCCGACACGTCGCCCGTGACCGCCTTGTGTGCCTCGCCGAGCGCGTCGCCGATACCGCGGACCGTGCCGATGAAGCCGATCGCGGGGATCGCCCAGGCGATGTAGCGCAGCATCGAGAGTTCCGAGTCCAGCCTGTCGGCCTCGGACTGGCAGACGCCGCGCGCGGCGTCCGACACGTCCTGCAGGTTGCGAGTGGCGCCGAAGCGGTACAGTGCGACCAGCAGCGCGCGCGGCATCAGGCATTCAGCTTCGGCAGGCGGGAGCGCCTCGAGGGGGCGCGCGTACTCTCGCGTATCCTCAGGCAGGATCTTCATCCCCTCGGGCACGTGCACCAGGTCGCGCGCGAGCAGCGCGCGTTCGCGCCGCGTGTGCCACGCCTTGTAACCGATGATCGCGAGCGCCCAGAGGCCGAGGATGATCTCGGCTTCCTGCTCCCAGTCCTTCAGTACGACATAGATGGATCGCTCGGCGACGAAATTCGGGTCCTTCTTCATCGCCGCTCGCTGTTCCGCGAGGACGGCCGTTGCTCTCGGCCGCACGACGGTCACGTAGGCCGCGTGCACCACGATCGTGAAGATGATCAGCGCGAAGACGCTGAACAGGAACTCACTGGGGCCGCGGTTGTTTATTCTGGCCATACGGGCGGATTCTCCTCAGCTCAGATGTCGACCGGGAACGAAACGTCGAAGTCGGCCCGCACTTTCTCGGTCGGCTCGAACCGGCCGGAAGAGGCGCCCACCGGCTTGCGGTCTGCCTCGGCGGCAGGCGCAGGCTTGCCGCCTTCGGGTGCGACACCTTCAGCCTCCTCGGACGACACAGCCACAGGCGGCTCCGCCGCAGACTCCGCGGCCGGCTCGCTCGCAGCTGAAGGCGCAGGCACCGTCACCTTCGGCGGTTCCTGTGCACGCAGCGCCGTGGCCGCCGCAAGCGCGCCCAGCAGGAGCAGCACAGCAAGCCGCAGGTCGCGGCTACTGCGCGTAACGCGCGATGCGGAATCCGAGGTCATTGCGCTTTCCATCCCCGTAGTCGCGGTGGGCGAGCCTGAGTTCCGTCACCGCTGAACTCTTCCAGCTCGAGCCGCGGATGACCCGCAAACCGCCGTCGCCGGTCGCGGCAGGGTCTATCGCGACCGAGGTCGCGGGCGGCTGCACAGTGTAGAGGTCGTGCGTCCACTCGGCGACGTTCCCGCCGAGATCGAAGAAACCGCGGGCGTCCGGCGCGAAGCCTGCCACGGGCGCCGTGGCCGCGAAGCCGTCGTCGTAGTCCGGCATCACGAGCGGAACCAGCGCCTGGGCTGACCGGTCGGCATAGTTGCCGGCGCCCGCCGGCACCGGCAGCGCATCGCCCCACGGATACTTGCGCAGGCTGCCCGCAGCGCCCCGGGCGACCCACTCCCACTCGGCCTCGGTCGGCAGGCGGTAGCCGTTGGTCACCGGCGTGACGGGCGCCAGCCGGCCTCCCCTCGTCTCGTAGGCGGGAGCCAGGCCCTCCTGCGCGCTCAGCCAGTTGCAGTAGCCGGCTGCATCCTGCCAGCTCACGTTCACGGCGGGCTGGCGATCGAGATCCAGCGTCTGTTGCAGGATGAACCCCGAGCGGTGCTCCGGCCGGAACTGCCGGAACTCGGCGTTCGTCACTTCTCGCAGCCCCATGTAGAAACGGCGCTCGAGCTTCACTGGTCGCTGCGACTCGTTGGCCCGCCGCCCCGCCTCACGCCGCGGGCTCCCCATCGTGTACTCGCCGGCCGGGACCAGCTTGAGCTCGAGGCCCGGCTTCGCACGCACGGTGGGAGTCAGCGCGACGAGTTCACCAGGGGTCGCTCCGGCAGCCGCACCCGCGCCCGCCGTCGCCTGCGCCGAAACCGTGGCGGCCGAGGGCGCCACGCCTTCGAGCAGCGTGGCCTCGACGCTCTGGGCCAGGCCGGGTCGCGGCGTCACCGTGGTCCGGAACGGTGCGTAGCCGGGCTTGCGGATCTCGAGCGTGTGGCGCGTCGCGGGCAGGCGCAACGTCTGGTTCGCGGCACCCCTGGCTTCGCCATCCACCAGCAACTGCGCGTCCTGCGGTTTTGCGCGCACGATGACTTCGCCCAGGATCGGCGTGAGATCGACATCGACGATGGCACTCTGGCCCGCGGCGACCGCGATCTCGCGTATCACAGGCTCCCAGCCGTCGCGTGTGACGCTGACCGTCTGCTGCAGGTCGGGCCTGACGTCCAGCTCGAGTGGCGTGCGGCCCCGATATGCGCCTCCGATCGTGACGCTCGCGCCCGCGGGACGACTGCGAACGACGAGCCGTCCGTCCGGCAACCCGAGTTTCACCGGGCCGACGCGTAGCGGCTCGTTGGCCTTCACCTGTACGTCGGAAATCCATGACTTGAAGCCGTCGCGTCGCAGCTCGAGCCTGTATGACCCGGCGTCGAGGTCGAGCGAGAGCGGCGTCCTGCCGCGTTCCTTGCCCGCGACGATCACGCCTGCACCGGCTGGATCGGTCTCGACGGTGACTTTCGACCAGCCGGGCGTCAGTTTCGGCTCGATCGACTGCAGTTTGCCGAACCCCTCGACGCGCACGTCGGCCACGTAGTCGACGTACCGCTCGGTGTCTATGAGCAGCTTGTGCGTGCCGGCAGAGAGCCTGAATTCGCCCGGAGCTTTGCCGGCCGGCTGCCCGTCGATGCTGACCGAGCCGGGCACCGGCATCACGATTCGAAGGCGGCCGGGCAGAGGCGTGAGGCGATAACGCAGCACCTGGCCGCGATCGCGATCGACGGTGACCGGCGCGCGCAACGCGGCGTAGCCCTCGCGCTCCGCGACGAGCGTGTACGAGCCCGGTCGCAGCAGGTGACTCGACCCGAGCTTCAGCCCCGGCCAGCCGCCGTCGAAGGCGATCCGCTGCGGCGCCGGATCGATCTCGACCTGGACTGGCGTCGACGTGAAGACCAGCGCCGCAGCCGCGGCCAGCGCCAGGCCGGCGAGACCCACTGCGAGTCGCCGCGCCGGCCAGCGTCGAGCGTCACCCGCACCGGTCGCCGCCTGCGCCCGGAATGCGACGGGCTCGATGCGCTCGCTCTCGTCCGCGCCCGCTCCGGCAAGGCTCGAGGAATCCGCTGCGACCGGCGGCGCGGTCACGTTGCCGTGACCTCCGGCCACGACCTCGAGCACCCGGCGACCGCCTTCGATGCGCAGCTTCAGGCGGCCCGCACCGGCATCGAGCACGTCGCCGTTGCGCAGCCAGGTGGACCCCGTGATCCGGGCGCCGTTGTGCAGCACGCTCGCTTCGTCGTCCGCGGGTTGCACGAAAAGCTGCCCGTCCTGCATTGCGAGCCACGCGATGGGTCCGGTCGATCGCGCCGGGACCACGACATCGCTGCCGGCGCCGCCGATCGAGACCGGGAAGTCCCCGCTCGCGAACGGACGCTCGCCCAGCGGTTCGCGCAGGATCATCTCGACGTTCAAATCTGCTCCTCGCAGCGGATCACGAGCGCGGGCGGCTCGTGTCCGGGCTTTATCGTGATTTCCCGCCTCACGTCGCGGAATCCGCTGCGCGTGCCGACTACGGTATAGCGACCGGGCAGCAGATCCATGTCCTTGCGTTCGAACGCACCGAGCTTGCCGACGCGATAGATGATCACCTCGGTCTGGTTGTCGGACGCGATCGCGAGACGCACGGGAGTCTCGGCGGCCGCCACGAGGTCACGAAGCTCGGTGATCTGGCGCGACAGCACCGGACCCGGGTTCGGCACTGCGCCGGCCTTCGTGACCGTCGAGCGCGCGGCGCCGCGCATGTCGCTCGAGAACACCCGCTCCGGTCGTTCGAGATAAGAAGTGAGTTCGGCGTCGAGCATCGCGCGCGGCTCGGCGCGCTCGACGCCCTGCTGCGCGGCGAGCAGGTTGGCGTCGATCTTGAGTGCCTTGCGATACTCGGTGAGCGCGTCACCCCAGCGTTCCTCGCGCTCCGCTTTCTGAGCGGCATCAAGATGCGAACCGATGCTGCGATCGCCGATCGCGCGCTCGACCTGCTCGAGCCCCTCGCGGACCTCGGGCGCTCCGGGCCGGATTCGCGCGGCCCGTTCGTAAGCTGCGCGCGCCGCCGCATAGTCGCTGCGCGACAGCGCGGCAAGCGCGTCCGCGACGGCTGTACCGAAGGCGTTGCCGGTCGCCTGGGCCTCGAGACGCGAGAGTGCGCTGCGCGCTGTCACGGTGTCCGGATCGAGCGACAGCGCCCTGCGGTAGGCTGTCACCGCCGCCGCGGCCTGCCCGGCGCGTTCCTGCTCCGCGGCGTCGGCCAGCAGCCTGCGCACTTCGTCCAGCGTTTCGAGGCGACGCAGGCCGCGCTTCGCGGCGGCGTTCGAGGCATCGATCGCGAGAGCGAGATCGAACTGCCGGCGTGCGGCCACTGCATCGCCCGACTCGACGGCAGCGAATCCGGCCGCGAGCGCGGCGCGCAGCGTCGCGTCGACGGCTTGCTCCACGGCCTTCAGGTCTGCATCGGCTTCGCGCAGGCGCGCCAACGCGACCGGATAATCGCGACTGCCCGAGGCGGCATCTGCCGCGGCGAGGCGCTGCTTGCCCCGGGCAAACTGCGCCCCGCCCCAGGAGGCCGCGGAGCGCTTCTCGAGACCGGCGAGGCGGCCTGCGACGACTGGCCGGAGTTCATCGAGTTGCCGTTTCAGTTCCGCCAGTTGCTGCAGGTCCCGGGCGGGTTCAGCCGGCGCCGCGGGCGCAGGACTGGCGTCTGCGGGCGCGGCAGGAGCGACGACAACCGCATTGTTGCGCTCTACCCATCGCGGCAACGCGAAGAAAACCAGGCCCGCTGCCACCAGCAGGAACGCCAGCGCGGCCGCGAGCAGGCCGCGCCGGAAGCCCTGCGAACGCAGTTCACCGGGGCTCGGACCGCTCACGGCCGGCTTGCGCCATTGCGGCTCGATCGCGGCCGGCGCCGGATCGGGCGCCCGAACAGAGGCTCGCGTTGCCTGGTCATGTATCGCGACTGGCTCGGGTGCCGTCGCAGTCATCGCCTGCAGCAAGTCGCGCAACTCGGCCGCACTCTGCGGGCGCTGTTCCGGCTGCCGCGCGAGGCAGCGCCGCACCAGCGCCTCGAGCTGCGGCGGCATTGCTCCACGGATCACCGGCAGGGCGGGTGGCGCGGTGGCCGCGAGCGCGCTGTCGGCGTCAGGGTAGAAGGGTGGATAGCCGCTCAACAGCTCGTAGGCCATCGCACCGAAAGAGTAGATGTCGTCAGAGACCAGCGGCGCGAACCCCGCGAGCTGCTGGGGGCTCGACGTGAATGGCGAGCCGCCGTTCGTGGCCGACTCGTCGCCGATCCTCGCGGCGAGCCCGAAATCGGTGAGCATCGGCCGCCCGTCGTCGGTGAGCAGCACGTTGGAGCTCTTCAGGTCGCGGTGAACGAGACCGCGCGCATGAACCGCCCCGAGACCGGCGGCAACACGATCGAGCAGCGGAACCAGCCGCTGCGCTGCCGCTCCTCGCTGGCGCGACAGGTCCGCGATCGCATCGTTCGCGAAGACGGCGAACACGACCTCCCCGTCGTGCAGCTCGGTGCAACGCAGGACGTTAGGATGGTCCAGCCCGCGCTGCAGGTCCGCACCGCGCAGAAAGCCGGCGCGTTCCTGATGCGATGAAAGCAGCTGCGGCCGCAGGATCTTCAGGACACGGTCGGCGCGCGCATCGCGGTCGCGCGCAAGCCAGACCTCCGCGGTACGGCCGTCGCCAAGCCGGCGCAGCAGCGCGTACCGGGCGGCGAGAACCTGCCCGCTTGTCAGCGTGATGCCGGACATGTGCAGGGACTCAGGGCTTCGCAGCCCCGGCAGGCGCCCCGTTCAATGCACTGCTGCCAGCTGCCGCAGGCAGGCCGGTTTCGTTCTCGTAGAGTTGCTTCAGCAGCTGACGCCATTCCATGTACTGCTGCTCGGCCGAGCCCTTGAGCTGCAGCGTTCGGCCCTCCACGTCGACGACCATCGGCTGCACCTCGGACTGGAAGGAATCGCCGAGCTGCTTCAGGGACTCCGTATGGGTCTGTATCTCGGCGCGCTGGTCGAGGCCTGCCTTGAACGCATACATGCCACCGATCACGGCCGCCGTCGATGCAGCCGACGCCGCACTGCTGCTGCTGTTGGCGCCGGCCACGATGCCACCGACGATCGCGACCGCACCGAGCACCTGCCGTGTAATGGCCTGCCGCTTCGCCTCCGACTGCGCCTCGAGTTCCTCGTAGCTGTACTTGCGCCAGTTCGTGTAGGGGTCGGCCATGCTCTGACCGAAGTTCGTGTAGTACTCGTTCAGCGTATCTACGAGCGCGTAGTCCCGCTCGCGGATACGCTGCATGCGCTGCACTACCGGGTCGTCCGGCGCCGGCAGGCGCGCGATCGTGTAGCCGCCTTTTCGGTCCCTGGCGAGATACGGCTCGAAGGCGTACGGTGCGAGGTCGGCGGCGAAGCGCAATCCGGCGATCTCGTGCAACTGGACGAGTTGCTCGCGCGCGAGCTTGCCACGCGCCGCGAGCATGTCGTTCGCCAGCGTGTTGTACAGGTTCAGGAACGGGTCACGCGGGCGCGACACGACGTCCTTGTAGGCACGCGTATCGGCCTCGGCCTGGTACTCCTTGCGGAACCAGACGCGCCCCGCGGCATCGCTGACGGCGACGTCGAGCTCGAGCTCGCGACCGTCCGAATGCACGATTCGTGCGTCCACGTAGACGTCCATGCCGGTGCCTTCCCGCGGCAGCACCCGCACCTGGCCCCATTCTCCGGTGCCTTCGAGCGTGTCACGGAGGACGACCGGCATGTAGCGCGACTCGGCGGCCCGGACCTCGGGGAAGATGCCTTCCTGCTCCTGTTCCTTCACGTCTGTCGGCACGTTGGCGTCGAACAGGCGCACGCCCACGTCGAGCAACTCGTCCTGCGGCACCTCGCGCGTAGCCTTCTGTGCAGCGACGCGCTCCATCGGGCGCTGCTGCTGCACCATGCAGCCGCCGAGCAGCGCCGTCGCGGCGAAGAACGCCGCAACCGCAGGCAGGGGGCGCCTAATGTCCAATCGTCTGTTCACTGAGTGCTCTTCTTGTACTGCCGATACTCTTCCCAGAGTCGCTCCCGGAGTTCCGGGTCCGTTTCCTTCATCGCGGCCTCGCGCAACTGCCGCGCTACGATGTCGTCGTCGCGGCCATCGGGGATGTCCGACGGAACCGCACTCGGTCCGGCGCCGCCCTTGACGCCGCCGCCGTAGCCGCCGCCACCCGAGGGCCCGGACTGGCCGGACGAGGACTCGCCCCGACCGCCAGGCGCGCCGCCTGGACCTTCTTCGCCAGAGCCGCCCTGCCCGTTTTCGCCGTTGCCGGCTCCCGATCCGTCGTCTGACTGGCCGCCAGCACCGTCACCCACGCCACCCGCCTCGCCTGTCTCACCGGTTTCGCCTGCTCCGCCCGCACCGGACGAGGCCTCGCGGGATGCGCGCTCCTGCGAAACCGTTTCCTGCTCCTTGCGCATGCGCTCGTCGAACACCGCGAAGGTCTCGTCGAAACGTCGATCGATCTGTGCACGGCGATCCTCAGTGGTGGCCGGACCGCCGCCAGGGCCGCCCTGTTTGCCGCCAGCCTGCGTGCTGCTGCCGCCAGGGCCCGCACCCGTATTCGCGCCAGCACGCGACTCGGCACCGCTGGAGGACTGGCCGCCCTGCCCCTGCGATGGAGGTCCACTGGGGCCGGAGCCGGACTTCGAGCCCTGCGCGGAAGGCTGCCCGCCGGAAGGCTGCCCGCCGGATGGCTGCTGGCCGGTGCTGCCGCTGCTGCCATCGCCGGACTCGCTGCCGCTCGGCGAGCCGGTGCTCGGGGGGCTGCCGCTCGACGGGCTCGAACCACTGCTGCCGCCACTTTTCTGCTGCTGTGGAAACGGGGACTCGCTGCCGCCACTCGGTTGGCCGGAGCCCTGGCTGGTGCTCGGACTACCACCGGTAGTGGACGGCGAGGAAGTCGGCGACGACGAACCCGAAGGCTGCGGCAGCGTCGGCGGCGGAGGCATCGACGGACTCTGCGTCGAGGTGCTTGTCGCACAGCCGGCCAGTCCCAGCGCGCAGGCGACGGGCCAGACGAGTCCATTGACGATAACCAGTCGCACGCTTCGGGTCTCCTCGGGTGCGCGCCGGCTCAACGGGGCCGGGCGCGGACACCGCTCAACCCCTTGGATCAGCGGGAACGCCAGGTGGTTCAACTTTAGCCACCGCTGCCGACGGTTGCGGCGGCCGCAACCCCCTCCAGGTCGGACCCGAGCAGGAACGACCTCAGTTGTTCTGACAACTGGCTGCAGGCCGTGCCCTTGACCGGCGTAATGATCGGGATCGGTACGACGGCTCCGATCAGCACCGACGTCCCGGTCACATCCGCACTGACCGAGCCGACTTCGCTCGCCGTCTGCATGTCCCAGACCGAGGCTACGTAGTCCGATTCCTTGTCCCACCAGCCGACGCCAAAACAACCGGCGCCGCCCGGCCCGGCGGCACAGGCAACGCTTCCGCCGCCGCCCGTCTTGCGCGTGCTGCCGTCCAGCCAAACCACGTAGCGCACCCCGATCTGCGCGAGCCGCTCTGTTACGCCGGGCCTGGCGAGCAGGGTCTTGAGGCCGGCCGCATTGGCGGGCGCGGTGCTGGGCTCGAACCACGGGAACAACGCATCCGTGAATTCCTGTTCGCCGTAGATCTTGAATTGCACGGCGCCTGGCGCCTTGGCCGGCTTCGATTTCTGGCCATCCTGCGGATGAACGAGCTCGCCACCGACACCTTCCTGGATACAGCTCAGGAAATCGCTCTCCGTTCCCACGCCCTCGAGTTGCGGCTTTTTGAGGATGACGATCGACTCGTTCGACTGGATGGACGAAGCCACCTGGCGCGTCTCGTCCACCCTGGATGTCATGCAGCCTGTGCCAAGCACGGTAACGACCACCGCGCCCACAAGCCAACGGCATCGCGCGACGCCGCCAGACAAGCGAGACGAAACGTGGTGCAAGGCGATCATGGCGGCAATTCTCGGTCGAGGTAGTCGAGCGGCGATTGGTTGGGTCGACTCGAGTATACGACAAGGGTCCCGGCGCTAGACCCCGGCCGGCATTGTGACAATCAACTGAACAATGTCCCTTGTCGCGGCGCCTGCGGATCACGCAGGAACTGGCTGGTATCGAGCTCGGACCTGCGCTCCTGGTCGAGGCCCAGCCGGCGGCTTGCCACCTGGAAACGCGCCGACAGCATGCGGGCGTACGCGCCCTCGCCTTTCATGCGATGGCCGAAGCGCGGATCGTTGAGGCGACCGCCGCGCGCCTCGCGCAACAGGTTCAGCACACGATCCGCCCGCGACGGGTAGTGCTCGCGGAGCCACTGCTCGAAGAGCCGCCCGAGCTCGTGCGGCAGTCGCAGCAGCATGAACGCGGCCCGAGTCGCCCCCGAGCCGGAAGCCGCGCCGAGCAGGCGTTCCATCTCCTGGTCGTTCAGGGCAGGAATCATCGGCGCAAGCAGCACACCGACCGGCACGCTGGCGTCCGCAAGCGCCCGGATGACCCGCAGCCGCGCCGCGGGCGACGCCGCACGGGGCTCGAGCACGCGCTTGAGTTCGCCGTCGAGCGTGGTGAGGCTCACGAAAACCGTGACGAGGCCGAGGCCCGCGAGGTCCGCGAGCAGGTCGAGGTCACGCAGCACGAGCGCACCCTTGGTCACGATGGTGACCGGGTGGCGATGTGCGAGCAGCACCTCGAGCAGTTCGCGCGTGGTGCGGTGCTCCCGCTCCGCCGGCTGGTACGGATCGGTGTTGGCGCCGAGGTTGATTGGCCTGCAGACGTAACCGGGCGCGCTCAACTCGCGGTCCAGCAGCTGCGCGAGCCCCGGCTTGTGGAAGATGCGCGTCTCGAAATCGAGTCCGGGACCCAGGTTCCAGTAGGAATGCGATGGCCGCGCGAAACAGTAGATGCAGCCATGCTCGCAGCCCTGGTACGGGTTCACGGATTGGTCGAATGGAACGTCCGGAGACTGGTTGCGCGTGATCGCGTGCCGCGGGACATCGGCAGCCAGCACCGTTTCCACGCGTCGGGGCGGTTCGTCGAGGCTGCCCCAGCCATCGTCGCTGGCCTCGAGCCGCGTGCCTTCGAACCGGCCGGCCGGATTAGTGACCGCGCCGCGCCCCTTTTCAGCCTGTGCCCGATCCGCCCTGCGCATGGGACGAGAATACTGTATGCATATACAGCTGTCACGGTGCGGCTTCGGGGAAGCGGTCCATGCGCCAGAGTTCCGGAAACAGCCTCGTCCAGACTCCGGCAACGACCAGCGTGGCGCAACCGCCCACCACCACCGCAGGCACGGTGCCGAACCAGGCCGCGGTGAGGCCGGACTCGAACTCGCCGAGCTCGTTCGACGCACCTATGAAGACGGCGTTGACTGCGCTCACCCGGCCACGGATTTCGTCGGGAGTCTGGATCTGCACGAGCAGGTGGCGGATATAGACGCTGACCATGTCGCCCGCCCCCATCACGGCAAGCGCCACGAGCGACAGCCAGAAAGTCTGCGAAAGCCCGAAGACCACTGTCGCGACTCCGAAGGCGATGACGCCGCCGAACATCCACCTGCCCACCTGCTTAGAGATCGGCGCGACGCCGATCAGCAACCCACAGAGCGCTGCGCCAACCCCTGGCGCCGTGCGCAGGATCCCGAGCCCGCTCGGCCCCACGTGCAGGACGTCCGCTGCGTAAACGGGCAGCAGTGCAGTCGCGCCACCGAACAGCACCGCGAAGAGATCGAGCGAGATCGCGCCCAGCACGGGACGACGCGATCGCACGAACCGCAGTCCGGACAGCAGCGTGTACCAGCCGGGCGGCTCGGTCGCCGGCGCAAGTTCGCCGCCGCGGCGCAGCAGCAGCAGCAGCGATACCGCGACGGCCAGCAACGCTGCAACCGTCGCGTAGACGACCGGCGCACCGGCCAGGTAAACGACGCCGCCGAGCGCGGGCCCT
>PDVJ01000100.1_pt1 | contig 23924 bp, 25 predicted proteins | sample 1369811 | NCBI WGS metagenome assembly PDVJ01 (sample SAMN07795376, study PRJNA414565) | Alkali sediment metagenome, whole genome shotgun sequencing project. | reverse complement strand
GCCGGTGACTGATCTTTAATTGGAGTAGTATAATCAGTACCGTTGATATCCCGCCAACTGAACGCAGACGGTAACGCAAGTATTTGTTCAGCAGTACCAGTTTTTACGATACTTACAGAAGTAATTGGGAGTAGTAAGAAAACTACCCAGAGAATCGTAATTGTTTTCTTCATAGTATTTCCCCTACATAATACATAATATTTTGCCTTTATAATAATTGTTATTGGTCCTTGAGTCGAGGGTAAATTAATATATGGTCTTTTTCTTAACCTTGAAATAATGAACCTTCGAACAATTACAGTACAGCAAAAAATGGGCCTATACCTTGGTATTTTTCTTGGAATCATTGCAGTGATTATAATTGGGTATCTCCTTGCACCAACCCTAGTCTATGACCAGTGGATCTGGAAATATTACTGGGGGCCAGTGGTTGCTGATGCATCGGGGCATTCAGTTTCTTACAATGGCGTCACCGCACTCGAAGGCTATACGATTCTTTCGGAGATTACCTATGGAATTATCCTTGTCTGCGCCCTCTATGGACTGTACAAACTTTTAAAGAAACTTGAAATCAGCATTGATTGGTATTTCTGCATTGCCTTGTTTCCATATATCCTGTTTGGTCCAGTAACTCGCGTCTTGGAAGACACCAATTATTTTTCTGAACCCGCTGTGTACTGGTTCATCTCCCCACTGATATACTTTCAGACGACGCTGTATGTGCTGAGCTTTCTCTTTTTAGGGTATTATCTCCAAAAAAGAGCATTTAATGCAAGGAAAGCACTGTTGATTCTTCTTTCTGTTTTTGTTCTTATTGATAGTTTCTATACAATTATTTGGGCTCTTGGAATCCGCTATGGCGCCTCTTTTATTGAACCTGTTTTCTTTTACGTTCTGTCCATTTTCGCATTTCTCCCTCTTCTTTATCGTATTATAAAAAAACAGATGATGACGGTAAATACCGTTATTTTCTCAGGTGGGTTGCTTGTTGTCCTGCCGTGTTTCTTTCTTATTGGACGATGGATCATAGGGGACCAATGGAGTGGTTCTTATGGTACATATCTTAATGTGTTTTTGCTCGTTATCGGTCTTGTTGTCCTCATCGTACTTCTCGTGTACCTGATTGCGTGGGTCTATCGAAAACACGAGACCATCGTGATGTATAAAAATCCGTTGAATCTCTCAATGCTTGCAGGACATCTAATTGACGGGATAACAAGCTACATTAGTATCTATGATCCTTTGAGTATGGGGTTGCCGTCGTATGTTGAGAAACACCCTGCATCAAACGGTCTCATGGAGCTGTGGCCACCGTTATTTCCCATTGTCAAATTCCTCCTTATCATTATGGTTATTTATGTCTTTGACGTCGTCTATAAAAAAGAACTGGGGAAATATTCGCGATTAGTTAATCTCCTCAAAATCGGTATATTCATCCTTGGAGTTTCACCAGGATTGCGAGATCTGTTGCGGGTGACGATGGGTGTATAGACGTGTCGTAATGATCTATCATGCAGAGACAACAGAATTATAAACACCATTGTTTTTTCTTCACAGATGATGAGGCGGCATCCTGATTGGTTGAAAGTACGAATTGGTGGAGGAGAAAATTATTCTAAAGTAAAAACTCTCCTGAGATCTGCAAAGTTACATACAATTTGTGAAGAGGCTAGATGTCCTAATATCGCTGAATGTTTTGGAGGTGGCACCGCTGTTTTTCTAATTTTAGGAAATGTCTGTACCCGAGACTGTAAATACTGCAATGTTACCCATGGGAAGCCTGGCTCCTTAAACAAAAATGAACCACGAGATATTGCAGAAAGCGTAAAAACCCTGGGGTTGAAGTACGTGGTGGTAACGTCGGTGACACGAGATGATCTCCTGGATGGTGGGGCATGTGTTTTTTCTCAGACCATACAGGAAATTCGACAGTTGAATCCAGTAGTTCACATTGAGGTGTTAATCCCTGACTTTAAAGCAGACCGGACTGCGTTGCAGAGTATCGTTGATAGCACTCCTGACGTCATAAACCATAATATTGAGGTCGTTGAGACATTATTTCCAGAGATACGGCCACAAGGAGATTACCAGAGGAGTTTATCCGTGTTAAGAACAATTAAAACCATGGATAAACAGATGAAAACAAAATCAGGATTCATGATTGGACTCGGAGAAACTAAGGAACAGATTCTTTCAACAATACAAGATCTAAAAACGGCACACGTTGATTTTTTAACAATAGGACAATATTTGCAACCGACAAAACAGCATCCTGAGATTAAGAAATATTACACGCCAGATGAATTTCAAGAGTTTAAAAACATCGCACTGGGTCTTGGTTTTGCTCATGTTGAATCAGGACCGCTGGTTCGGAGTTCCTACCATGCACAGAAAGCCTTGCAGTAGATGTTTTTAGAAGAGGAACTTTATAAGATGACAATTGAATACGCGTACGGATTATGCGATCTCAATCCATCTATAAGGTGCCACAGGGGAAACTGCTAAAAATCTCTATAGAGTACAATGAAAAAGATAATGCTATCAGAGACATTCGGATTACTGGGGATTTTTTTGCCTATCCTGAGGAGGCAATTGAACTGATGGAAACGAAACTAAGAAATACGTTGATTGAACGATCACAATTACAGGAAACGATACGTTCAATCATTACTAAATATCATATTCAATTTATTGGCGTTGATCCTGAAGGCTTGACGCAAGCGATCCTGATGTGTAAACCATGAAAGAACAATGGAGACTTCTCCAAACAGGTTTGAACACTGCTTTTTCAAACATGGCGGTAGACAGAGCGATACTGGTCGAAAATAGCGAAGGCAAGGTTCCTCCTACCGTACGATTTTACGGATGGATACCCCCTGCTATTTCTATCGGTTATTTTCAAAGTGTAGCTGAAGAAATCGATGTAAACGCATGCGAAAAACTTGGTGTTGATTATGTTCGGAGAATGACTGGCGGAGGTGCTGTGTTTCATGAGAAAGAGCTAACGTACAGTATCGTGATCCCCGAATCTCACCCAGAAATTCCAAAAAACATTATGAAAAGCTATGGAAGAATATGTGGGGCGGTTATGAAAGGATTGCAACATTTAGGAATTAAGAGTGAATATGCTCCAATCAATGATATCGTTACTGGTGGACGGAAGATTTCAGGAAATGCCCAGACAAGAAAGTTAGAAACAGTTTTGCAGCATGGCACAGTTCTCATGGATGTTGACGTTGACAAAATGTTTTCTTTACTAAAAGTACCAAACGAAAAGATAAAGGATAAACTAATAGCAGATGTAAAACAGAGAGTAACGTCGATAAAGCACCTTTTAGGAAACGAGGTAAGTTTTAAGGAAGTCGCTGAGGCAATGAAGATAGGCTTTGAGGAAGAATTTCGTGTTGAGTTAATTGAAGGAAAATTGAGTAAAGAGGAATTAGCGTTGGCAAAAAAATTTGAAAAAGAATGTTTTTCAACAACGCATTGGAACAACAGAAGATAATATGAGCCCAAACAGCGATTAGATCTTCATTATTTTTTAGATAAGAAAAAGACCCAGTGTTTCCGCGTAATCTTTTACTCGAAGATACTCTTCTCTGGGAACAGGGCAGGCGATCTCCTTGTATTCATGAGCATGATATTCAGGTCGGTACTGCCCCATGACATTGACGGCAGCCTCTAGGGTGTTTTTCTGGATCCACTCAAGAATCGGGCGGGAACAACATGTTGCATGGTTCGGTAGTACCAGATGTCTTACGATTACTTCACCTTGCTGATACGCAAGCAAATGATTTCGTTTCATAATAGCTGTATATCCATCGACCTTAGAGAGGCGTTTTGCGCACGAATCATTTCCGTATTTAAAATCAGTCAGATAGATATCAATCACCCCGTGCAACAGTTTCATGGTTTCTTCTGAGCAGTACATATTTGAATTCCATACCTGTGGAATATTGCTGTCTAATTTCTGTAAGACATTCAGGATATACAGGAGATTTGATGTTGGGTCCCCACCGACCCAGTTCACGTTTCGCGCGCCCTGTTTTTTCCGTTGGTTAATGGTTGTGACAAGCGCTTTTGGTTCTATGGCTACACCACAAGGATTCTGGCTGATATCCCAATTCTGGCAAAAAACACAATTGAAAGTACAGCCTGAAAAAAAGATCGTATATGACGGAACAAGCACTTTCTCTTCACCGTAATGTAAAAACTCAGAGGCAATATGCGATTCTTGGACGCCGCATTTCCCAGCGGTTTTTTTTCGGTTAACCCTGCATTGATGTTCGCAGAAACAACACGTTTGATACAGACGCTCTGCAAGTTCGATTTTCAGATCAAGAAGTGACTGTTTCGGTGTAGTGTCCTGCACCTTCATCAGCTGAAGCGCTTGGTTATGGGTGCGCCATAGTTCGTCAGTTGATTGGAGCTGCTCAAACGGGACCGGGATATATTTGCAATCAAGATACTGTGCGGTGCCCTGTTCTTCAAGAATATCATAGTACTTTGGAAGGAGCGCTCGTATCGTCATGATTTTGTTGATATCGTCGTAGAGAATTAAAAACTATTTTTTATATTGATCAATATCGACTTCCATGCCATCCCGGGCTGCTATCACTTGAATCCCAAGTTTCTTTGAAAGTTGTTCTGCAATCTCCCATGGTTTTGCTTTCACTATGCCCATACCAAAATGCGTCAGAATCGCAAGTCGTGGTTTGTTTGTCTCGATGATCTGTTCTGCCTCTTGTAAACAGAGGTGTTCAATGGTGCTCTTATCCTCCAACATCACGACATTGACAATAAGGATGTCTCCGGTAAAATGTGATGCAAGACCTGTAAAAAAATCGGTATCGGTGATCAGAGAAATCGAGCTGGTTTTTCCTCTGAAGTTTATGCCATATGTTTCAACCCCATGTTTCATCCGTATTGGTGTTTCAAAAGAGATGTTCCCAACATGGTATTTTCCTTTTTCTTTGAGAATCTCGATATGTTCGACTTGCTCCCGGGCGTATTTGAGAATCACCGGATCTTCTTGCAGCGCATCTCTTGGAGCAAACACGACTCCTTTTTTCTTGAATCCCCCGTTTGTCATGGCTTCTATCATTATGTTGATATCGTTTGAATGGTCAATATGTCGATGTGTCAGAATAATACCGTCCAAATCCATTGGATTGAGCTTTGGTTTGCTTGAGATACAACGAACGAGGGAACCTGGCCCAGGGTCAATCATTACGTTTGTATCATCAAGTGTTAGCCAGATTCCACCAGATGCCCGGAGCTGTTTCATTACAACGAAACGTGCACCGGCAGTTCCTAAGAATTTTATTTTATTCATTTTCTCTCTGAAATGAAAAGAAAACTATTTGCAGAGCATAGCTTATTTCCAAATATGAATCTTTCCAATTATACGTATTATCTAGTTAGGCAAATACCTGCCGGACGTGTTTCTACCTATGGTGCAGTGGCAAAAGCTCTTGGAAATAAACGATACGCAAGGGCTGTTGGTAAATATATGAATAAAAATCCAGATGCTGATACAATGCCCTGTTTTAAGATAGTTAAATCTGATGGTAGTCTGGGTGGATTTGGTCTTGGAATTAATGACAAGATACGAAGATTAAAAAAAGATGGCATTGAAGTTAGAGATGGAAAAATAATTAATTTTAAATGTGTGTTTTTTGATGATTTCAAAACAGAGTATCCTTTAAAGAAAAATAAATCATAAATCTGGTAGATCTTTACTTGAAATAATGGATAATCCTTTATTCTCAAACCAGTTTCTATATTGGGTAACTTGTGATTTTTTAAGCTCTTTTTTATGTAGATATACTCCTTTTATATTGGGTGTCGCCTGTATCGTCTTTTCAAGAATTTCATCGTCTATATTTCCTCCTTCTATCTGGTATGTTGGTATCATGTGACCAAATGCTATCTTTTTTGCTAAGGCAAATTCGGTGAATCGTGGTGCATAATGGCCTCCACCGATTCCGAGGAGAACGGGGATGTCATTTGGATACTCTTCTTCATAATGATATTTAGCAAGTAGTTCAAGCAACGATGATGCAATAAGAGATGCGGGTTCTTTTTGTTGCCATTGAATCTCTGTACTGCCGACTTCTACGAACAGGGTGGGGATCTTTAAGAAGGGTCCGTGGTGGGTGACTTCATAGCAGACTTGATATTTGAGATCCGTTGGTTGAAGGTTTTTTTTAATGAGGCGAAGAAGATGCGTCATCATTCGTGGGGCTGCAGGTACTAGTGTTTTTGGTTTTCCACCGAACTTCGCATCGCCGTAATTCCCGATGGGATGGACAGTGAGGGTTGGTTCTCCCATTTTACTGCGATGTCTTGAAAGAAAGATAGCTATCTTTGGTTCGATGTGAAGTTGTTCGTACATTTGGGTGTCGATGTTTTCGTGTCGTATTTTTTTATCTGGGATAGTCACGATCACCAGATTGTTCATCGAGGTATGTCGGTAGACAGGGTTGTTGTAAAAAGTGCCGTGTTCCTCCCAAGTTGTTTGTTCTAAAAGACTGTTTTTGATATTCGTACTAGCAGGGTCTTCGGTTGAAGAAATTATAAGGACGGTCATGTAATCCTTGAAACATCAAGGGTGTTTTTGTAATTTGCGACACTATCTGTTTTGTTGACTGACGAGCTGTTTAATCCTGTCGACATGAACAATATAGCGGATACGTTCTTCAACGGTGCATATTTTTGCGATGAATTGAATTTCTTGCGCCTCTTCTTCTGTCGATAAAAGTCCGATTACTATCATGCAATGAAGGGTTGTTTTGCCCCTTATAAAATCTTATTGTACAGATGTTATCCATTTATATAATTATTATATTTATAAAAATAAGGATAAACCAGTAGAATTACTTTTTCATTATAAAATCAATCAAGAGAGTCTCTTTTTTCGTAGTAATAACAATGAACTGTATGCACTTTTTTCTAGATCTCCGCTCATATGTTCTTTTTCCCTAATTCCTCTCTCGTTGTTCATATCAGAGAGTTTCATTACATTTTCATTGCGGAGCACGGTGATGAACATTGGTTTTTAATAGGTCATCCTCATTTGGGGAGAATGATGTCAACTCTATCACCGATTATCTGCAAGGATTATATATTAAGATTTGAAAAAACCCTGATAATGGGGATACTCAATGTAACCCCTGACTCGTTCTCTGACGGAGGACTATTCAATGATGTTGATACAGCGGTTGCCTATGGGAAAAAAATGGTTTCTGATGGGGCTGACGTTATTGATGTAGGTGGAGAAAGCTCGCGTCCAGGTTCAGCACCTTTATCTGAAAAAGAAGAACTGGCCAGAATTTTGCCTGTAGTGACACGACTCCTACATGAGGTTTCTGTTCCCATTTCTATAGATACCTATAAACCACGGGTTGCAGACGTGTGTCTGAAGGCAGGTGCACATCTCATTAACGATATCACTGGATTGACAAACCCGGAGATGAGGAGGGTTGCGGTAAAACACAACGTCCCTGTTGTCCTCATGCATATGCGAGGAACACCAAAAACCATGCAGCAGAACCCTGTCTATCAAGATATGATTGGAGAAATTAAGGTATTCTTTCAGGAACAAATTGCAACCGCACGCAAAGCAGGAATTCAACATATCGTTATAGACCCAGGGATTGGTTTTGGAAAAACAGTAGAGCACAACCTCCAGATATTGAAGCATCTTGGAGAATTCAAGATGCTTAGTTGTCCGATTATTGTTGGACCCTCGCGGAAATCCTTTATTGGGGTTATCACGGGTTTATCGATAAAAGAGCGTCTTGAAGGAACCTTGGCTGCAATTACAGTGGCTGTTATGAACGGAGCAAACATGGTACGCGTCCATGATGTGAATGAATGCAAGCGCGCTTTACAAGTCGCGGATGCGATTCGAGGTGTATAATGCCTATAGTGTTTCTAAGCCTTGGGTCGAATATTGGTGACAGAGAAGAACATATCAGAAAAGCATTCACTCTCCTCGCTAACATCTGTAATATGAGACGAACATCTCATTTGTACCTCACAGAACCGGTTGGGAATACTGAGCAGGATTGGTTTTTGAATTGTGTCGTCGAGGTGGAGACTGATGTTGATCCGAAAAAACTGTTGTCTTCCATCAAATCCATTGAAAGAAAACTGGGGAGAAAAAAGACCGTGAAAAACGGGCCGCGGATTATTGACATCGACATCTTGTTTTATGGGGATTGCGTGGTTAATACAAAGAATCTTGTCATCCCTCATCCTTTGCTGCAGGAACGTCTTTTTATTCTTCAGCCGATGATGGATCTCAATCCCGGCTTTGTGCATCCTGTGTTAAAAAAGACGATACAAGAGTTATATATGCACCGACCATGGGCTGAGATGGTAACACCTTACAAATAGATGACGTTTATATCCCTGGTGTTTATTCTCTACAAATAAAAAAGGATGATATGAATGAGGCTCTGTCGGGAATTCTATTTTGATGCTGCCCATTTTCTGCCGAATTATAAAGGAAAATGTGAGAAACTCCATGGCCACACATATAAGCTAGAAATTGTGATTGAAGGGGGTGTTAAAAAAGATGGGATGATCCTTGATTTCGTCAAGATGAAAGAAATTGTTGAACTTGAAGTAATCGAGAAACTGGATCATCAGCAGTTGAACGCTCTGTTTGAATGCCCGACCGCTGAGCATATTATCAATTGGATAGCTGAGCAGCTCAAAGGAAAGGTGCCGTTGTATTCGATTAAACTCTGGGAGGGGCAGGGTAAGTGGGTAGAGAAGATCATCTGAACCGATGATTCTTCGCTGGAAAAAACCAAGAGGATTGGAGCTTGTGGGAAGTATTCGAGAGTATTTTACACTTATTCGGCCATACGGCATCCTTTTTTTAGGATTCACACCCGTATTCGGTGCAGTGTGCAATGGTGAATTTCGTGCGTTCCATCTTTCTGTTCTGCTCATGATCGGGTTGTTTACTCATGTGTTCGCTTTTGTTCAAAATGATTATTATGATGTCGAGGTCGATCGGCGATCAATATATGTTGCGGGGCGTCCACTCACTACGGGTACTATTTCAAAGCATCACGCATTCTTGGTTTTTGTTGGTTCCTTTCTTCTCTGCGTGGTGTTGGCGGTCGTGTTTGTTTTTTCCTGGGCTTCGTTCCTCTTTCTTCTACTGTCATTTTTTTTAATGACATTGTACAATAAATATAGTAAACGTGTCCCTGGCATGGAATGTGTGTTAGGCGCCGGAGTGTTTGTTTTCGGGGTTTTTGGTGCACTGACCGTTTCTGATACTGTATCTCCCTTATCGTTCATTATTTCGTTTGTTGGGTTTTTCCAATGGATGTTCAGTGTTGGAGTCTTAGCAAATTTAAAGGATGTGGAGTTTGATGCAAAACTCGGAATTCGGACCACGCCGATCATGTTTGGTGTACATGTAAGAGGACATGAGCTGAAAAAACCGATGGTTTTTATCGTGCACGTGTATGTGATGCAGTTTTTGTTTATCATGGTCGCTGCGCTCCCGTTTCTTTTCGGGTACACTATGGGAAGCGTCTCAGGGGTTCCGATTCCTTTGCTTTGTTTTTTTGTTCTCTCTGTAATCCTTTTCTATATCACGTATCGAATCCTGTCCGCTCCACTTCAGAAACGTGATACCTTGCTTCGTTGTGGGGGGGTGCATGAGGGCCTTGCCTTGGTTTTGATTCCTATTGTTTTGACGAGCTTTCTCATTGAGCACATTGGTATTCTTTCTACGTTGGGGATCATTTTTCTTATGTTGTTCTGGCCGCTCAGCTGCCTACGTCTTCTCTATGGCAAGACGATGATTCCTCTGGAGTAACCCTTACGATTTTAGAAATCATTAAATACCACTGAAAACTTTCGTTCTTTCATAAAAAAATGTGGGGAGGTGAAAAATGGTTAGCATAAAAGAAATAAAGAGCACAATAGCAGTAGCAATAGCCGCAGCTTTTGGTTTTATCATAGCCTTAATCTGGAAAGATATAATAGTTGGTTTAATGAAACTCGCTGGGCTTTGGCAAGACGGTGGACCAACAACATGGGGTGGTGCAGGTATTGCAATATTCGTAGCAGTGATTATAACTGTCGTATCAGTGCTCGGAATTGTGTTTATTTCAAAATGGGGCGGCATAGCACAAAAGTAAAAACACCCCTCTTTTTTTTTTAAAAAAAACAAATAAAAGTTCAATTATGCAGTACATCCACATTTTTTCTGCCGGAGCAAACGAACTTGTTCATCATACGAATCAACAAAGACATCTTGCTGCTCATATCCTATAGCAAATTGTTTCTCCAGTGGGCTGTGATGGCGATAACTCCGCTGTACCATTTCTTTAACAAGTCGCTCATGTCGAAGGTATAATGCTCTCTGTTTTCCTTTCCATCGTAAGGTTTCAGGATGACGTGCGTACCCTTTTTTATTATTTATAAGAATTGACCAGATTGCATGAAGCTCTCGATGCTCTCCAAGTAAATGGTTTCTGCAGAGTTTTTCTGGTGGTATATCCCATATTCTCATAGTAACAATCAATTTAGGTGGTGGAAAGAGATGCAAGATGTTTGATTCGTTTCACGGTATTTGGATGCGTGCTGAGCACTTCAAGGATTTTGTCTCCGGTCTTGAGATTTATTTTTTTTGTGGAAAGCATCATCAGCTCGTTCTGATCAATCGTACCACTCATGTCCAGGTCGATATCCTTCAGCTCACGAATCTCGTAGAGTGCTCTTGATGGGTCATTGATGAAGAATGCTTTCATGCCTTCGGTCTGTTTTAATGCATGTTTAGGTATCCTTGCAGTACTAACGGTAAGTTTATACAAGGCTGTTGCTAGATAATGAGGTTGATTCCCAAGTTCAGCACTCCCCTGATCCGCATAATATTCTCTGATTCGTGACCCATACATCACCAGAAGACTGGTGATGAAGTAGATGACAAGTGCGAGAATTCCAATCGCGATTGCTCCTCCGCTGTCTCGGTCTCGTCGCCCTATACCTCCCCATAAAAACGAAACGTAAATCATATAACAAATCATCGGAATCACACTGAGGACAGTGATCACAGCAACATCCCGATGTTTGATATGGGATATTTCATGACCGAGGACTGCTTTTAGCTCATCTTCATTCAACAGCTCAAGAAGCCCTTTGGTGACACAGACGCGTGAACCTTTCTTGGTTCGTCCAAACGCAAATGCGTTCGGGATGGGCAACTGTGAAATACCTATCCTTGGTGTGTTTGGTAACCCTGCTTTTTGTGCTAGCTCTGTGACCATCTGATGAAGCTTTGGATATTCCTGTTCACTGACATATTTGACTCGCATCGACCACTCAACAATTTTTGGTCCAATCGCATATTGTAAAAGAACAAAACCTGCAGCTACTCCAATGATAAGAAGATAGAACATAAATCCGCTGATGTGAAGATAGTATCCTATTCCGACCAGTATTCCGTAGAGAATCGCAAACATCAGGCTAACCAAGATGTATAATCGTGCTTGTAACCACATAGTAATCAGTGCCTCCAAGGGGATGTATAAAATACAGGATTTAAAAGTTTCTATAGCCTGGTTTCTTTTTCGTTTTCTCCCACATAGTGAGGATGTGTAAGAGAAGATATCTACAGTAGAGGTTCGATACGCGCTACATAAAAAATATATAGGAATCTGATGGACTTTATTATTTATAACTCGGTACTTTCTCCTGGTTTCAACACTTTTATCCTCTGTTTCATACCAATTTTTTCCGCATATTCCAATAGTCTTTTTGGCGGTTCATCAAAAGGCTCCCGCGAAATGGAGAACGTCCCCCAGTGAATCGGGATAAGCAAACCTGCATTCATCATCACCAGTGCGTCGAGTGCATCCTCTGGGTTGAGGTGATGCTTCCTATAATAGGGAGGATGGTAGCCGCCAATCGGTAGGAACGCGATGTCGATTGTAAATTGTTTCCCAATCTCTTTGAACAAATCACTCATTCCCCCATCCCCTGCATGATAAAAAGTTTTTCCTGCTTCGATGATATATCCTTGATAATCAACTGAAAAGTGGAAAGGAGGTCTTGCGGAGAAATGAAACGCAGGTACCGCAGTTATTTTTATCCCATTGATTTCTGTACTATCCCACCAGTCCAGTGGTACAGGTTTATGCCTTGTCTTATGAACGATTCGCTGCAGGGTCGTATGACACACTACTGGCACATCCTGATGTATCATTTGCAATGAGCGCAGGTCAAGATGGTCAAAATGACCATGAGAGATGGTGATAAAATCGATATCATCAAACGAAGTGGATTTACTGTAGAGAGGTACTTTTCTCTTCGGGCCAATCCATGCTATCCGTTTCACTAGGAGCGGATCGGTGATGAATTTACACGTTCCGGTATCTACCAGAACTGTTCCATGGCCGATGTAGTTTATATTCACGAAATTAGGACATTAATAATGTATTCATTTCAATGTCGCTTGATGAAAATACCCCAAAGCAGGATTGCATTAGTTTTGATAGAAAAATTCGTATCGCGGGTGAAAATATATATTCGAGGTTCCCTCATTTTTCATGAATTTTAAGATATTTTTAGGTTTCTACCAATATAATAAATTACGATCGAGATTTAAAAGCTCATGAGTAATCTTTTATATGCAGAAAGCATTTCTTATGCTGGCTCTGTAATGTCTGCTATGGTAAATGGGATGTGATTTGGTAAAAAAACAAAAGATATTTATTAGTATAGAATTCTTACCTAACGGAAGAACGAGGGAAAAAAAAAATTGAACTGATGTTTATGGAGATGATTTTATGAAAACTGATCCTGAAATTGTAAAAACCCTTAGAGAAGAGGAACGATTAGGAAAACTTCAAAATCATTCATCCAGTAATTATGAGGAAATAGGAATACAAAATACCCCGGTAGAACAAGAGGGATATTCAACAACAAACACCAAAGAACATTGTCGCAACGAAGAAAAAAGGACGATTATTGAGCTTGTAAGCGCCCAAGAAAAATATGAAACTATTTTTGAAAATTATTCAGTTGCTATCACATTAGCAGATACTGAAGAACGTATTGTTTCTTGGAACAAATACACTGAAGAACTCTTGAATATGCAGGAGAACGACTTATTCATGAAACCTGTGAGTTCCTTGTATCCACCAGACGAATGGCAAAAAATACGTAAAGAAAATATTCGCCAAAAGGGAATCCGGTATCGAATAGAAACGAAAATGTTTCGAAAAAATGTAGGACCATTTGATGTCGATATCTCCCTTTGTATTTTAAAAGGATTTAAAGGAGAAATAGTGGGTTCTGTTGCCATCATAACAGACATCACAGAGCTGAAGAAAACAGAGAAGGAATTAAAAGAATCTGAAGAAAAGTACAGAACGATTTTTGATAACTCTGCGGTTGCCATCACATTAACTGATGAGAATGAAAAGATCATCTCCTGGAATAAATACGCGGAAACGTTGCTAGGCATGAATAAGGATGATCTTTACCTGAGACCTGTTCAGGACTTGTATCCGGTTGCTGAGTGGCAAAAAATTAGAGCACAAGATGTTCGGCAAAAAGGAATGCAACATCATCTTGAAACAAAAATAATTCGGAAAAATAATGATCCCATTGATGTCGATCTCTCATTGAGTGTGTTAAAAAATCATGAAGACAAAGTCATTGGTTCGATCGGAGTCATCAAAGATATCACTGATCAAAAACGGATGGAAAAAACGTTGGAAGAATCTGAGAAAAAATTTAAACTCCTCTATGAAAAAGCACCAGTCCCGTACCATACCTTATCACCAACTGGTCTTATTACAGATGTAAATGAAAAATGGTGTCAAACATTGGGATATATGAAAGAAGAGGTAATTGGTAAATCAATATTCGATTTTGTTTCCGAAGACGAAAGAACGAACGCTCAGGAGTCATTTGCACAGAAGATCGTTAATGGAAAATCATATACGGGTGGTCATGAGCGAGAGTACCGAACAAAAGCTGGAGAAAAAAGACTCTTTGTAATCCATGATTTCTTATTATTTGATAAAGATAGCAGAGTAGTTTCGGTCTATACCACCATGGAGGATATCACGGAGAATAAGATAGCTGAACAGACTTTAAAAGAAAAAATTAACGAACTGGAGCGATACAAAATCATCACGGTTAATCGAGAGATGAAGATGATGGAATTAAAAAATGAGATAAATGAGTTATGCACACAACACCATGAGAAACAGAGATACTAAAATCAATGAATATAACACACTTTAAGTATTGACACCATTTCAAACTTCGGATAATAGATCATTCTACATTTTTTTATATACTAAAATGTGTTCTTTGTTTGGTTTGCGCTTATGGTGTTGTTATTTTTTTGGATGTGAAGAAAAAAAATCCCATATCACATTATTCGCATTAATATCATGAGACATTCTTCCAACTAGAGCCTCTGGAAGGTATTGGTATCCATCTGGCCAGGTATGACCACCGTTATAGATCGTATACAGAATTATTTCGGTATTATCGGTACCCTCACAGTAAATATCTCGTTGAACCCAGGTATGGTCTGTTGGGTCGGTATCTGGAAGTAATGTTATATTAGGTATAATGGAGCAATTATTATGCGTAACCCAATATCGCACTGATTCAGGTACCGAGATGACCGTCCCACGTGGTTTTCTTGGAAAACCAACCTGGCCTCCTTCCCAGGGAACAAGAGGATCTTTTGTCCCACTCATGACGCAGACAGAGATTGGTACGTCGGATATGTTGTAATGAAGCAGATCGGTTGGTATTGCACCAGCGACAGGGGCGATTGCCGCGATTTTTTCAGGTATCTCAAAAGCAAGTCGATAGGACATCATTGCCCCATTTGATATTCCCGTGACAAATATTCGGTCAGGGTCAATATTGAATTCTATGGTGAGATTATCAATGAGTGCGTTGAAGAAACCGACATCATCAATATTTTGTTGATGTGCTGGATCTGTGACATTTTTTCTACCATCATTCCAATTTTTTTCGATACCATCAGGATAAACAGCAATAAAGTTTTGTTGATTTGATAACACGTTGAACCCGCCGAGGGTAAGTGTTCTTTCCATTCCCTCGCCCGTGCCACCACCACCGTGAAGGACAAAGAGGAGTGCAGGGGAGATATTCTCTGGTAATGAAGGTGGTATGTGGACACGATAGGTGCGTTCCAATCCATTGGTCATTATTGTCCTGGTGAACGTATGAGGATTTTCTGGGATTTTATACATGCACCCTGCTAGGAAGATAAGAATGATGAGGAAAAAACCGATAAGTAATACTGGAAGAATCTCAATAGTTTTTCTTTTCATGATGGTTCACGCTTTCTCTGTATTCAATTTAATACATTATATCTATTTAATTTTTTACCCAATTTATTCCCTATTTCATTTAAAAGTTGAGGTATTCCAACAAAATTGAAGTATTCAGTACCTAAGGTTAATCTTTAGTACAGATCTTGTTGAAATATGGAAAATGTAATGATTTTATTAGCAGATCACAAGATTATTCATATGTCGAATTTACGTCAGTTAAGTAATCTCTTATTACCGTTATAGTAAAAGTTCTGTATCTAATAACAAAAAGAGATATTGATATTATAGAGGTTTTTGTCTCTCTCAAATTAACAATGAAGTGTCGGGGGCGACATCAGTGTTAATTGTTCAATTCTCTACATTAAAAAATGACGAAAATCGTGTGTTTCTTCTATTTAGATATTATTTATATTTTTCTAGAATTGCTTGGTCTTTTCTTATGACTTTTGCAACATGACCTTGTAAAAAATTTGGGGATATTTTATTAATAATGGAAAGCATTGTCCACGCTTTTTTATATGCAGAAATATACTTTTGATCGGTTGTGAGTTTACTTTTATTATAATAGGTTCTTGTGAATCTTTTGATTTTATTTTGCATCTCTGTTTGATATATTTCTAAAGATGGAAGCTCCCCTAGAACATATTTAGCGGCAATACATCCAGCGAGACTACCTGAGAAGATTGCATTTTGGATTCCAGATCCTGTCGCTGAATCAACTAATCTTGCTGCATCCCCTACAAACATAACATTGTCTTTTACTAGTGGTTGTAATGGTAACCCTGAGGGTATACATGATCGAAACGTAGACAGAACTGTGTAGTTACCATTAGTGATGAAATTGATATAGTTCTTTAATAATTCATCTAAATCTACGTTTTGTCCACCGGGGATACCTAAACCAATATTTGCTAGTGTATTACTCTTAGGGAAAACCCATGCATAACCAAATGGGGCATACGGTTTATGGAACCATAATTTATTACTCTTAGCGTTAAAATTGCTTTGTACTCTACTTTGTATACATATGCCTATATCTTCTGGTTTTAACCAAGTGTTTAATCCTATTCTCCTTCCGACTTGACAGGCGATACCACTGGCATCAACTATAACCTTTCCACTGATAATTTCTTTGTTGTCCAGGATTACATCATTTGGTGGTTTGAAATCACTCATACCAACACCGAAGATGAGTTTTACATCTTTTTCTCTAGCGTTTTCCAATAATCTTTTTTCAACAAAGTTTCTATCAATAATGAACATTTTATGTGTCTTCAATTTGAAGAAATACTCCTTAAAATTTGATACATTAACGTGAACAAGATTTATTTCATTTTTAGGACAATTGATTTTGTCTAACTCTAATAATTCTCCTGTGACATCAGCGATACCCTCTCCGCAATGAGCGGGGGAAAAAGGTTCCTTTCGACGTTCAATTACTGCAACATTTACTCCTTTTTCAGCTGCATTGATAGCCGCAGAGGCACCAGCTAAATTACCACCTATTACAACAACATCGAACATAATCACTTAAATAATGAGATTTTTAAACCTATACTTAAATGTTGACATATTCTATCTTATTGTTTTCATGGCATGTATATTTAAATAGACGACTTTTCATGCTATCACTTGAAATAGAAACTAAGGAGATTAAGATGAAACTTAGAACAACAATTCTTGAATATTTACGTCTTTTTCGTTTTCATGCGGTATCCATGGAAACAACGATTATTCTTATTGGTGCTCTTATCATGGGTCAGCGTGACTTATTACTCTTATTCATTATTTTTCTCATAGGGTTTTTTGGTCATATTTGTGGATATGTTCTAAATGATTATGCTGATCTTGAGGTTGATAAAAAATCTCATGAGCTAAAAGAAAAACCACTTGTTAGCGGTATCATTCCTAAAAATAATGCTTTAGTAGTTGCTTTCATAACAGCACTTTTTTCGTATATCCTTGTTTTTATCTTTTTTCAAAATTTACAAACTATATTGTTTTTAGGATTAGCTACCGTGTTAACTATTCTATATAATTTCTATGGGAAAAAAATACCTGGTTCGGATGTCATTGTTGCTGGAACCATTGTTGTGTTCTTCTTCATGAGTGCAAGTAGCCTCTCAATGCCGTTAACAAATCTGGTATATATTGTAGGTTTGATACTTTTCTTTGATATAGTTTTTATTAACATTGTAGAGGGTGGCCTTAAGGACGTCGATCATGACTATCTAAGTGGAGCTAGAACATTAGCAACAGTAACAGGTGTGAAGGTAAAAGATGGGAAACTGATTACCACTGGAAAATTTTTAGCAATTGCATATACGATTAGAGCTATCTACATTTTTATGATTATTTTATTAGGTTTTGAACCCAAGATTAATATTTGGTTATCAAATAGTTATTCTAGCATTATCGTTGAAGTAATTGCGATTATCTTTATAATTCTTGTACTCTTTGGCTCCTACAAATTTTTAAGTCTTAAAGTCTTTGATAGATCAAAAATGAAAAGGTTATATGGTGGGATAAATGCTGCTTCTGGTGTTTTATATATAGTAATGTTATTTCCAATTTTAGGATTAGAGATAACTCTATTTCTACTTTTGTTTCCTGTTACTTGGTATACTGTTTTTAACACAATTCTTTATGGCAAACCTATGCAACCACGGGTATAACCACTTTTTTTTGGAAAAATTATCACATGGTTTTCGGCTGTAAAAAAGTTTCATGTAATACAACATTTGATAAAACGAAATCTAACCCTGGGAAAAACATTAGAAGACGAGCCTATGGATTAAAACGCATGAACATGATTGGCTATTGTAATTTCTATCAAATAATTATTACTTGTTTGAGTTTATTTTCATCTAAACCTTATGAATTCAGCGATATGTGTTTCATCGACTGGTTCTTTTTCTGAATCAACTTTTAAAGAGCCTTTGCATGATACATGAAATCTCCAATAATGCATCCTTAACATCATTTTCACGTGATGTATTTTTAAGACCTTCATAGTGACATTAAGAGTCACATTTTCTGTGTTTGTTTTTAAAACAAATCTATGTGGTATTATTTTTCCGTTTTCCAAACGAAGATCATCACCAACAAAATCAATGTTTTTTGGTAATACGTTGATATGTCCCTCTTTTATCTTATTTATTACCAGTAATGGTTGACCTAAATTCATATCTTTGAAAATGGCAGCCCAAGTAACGGTGAAGTTTTTAAAATTTATTTTTCCCCAAAACCATCCATGATTTTTCGCAGCTTTTGATCTAACATCCCAATTGTGATCATGGTAACCTATTCCACTAACGTTTATTTGTTTATCATTTACTATAAGAGTGCCCTTTACATCTGCTCTTGGTAATAGTACTGCCCACCAATCGCCACCAGGATTTTTCCCCTTCCAACCCCTTGTTTGTCCTTCGAATCTTAGATTTACTGAGGTATCATTGATTTCAAAGCAAAGATCATAAACCCAGTTTCTCGTGTTTTTGTCAATATATCCGTTTATTACTTGTTTACCACCTAATTTTACTAATGGAATTTCACATGCCGCCTCAAATTTTTTTAGAGAACATCTCTTTCTGTTATGTACAACCAGCTCCCCATCTTTATAAATATCTAGCCTTTGAAAGATGAGTACTAATCGTTTTTTTATAATACTGAGTAGCCTTACACTCATCTGAGCACTATATCCATTATCAAAAACAGCATCAAAATACCACCATTCTGTAAAACGTGGTGCTTCTGATCTATGAAACCCATCATCTTTTATGGAAATATCCTGGGGTGAAAAAACAAATGGGCTATTTTTATTACTTTTATAGATTCCTTTTTTCGTATCATTCATCTTAAGGATAGTAGAAAAAATCATCCCAGTGATTACAATGAAAAAGAAATTGATATTTATCATGGCGATCCATTTTGATATAGAGAATGATATTTATGATATTTTTCATAAAAACAGTAGTTCCGAAGGTCAGCATTGAAAGATGCATATGGGGTGAATGACATACAATATTTTGGGATATAGGATGCACTCACCCCACTACACACAAAAAGACATAGATAAGTTCCTTAAAAAATCTATTAAAAACGATTTCAATGATCCTCTGTCTCTACCGATGGCGGAGAACTACTCGTACACTAAGAAAGATATCCTGAACACCGTATTATTCGCTGTTACTGAAGACACCTATGTTGAATACGCTGCAGAACATCTCCTAAAAAAAAGAATGATGTCTCCTCCAGTAATGCTGTGTTCTACATCTGAACAAGCTTACCAGTAAGACCGTATTTTTCAACTTTTAGCAGATGAACACCCGCCTGCTAGATAAAGCCTGTCGGGGGCGGGAACTATCCCTCAGGGTTACAGTTCTCTCTATAAAAGTAGGTTGAAAACGTGCTTATAAAATGCCGGTCCGGTCATGTATTTTTCAGCTGTCACTCTATTCAGTTGGGTTTTTTATAGCAAACTTGATTGTACAGCGAAAATAAGGTAAAATCATCTTTTTGATTTATTTAATGACTGAGGGTTTCTACATATACTGATCTCATCTAGAAACTTTTATATATGGAGGAGCATATGAAATATATAAAATGAGATATGGGGGTCTTATTCAAGATGAACATTAAGATAATTAAAAAATGGCTTGTAGTTTGTATACTATTGATGTTTTTTGCCAGCGCGTTTTCTGGAATCTCCAAAAAAACAACGAATACATCAGATCTTCCATCCTTGATAAAAGTTTCTTCTGAGATATCTGAGAATTCCTCTCTATTACAAGGTTCCTGGCAGCAAATAAATGAAGATGGTTTTGGGGATATACATAATGTGGGTACCAGAGCAATGACTGTTTTTGCTGGATATCTTTGTGTTGGGGTGACGAATTTCAATTTGAGTAGTAAAGAGGTGAATGGTTGTGAACTCTGGTGTTATAATGGAACAGATTGGATCCAGGCAGTAGGAACTCGTTCAAGTGCTTCCATTGGCCCGGGATTTGGGAATAATGACAACGCTGAATGTTCGGTTTTAATCGAGTTTAAGCATATCTTATATGCGGGAACCGCAAATAACAAGAATGGATGTGAATTGTGGAGGACAAAAAATCCCGTAACGGGACCATGGGAAAAAGTAATAGATAAAGGATTTGGATATGCTTCGAATCTTGCAATGTGGTCCGCAGAGATATTCATGGGGTTTCTTTACATTGGTACGATTAATTTTCCCAAAGGCTGCCAGATATGGAGAACATCTAATGGGAACGATTTTGAAGCTGTTGTTGGCGGTCGGTCACACACACCGAGTGGGTTTGGAGAATTGATGAATATCTACGCTTGGTACATGAAGGAATACAATGGTAAGTTACTTGTGGGAACGCAAAATATATTCGGTGGAGAAATATGGCGAAGTACAAATGGTAATACCTGGGAATGTCTTGTTGGACTGAAGGGAAAGTATCCACGAATTTTTCAGATAGATGATCTGAATTGGGGAATCAGAACTTTGACTGTCTTCAAAGGAGATTTATATGCTGGTACTGCAGCAATACCAGCGTTAACAGTCACTCTCAAAATAAGGGGAATTGATGATAAACCTCATGAGGTAAAAATTTTTAATTCTCCGGAAATAGGATTGCAGATTTGGCGGTCAAACCCTAGCGAAGATCAGAAATGGCAGTGTATGGTCGGGGGATATACAAACAAGAACAGTTCGGGGAATGGATTTGGTGATAATCATAATATTTATGCATGGGCTATGAAAGTTTTTAATGATTCATTGTATGTTGGCACATTTAATGTTAAACGGGAAAATATTTCTCTTAATCTAAAGGACATGATTAAATATATTATGAAGAAAGGAAATCTTGTGTACCTACTTGGTGCAGATTTAGTTACGAAAAAAGGCGATGGGTGTCAGGTTTGGAAGACGGACGACGGTACTCATTGGATCCAAGTTGTTGGTAATGAAACAAGTGGTCCGGGTAATGGATTTGGGGATGTAAATAACAACGGGATACGATCGATGTCAGTATATCAAATTAAGAATACAAATACGCTAATTATTGGAACAACAAACGCAGTAACAGGTTGTGAAATCTGGAAATACCAATAACGTATTCCAATAATATAATTAGAACAGATTCCATCAACAACCGCTAGAGAATGCATCGAGCCAAAGTTCAACACGAACTTAGGGGATTTAATCGTCAATTTTTCAGTAAAAATAATAATTTCATCAAAGAGAGATTTGGACTGTATTTTACTAGTAAAAAGTATGGTTTTTCTCCTGGGAAATAACCATGCTAATAAATAGCATGTCGGGGGCGGGATTTGAACCCGCGACCTCCAGATATCTTAGCGTTAGCTACAAAACGAACCTTTGAGCTGAGCTTATGAGTCAGGCGCTCTGGCCAAGCTGAGCCACCCCGACGTGACAGGATGCAGAATAGGGATTGTTTATAAAAAACTTTCTTGGTAAAAGAACATCATTCTTCTAAGGCAAGTTTTTTCTTTCCACGTAAAAAAACAACAGGAATTGAATCATGGTTCAATCGTTTCCGTAACTCCGTGTCATTGGTAACAACCACCCCATGTGTTTTTTTCGCGGCTTCAATAATTGCATCATCTGCGTTCCCCGCTATAGTTTCAACGGTTTCGTAACGCTCGGCAAGTTTCAATGACGCTACTGCTTTCAGTTTCCTCGCACTGGCTGTCTGCTTGGAGAGCACCTCGAGTTCTTTGATTACCTCAGTAGGGACAACAATACAATATCCATCAAGTAATCTGAAAAGTTCTTTCTCCCAATCAATGGAAAATTCAAAAAACATTAGGAAAGCACTACTATCTAGGATCACTGTTTTGTGGATTTTATCTCCCCGTAGCCTATCAAATGCCATTTTCCTTCAATGCGCCTGCTCACCGCGATCCGCTGCCCTTGATCAGCACAGACCGGTAATTTCAGTTTTACTCGGATCCAATCTGGTCGAACAACTGTTCCAACAGCACGCTTCAACAGACACATCGATAAATCAAAACTATCAAGGACTGGTGGAAGTTGTCCAGGTCTTCCAACGATTTTTCCCGCAAGAGAATCTGATTTTACCATCGTTGGATCAAGCTCAGTGCCAATAGCAATCAAACCCCCAGGTAACGCCATATTTGTTCCGGTACCACCGGTTATCAAGGTATGCGCAGTTGTAAAGATTGGTTCGAGGACTTGTTTTCCTTCCACTTCCCGCTTTCGCCCTGGTGCGATCTCGATTTTCTCTCCTTTCTTAAGCGTACCCTGAAGAAGGGACCCTCCAACGACGCCACCTTTTAACTCACTGAGTTTCGTACCAGGTTTATTCACATCGAAACTCCGTGCAACGTACATGAGTGGTGGTTTTTCCATATCTCTCTTTGGCGTTGGAATATGTTCCTCCATCGTTTTAATCAGCACATCAATATTGATATCATGATGTGCACTCACCGGAATTATCGGTGCCTTTTCGGCACAGGTGCCTTTTACGAACTTCACAATCTGTTCATAGTTTTTAACCGCGTCTTCCTCAGACACGAGGTCTATCTTATTCTGAACAATAATAATCCTTTTCGCACCAATGATTTCTAACGCCATGAGATGTTCTCGTGTCTGCGGTTGTGGACACACCTCATTTGCAGCAATAACCAGCAGTGCGCCATCCATGATTGCAGCACCAGAAAGCATGGTTGCCATTAGCGTCTCATGACCAGGCGCGTCAACAAACGACACCACCCGAAGCAATTCAGTTTTACCTTTACAATTCGGGCAGGTTTTCTGCGTCGAATAACACGCAGGATCATCACACGTTGGACACTTATAAAACGCGGCATCCGCGTACCCAAGACGAATCGAAATACCTCGCTTCAACTCCTCGGAATGCTCATCGGTCCATTTACCGGTCAACCGCTGGGTGAGCGTAGTTTTTCCATGGTCAACATGCCCGATCATTCCGATATTGACTTCAGGAGGCTTCGGAAAACTCATTATTGTTCCTCTTTCTTCTCCTTAGGCGACGATACTTCCTTCGTTTCTGTTTTCCCTTCAGTTTTTATAATTTCGTCAATTGGTTTTGCACCAGGTTTCATGACCTTCATGTTTACCTGGACGATCTCCTGGTTTATCGTGTTTCCCCGGACTGATTTCTTCTTTCGTTTCCCCCGTTCTTTTGGTTTATAGCCAAGGCCTCTACTCAGGAGTAATCGTCTTCGAGCAGAACCAGGGATATCATGTCTCATCGGAAATCCATCTTTATCAGTCCCACCAGTGATCTGTAGTTTATATCCTGGAAGGGAGACGAAGATGCCGTCAACTTCGTCGTTAATTTTTTTACCGATCAACGAGTTTGCATGATGTCCACTTACAGGGATGTTGTATGATTTTCCAGATTTTATATCGTTTACGACCACTTTGAATTCTACCATGGTTCTTGCTCCTTATAATTCTTCTTTCTACAGAGTAATCTTATAACGTAGTGTTACAAGAAGTGGAATAGCGAGTATTTTATAAATCTTCTCCTTAACAGA
>PDVJ01000099.1_pt1 | contig 24059 bp, 27 predicted proteins | sample 1369811 | NCBI WGS metagenome assembly PDVJ01 (sample SAMN07795376, study PRJNA414565) | Alkali sediment metagenome, whole genome shotgun sequencing project. | reverse complement strand
GGCCACCGCCACTACTTTCTCTATACATGTTATACATCTCTTTTTGTTGAAGTTTGTATATACATCTAGTATATAAAATTATAGATTGAACGATTTTGGGAATCTATTAAGGTAGTATGTTGGTGTTAGAAAAATTTCCAGACATATCTCGTTTGTTCTTCGATTAGCACGTCTTGTTCGTAGACTTTAACGTCAATGGTTTTTCTGCCAAAGGATATCATATCCAATTTCCAGGAGTACTACAGGAACAAATATACGCGATGTCGTTGGCATAGGTCACCGCAGATTCCTCATAGTTTGTGACAGTCGTATTTGCTTTCCAGAGCAATTCATGACCATACGCGACACCTGAGGTGTTTACAGTAATCATTACCTCAGATTTGAAAGCACNGACCATGAGAGATTGCGGTACTGTTTNTACACGCGCAGAGTGAGTGAACANCGCTTCAGCNCCAAGAGAAAAAACTCCAANGATGATTACCGTAAAGATTATATCCAATTTCTTATGCAGANGAGACCCCTTTCATAAACATCAATGCTCGATCCAATGAGATTTANTACTATTGAGCCTNTATAAATATTATTCACTGAAAAATAAAACATCTACATAGAAAAGAAAAATTGCATCTCCCTACAAAAACAATGATAATCACGTCTTTAATAACAGGCGGAACAAATCATTGGAATGAATTCGATGATATGTTCAAATCCCAGGGGATACAAAGATTATTAATATCCTTTTCTTTATAAATATACGTAATGAAAACATTAGCCGCTCTCTTCCTGGTTCTTCTTCTCCTTCTTTCTGCCATACAAGTGCAGAGCAACACACAAGATGATACCATCTACGATCCAACAGAACTTTCTTATGATCGATCGACCCGCGCTTCCATTGCAGATGTGGTGATCGTCCCTGAGAATAACCCATTTTTTTGTCTCATTAGTACTAGTGTTGCGTGTTGGTATGACAGAATAGCGAATACTACTGGGCTAATCCCCTTGCTGGTACAACACAAAGGCAAACTCGTCGACGCGCAGACACGATTCCTTGAGACATTTTTTTCCTCAAATAACCACAGCCTTCTCATTCTCGGTGAACACCTTAATACATCCTATCCTACCACAGAGATATTAGGCTCCCCACCCACAGTTGCCTTAACTCTAGCAACACAAGCGTTTACGACAGCCCCAATCGTTCTTATTATCCCCTACGAAACTGAAAATGCTTACCTGCTCAGCCTCCTCGCAACACCACTCGCAAGCTACCTCAACATGCCGATCCTCATCTACGACAACAACGACGCAGCGCTTCAAACCGTCTGCATACAGCTACAAACCACCCACGCGTATCTCATTGGAGATATCGCTCTTAACCTCACCAATATCACTGTGATACCCCTCACAAATGAAGAAACAATCACCAATACTATCCTCACCGTCATCAAAGAGCAATTTGGTGTAATCAACTATCTCACCATGACCAACCCATCTGATGTTATCCCACCCGCGGTCATCAACACAACGAAAATACAAATAACCGACCATATTACAAATAAAAAAATCATCATTCTGAACAAAGAACTTGATGTAATTGGAAATGATACCCGAGAGTATAATATAGCCATCCCCAAAGGTATTAATCGAGTGCACATCTCTGGAGAAATTCTTCAAAAAGAAAGACCGTTTTTTCAACGCTTCTCTCCGATTGTTCCCCTTATTTTCATGACCCTTACTGATGCACAGGGGTATATCGTCGCGTATGCTAACAGCATGGGCTATGATTTCGGAAACACATATCTTGAAACACTCACGTGTAATGCGTCAGGAGCATACACCGTCCAGGTACGGGTATTTAATGGCATAAAAGGTGGCTTCTTCGTCCAGCGGGGAATATCTTGGTTCGATGCCGATATCAATATCACCGCAACCATCACCGCATTAGGAAACCCGCATCTCCCGCTTATCCCAAATCTTTCCATAATCGCACCGTATCTTACTGCAGCCCACGGTGGACTCATTATCGCCAACACCACCTGGGAGCTCACCGATTCGTCCTATGCATCAGCTGCTCAAGGTTCAGGGGTCGGCCCCTGGTATAATGAATCGTTGCATCCCTTCACGAACAAGAAAGTCAACGCAACAGTACAACAACTCTATAGAACGTTAGACGCTCTTGACACCCATGACCTTCTCAGTGGATATCTCAACGGGCCAGCCTGGCTTGCTATTCTTGCTGATACCACCATGATTCCGATGTACTACTTCGGTCCCTCGCAAGAAGATATCCCTGACCGAGGGTTGCCATCAGATAATCCTTATTCACTCAATGAGAATCTTTCGGTGGGACGTCTTATCGGATGGGATGTACAAGATGTTACTGTCTTAATCGCACGGACGTTCTTCTATGAAACCCTCTGCGGTCAACCAGAAAACCCAGGAGATTGGCATCATCGATTCAGTTTCGTCTTTGGAGAAGGATATAGCGAGACCGGAGGAATCTTCCATCAGATCCCCTACGCCAAAGAAATCAGGAACTATGGATTTACCTCAAAAGTCTATGGTGACTTCCGGAACAGTCAGCAGATTGCAAACCTCTTACACATCTATACCGGTTCAAACTACATTGAATACCTTGGTCATGGAGACTGGTTTTGGTTTCCTGCATCTCTCTACGGGTTTGATACGTATTCAAAAGCTGTGGATGTCGCCCATGCAAAGAACTGGGTTTATGACAAACCAAGCATTTTCCTGACCTCAGCGTGTTTGATGGGGCGAACCGATGGTCTCCCCCCCCAAATGAACATAGGACTTGCCATGCTTCATGCCGGCTGTAACGGCTTTGTGGGAGCAACAAGAGAAACCGGTCAGGAATCTGGTCTTACTACTCTGGAAAATCATCTGATCGTTGATAACTGGAGTCTTGGGGAAGCATTGCGCGGTGAAAAACGAGTCGATGCAGAACCACCGACCTTTTACGTTCGCGTGTTGTACGGTGATCCTGCATTCAATCCTTATGAACCACAGCATGGATTCAGCAATCAAGGACGACCGGTATTCATTGAAATTTAAAAAATTTGATTGACAGTTGAAAGGAAAAGTGGACGTAAAATAGAGAAAGATATTAACATGGGAGGCTAAGAGAAAAATGGAAAAACCACACTTCCTCGTATTTTCCGTCCTTACTTAACAATTGTTAATTCTAGTTTATATGACTTTCGCTTTTAGGGCCATCAAAGAGGAAAAAACGACTCATTCACCAACCAGAACAAGGAAATTGAAGTAAAAAGATCCCAATTTTAAACGAACACATTTAATACGAATCATATTGTAAATGAGAGACCTTCTCCCTTTCCTTTTTTCGCCTTCTTTCTCTCGTAACAAACATTTATAACTCATCTCCCTATCCCACAGAGAAGTGATACATTATGGTTTCAGCACAAGACATCCTTAACACAGAGGTAGTAAAAAGAGACGCAAACGACAACTTCTCCCAAGTAATAAACCTGTTCAACGACACCGATGCCATCATCATCACCGACCATGGCAAATATCATGGAATGCTTTTAAAACGAACACTCATGGAACCAACAGTGACCCTGCAAACAAAACTCCATACCATGCTTTCTCACACACCGAAACTTACCCCCACAACACCTGTGGAAGAAATCGCTCGTGTCATGATTGAAAATAACGTCTACTATCTCCCTGTCCTTCACAACGACGCTCTGCTTGGTATCGTCACCGCTGACGATGTCGTCAAAAAACTCACCGAACAAAACATCGGAACGCAACCAATTAAAACCATCATGTGCACAAAACCACTGTCCGTAAGCCCACATGAGACTATTGGTAAAGTCCTTCACCTGTTCCGACAAGAAAATATTTCATACCTCGCGGTTGTTGATCATAATAACGTTGTCGGTGCAATCACCATTAACACCATCATTAACAATGTCCTGCATACACCAGGCAATGTCGAAGGACGCGACGGTTTCGAATCAGAAAAAAGACAAAAACTTGACCTTCCCGCAAAAACCATTATGCAAGAACAGCCCTTACTCCTATCACCAGAAACCTCTATCCGGGATGTTCACACCAAGATGCACAAATCCGAGCTCCCTGGGATTCTCATCGGAAAAGAAAACCATCTGCACGGTATCGTCACGCATAAAGAATTTCTCGTACCATACGCAGGATTCGAAAAAGAAGAAAACATCGCCATTCAATTCCATCACCGCAACAGCAAAGTCGAAGGTTTCGATAAAGAACAAACAGTTCAATTCCTGAGAGCAGAATTCCTGAAAAACTACGAAAAATACCTTGTGGTCGGCTACCTCCACGTGTCCCTTGAGCAGCACAAAGAAATCAAACAAGGGCTCTTCAGAGTCGTCTGCGAAATGAAACTTTCTGGAAAACCTGGTGTTTTCTACGCGACCCAAGAGGGTTACGGTCCTATGCAGGCAATGAGAAATGCGTTCCTTGCCATCGAACATCAAATCAACAAAGTAAAAAAAACCTAAACAAGAACTTGTGACAACAAAAGATAATTCCTTACTTTTTTGTTGCTACGACGACCTTCACCGGTAATCCCCACAGAGACAGATCTGCGACATCTGCCGGTTGAAAACCAGCGAAAAAAACTGCTTCTTCAACGAAAATTGGTCGGCAATCAACCAAACGAGGAAACCATCGGTGCGCCCATTCATATATCCTAATCATCACTTTAGTATTCTGTTTTTTTGATAATGAAACCACTCCAATTCGCCCATTGTTTCGAAGAACTCGATGACACTCAGATAACAGTATTGGGATATCTGGGGTATCAAAAAGCTCGAGGGTAAAATTCATTATTACCGCATCAACCATATTATCATCAAATGGAAGATATATCGCATCACCACATCGAAGGCCAATACGATCTGTAAACCCTGCGATTTTCACTTTCTCCTGTGAAATCTCACACATGGCCTCTGAGATATCAATTCCGTAAACCCTCCCAGGGTGACCGACCAATTCAGCCAATGTCAGAAGACACGATCCTGTTCCAAAACCAATCTCAAGCAACTGTTCTCCTTCTTGAATACGAAGCTTTTGTACACACACCTCCCAGCACTTCTTCTCAGATGTCCCTACTAGAAGATCATACCATCGACTTATCTGATTGTAAAACGCTTTTGCTTCCTTCCGTGTTCGAGTTACCCTGCTGATTTCCATCGCATCAACCTAGGTCCATTATTGCTGGTCATTATGCTTATCATCAACAATTCGATACGACGTCGTAATTGGTACCGAAGGCTTTAACATCGCAGACACAGGACAGTATTTCTCCTGCGAAAGCTCAATTGCCCTCTTTAAATGCACCGGGTTCAACCCCATACCAAAGAACACGAACTCTAGATGGATTTTCGTAAAAACCTTTGGATGCGTCTCAGACCGATCCGCATCAATATGAACCTTAAAGCCTGTCAATCGAACTTTTTTCTTTTCTAAAATCGACACGACATCGCATCCGGTACAACTCCCCAACGCAAGCAATACAAGCTCCATCGGATGCGTAGCCGCATCATATCCTGCAAACTCTTTTTTGCTGTCAACCGGCACCCAATGGTTACTTTCCGCTTTTCCGATAAAAGAACAACCTTCTATCTGTTTCACCACTGCCTTCATAGATCTTCCACTCCTCTCTTGTATTAACTACTAAGGTATAAATCATGTCTCTATGAAAATGAAATCAACCCTTTGTATTATCCGGAGCATTTCATATTTCTTTAAGAATGACGTATAGCGGGACATCAAACAGATGAAACTTCGTGTTCACTGAAAATCCTTGATTGTTTGCTGGTTCCATACATTTAAATAAATTATTATGTTTTTAATCAATGATTCAATCGTTCTTTCAGTGGGACGTCTGAAAAAAAAAATATGGGAAGTAAATTGCTGATGAGGATTTGGGAGGAAAGAATAAAAGATACGCTCATCAGCAATTGTACCTCTCTGCATTAACAATTGTTAATGCCCTATATAAAAGTTTCGATTCCAGGAGAAACATCACATGAGACGAACAGACAAAGAAATAACCAACAGGAGAGAAATCGATACGATCCTCTCAAAAGCAACCGTATGCAGAATCGGGCTCGTTGACAACAACGTTGCCTATATTGTCCCTTTAAATTTCGGTTATAAAAACAACTGTCTTTATTTCCATTCAGCACCCATCGGGAAAAAAATTGAGTTAATTACAAAGAACAACATGGTTTGTTTTGAGGTCGATATCGACCATGACATCGTTAACACGGGAATACCTTGCAATTGGTCATCAAAGTATGTTAGTATCATCGGCTACGGAAAAGCACGCTTCATCACAAACACGGAACAAAAACAAGAAGCGTTGAACATCATCATCGACCATTATTCTCCAGGGAAATCATACGACTTTCCTGAGAAAAACATCTATCAGACCGCCATAATTATAATTGAAATTTCACAAATGACCGGAAAAAAATCAAGATAAAAAAAGATACTAATCATTTAAAAGCTTAAGATTAAGATATTGAAACATTGATTTGAATTATTTCACCACAGCAAACTACTAAAACAACAAGCCTATTTCGCATCCTGTTGGGCCAGTGGTCTAGTAGTTATGATGCTAAAAGAAGCATTCATAAAAGTGACGATGATAAAAGCGTTATTTCCGGCTGTTTTTTCCTCTTTTTATTGAATAAAAACTGCATCGCTTATTGTTCTAAAATCATTGTCCATCGTTAACAATCGTTGATTGATCAATCGTGCGCTTGCAAGGACAATGCCATCAAGAAGACCGAATTTCGTTACACCTCTTTTACGAATCGTATATTTTATATGAGCAGCATCATAGCAAATTTTTTCATTTAGTGGTATTACGTTCAAAATTTGTTTAAGCTTAGTGATTCGTTTTTCCGGGTCAATATGATTTTTCAGACACCAGTCCGAAATTTCTCCAATCTGAATAAGTGATATGAAAATGGGTTCGTCTTTGATATATGAATATATTTCCTGAAATGTCTTAGAGTTTTTGTCGTTGCGGAAGATTTCTATGATAATGGATGTATCTAAGAACATCAATATCGATCCTCTTTTTCTCTTTTAAACGAGGATTTCTTTTTATCAGCACCAGTTAATTCGAAAAGGAGTTCGTTTCTTTTCATTGTTTCAGCAGGGGGGATAGCAACATGAATGATATCTCCTTTGCGAAAACCAAGACCCTCAATAATATGTGAAGGGACAAGAATACCGAGTGAGTTGCCTATTTTTCTTAACCGTGCTTCGAATACTTCCACCATACGATATGTTATAACGTTATAACTAAATAAGGTTTTCGGTTAAAAACTCCAATTTTGAAGATTTTACCAGATAAATATATTAACCGTTGATTGACCTGAAAACTTTTAAAACAGGAATGGATGTCATTCTGCCACCAAAGCGAAAAGATGAAGACATTGGCTACATTTAAGCCAGTGGTCTAGTGGTTATGACGTCGCGCTTACAACGCGGAGATCGCCGGTTCAATTCCGGCCTGGCCCACTCTTCTTTCATTTTCTTTAATTTAAAGCAAAACATAATATATTTATTCAATCATTAATAATAATTAGAATATATTATGAAAACGAAACTCATTAATATCTTGCTGTCTGTTCTCCTGATTTCAACCACACTCTCAACAACAGCGCTACAACAAACCACAACTCAACAGAGAATCCAAGAACAACTTACCAACAATGATGTGATCTTCGATCGACTCGTCACCATTTTACTAAAACTCGGTCATTTTCCAAGCATATCAATCTGCATCATTAAGAACACTTCTGTTGTGTGGGTTAAAGGATACGGTCTATACAACATCGAGCAGCAAAAACAAGCGACAGAACACACTATTTATGTAGTCGCCTCAATTACAAAAACAATCACAAGTACAGCACTCATGCAACTCTATGAACAAGGATTCTTTCATCTCGATGATGACGTCAACAAGTATCTCCCGTTCAATCTCAGAAATCCGAATTTTCCCAATGATCCCATCACTATTCGGATGATTCTCTCTCATTCCTCAAGTCTGAACAATGATCCCTTGTATTATCATTGGCTCAATTACTCCCATGCACCGCCTATCCCCTGGTACCCCAGCCCTTGGCTTGAAGAATATCTGCTTCCTGATGGCGCCTTCTATTCCCCAAAGATTTGGAGTACAAAGTACTCCCCTGGCGAGTATATGCAATATGCAAACGCAAACTTTGATCTTGCCGCCTATCTAGTACAACTTTTTACGGGCGAATCTTTCCATGAATACTGTAGCGAACATATATTCATCCCGTTAGAAATGGCACAAACCAGTTTTCGTCTCCCTGATTTTAATATCGATAACGTCGCCATCCCCTATGTCTATCAAAACAGAACCTACGAAAAACTCCCATACTACCAACTTCTCCATTATCCTGTGGGGGGACTGATGACATCAGTCGATGATCTCTCTCATTTTTTCATCGCGCATATGAACAATGGTGTGTACAATGGAACACGAATCCTCCAGGAAGAAACTGTTGAGCTGATGCATACGATCCAACCACCAGGAAATGCATATTATAGTTTTCACTATGGACTTGGATGGATGATCGAAGAAACACCTATTGGAAATCACGTGTATATAGGGCATAGTGGTGATATACCAGGAGTACATACCCGTATGTTCATGGACCAAACAGACCACACAGGTATCATCTGCTTCTTCAACTCAGATCGATCCACCTACGCGAAGATGTTTATTTCAACCATGATTCGAAACCTGCTATTCGCAAAAGCAGAACACCTGTCATAAAAAAAAGAAGGATAAATTAAAAAATAATCAACATATTCCCCCATCGTGGGATATCTTATGAACATCCTTGTCAACCTAGGCGACTTCATAAACCAACTCTTCAGAGACAACAACTTGAACATCAATCCAATGGTGAGCGAAAGTATTGCTGCAGCAATCTTTTTTTTCTTTGCACTCATCACTGGATGGGTTATTTATCATATCTTTGAACACTACTTCAGCAAATGGGCGGAAAAAACAAAAACAACCCTTGATGATGAAATTATTCGTAACATAAAAAAACCGATTTATTTCTTTGTTGTTCTCGTCGGATTTTTTTACGGACTGGATCAGCTCACCATCCTTGACCCCTATTCAAAAGAAATTTCACAATTGTTCATGATTGCTGAAATCCTTCTGGTCGTCTTCATCATCACCAGAGTCATTAATGTGATCTTAACCTGGTATGCTGAAAAACTAGCTAAACAAAAGAAAACAGTCATTGATAACCGCATTCTTAACATCTTTAAAAAATTCCTTCATGCGATCATCTACATCCTTGGTTTCCTCTTAATCCTATATATCTTTAACATTAATCTCTCCGGAGTCGTCATCGGTCTAGGAGTGGGAGGTATCGCCATTGCGTTTGCACTCCAAAACATCCTTAGTGACATCTTCAGCGCCTTCTCCATTTATTTTGACCGTCCCTTTGAGGTAGGTGACTTCATTGTCGTCGGCCAAAACTCAGGCACGGTCACAAAAATAGGGTTAAAATCAACACGGATGCAGCTGCTCCAAGGTGAAGAAATGATTGTCTCAAACCGAGAAATCACCTCAGGAAGTGTACGAAATTTCAAGAAAATGAGCAAACGCCGAGTTGAATTCATCCTAAGAGTCGCACCGACGACCCCACTTGAACAACTCAAAAAAATCCCAAAAATCATTGAAAAAAACTTCAAGAAATGCGAACCAGCTGAATTCGATATGGTTCATCTTCGAGAAATCGGACCATTTAGCTACAATTACGAAATCGTCTATTACCTCAACACAGGTGATTATAATAAGTTCCTTGACATCCATGAAACCATCAATATTTTATTAAAAGAATCCTTAGACAAAGAAGGCATCCAGCTTGGATTCCAGGGACGAGAACCATCAAAATAATTTTTTTTTATTTTTCCCTCTACAATTATTTCTTTATACCTATTACGAATGATTTAAAAGAAACAAACCAATGTATAATCTGCAATGAAACCAATCACCATCCTTGGCGCAGGATTATCAGGATTAACAGCGGCAATCACCCTTGCACAAGAAGGATATCAGGTTCATGTCTATGAAGAACGAAGTGATAGCGGGATGCGATTTCATGGTGATTTTCAAGGCCTTGAAAACTGGAGCTCCCCTCAAGACGTACTCCAAGAAATAAAAACACACAACATTAAACAAAATTTTTCCATAGCACCATTTCACACCATGTATCTTACTGATGGAACCACAACATTTCCAGCAACATCATCACACCCACTGTTTTATCTTGTGAAACGAGGCCAGTTTTCTGATTGCATTGATCAAGGATTAAAACTCCAAGCACTTGATCTTAATGTTGATATCCATTACAAGAGCCATAAAAGTATACATGAAGCAGATATTATTGCGACAGGACCTTCAACAAAAAAAGTTACTGCTATTGGAAAAGGCATCATCTTTGAAACCGATCATAACGATATCGCTATGGCACTTGTACACAAAGAAGCGTCCCTCAAAGGATACTCATATCTTTTGGTATCCCATGGACATGGAACTATGCTGACCGTTTGTATGTACCCCTGTGAAAACATCAATACTTATTGGAAAAAAACCTATGAACTGTACCAACATCTCACACAACTGACTATTATTAACCCTAAAAACACTGGTGGAATCGGTACATTTCATCTCAACGCGCATCTTCAAAAACAGGGCAGACGCTACACAGGTGAAGCAGCAGGACTCCAAGATTTCCTCTGGGGTTTTGGTATGCGGTATGCTCTCACCTCCGGGTATCTTGCAGCAAGAAGTATCATCGAAAAAAAAAGTTATAAACACCTCATTCGATCCCATTTATCAAATACGCGAAAAGCATCGATTGTCAACCGTTATTACGTTGATAAGGTCCCAGATTACGGTCGATTCCTTATTACCCAAGGACAAAAGCTCAAAGAGGGAGAACATGTGAAACTTATTCAGAATTACTACAATCTGACCTTGTTCAGCCGCTTTATGTATCCTTTTGCAAAACTCTCTCTACTTCTCTCAAAAAAATATTCTTAACTCTATTTCTTTTATCAAAATAATTGCATATGAACCAAATAAAAAATCATAATCTATACGGTTGATACATTTAGCACCGTAGTGTAGAGGTCAATCATACGAGACTCTGACTTTCGCGACAGCGGTTCGAATCCGTTCGAGGCTATTTTCTCAGCTTTAATCAAGAATGGAGACCTTGATTTTGTCTGTTATTTCAATAAGTGCTCCTTCGGTTCGTTTCCCTATACTGCAATTCACCACGGTAGTGTTCCCTGATTTTAACACGCCCGGGTCTTCATGGATATGTCCGCATAACACAAGTCGCGGCTTACATACATCAATAATGTTTCGTAGTTCTTTGCTGCCACCGTGACTTCCTATGAAGATTTTATCTTGTAGTTTATATGGAGGAACATGGGTGACTAAAACGGTCGTGTCATCCAGTATCTTATTCAAAGGTTTCTTCATCGGACCGTCCGTGATATCAATATCAGAGAGCAAAGAAGGTAATTCGCGCCCAATCCCCACAAACGAGGTACCATGGATTATCACGCGTTTCATATGAAGATTTATTGCATTGCTTGCGGTGATCCCTTGGTCCACATCAAATGTATCAATATTCCCAGGAACGGCGATTGTCTGCACCGGTATTTGATTGAGAAAATTGGTCGCAATCTCCCCTGGCCCAAACTGGGTGATGTCACCACAGATAACAACCAGATCGGGTGCATATGTTTTAGCATTTTTCAAAACAAGATTCAGTCGATATTGAGATCCATGGATATCGGCGATGGCAAGAATCTTCATATAATCAGGAATTAAACCACTAATTAAAAATATTGTCACACAAAATATATGTTGTAAGAAAAAATAAAAAGAGAGAGATTACTGACTGTCTTGTTTCATATTGAAAAAGTCAGCCATGGTATCTTCTAAAAATATTTCTGAGAATTTTTCAACGAATTCTCTACTGAGGTTCATGGGGGCGTCCCTTCCTCTCCTTCTCCTTCGTATTTGAAATATCCCGTTTGTATAAATAATTTACTTCCATCGATACCCTTTTTTCATTCCGAGGGATTTCACCAGGTCCAGGAAAGATATTAATAACACCTTCTTTGATAAAGGGATACACTTCCATCTGGATTTATTATAAACAACAACTCGAATCCATTGATATGCAACTCCAATACCTGCAGACTACTCTTACGGACTATCAGCGGGCGAAAATGACGGTTGGGCAACTCCATGATGCTGATGAAAACTCGGAACTTCTTATCCCTATTGGTGCTGGAACCTTTGTGAACGCCTCTCTGAAAAACACATCAAATGTGTTAATCGGTGTTGGTGCTGGAATTGTCATAGAAAAAACCGTTGACGAAGCAGTCATGAAACTGGATGAACGGATTAAAAGAATCCAAGAAAACCTGGAAAAGATGCTTTCACTTGGACAGAAAATCCAATCTGATGCGGAAGAGTTGTCGCACAAAACGCAGCATATGATGGAAGAAGCACAACGATAAAAGAATTGTTTTGAGGAAGAGAATGTTTGATTTTCTAAAAAAGAAACTGAAAATCTTTGAAAAGAATATTGAAGCTGAGATTGAATCTGAGCTGAAAAAAGAAGAAAAACTAGAAAAAAGACTCCAAGCAGAACCCGTGCCTCACAAACAGTCTATCCAGACAATTTCGCAGGTAAAAACCATACAAGCACCACCAACAACTCCTGTTATAAAAGAAGAAGAAAGACCAACCAGTACGCGGAAACGAGCACAGCGTATTCAAAAACCAGTCAGTGAAGAAAAAAAGGAACGAGAAAAGCAAATCGATAAGCAGATTGAGGAAAGCATCGAAAGTGAGCTGCAGCGAGTTCTTCAAACCAGGAAAAGCATAGAAGCGGCAGTGGGTACTGAGAAGAAACAATCATGGACGATTGATGAGAGTAAACTCGATGAACTTCTCTGGGACTTAGAAATGGGCCTTTTGGAGGCGGATGTCGCATATTCAGTGATTGATTCCATTAAGAAAGATGTCAAACAAGAGATCAAGAAAGTTCCGTTCGATAAGGGCAAAGCAGGGGACCTTGTTGAGACGGTTTTAAAGAACGCGATTGGGCATGTGTTGAAGTCAAGTAACTTTGATTTTAACAAGTTCATCGACGAGCGGAAAAAACCGGTTGTGATCATGTTTGTCGGGGTGAATGGGACTGGGAAGACTCTTTCCATCGCCAAGATGGCGTTCCTGCTACATAAGATTGGAAAGACTTGTGTGATGGCTGCGGGTGACACGTTCCGCGCCGGAGCAATCGAACAACTGACGATTCATGCGGACACGCTTGGTGTGAAAATCGTTAAACATGGCCCTGGTTCCGATCCTGCTGCGGTCGCCTATGATGCGATAGAGCACGCGAAAGCAAAACATAAAGACGTGGTACTGCTCGACACGGCTGGCCGGATGCAGACGAACTCGAACCTCATGGATGAAATGGCAAAGATTAAAAGGGTCGCAAAACCGGATATGATTATCTTTGTCGGTGACGCATTGTCTGGGAATGATGCAGTCGAACAGGCGAAACGGTTCAACGAAGTGGTCGGCATTGATGGAGTAATTCTCACGAAAGTCGATGCTGATGCAAAAGGCGGGAGCTCCCTTTCGATTGCGTATACGATTGGGAAACCGTTGCTTTTTATTGGCATTGGTCAGAAATACGAGGATCAAATCACGTTTAATCCCGAATGGATGGTTCAACATATTTTTGAGAAATAGTGCTACAATAGTATTTTCGTTCCATCAAAGGGTTGACCAGTGAGTGCTTTTTCAAGCTGATCGAGCCGTTTTCCATTGACAATAGAGGTTGCGAGTTTAGCTCGTTTTATAATCTCCAGCGCAGGTTCATCCATAAAGATATTTTTTCCTGCGACGCCCCATTTAGTACCATATTGTGTAATCAGCTGATCTATCGGAACTTCTTTGAGTTGTTTTGCATCCTTGTATTTGTTTGGGTCTTTATCGTAGATGCCGTCGACGTTGGTTGCGTTAACAAAACGAACCGCATGGGTTTTTTCAGCAAGCTCAGCGCCAACGAGATCAGTGCTGTGCTTCGGGTCTGTTCCTCCCATCACAACAATCGGCTTATCAAGTTTCATCGCCTCGTTTGTCGTGTGAGGAATCTCTTTATTTGAAACTCCAAGGAGATTTGTGATAATCCGCGCGTTCACCCTCGTCACGTCTATTCCTATCAAATCTAAGGTATCCTCGTCAAATCCGAGTTCTCGTCCCAGTTGTATGTATCCTCGTGCGATTTTTCCTCCGCCGACGATGACAAAAAGTTTGTATTCTTTACTTATTTTTTTAAAAAGATCTGTAAGTTTTTTGAGGAAGAGTGCGTCTGCTTCATCAGAGAGAACAACCGATCCTCCTATGGACACGACAACGGTTTTCATCAGGGAGAGTATACTCTTGATTTATTTAAACGTAATACAGGAAAAAGGATTACGCGACTTCCATGCCGCCTTGGCTCTGTCCTTTCTTCGGATCAGAACCGAGTCGTACTTGCGGTAGCGGTATCGGTGGCGGTAACCCTAGGTCTTTTGCGATACCAACTGCTTCAGGAACACACGTGTGCATGATTGCGGTATGAATGTTGCTTGCAAATTGATCAGGCATTTTACGAGTATCAAGATATTCTTTCGCAAGCTGCTTAGCATCGTTATCCTCGCAGACAATAGTGCCTTCCATTTTGATCATCCCTATCGGCCCGTAACTTGCCGTGTATTGAAAATCAATCGTCAGATGTTTCTCCGCATTGTTTATGACCTGAGAAATCTGGCTATTATGGTCGATACGGATCTGCCTGGGTTTGTCATCGGGGTCAACATAGCGTCGTGCTTCAATGGACTTCAGTTTAATTGTTTTGATTAACATATCGAGCACCATAACAGAAAACTACCTTTTACGTCTTTCGTTTCCCGGAGAAGAGTATTCAATGGTATCTTAAAACAATAGGAGTACTCAGGCAATAAAATCTATTAAACACTTCTTCATAACTGGATTTGAGTCCTATGAAAAACATGGAAGTCGCGATGTACTATAACAATAACGACGTTCGTATCGAAGAAATGCCGATCCCATCGATTGGTGATAATGAGATTCTGGTGAAGGTGAAAGCAAGCGGCATCTGCGGCAGCGACGTCATGGAATGGTACCGTATTAAGAAAGCTCCTCGGATTCTCGGTCATGAAATCACCGGGGATATCGTTGAGATTGGGAAAAATGTGAAGAAATACAGGATCGGTGATAGGGTTTTTGTTTCCCATCATGTTCCCTGTAACACCTGCAGATTTTGTCTCAATAATCAACATACCTTGTGTCATACCTTGCATTCTACGAATTTTTACCCAGGAGGTTTTGCAGAATATCTCAGAGTCCCAGAAATCAATGTTGATCGAGGAGTGTTTGTTCTCCCTAAAGAAATGTCTTATGATGAAGGTGTCTTTATCGAGCCACTCGCCTGTGTTGTAAGAGGTTTGAAAACAGCTGAGATGAAGCCAGGGCAAATTGTACTTGTACTCGGCAGTGGCATCTCAGGTTTACTTCAAATAAAATTAGCCAAGGCCTGGAAAGCAGGAAAAATCCTGGCAACCGATGTCGAGGAATATCGGTTGAAAGCAGCAAAAAAATTTGGCGCAGACGCAGTCATACACGCCAAAGACGATGTACCCGAGCAAGTCAAAAAACACAACGACGGAAAACTCGCAGACCTTGTAATACTCTGCACAGGTGTCCCATCAGCAGTAAAGCAAGCCTTAAAATCTGTTGATAGTGGTGGTACCATTCTTTTCTTTGCACCAATAGAACCTGGATTAGAAATACCGTTCCCGTTGTTTGATCTATGGAACAAACAGATAAAGATGGTTTCTACCTATGCTGGAAGCCCAGAAGATATCAACAGTGCCATTGACCTCATTAAATCAAAAAAAGTCAACGTTGTCGACATGATCTCGCATAAACTTCCTCTTTCAGATGCGACAAAAGGATTTCTGCTCGTAGCAAAAGCGCAAGAGTCCATGAAAGTGATTCTTGAGCCGTAGAAATAAAAACTCGAGTCCCTTCCTATCAAAAGTTTATAATTATGCAATTTATTCCTGTCTATAATGAAAACGCTCAAAGCTATCTGGCAACTCATGCGACTAGAACACGGAGTGATGCTTTTCATCGCAATAGTAATAGGCTCTCTTATTTCGCAAAAAACACTCTATGATAACACGAATCTGCCGCTTGTGAATATTTTTCTTACATTCTTTACAGCGCTCTTTTTAGAAGCAAGCACCTTTGCACTCAATGATTACTATGATTTGGAGATCGATAGAATCAACAAAAGAACAGACCGTCCGCTTGTTCGAGGTGATATTTCCCCAAAAACAGCCTTATACCTTTTTTATATCTTATTCCCGCTTGGTCTTGTGTGCTCCTTTTTTGTGAACATGACGTGTTTTATCATTGCTCTTGTTACCGCCTTAATATCGGTCTTGTATGACATTAAAATGAAGAAAATCAAATTGGTTGGTAACTTTTACATCGCCTATATTATGGCGATACCATTTATTTTTGGAGGAGCAACGGTACTCGGAAACAATGCATTTTCTTTTGGGACAATTAACCCAGCAATCTACGTTGTAGCACTTATTGCTTTTCTTGCTGGGGCTGGTAGAGAAATCATGAAGGATGTCATGGATTTTGAAGGGGATCTGACGAAAGGAGTCAAATCGTTTCCCCGGTACATCGGCATCCGTGCCTCGAATGGTATCGCAGCGATCTTCTACATTCTTGCGATTGCTCTGAGCTTCATGCCGTTCTTTTTACAAGGTTTTGGTGTGTACTATCAGAACATAACATATTTTATCCTCGTTTTTATCACTGATACGATGCTGCTGAGCACCTCTCTTCAACTGGTGATCAAGAAACAACCGAATATGAAATTTCATCGAAAATATACGCTTGTCGCAATATTCATCGGGCTTCTCGCTTTCCTTGTGGGAGCTTTTATAGGAGGATGAAGAACCATGTATCAAAGTGATTTAGTTGGCGTTGCAGCAGTCTATATTTACGTTGCTGTCCTTATCGTATTTACCGAAAAAGTTTTTTCAAAACGATACCCGGTGCAGAGCAGGAAATTTCTCCATATCATGACCGGGAATATCGCGTTTATCCTTCCGTTGTTTGAGACGCGGGAGATCATGGCGTTTGTTGCTGCGGGCCCGTTTATTCTCTTTACATTTTTAATGAGCCCGTACTCACCGATCAAGTCAATGCGGGGGAAAACCTCTGAGGCAGGACACGGGCTAGGGTTGGTGTACTATGCGATCACGTGGACGGTGCTCGCCTATGCATTTTTTGATCATCGAGAAATCATTGCGATGGGGATCCTTGCGATGTCGTATGGTGATGGTCTTGCGTCGCTGATAGGTATCAAATACGGGAAACGGAAATATTGTGTCTTCAAAGATACGAAAAGCTATGTTGGTTCCATAGCGATGTTTGTGTGTACGTTTCTGTTGCTGGTTATTGCATTGCTGTTTTATGCGGAGCCGGTTACATCTCGGGTTGCAGTGTATTTGCTCTGTATGGCTGGAGTCGCCACTATTGTAGAGGGTATAACTCCTTTGGGTCTTGATAATCTCTCGGTCCCGTTCGTTGCAGCGCTGATGTATTGGTTTTTCCTGGTGGGATGACATGCGACTCATCATTGTGGACGGTCTTGATGGTGTCGGGAAAGATACGCACGCCCAGTTAATCAAGGATCGGTATGAAAAAAAGGGAGACAAAGTGATTGTTCGTTCTCATCCAGATTCAGATAACTTCTACGGACGGACTGCGAAGAAAGCGTTGTTAGGTCAAGGGAAAATCAATCGACTGAAAGCATCGTTATTTTATGCACTAGATGTCATGTATTCATTACGGCGATACTATCGGAGACCGACCTGTGATACGCTCATCATGGTTCGGTATCTGATGGGGACCGCGTATCTGCCACGACGATTGACAAAAACCGGGTATCGGTTTTTCGAAAAACTGGTTCCTACCTCCAAGTACATGTTTTTTTTAGATGCGAACCCAGAGGAATTGGTCGAGCGTATTAAACAGCGAAGTGAAACAGAGATGTTTGAGACACAGGAAGCGTTTCTGAAGGTACGGGCAAAAGCGTTAGATTTGGCAAAGGGCTGGTATATTATCAATACCAGTCAATCGATAGAACAGACGTATAGTACTATTGAGAAATTATTAGATGAGCTTGACAGAAAACCTGTTTCATAGATTGCTTCCTGATTTTAGCACGTCTCTCTTTATCAAATAATATCAGTGGCGCCAAGAAGCTGTGCAACAACCTCATCAAGACCAGGCACCGTATCGAATTTTTTCACTTCTGAAGCAGACACCCACCGGTACTCCTCATGCTCCCAATCGACACGAACTAGTTCTTTTGACTCGATATGAAACAGAAAAGGATACACAATCCAGTCGTACCTTCGCCCATCATAGGTATCAGAAAATTCAATGGGTTCTCCTTTCCGAACAAGCTCCAACGCATCCACACCAATACCTGCCTCCTGCCGAATCTCTTTTACAGCAGTGTCATAGGGGTCTTCGAGTTCCTCAACATACCCAGCAACACCACCCCACAGACCACGATACGTCCCAACCAAGCTACTACGCTTAAAGAGAAGAATCTTCCCGCCATGTTCTAAAATACAGGTCACCACCTGTGGCATCTTGAAACATCTCCCTTTTTCATCCTAACTTGTAATCGAATTCCACCTCTGGGAAATACGAGGGCAGACCAAGCAATGTCTCAACAGGTTCTCCTTTGAGGTACACCTCAAAGAACGCGGTCTCATATGTTTTTGTGATATTCACCATTCGTTTTGGTGGTATCGTACCAAACCCGAGAATCTTTGGAGGAATCAATGGAACCAGATGAGAGAGGAGAAGACCAACATCGGTGAATGCGAAATGCGTAGATCCTATAATGTTCACCTTAAAAGTATCATTCGTGATGTGATTCCACATATAATTAATCGTTGTATCGTTCACCAAACGAGCTTCTGCAAACATCATCAGAAATGGTTTGGTGATGTTCCCCGGGATAAAAGACGAATAAAACACTCCATCAAGAGTAAGTCCTGCAATAACCCGTGGATCTTCATAGCAACACACCGCGGTATTTGCCCCACCAAATGAATGACCATACATCCCAACTCGTGAGAGGTCAAAATGGTCAGAGACGTCTGGGTCACTTGCGTTCATCTCGGTGAGGGTGTCTAAAACAAACTTCGCGTCTTGTATTATCGTTCGAAGTGACATGTTAAAAAACGCTGTCCGTGCAACTGGGTCCGATGGCACTGATGCAAGTCCGACCGTTCGTCCATCAGGAAACACGGTAATACCAGAGACGTACGGATGATTAATGGAGGCAACCACGAATCCATTGCTGACGAGATCCTCGATGAAAGATGTATAAATCTGATACACTCCATCATACCCTGGTGAAAAAATAATCACGGGAAACACTCCGGACGCAATCATGGTTTCATTTCTTCCATGAGGGCGGACAAACTGGTACGCATTATCCGGGATGGTCACCAACGGGACCGGGGATCTTCCTTTTAACCATTGAAACGTCGGGACATCCATATAATCGAACCTCGGCTCCAAGACGGTCTTATTGATGGGATACCAGAGCTGCACCATGACTTCTCGTACGTCTTTGGTATCATATACGGTAAAATTCTCAGATCGATTTTCATCGACTAAATGAATTGTTTTGACACCAACGCCGTAGGCACCTGTTAGTTTTGGGAGAAACGATGCATCATGGACACCGGATATGTCAATCAAACCTGTTCGAGGATTGATCAGTCGAACTGAAAAATGTGTATCATTCAATTGAAGGATGCCGGTGAAGCGATTGGTTTCTCCTGTCTCCGTGACATCCCATTGTCCAACGAGTATCATACCGTAGAAGATTCCACGGAACGTCCCGGTAGCTGTTCCACCCGATAAGTTCCACTCACCTGTGAAAATACCGCGGGTTGCTCTACGACCTTGGTTCAGGTCACCCCAGAAAGACCCGGATGTTTGATCATTTGGTTTGTTCCACACACCATGGAATTCACCATCTGACCAATCAGGTACTACACGTGAGTTTACAGATGGCAATGCAGAGGTAAAAGGACATACTATCAAGATGCTGCAGAGTATGATTAACACGATAGTGTGCTTTCTCATTGTTTGATCCCCCAACAATCAATCTACTGATTAAAGAAGGTGTCTTTCTCTATAAAAGAGTTTCGAACGACTTGGTTTCAGAACTTCTTCGAGATATACGCGAGCACCGACTCAAAAATAGCGCGGCCATCTCCTGTGTTGTCTCCCAGCCCGGTTGCAGTCCAGTTTGGATGTTGATGCTGGTAGAACGTTCGCTCGGGATGCGGCATCATGCCAAAAACAGTCCCCTGAGGGTTACAGATTCCTGCAATATTCATTGGAGAGCCGTTCGGGTTCCACGGATATCCGGCATAGTTCCCCTCAGGATCAACATAGCGGAACACGATCTGATCGTTTTTCTCTAATGTTTTCAGATATTGATCTTGTTTTTCTAAGGGAAACAAGAGTTTTCCTTCTGCATGCGCACTCGGGATTAATCGAACCTCATTTCTCGGGATTTTTGAGGTAAATACACACGTTCCCCTGTTTTCATGCTTGAGCAAGGTCGGTCGGCATTCAAACCGATTCGAGTCGTTAAGATACAAACATGCGTCAGGAACCGGGCGTATAATGTCCTCAAAGCCAGGCAACAATCCAAGTTCTGTCAACACCTGAAAACCGTTACAGACACCAAGGATCGGGCGCTCTTGTTTCACAAACTCCCTTAATTGTTCTTGCAGCTGGCTTTTGATTCTCGCAGCAAAAATAGCACCTGCTCTGATATAATCACCAGCGGAGAAACCCCCTGGGATCATCAGACAATGATAATCAAGGATGTTTCGTGTTTCATCAGCATTGCAGTCAATATTAAGGAGTTGTTTCAGATGAATAAATTCTGGATTTGCACCTAATCGTTTGAATGCGTCGTAGGACTCCTGTTCGCAGTTTGTTCCCTCGATACGCAACACTGCAACGTTGACGTCTTTTATTTTCATAGTTCCACACTGGATTCGATTCGTAAATGCATCTCCATTATTTCTAGTTTTATCGAAGGCAAAATTAATGATATCGAATGCCATCCAGGCCAATAAGGTGAACATGATGAAGCACGTTCATTACACTGAGGTAGATTTAGAGCATCCACAGGAACCGGGAGTAAAAAATATCAAGGTTCGTTGGCTCATTTCAAAGAAAGACGGGGCGCAGAACTTCGCGATGCGCCTGTTCGAAATCAAAGCAGGCGGAAATTCTCCACTGCACCAACACGAATGGGAACACGAGGTATTCATCTTGGAGGGAGGTGGGTTTGTCAAAGATCAAACCACTGAACAAGCATTACAGCCGGGAGATGTCTTGTTTATCAAACCGATGGAATGGCATCAAATCATCAACCGAGGAAGCACGACATTAAAATTCCTGTGCTTGATTCCGTATCAAAAATAAAGGAAAAAATAAAAAAGAAAATGGGAGATTGTTAGTAAAAGTAAATAATGGTGATTGATGTGTTTGAATTAGCATATATTTTTTTAGCAACATTTATCGTTTCACTTATCTCGTTCGTTGGTGTTGTAACCCTGGCGTTAAACGATAAGATACTCAATAAAATCTTACTTATTCTCATTGGTTTATCTGCAGGAGCCCTCATGGGAGGTGCTTTTCTGCATCTCTTGCCAGAAGCTGTCGAAAAAAGCACTGGACTTAATGTCTATCTTTTTGTCCTCGTTGGTTTTATTTTGTTTTTTCTTATAGAAAAAGTATTGCATTGGCGACATTGTCATAAGGGAGAGTGCGATGTTCACACATTTCATTATATGAATCTTGTTGGAGATTCCATTCATAATTTCATCGACGGACTTATCATGGCAGCAAGCTTTGTTGTCTCTATCCCACTTGGCATTACCACAACAATTGCCATTGCCACCCATGAGATTCCACAAGAAATCGGTGATTTTGGTGTGTTGCTGTACGGAGGTTTTTCTAAAAAAAGAGCAATTATGCTAAACTTTGTTGTTGCGTTAACCGCTGTTCTTGGGGGAATTGTTGGTTACTTCGTTTCCAATCTCATTGAAAACATCGTTGTCTTCATCCTGCCCTTCGCAGCAGGAGGGTTTATTTACATTGCGGCAACCGATCTCGTTCCGGAAATAAGAAAAGAACTTGATATGAAAAAATACATGGCAACTCTTTTCGTTTTCATCTGTGGAATACTCATCATGTGGGTCACCAAAGTTATTTTTGGTGGATAACCCAGCGACATGGGAAAAAGAGGATACATTGTGTGCTTGGCAATCCCGGGGAAAATCGTAGAAATCGATTCAAAAAAACAGAGTGCGATTGTTGATTACGGGAGTGGTACGAAGCGGAAAGCGAACGTCTCCCTTGTCGAGGTAAAGATAGGCGATTACGTACTGGTACATGCAGGGTTTGCCATCCAGGTTCTGGATGAAAAAGAAGCAAAAGTGACTCTTGCGCTGTTTCGGGAAATGTTGTCTCTGCAGGAGGATGTATAGTGTTTTCATTGCGTGATAAACATCTGGCTGATGACATTGTTTCTCAGATTAAAAAAGCAGATGTTAACTTGAAATTTATGCATGTTTGTGGTACGCATCAAGATACACTCGTAAAACATGGATTGGATGTGTTATTACAAAAATGTGGTATTGAGATCGGACAGGGTCCTGGGTGTCCTGTTTGTGTGACAACCCCCAAAGAAATCGAGGAAATATTGGTACTCGCAAAAGAAGGAAAGACGATTGCTACGTTTGGGGATATGACGCGAGTACCAGGGGAGCATTACTCATTGCAGCAGATGAAGACTGACGGTTATGATGTTCGTACTGTGTACGGTATTGAAGATGCATTGTTCCTCGCTGAAAAACACAAGGACAAAGAAGTTGTGTTTATGGCAGTTGGTTTTGAAACAACCGCTCCGACAACCGCATCGGTTCTCTTGAGAGATCCTCCATTGAATTTTTCTGTACTTTGCTGTCATCGTTTGATCCCCCCTGCATTACAGGCGATTCTTGATATGGGTGAAATTAAAATTGATGGGTTCATCGAACCCGGTCATGTTTCAACTATCATTGGCGTAAAACCGTATGAGTTTATCTCCAATAACTATCATATTCCGCAAGTGATTACAGGTTTTGAGCCGATTGATCTTCTAATGGGAGCCTGGATGCTGGTGCGGCAGATACAGCAGGGAAAAGCCGAGGTTGAAAACGAGTACACTCGTGCAGTGAAGCCGGAGGGGAACAGGAAAGCACAGCAGGTAATGAAGCAGGTTTTTGAGCCGGTGGATATCAAATGGAGAGGGTTTCCAATAATTCCTCAATCTGGTCTGAGGCTTCGGAACAAGTACGCATCGTATGATGCGCGGAAGAAGTACGAAGAAGAGCTTTCGGAGCTTACTGAAAAAGAGTTTGTTGAGCCGGTGGGTTGTCTCTGCGGTGACGTTCTCAGAGGGTTGATTTCCTCAAAAGAGTGCCCTTTATTTGGTCGTCAGTGCACCCCGGATAATCCTGTTGGTCCATGTATGGTCAGCAGTGAGGGAAACTGTAACATTCAATACCGGTACTCAAAGGTATAAGCAGCAAGGATATGGTCATCGTATTTTTTTACGAAGTTTAAACAGAATCAGAGTCACAACAAGAGCGATAAGAAATGCACCGATGGTTCCCATAAGTATGCCAGATAGAGGATAGAAGAAATAGATTCCTACTGCGTAACTGACGACACT
>PDVJ01000097.1_pt1 | contig 24100 bp, 22 predicted proteins | sample 1369811 | NCBI WGS metagenome assembly PDVJ01 (sample SAMN07795376, study PRJNA414565) | Alkali sediment metagenome, whole genome shotgun sequencing project. | reverse complement strand
TTTGGAGGAGATCAACTGAGGCCAGAAGGGGAGAGAGAAGTCTATCTACCTCATTAAGGCGGCTTCCAGGGAGTAAGGCAATGGTTCTTCGTTGGGGATCCAGACCAAATTGTTGGAAAGCCTTTTCCTTGGGGAGAGTCGGTTTCACCATATCGAGGAGAGGATGACCTACCCACTCGACATCGACCCCTGCGGCCTCATAGAGAGGGACTTCGAAGGGGAAGAGGACGACCATTTTTTTCACCCATCGAGCAATCAGCTTGATCCTTCTCGCTCTCCATGCCCATATCTGAGGACTGATATAATAGAGAATGGGGATGCCTTTCCGATGGGCTATTTTGGCCAACCGGAGGTTGAAATCGGGAAAGTCGATGAGGATGACCAGGTCTGGCCTCTCCTGATCCAAGGATTTCTTTAATCGCTGGAGAGCCTCAAATATAGATCGGAGTTTTATCAAGACTTCTGTCAGCCCCACGACAGAAAGGGAGTCAGCAGGATAGAGAAGTTTCATCCCCCTTCTTTTCAAACCCTCCCCTCCCACACCCAAAAACTGAATTTCCGGGTCGATACGTTGAATGGCCTCCACCAGGTGGGAACCATGGAGGTCTCCTGAAACTTCTCCGGCGACCAACAAGATCTTCTTCGGTTTCATCTCTTCAGTCGGCCCACGATTTCTTTTTTTTGTTTTGGGCATCGATCTTCTGGATGATCTGAAGTGCCAACTCTAATGCCCGCTTTCCATCCACCCCAGAGACCCGAGGCTTTTTTCGATTCCTCACGCTCTGGAGAAAAGAGCGAATTTCAGCCTCCAGAGGATCGGTCTTTTGGACCGGAATTTCCTCGGTCACCATTTCAGGAATCCTTTCTTTTCCGAGAGGCCCCCTGGTTTGAGAGAGGGAGAGTTTTTGTGAAAGGTAGTCGATGGAGAGGATTCCATTCGATTGAAAAATCCGAGTTTTTCGAATTTTTTCTTTAGAAACTCGGCTGGCTGTCAAACTCGCTATACAACCATCTTCAAATTCGATACGGGCATTGGCTATATCCAAGTAAGGAGTGAGAAGGGAGATGCCGACGGCCTGAAACTGTTTCACCTCAGTGTTCAGGAGGCTTAAAAGGATATCAATATCGTGAACCATTAGGTCTAACACGATATCGACCTCCGCCCCCCTTCCTGTGAAGGGACCTAAACGATGGGATTCAATGAACAATGGATTTTGAACTTTTTCCTCTAAGCCGGATAAAGCGCCATTGAATCTTTCCAGATGCCCCACCTGTAAGATCCGTCCCTTTGATTCAGCTAATCCAATCAATTCATCAGCCTCCTCAAGGGTGTTCGAGATGGGTTTTTCCAAAAGGACATCAATCCCCTGCAAAAAGAAATCTTTCGTCATCGAATAATGGAGGGGGGAGGGAACGGCGATGCTCACTGCCCGGACTTTGTTGAAAAGATCGGTGTGTTGAAAAAAGGGTTGGGTTTGGTATCGTTTGGCGATGGCCCTTGCACGAGAGGGGTCGACATCCACCACTCCCACCAATTCCACTCCCTCTTGTTGAGCATATTTTTCTGCATGGAATTGGCCAAAGTAACCGACACCGAGTACGCCTACCTTGATTTTTTCCACTTAACGGCTGATCCCTCTCTTCGAACATCGGATGAATTGGAGGAGGTGTTGAACCTCTGGCATTTGAGAGATTTCATCTTCTCCCACTTTCTTCATCGCTTTCTCCAATGTCAGACCGGAGCGAAAGATGATGCGGTAGGCCTTCTTGAGTCCCCTCAACGTCTCGTTTGAAAAACGGTGGCGTTTCAGTCCCACCACATTGAGCCCGAAGAGCGTTGCCCGGCTTCCAGAAGCCAGCATGTAGGGGGGGATGTCCAGAGAAACACCCGTGAGGCCACTGATCAGGGCATGGGTGCCAATTTGGCAAAACTGATGAACGCCAGAGAAGGCTCCGATAATGGCGTTGTCTTCGACCCTAATATGTCCGGCCAAGGCAGCCCCGTTGGCGAGGAGGACCTGATCTCCAATATGACAATCATGGGCCACATGAGAATAAGCCATGAAGAAATTGTCATTTCCTATCATGGTCTTCCCTCCTCCCTTGATCGTGCCTCGATGAAGGGTGACAAACTCCCGGATGATATTCTGATCGCCGACCCATAAGGAGGTCTTCTCTCCTTTATAGAAAAAAGCCTGTGGAGCTTCCCCGATAGAGGCGAATTGAAAAATCTGGCATTGTTTGCCAATGTGAGTTCCCTCTCGGATGACCACATGAGGTCCAATCCTCGTCCCCTCTCCAATGGAAACATCCTTTTCAATGACAGAATAGGGACCGATTTCAACTCCCTCACCGATTTCAGCCTTTGGATCGATGATTGCGGTGGGATGAATCATTTTTCATCTCCTAACATGGCTAAAAGGTCGGCTTCAGCAACCAATTTCCCATCGACCAAAGCCTTTCCCTTGAATCCCCAGATCGATTGGCGATGTTTGGTGATCTCCAATTCGAGACGAATTTGATCTCCTGGAACAACGGGCTTTCTGAAACGGACATGGTCGATCCCCAAAAAATAGACCGGTTTTTTATGTTCCTGCTCGGCCATCGATTTGAAAGCAAGCACTCCAGCTGTCTGAGCCATTGCCTCCACGATCAGCACCCCCGGCATGATGGGGCGACCCGGGAAATGGCCTGGGAAGAAGGGTTCATTATAAGTGACATTCTTAATCCCCACGATGCGTTTCCCCGGCTCCATTTCAATAATCCGATCCACCAAAAGAAAAGGGTAGGAATGGGGTAAGATGTTCATGATCTCTTTCATCTCAATCATCTACTTCTCCTTCTCCTGAGAAGAGAATGTCTCCTCGATCTTTTTTAGACGTTTCTCGATGTCGATAAGTGTTTTTCTCATCCCCGGCAATTTCGGGAGAGAGGTGATGGTCCGGAGAAATTCACGATGAGGTAAAGCAGGACTTCCTGTGTAACCCTGGTTTGCAGGAAGATTGTGGGCCACCCCAGACTGGGCACCCACCATGACATTGTCTCCTATTTCAATGTGGCCGACTACCCCAACCTGTCCGCCCAAGTTGACATTGCTGCCGATCTTGGTCGAACCTGAAATCCCTACTTGGGCAACGATAACGGAATCCTCGCCAAGGGTGACGTTATGAGCCACCTGAACGAGGTTGTCGATCTTCACTCCTCTTCGAATGGTCGTCTTGCCAAGGGTCGCTCGGTCGATAGTCGTATTGGCGCCAATCTCCACATCATCCTCAATTTCCACTTTTCCCACCTGGGGGATTTTGACGTTCTTCCTTCCCTCCTTCACATACCCGAATCCATCACTTCCGACCACGACTCCGCCGTGAAGGATCACCCGTTGTCCCCGGATAGACAGAAACATTAGGGTAGAGGATCGAATCCTCTCCGATGGAGGAATCCTCACCCACATAGACCCCAGGATAAAGAATCACCCGATCCCCAATCGAACAATGGTCGCCGATATAGACGAAGGGATAGAGGGACAGGTCTTTCCCTAATGTTGCCGTGGTGCTGATCCAAGCATTGGAATCGATCCCTTTGGGTTGGTAAGGTTTATGGGAAAAGAGTGTGAGAACCCTGGCAAAGGCTAAATAAGGATGTGTTACGCAAAGAAGAGGCTTATCGGCTTCGAGGACTTCCTTTGAAACAATGACAGCGGAGGCAAGGGTTTCCCTGAGCCTGGGGAGGTATTTCGGATTAGCGATGAAGGTGATCTCTCCAGATTGGGCCTCCTCAATAGCCGCCACTCCGGAAATTTCGACCTCTCCATCTCCCACCACCGTTCCGTCCACCCACTCCGCAATTTCTCTGAGGCGCTTTTTCATCTTTTTACCTTACTGCCCATGCGAGGCGTATCGCGCAAAAGATTTTAACACAAAAGGTGAGGCTATTTCTTCTGGGCATCATAGGCCTTGATCACTCGATCGGTGATCTCAATGGTTTTGGAGATATAGAGCACAATGCTCTCGTTCTTTTCCAAGATGAGGGTGAAGCCCTCGTCCGCCCCCACTTTTTGGATTACCTTCTGGAGGCTCATGGAGATGTTTCGTTCGATTTCCACCCGTTTCTGATTGATTTCATTCTGAGTATCTTCCCCCCACCTCTGGAATTCCCGAAGTTTGTTTTGGTATTCTTTTTCTCGAACTCCCCTGGCGTCGGGGGTGAGCATGGGGGCTTGTTTCTCTAAAGACTCCTTCATGGTTTGGAGATCTTTCTGTCTTTCTGCGATGAGACGCTGAAATTTTTCAACCTCCTTGGTAATGACCTTTTTCGCCTCTTTGCCGGAATTACATTCATTGACTGCCTTCTGGATATCGACATAAGCAATCTTAAAATCTGCAGCCCATGCCGAACCCAACCCTCCGAGTAGGATCACCATTCCAATGACCCCCCCTATTCTTTTTTTTCCGATCATCTTGATTTTTCTCCGATCATCTTGATTTTTCCTCCCTGTTTTGGTTTAGGACTTGAGTGATTAACCCTGTTGTTGCATTAAATTCGGCTCTTGGATTCATCAAACCCTTGACCATAAAGGCACAGCCGTTAAATCAACGTGATCCACTGGATCACCCAAATAATTACCTTTGAAAAGTATAATCCAAGTAGTGGAAATCGCCTTTTTATGATGGTATGCAGCTGATTCAACCATACCTTTATGCAACAACAGGGTTAATACACTGTCCCTGCGGTAAATTCGATGACATTCCCTTTCTCCCCTTTCTTAGGGTTGAGGTTAAATCCAATATCGATATGGATGGGCCCGAATGGTGAGAACCATCGAATTCCAGGCCCTGCCCCGAATCTCAATGGGGTCATATCACGCCACTTATCGAATCCCTTTCCGACGTCGAAGAACAAAGCCCCTCTCAGGCCAATCTCACGAGAAAGAGGGAAGATCAGCTCCGTATTGAAGACCACCATTTTGGTTGCACCAATGGGCTCCTCTTGGTAATCCAAAGGTCCTGCCATTCCGTATTCAAAACCTCGGACCGTGTTGATCCCCCCCACATAGAATTTTTCATAAATGGGGACTTCTTTCCCCCCGTAAGGTTCGATCACTCCCATCTTAGCACGAAGGTTGAGAGTTGTATTTAAGGGTAATGGAAAAAACCAACTGGTCTCTCCCGCCACTTTGACAAAGAAGTTATCCCCTCCTAAAGGACCTCCTGCGTTTTGGATCAAAAGGCTGGACCGGCTTCCCCGTCGAGGATTAAAGTAGTCGTCACGAGTATCCAAAGAGGGGGTAAAAGAAATGGCACTGGTTGTCTTTCTCCCTTCCTCGGCTTTGACTTGGGGAGAAGCCGTTGCTGACACATTATAGACATTGATGTTCTCCAATTTATACATCGCATCGATACGAATCGTATCGGTCAATTCCTTTCCGAAACGGATATCTCCTCCGATCACTTTATAGGAATACTCATCGAAATATTCATTCACTTCGTGATAAAGGTCAATGCCTGCCGTATACCGATATCCCAGGAAGTAGGGATCTGTAAGGCCCAGCCTAAAATTTTGGGTTTCCGTCCCCAAGGCGAACTTCAAACTTCCAGAATAACCCAAACCGAAGAGATTGCGGTCGGAGACGGAGGCAGTGCCGATGGCGCCTTCTAATGAACTATACCCAATTCCGAAACTGAGGGCACCCGTAGGAGCCTCCTCGACTTTGATATCCAGGTTGATTTTTTCTTCCGTGCTCCCTCGGCTGGTGGCGAAGTCTACTTCTTTAAAAAACCCTGTCCGTTTCAGTCGATCCCGACTCTTATTTAAAGAGGCAGCGTTGTAAAGTTCTCCCTCGGCCACCAAAAGTTCTCTGCGGACCACCTTGTCACGGGTCTTCGTGTTTCCCACAATGTGAATCTTTTCGAAGGAGACGCGTTTCTTCTTCTCGATGTCAAAGGTGAGGTGGACTAAAAGATTTTGATTGTCGACAGAGGTTTCGGGGTTGATTTCTGCATAGGCATAGCCTTGATTGGCAAACTTTGCCGTGAGGGCACTGATTTCTATTCGGACGGCGGTATTACTATAGACATCGCCCCGCTTGATTTTGAGAACCTTGAAGAGCGCCTCTTTGGTGGTGAGCAAATCCCCCTTGAAGTCGATATCCCCCAGACGGTATTGAGGTCCTTCCATGATCTCAACCTCGATTCGGATCTTTTTCGGATTGGAGAGATCGATTTTAGGTTCGGAAATCTTCGCATCGAGATAACCATGATCATAATAGTAGGCGGTTACCAGTTGGAGGTCATTTTTAAGGATATCTTCATCTAAAATCCCAGTCTTGGTGATGAAGGAAAAGAGATTCTTCTCTTTGGTTACCATCAACTTTTTCAAGGGGGAAGTTTTGATTGTTTTATTGCCTTTGAAGACGATTTTTTGAACATATCCCTTGGGGCCTTCAGAGATCGTAAAAGTGACCACGGCTTCATTGTTTTCCAGGGAGTCGACCTTGTATTCCACCTTGACCCCGTAGTACCCTTTAGAAAAATAGAGTTTCCGGATCTGTTCCAAATCCTCTTTCACCTTTTCAGGGTTGAGGATAGAGCGTAACTTAAGGGTGATCTTCTCTTTAATATCATCCAACTTCACCTTTTCATTTCCCTTGATCAAGATCTCTTTGATCGAAGGCTTCTCCACGACAATGAAGATCACTTCATTGCCCTGGGGGGTCGATTTGATATCCACTTGGACATCCGTGAAGTAACCCAAGTCAAAAATAGATCGAAGATCCTCTCGGACCCGTTCGACTGAAAAGGGACCTCCCTCCTGACTCTTGATCGCTCCTCGAATGACCCCTTCTTCGACCTTCACGTTTCCGAGCAGCATGATTTTATAGATGGTTTCCTCGGCTCCGGCACAAATTCCGATGAAAAGAAAAAAGACGAGGGAGACCGGTCCGATTCGTCTCTTGATCATATTTAAACTCCTATTCACTCGATGAAATTCGATGCGGTCCCACTCCGCCAATTTTTGAATCCCTTCGGGTCAATTCCCCGCGGCTTGCCGCGTCGATCGTCACTCCGGCGAAAGCNGTCCAGAAAAGAGCGATAGATTCCGGGTCAAGCCCGGAATGACACCGAAGAGAGGCAGTTGATACCCCGCTGCTTGCGGCGGGGTAGTTCATTNAAATAGGGGGGAATGAGAAAATTTTCATCTTCATATCAAATCTTAATTTTTTTGTAAAGGGTCTATCCCCGCACTTTTCCCTCGATGAGTTGGATCTGACGGGACAGTTTTTCAGCCAAATTTAGGTTATGCGTCACGACGAGGTTGGTATCCAGGTTCCCCGTGGGTTCATCGGCCAGCAGGACTTTTGGTTCTAGCACTAAAGCCCTCGCCACGGCGACGCGTTGTTGTTCTCCACCGGAGAGTTCCCCTGGTTTATGAGAGAGGCGCTCTTGGAGACCCACTAAAGCGAGAATCGCCTCCGCCCGAGATGCGGATTCCTTTTTCGGAATTCTTTGAATGAGACAAGGCATCATCGTATTTTCCAACGCATTAAATTCCGGAAGCAGATGATGGAATTGAAAGACAAAACCGATCTCCCGATTTCGAAAAAGGGCAAGATCCTTTTCATTTAAAGTGAAGATGTCTTTTCCCTGATAGAGGACCTTCCCAGCCGTCGGGCGATCGAGCGTACCGAGAATGTGGAGGAGGGTGGTTTTTCCAACGCCGGATGCGCCAACGATGGCGGCCTTCTCCCCCTGAGAAAAAGTGAGATCCACCCCCTTCAGAACTTCCACACGTTTGGTTCCATTTCCGTAGGATTTGAAAAGCTGTTGGACCTGAATCAACTCTTTCAAACCATCGCCTCCCGGACCTTTTGAATCGCCTCTTGAGACAGGAGTTCTTTCATTCGATAGAGACGCTTCAAAGAAATTTCTTTGAGTTTCATCTGAAGGACGGGGAACTGGAGGAGACAGATTTTAAAATCCTCTTTTGTCATTTCCAGTAATTCCGTTGGACGGATAGTTCTGGCATTGGCCATTCGAGGTTTTTCAAAGAAAAGCCCAATCTCACCAAAAAAATTTCCACTTTCCAAACGTCCTAAGATCACTTTTTTCCCATGACGGTTTTGAGTAAATATCTCCACTTCCCCCCTTCTCACCATATAGAGGGACGTGGGAGGGTCCCCTCCTTTGAAGATCAGGGTTCCTTCTGGAACCTTACGAAGATGGAAACATTTGATGACCTCTCCTCTCTCCTGATGGGTGAGTGCTGAGAATAAGGGGGAAAAGGCGAGGAAGTTGTCCAAAATTCGTTCTTTAAAAAGGTTCTGGAGCAACTCATTCAATCGGGGGTGGACCTTGATCATCTCATGGAGTTGATCTCTGGAGATTTCCAAGATCTCACATTCCATCATCGCTTTGACGGTGGCGTGTCTTTTTTGGTCTATAAAGAAGCCAAACTCCCCAAAGAAATCCCTCTCCTTGAGGTAGCGGATCACCACCTCCCTTCCCCCTGCCATTTGCTTGGCAATGGCCACATCCCCCCGGCTGATGACAAAGAGGGAGTCCCCCTCTTCTCCTTCTTGGCAGATAAAAGAACCCTTTAAAAAAGTTTTGCTTTGGATACGGGGAAGCAATAATTGAAGTTCCTGTTCGTTGAGTTCTGAGAAGAGAGGGATATGGGGGAACGGCCGAAGGGGTGTCGCCTCCCTGGCTTTCTCTGCATAGAGTTGTGCCAGCTGATCGTGGACCTCCATCGCGGAGGGATCCATTCTTAAGATCATCTTATTGATGGAAATGGCTTGAGGTAAAAAACCATCCAAGGCATAAGCCCTGGACACCTTTCGATACATCTGGAGGGCCTCTTTCTTTTGGCCTAATCGCTCCAACCATTCACCTACCTTCAGTTGGGCCCGGAGATCTTTTGGCTCCTGGGCACAATGATTTTGAAGGCATTCGAGTGCCTTCCTCCATTCCCCCCGGGAGAAGGCTTGTTGAGCCTCTTCCTTAAGAGTTCTTTTCTCCTTATCCATATCGTAAGGCCTCTGCGGGGTCAAGTTTCGATGCCCTCCAGGAGGGATAAAGGGTCGCCAGGAGACTGATGAGGATAGCGGTCAGGACGATCAGTCCAATATCGAGGGGGTTGACCTGATATAATAGACATCGCTCGAAAGAATTTTGAATCCAAATAGGTTCTCCACAAACCCCGTGATTTTTTCTAAATTGAAAGCCGCCCCAAGTCCTAGAATCGTTCCAAAGATCGTTCCCACCACACCGATTACCCCCCCCTCGATAATGAAGATCTTTAGGATCCCCATCGAGGGGGCGCCCATGGATTTCAAGACGGCAATATCCTTGTTCTTCTCCATGACCACCATAATGAGCGTCGAGATGATGTTGAAAGCGGCCACTAAAACGATCAAGACGAGGATAATAAACATGGCGATCTTCTCCAATTTCAGTGCGGAGAAGAGGTTTCTGTTCATTTCCATCCAATCCTTCGTCCAGAAAGGAAATCCCATCTTTTGGCGAATCTCTTTTCCAATTTTCTTCACTTGATAGAGATCGTTGGTTTTGATCTCGATCCCTGTGACGCGGGCCCCCATCACAAAAAATTTCTGGGCACTTTCGAGAGAGATATAGGCCATGGTGTTATCATACTCATACATTCCGGAGTAAAAGATCCCCACGATGCGAAACCGTTTCATCTTGGGCATCATTCCCATGGGGGTCACGGTGCCCAGAGGGGAGATCACCTGGATGATATCGTTGAGCGAAACCCCGAGATGTTTGGCCAATTCAACCCCAAGGATGATGCCTGTGAGATCCCTATCCCCACCCTCTTTTAGATCCTGGAGACGGCCGGCTTTCATATTGTGGGCCAATTCAGTTACGTTTCCCACTCGATCCGGATCAATCCCTTTGATCACCACCCCCGAGACATTGGACTCGGAAGAGAGCATCACCTGGTTAAAGATGAATGGGGCGGCCGAGACAACCCCCTTTACCTCTTGAACCCTCATCGCCACCTCCTCATAATGATCCATGCCCTCTTGACTGGCCTTGAGGAGGACGAGGTGGGCTTGGGTGCCCAAGATTTTTTCCTTTAGGGTTTTTTCAAACCCGCTCATCACGGCCAACACGACGATCAGGGCCAAGACTCCCACTGTGACCCCGGCGATGGAAATGATCGTGATGATGGAAATGAAGGTCTGTTTCCGTTTGGCTTTGAGATACCTCAGCCCGATAAACCACTCATACTTCATAAAAGACTCATTTAAAAAGTAAAATGAAAAATGTAAAATTGAATTTGTTTTTTACTTCAATTTTGAATTTTGCAATTTGCAATGAGCCGTAGCAACCTATCTCTCCATTCGAAGTAGAGGAAAGAAGATGACATCCCGGATGGAAGGTGCATCGGAAAGGAGCATGACCCAGCGATCGATTCCAATCCCTTCACCCGCGGTAGGGGGCATTCCGAATTCGAGGGCCCGAAGGAAATCCTCATCGAGGACGAGATCTGTGTCGGCCTCATCGCTTCTCTCTTTCAACTGCCTGACTAAGCGCTCCCGTTGATCGATGGGATCGTTCAACTCAGAGAAGCCATTGGCAATCTCCCGGCTGGCGATGAAGAGTTCAAATCGGTCCACCATCTCAGGATCCTCCTCATTCCGGCGAGACAGGGGAGAGACCTCTGTGGGATAATGGGTTACAAAAGTAGGTTGAACGAGATGAGGCTCCACCAATTCTTTAAAGAGATCGTCGAGAACCTTGCCATGGGAAGTCCCCTTTTTCAGTTCGAGCCCGAGCCTCTTGGCGACTTCGATGGCTTTGGACGGCTCTTTCATGATCACAGGATCAAGCTTTCCAAATTCGAGAAGAGATTCTTTGTAGCGAATCCTTCTCCAGGGAGGGGTGAAATCGAGTTCCTCCCCCTGATAGGTCATGAGGAGCCCACCCTGAATCTCTTTGACCATGGTGCAGAGAAGTTCCTCGGTCATCTCCATCATGTCTTCATAAGTGGCGTAGCTCTGGTAAAATTCGAGCATGGTAAATTCAGGATTGTGTTGAGTGGAGATCCCTTCGTTTCGAAAACAACGGTTGATCTCAAAGATTCTTTCAAGCCCTCCGATCACCAATCGCTTTAGAAAGAGTTCAGGGGCCACCCTCATATAGAGCTCCATATCAAGAGCATTGTGATGGGTTCTGAAGGGTTTGGCCGTTGCGCCTCCGGGAATAGGGTGGAGCATGGGAGTCTCCACCTCCATGAAATCCCTTTGGGTAAAGAAATCTCGAATCTTTTGAATCGCCCTGATCCGCGTCAGGAAGATGTCTTTGACCTTGGGGTTCGTGATGAGATCTAAATAACGTTGTCGATAACGGGCTTCGATGTCGGTGAGACCATGCCATTTCTCCGGAAGGGGCCGAAGGGATTTTACAAGAAGCCGAAAGCTCTGAATCTGGAGGGTCAGTTCACGAGTCTTTGTTCTGAAAATTTTCCCCTCCAATCCGATGTAGTCTCCGATATCGAATGTTTTAAAGAGGTGAAAAGCATCCTGGCCGACCCTCTCCCTTTGAAGATAAGCTTGGATTCTTCCCTTTCGGTCTTGAAGGTGGATAAAACTGGCTTTCCCGAAATCACGGATCGCTACGATCCGACCCGCAACGCAGAAGGTTTCTCCAACCGATTTCAGTTCCTCATCAGAAAGGGGGCTAAAGGTTTCATGGAGATCTCTGGAGGTATGGGTCACCCTGAAATCGTTTGGATAGGGATCGATCCCGTCCTTTCTCAAGGAGGTCAGTTTTTGAACCCTCTGTTGGATCAATTCGCTCGTTTCATCCATTCCTTCTGCTCCGGGTGGTTGCCCTTGCTATCCTCTTTATCTCATTAAGATTTAAGAGAGTTTTAGGACTTCTCAAACTAACCCATTTTCACATGTCCGTCAAGGGAAAAGGCATTTCGAGGGGATCGGAAGAGGACCCTTTCAATCTGGGCAACCAGGTCATAAGGAAGGGCTTCGGTCATTCGGGCTTCTACCCAATCGCCAGGCTGAGCTTTTCCCCTCAAGAGAACAGATCCATCGATTTCAGGGGCTTGTGTGTTAAGCCTCCCCCGCAAAACGCCCTCTTCGCCATGGGTTTTTTCCACAAGAACCACTCTTCTTTGGCCCACTAGTTTTCGGTATTTTTTTAAAGAGATCTTCTTCTGAATTTCCATCAAGGTTCTTAGACGTTCCTCCTTCACACTCTCCGGGATGGGATGAGGAAGTCGGGAGGCAGGTGTTCCTTCTTCTGGAGAGTACTGAAAGGCACCAAGGTGATCGAACTCGGTCTCCTCCACAAAATCCAGAAGGGCTTTAAATTGGGTTTTCTTTTCGCCCGGAAACCCCACGATCAAGGAGGACCGCAAGCTAACCCCTGGGTGAAAGGTTCTAATCCTTCTTAAAAGGCTCCGAATTTCTGAACCCCTTGATCTTCGGCCCATCCGTTTAAGCATTTCATCGTCAATATGCTGGATGGGGAGATCAAGGTAAGGGCAGATTTTATCTTCTTGGGCCATGAGTTCAAGAAGCCCATCGGTGAAATGGTCTGGCTTGGGGTAAGCATAGAGGATTCGAATCCAACGAAGCCCTTCTACTTTGACAAGGTTTTTCAAGAGGGTTTCCAAATTGGCTCCCCCTCGGAGATCTCTCCCATAAACCGTGGTATCCTGAGCAATCAGGATCAGTTCCTGAACCCCTTTCCTTGCAAGCCTTTCAGCCTCTTCCAGGATGGATCGAAGTTTTCTGCTTCGGTAACGCCCTCTGATTTTTGGAACGGTACAAAAGGTGCAGGCATTGGAGCAGCCCTCTGCAATCTTCAGGTAGGCGATGAAAGGTGGGGTGGAGAGGATTCGGGGTGTCTTTTCATTATAAAGGAAAGTGGATTTTGTAATGAAGCTCTTTTGTTTTGGTTTTTGGGACAGGAGCTTAGGAAGATTTTGAAATGCTCCGGTCCCGACAAAGAAATCCACCTCCGGCAACTCCTTTTCCAGAACTTTTCCATATCGTTGTGGGAGGCATCCAGCAACGATGAGAAGACGGCAGGGATCTTCTTTTTTGAGACGGGAGAGTTGAAGAATCGTTTCGATGGCCTCCTTCGTCGCCGCCTCAATAAAGGAGCAGGTGTTGACGATGAGAACGTGGGCCATCAAAGGATCGGTGGTCAGGACATAACCCTCTTTTGAGAGAAGGCCAAGAATAACTTCGGAATCGACTAAGTTCTTGGGGCATCCCAGACTGACAAGGCAGACCGTTTCTTTCATTCTACCCCTCATTATACCCGAAAGATTATTTTGTCAGCCAAGAAAATAAAAAATAATTTTAATCAGGTTAATGATTATGATATAAATTTCTTATCAAACTCATTTTTGGAGAGGACTCATCCATGGGGGTGGCCGTCATAGGCGGAGGAATTGTGGGATGTCATATTGCTTATCTTTTGGTGAAAGAGGGAAAAGAGGTTTTTCTCTTGGAAAAGGAGAAGGCCTTAGGGGAACACACCAGCACACGAAATAGTGGTGTGATCCATGGGGGGCTTTATTATCCTCAAGAATCTCTCAAAGCGAGATTATGCGTTCGAGGGCGCCATTTGACCTATGAATTTCTGCAGAACCACGACATCCCTCATTGGAAATGCGGTAAGATCATTGTGGCCCTGGTGGCTTCGGAATTGAAGGCACTGGAGGAGCTAAAAAAAAGAGGTGATGACAACGGTGTGGAAAACCTGAGGCTAATCGATGAGGCAGAGGTTTGGAAGATTGAGCCCCGTGTCAGGTGTTTAGCAGGCCTTCACTCTCCGGAAACAGGGATTCTTGACATGGCCGCCTACATGAGGGTCATGGAAAGGATGCTTAAAGGTTTTGGCGTAACCATCGTGAAACAATGCAAAATCCTGTCTATTCATGATCAAAATAAGATGACGACGACCCGGGGTGAGATGGAGGCTGAGATGATCATCAATGCGGCAGGGCTTTACAGCGACAGCATTGCAAGAATGTGTGGTCTTGAGGGATACGAAATCATTCCTCACAAAGGTGATTATTATAATACGACCGAGGAGGTGATCAGAGGGTTAGTCTACCCAGTTCCGGATTCTCCCCATAGTTTGGGAATCCATCTGACCCGAACGCTTGGAGAAGAAACCCTGATCGGTCCTTCAGCTATTCAGGTGTCCGATAAAGATGACTATGAGATTAGAACGCCCCGTGAAGAATATGAGAAAGGGGCCCTCGCCATGGTTCCTGACTTTAATGTCCATAGAATCTATCCAGGCTATTCAGGCAATCGTCCTAAGCTTTACTACCGGGGTGAGTTACAAAACGATTTTGTAATCAAGAAACAAGAAAATGGAAGGGTTCATCTTCTGGGAATTGAATCCCCGGGATTGACGGCTGCACCTGCCATCGCCGAATATGTCTCAAAGATGATAAAGTAATGATGACCATGCACATTCTTCTTCTGATGGAAACGGTGTCATCGGGTTCGCATTTTCATTCAGCCCTCAACGTTGAAGAGACCCTTTCGATAAGCTTCCACTTATCTTTCCGTTTTTCCTGCCCTCCATCTCCTCTCCATTAGACCCTGTTTTAAGTATTGACAAATCTTAGTTTCGTGGTAATTCTTTATTTTACCCTTGAGGGGAAAAACGATGAATTTCGATTACGATGTCATTGTGGTGGGTGGAGGGCCGGGGGGATCCACGGCAGCGAGGTTTTGCGCCAAGGCCGGGTTGAAAACACTCCTTATTGAGAAAGAGAACCTCCCTCGTTATAAACCCTGTGCGGGTTGCCTTTCCATCAAATCCCTTCATCTGCTCGACCTCGATCTCGGGCCGGTGATAGAGAATGCTGTTCATGGAGCCAAATTTACTTACGGTCTGAAAGCCCCTTTCTTCATCCGATCTCCTCGACCAATTAGCCTCATGGTGATGAGGGATCGATTCGATCATTTTTTAGTCCAGAAGAGAGTGGTCAGGACGGAAAAGAGGGGGATGGGAGTAGAAGTGACCTTGGCCGGAGGGGAAAAAGTTTATGGTGAATACTTGGTCGGTGCGGACGGAGCAAGGAGTGTGGTGGCCAAATCCATTTTCCCTTCTTACTTCGAGGGACCCGGGGATGGAATCGGGTTGGAGTGCAAAATTCCATTAGATTCGACGATCCGTTTCCCGGCAGAGGACCTTCAGATCCTGCATTTCGATTTTGGGCAGGTCCCCTATGGGTATGGCTGGGTCTTTCCAAAAGGAAAGTGGCTTTCGATTGGGATCGGAGGAATTTTTAAAGGTTAACAACCTCATCAAAGGCCTGCATTTCTTTACGGAGGAGAATGTCAAGAAAGTTCTTGGTCATCCCCTCTCTTCCTTTTATAGTGAAGAGCAGAAAGTCTCCCAGGGAAGAATTCTTCTTGTGGGTGATGCGGCCCATCTCATCGATCCCCTGACCGGAGAAGGGATCTACTATGCTATCCGCAGCGGGATGCTGGCGGCAGAAGCCATCCTTCAGTCGAAGAGAAATGGTGTGGATGTTTCTAACCATTATCAGGGAGCGGTGAAAAATATTCTTTTTGAAGACCTGAAATGGGCTCAAAACGTTTCTCGATTCATTTACCGCTTTACCAAATTGGCTTATCAGACGCTTAAAAAATATCCGGAGTTAGGGAACGTTTACATTCAAGTTTTGGAAGGAGCTCCTGAAAGGAAGCCTCAGCGAGAAGCTCAAAAGGGCTTTGGGCACACCTTCATCATAACCTCTTTGCAAAATAACGAGCCTAAAAAATTAGAGCGAAGGTCAAAAAAATTACCCATCTTCTTGAAAAGCATTATGGGATTCCCCGGAGAAAAGGTTCGAGGGATCCTCTTGATATCCTCATCGAGACCATTCTTTCACAAAATACCAATGATCATAATCGAGATGTGGCCTATCAGAGGTTAAAAAATAGATTCCCCTATTGGGAGAATGTCCTTGAAGCGAGGAAAGAAAGCATTGTTTTAGCCATCCGACCGGGTGGATTAGCTGAGCAGAAGGCAAGGCGTATCCATGAAATCCTTCGTTGGATCAAAGAACGCGAAGGGAAACTGAGCCTTTTGTTCTTAAAGAAAATGGGTTCCGGAGAGATCATAAAGACCCTGAGTGCCCTGAAAGGAGTCGGTCCAAAAACCGCTCACTGTCTCCTTCTCTTTGGTTTGGGGAGAGAGGCCTTTCCAGTGGATACGCATATCCTTCGACTTGGGAAACGTCTTGGTTTCATTCCAGAAAGAATGAGTGCAGAGAGGGCCCATTCATGGATGGCCCCTCTAATCCCAAAGAGAACCTCCATGTCCCTGCACCTCAACCTCATCCGATTCGGAAGGGAAATCTGTAAGGCAAAGACCCCACAATGTGATATCTGTTTTCTTAATAAAGAGTGTCTCTATTCACCATGAGGTAATTACCCGACAATTCCCCTCTCCCTTGAGAGGTAGTGCCATAATCGCAGGCGAAGGGAGGAGGAGGCAGTCAGGTTCCAAAACTTTAGAATGCGGGTCTTTCAGATTATGGGAAATCGTCGCTTGTATAAAGCCCAATGTATTCATATGGTTGGTACGCCTGAATCCGAACGGTTAAAGGTTACCGCTCTAAATCTTTTCCACCCGACCGCCTCTCCCCTTTTCCAAAGAGCTGTTTTTTCATATTGTGACACAGCCTCTGACGGGAGAGGGTGTGGGTGAGGGTTGCACGCCGGAATGGACCATTTAAAGGATCTGATCAAGAAACTCCTTCATATCGAAGATCCCCCTGAGCGAACAGCTCTCGCTTACTCCATTGGCATCTTCCTGGGTTTTTCTCCCTTTTTAGGTTTTCACACCCTTGCGGGATTAGCGATTGCTTTTTTATTTCGATTGAGCCGGGTGGCCATCCTTTTAGGAGTGTGGTCAAATACTCCCTGGTGGATCGTTCCCTATTATATGATTGCCACATGGGTAGGGATGTGGATCACGGGATTCTGGATCGACGGGACGGCGCTCAGAGAGATTTTTCAATTGGGAAAGAATCAAGGATTTACGAATTTAGATTTTTGGAGTCGTCTCGCTTCCCAATGGGGTCTTCTCCTCTCCTTTGGGGTTGGTTCACTGATTCTTTGCACGCTTCTTGGTTTCGTTGCCTATCCGCTCTCCCTGAAGTGGATTAAATTCTATCGGTCACGCAGAAAACAGTGATTCGCACCTGAAAAAGGCGTCAAATAGTCATGTCGTCTCGTAGTGATGCAGTCAAGTCAAAACCATCCGACTATGTGACTACGAGACCACTCGACGGTAAGACTTTTGTACCATTCAATCCTTGACACCTCTCCCTATTTAATTGAAAAATGAATACATATGGCAACACCGATTAAAGAAAATTCCCACTCTATCGAGTCCTGGTTCGACTCTGAACCCTGGAAGAGAGGGAAATGTATGGGTTGGGCTGGGCTTGCGGGGTCATCTAAAGCCTACCTTTTATCTCAATGGAGAGAGAAGAAAAGAGGGCGCCTGTTAGTCATTGTCCCTCATCTGAGAAATGCCGAGTCCCTTCTCGAAGATGTCCGATTTTTTATGAAGGAGCCGGAAGTCCTCTCCTTTCTCTTCCCCCCATGGGAAACCCTTCCTTATGATGAGATCCCTCCCCATCCTGAAGTGGTCAGGGAGCGGGTGAGAGTCCTCTTTTCTCTTCTCAAAGAGGAAGAGGTGGTCATTGTCTGTTCCATCAAGGCTTTGATGCATAAGGTTATGGCCCCAGGCGATCTGAAAGAATCTGTTTTTAATCTTACTGTGGGAGAGGAGGTTGATCGCAACCGATTGATCCTTTTTCTTCAAGGAGGGGGATATACTTCCGCAAGAATTGTGGAAGAGAGGGGGGATTTTAGCGTTCGGGGGGCGATCATTGATCTCTATACCCCATTCTATGAAGAGCCGCTCCGATTGGAATTTGATGGAGACCGATTAGAATCCATCCGACAATTCGAAACAGAGACCCAACGGTCTTTTCCGAAGAGGATGATGGAAAATGCCATCCTTCTTCCAGCAAGGGATATTTCGAAGGATACTTCGATCCAACCCATGAAGAGCCTATTCGATTATCTGAAGGGGAATGAGATTATATTTATTGAAGAAGGCGATGAGGTAGAAAAAGAGATGAAGGCCTTTTCCCATGTGATCCAAGAGCATTATGAGAAGGCCTTACTAAAAAAGAGACCGGTCCCTCCACCAGAGGCCACCTATCTTAATGATGAGGATGTCTCGTATTGCTTGAAAAGATTTTCAACCACCTATCTCCAGGGAGGACTCCTTGCCCCTCCTTCCTGCCAGAACGTTTTTTCTTTTGGGATGGAGACGAATGAGAACCTCCAGAGAGAAATGAAAGCCGCCCTCTCTGCGAAAACCGTTTCTCCAGAAGGTTCCCCTTTTTCGATCCTTTTGAAAAATCTTCATGATTGGCGGGAAAGAGGAATAAAGGTTTTCATCGTTTCCCACGCGCAGGGGCAAGCGGAGCGATTGATGGATCTTTTCACTCAGTATGGAGTGGAACCACGACTGGAGAAAGCGAAAAGATTCAGGGAGGCCTTGGATCAATCCCGGGAAAGTCCTGTGCTTCTTGTTGGCCCTCTTTCCTCAGGATTTCGAAACCCTCAAGAAGGTTGGGTGATTCTGACCGAAGAGGAGATCTTCGGTGAGAGAAGAAGACTTCCAGAAGGAAGGATTCGAACTTCTCTCCCCTCTGCTTCCTGGGAAAGGGGGAGCCCCACCCTTTCTTCATACGGTGAGCTTCGAGAAGACGATTTCATCGTCCATATCGACTATGGAATTGGTCGTTACAAAGGATTGAAGCATTTGAAGATTTGGGGGGTCTCGAACGATTACCTTCTCCTAGAGTATCAAGACGGGGATAAACTTTATCTTCCCGTAGATCGGCTCAATTTAATTCAACGCTATATCGGAGGGGGTGGGAAGACTCCCAAACTCGATAAACTGGGAAGCCATGCATGGCAAAGGGCGAAGAAGAAGGCAAGGGCTGCTGTTTCTGAGATGGTCAAAGAGCTCCTCGATCTCTATGCGGCCAGACGGGTTTTCGCAGGTTTCAAATTTCCTCCCCTCGATCAACTCTATAAAGAATTTGAAGCCGCCTTTGAATATGAAGAGACTCCGGATCAGGTCCAAGCTATTGAAGAAGTGATGAGAGACATGAGCCATCCAAAACCCATGGATCGCTTGATCTGTGGGGACGTTGGGTATGGGAAGACAGAGGTTGCCATCCGGGCCGCCTATCGCGCCATGATGAGCGGGAAACAGGTCGCCATTTTAGTTCCCACCACGGTTCTGGCCCAACAGCATTACCAGACCTTCTGTGAACGATTCAAGATTTACCCGGTAGTGATTGAGGTCTTGAGCCGGTTTAAAACTCCTCGGGAGCAGCAGGAGATCCTTCAACGGCTGCAGGAAGGGAAGGTGGATGTGGTGATTGGAACACACCGACTCCTGCAGAAGGATGTCTTCTTTCGAGATCTGGGGCTAGTCGTGATTGATGAGGAGCATCGATTCGGCGTCTCCCATAAAGAGAAATTGAAGCAGATGAGAAAATTGGTGGATGTGATCACCCTTACGGCGACCCCCATTCCAAGAACCCTCCAAATGGCCGTCTCTGGCATTCGGGATCTCAGTCTCATCCAAACCCCTCCTGAGAATCGGCTGTCGATTCGAACTTTTGTCATCCGGTATGATGACGGGGTTATCCGAGAGGCCATCCAGAGGGAGTTTGCAAGGGGGGGACAGGCCTTCTTTGTCCACTCCCGGGTTCAAAATATTCAGGCCATGGCCAACCATTTGAGGCGATTGATCCCAGAGGCTTCTCTGGGAGTGGCCCATGGCCAGATGAGAGAGAAGGAGCTGGAGAGGGTGATGCTCCAATTCGTCAGGAAAGAAATTAACCTTCTCGTCTGCACCAGTATCATTGAATCCGGGTTGGACATCCCGACTGCCAACACCATCTTGATTCATCATGCAGAGCGGTTTGGTCTGGCCGACCTCTATCAAATCCGTGGCCGAGTTGGTCGAGGGAGCCATCAAGCCTATGCCTATCTTATCATTCCCGGGGAACTCACCCTTTCCAAAGATGCCATGAGGAGACTCAGGGCCATTCAGGAACTGAGTGAGCTGGGATCCGGATTTAAACTGGCCATTCAGGATCTTGAGATTCGTGGGGCGGGAAACCTCCTTGGACCTTCCCAATCTGGCTATATCGCTGCCGTGGGATTTGAATTCTATACCCAATTGATGGAGAAAGCGGTCAGGGAGTTAAAGGGTGAAGAAATCATCGAAGAGATCACTCCGGAAATTCACTTTCATCTCCCCGCCTTCATTCCAGAAGCCTATGTGGAGGACTCGGGTGAGCGACTGGTTCTCTATCGAAGGCTTTCTCTTTCCCGTTCTGATGAGGAAGTGGAGAGGATTCAGGAGGAACTGGTTGACCGATTTGGGAAGATTCCTAAAGAGGTGGATCATCTTCTGGAGGTGATCAAGGTGAAAATTCTCCTGACACGAATGTCGATCAAGAAGTTCGAGGAGACCCCTTCTCAAATAGTCCTCACCTTTGATGAGGCCACTCGGGTCTCTCCCCAAAAGGTCGTCGATTTCGTCCATCAAAGAGAGGGGAAATCTCGATTGACCCCGGACTCTAAATTGATTATTGAAGGGTGGCCGGAGATGAGGGAAGACCCCTTTGGAGCGGCCAAAAAGCTATTGCAAGCCTTGGCCTAATATGATAACTTTCATCCTACTCCCTTCAACGAAGGAGGAGGGCGTAAGTCCAAAGACGGATTCATGAGGGATAAAGCCATGAAAAGATGGGTCTTCCTTGGGATCTTACTCTTCCTGGTTTTTGGGTTTTCAAACTGTCAGAAATCAGAAGAGAAGGGGTTGGGGGAGAAAGAACTGGTTAGGATCAACGATAAGTCGATCTCCCTGGAAGAGTTTCAGCAGATGTTGGAAAGGCAACCCCTGGAGGGAAAGATGAAGCTGTTGAACCCAAAAGGGACGAGGGATTTTCTTGAAAATTATGTGATCCCACGAGAAGTGCTCTATCAAGAAGCCAAGAAGAGAGGTCTGGAGAAGAATAAAGAGATCCTCGCGAAGATCGAGGATGTGAGAAGAGCCATCATCCTCGAGGCCCTCCTTGAGGAGGTATTGAGAGGAAGAGGCGAGGTTTCAGAAGAGGATATTCAACAATACTATAAGGAGAACCAAGCCCTTTTTACAGAGCCACAGGAAATAAAGATTCGTCAGATTGTTATCAACTCGGAACCTGCCCTCAAGGAGGTCCTAAGCAGACTGTCCAAGGGGGAAAGTTTTGAAACGTTAGCCTCCCTTTACAATATTGGCAAATTCAAGGAAGATGGGGGAGATCTCGGCTATATTCGAAGAGGGCAGTTGGCTCCACCCTTTGCCCAGTTTGAGGAGGCCGCCTTTTCTCTCAGAAAGAGGGGGGAAGTCAGCGAGGTCGTCAGCACACCCTATGGGTTTCATGTGATCCGATTGGAAGATATGCGAGGGACCGCCTTGAGGCCGTTGAATCTCGTCAAAGAGAGGATTCGTTTCTTCCTTCAACCAAAGAAAAAGCAGGAGGCCTATCTTGAATATGTGAAAGAGATGAAATCGAAAGCCAAGATCGCCTTTAATGAAACGCTGTGGGCAGAAGAAGAAAAGAAAGAGGGTAAGCCCAGGGAAGAGAAGAAATGAAGCAATCTCCTTCCTTCCTTATGGTGACCCTCTTTTTTTCTTTCCTGTGGGGATGCGGCCAATGGGGGGTGGGACTCCCTGAACATATTATTGCTCAAGTGAATGAAGAAAAGATCTCGATGGAAGAATTTGAAAAGGAGTTTAAGGAATTGATCATAGAACCGAGTGGAGGGGAAAAAGAGAAAAACCTGGAAAATCTCAGGCAGGCCTATCTTGACCAGGTCATTGAGCGCAAAATTCTCGTCCAAGAAGGCCGACGGTTGGGAATACAAGTCGCTCAGGAAGAATTGAATCAGGCGGTTTCTGAAATAAAAAAGGACTATGCAGGAGAAGGTTGTGGTGAGAGATTAAGTCTCAAGGGGATCACTTTGGGGGAATGGAAGGTTCAGTTGGAAGAAAGGTTGTTAGCAGAGAAGGTCATCCGGAATGCCTTTCATGTTGAAGAGAAGATCGACGAAAAGGAGGTCCTTCGATATTATGAAGATCATCGATCCTCCTTCCAGATTGGCCCGAAGGTGAGGGTACGTCAGATCGTCGTGGCAGATGGGGAAGAAGCCCTCCAGATCCTAAAGCGGCTGAAGAAGGGGGAAGGCTTTGAGAAGTTGGCTAAGGAGAAATCCCTGGGGCCTGAAAAAGTCCAGGGTGGGGATTTAGGTTATTTCAGTCAGGGAGAGAAACCCGTGGAATTCGACCATGTTTTTACCATGGAGGTGGGAGCGATCAGCGAGGTAATTAAAAGCCCATATGGGTATCATATTTTTAAATTGGAAGAAAAAATGGAATCGAGGCAGATTCCATTTAAAGAGGCCAAGTTGAGAATCCTGCAAGAGTTCGGTCAAAAGAAAGGGGAGGAGAATTACCAAAAATGGTTGAAAAGTCTTAAAGGCAAGGCGAATGTTAGAATCAACAAGAAATGGGTTAGGTCATCATAAGGAGCCGCGTGAAGACGAAAAGATTCTTATCACTTTTGGGGTTCATTCTCTTTTTATACGGAGCACTCTCTTCAAGCGAAGCCGTTGTCGATCGTGTCGTGGCTGTGGTGAACCAAGAAGTGATCACCCTTTCCGAAGTCGAAAAGTGGGCGAAACCTCTTCAAGATCAGATCATGATAGAGGACCGCTTGGAGAGACAGGAGAGGGTGAAGATGATTGGACGACAGGTGTTGGAAAAATTGATTGAAGAGAAATTGATTGATCAGGAAGTGAAAAAGTCTGGAATCAAAGTTTCCAGCAAAGAAGTGGAGACCACCCTGGAAGAGGTCAAGAAGCGAAACGCTGCCACGCAAGAGGATTTAGAAAAGGCGTTAGCGACCGAGGGATTGACCTTAGAGGCCTATAAGAAGCAGATTGAAAAGGGGCTTCAGCGCAAGAGGTTGATCAATCGGGAGGTGCGAATCGAACCCAATGTTGGAGAAAAAGCGTTAAGGGATTTTTATCAAAAAAATATCGATCGGTATCGAACGAATGAGACCTATCGACCCAGCCACATCCTCTTTGTCATTCCCAAGGGGGCCACTCCGGAAGAGATTCAAGAAATTAGGAAGAAGTGTCAGAAGGTCTTAGAGAAAATAAAAGGGGGAGAGGATTTCGGGGAGATGGCTCTCCTCTACTCGGAAGATCCATCGAATAAAGATCGTGGGGATTTAGGTTATTTTAAAAAGGGAGAACTCCTCCCTGCCCTTGAAAGAGAAGCCCTCCGCCTCAGGGTCGGAGAAATGAGCGGGATCATACGAACGGAATTTGGTTTTCATATCCTGAAGCTCCTGGATCGGAAGGGCGCAGACCCCCCTTTTGAGGAGGTGAAGGAGAAAATTCAAGGGGATTATTCGGAAATTGAAATGGAGAAGGCCTTTAAACAATATATTAGCATATTGAAAGGAAAGTCAGTGATCGAGATCAAGCTGTAATTCCTATTTCAAACCTACAAATTGCCTATGATTATTATTGCATCTTCTTCCCCCCCTATTCTTCCCCCCTTTTTCTATACATGCCGACATAAGTCTTAAGTAGTTTGTCATTCCGGGCTTGACCCGGAATCCAGTCTTTTTCTGGATTCCTGCTGGAGTATATTCCGTAATTGATACAGGGCGGGAATGACGGGTCCTTGATGCGATTAATGTCGCTGTGTATATAAAACAAAAAAAGGGAAAAAGATGCCTCCTTGATTATTAATTTCAGATTTGGTAGATTAGGTCATCCTCAGCTACCTCTTCCCCTTGTCCCCTTTTGCCTGCCTGCGGTAGGCAGGGGAGAGGGTGGGGGTGAGGGAGGGGTGATTTGAAAGAGTATTGGGTTAACACATAGCTCATTCTCAAAAAAAGAATGGGC
>PDVJ01000096.1_pt1 | contig 24271 bp, 22 predicted proteins | sample 1369811 | NCBI WGS metagenome assembly PDVJ01 (sample SAMN07795376, study PRJNA414565) | Alkali sediment metagenome, whole genome shotgun sequencing project. | reverse complement strand
ATCAGAAGGCTGTTTCCATTTCGATATATATTGTTACATTATATTATTATATTACCATAATTTAAATGTTTCTATGTGACAGGTGAGCCAAGACTATATATGAACCATAAGAGAATTTTGGTGTACGTTATAGCACATCTTTCAAGGTCTTCTTATACGAGAGATGCTGATTAACAATTGATCGTTTCCGCTGGAGAGCAGTTTTTATCTCTGTTGCAATATCTCTTGTGTCAATACTTACCCAGTGGATAGCATCATGCTCAAAAAGCTCATTTAAGGGGAACCTTCCATCCCATGGCTCCCAGGCTTTCTGCAGAGTCATACCACTAATTGTCCGAATGTTTGTGGCTCCTGCTTCACCCATTGCATCTGCAAAAGGAATCAAACGATCGTGGGGGATAGCAACGCCAACGGTCTGTAAAAAAGTGCCAATTGGTTTGACCCGCTTTGGGATTTCCATAATATCTGAAATTGGTTTTACCCGAATAACTCTAAATAAGGGAGAGGGCTCAAAATTCGTGGTGCTCTCGTCATAAATCACAAGCCATTGATGGGTCGATGACGGAAAGATTTTCACTGGTTCGCCCATCATCTCCTTTGTAAAATACTGATAATAGCCGTCTAATACCTGTATCTTCCCTGAATTTGTACCCTTGGGAAGGGCACGCGATGTCGTCTCCATTTCCTCAGCAAGCAGCTTGGCAAATTCTTTTGGCGAAACACTTCCCCCTGTCTCAGCAAATATTTCCTGCGGAGAGAAACACCCTTGTTGGTCCCATGCACATACATCAAGCGAGGCTAACTCCGCGATCTCACGAGCTTGTGTATTGAGGTACTCTCGTGCGATAGTAATAAAACTAAACTTATGCCAATGACCAGCGAGAGGAACCTTGTATTTCTCTGCCAACTCAGAAAGATTCTTCCGCGCATTTTCCCCCCCGGTAGCTCGTACAATATCTGATTTTGAGAACAGAAACTCCTGAACCATTTTATTGTCACTTCCGAACGGGAGGACCGTTATCGTATGTGCAAGAGCAGGATCAATTTCTTCAATAGATTTTGCATACAGCGCACCAAACACAGGCTCTTCAGAGGCGACTTTCACCCAGGTTGCTGCATCAACAAGTTTATCCATCACCATTTCAAAGGCTGCAAGGCCAAGGATGTTCCCTGCACAGATATGACCGATGACTTCCGGTTGGTAATTGGAATGATGAATGTATGATTTGCCGTAGGCCTTCACCAGACCATCGCCGAGCTTTGAAAACTCCCTGAAATTATTTGGTTGGAGTTTCCCTAATAAAGGGAGGTTTTCTTTTTTAAGGATGTCGAAAAAATAATCAAAACCCCAGGATTCAATCATTTCTACTGAAAAACCGGTCACTGTTGGCAGGACCTCTCGTGCTATTTTTCTCCCCTCGTATCCTGGGTCCATCCAGAGAGCATTTACCTTGTCGATTGCATCAAGAACTGCAGGGATGTCGTGGTTGAGAAGGTAGTCTTGTCGCGCGTTTTTTATCCCTGCAATAATTTTCTCAAGAACGTCAATAGTGAAAATCGGTTTTTTAAGTGTAATGTCATTGCCGACCTCTTCATAGGTGAAATCTAAACCATCTTCAACACCAAGGTTTGGATTCCAGAAAAAACAATCAATGGTTCTCCCCATGCATCTACCCTTCAAAAGACAACCGGGATCTTACTTGCGGTGTTCACCAGTTCTTGGGCTGCTTTGGCCTGGTCAAGGATGACCCGAGAATCACCTTCTACGGTGAACAATCCTCTGATTAGTCCTCGAATAGGATCGAGTTCTTTTCTGATGACTTTCTTCCAGTTAGAATACGGCCCTTTGAAAACAAACATCGCATTTTTTTCACTTTTCACAAGATAAGCATCCCTGCATTTCCCATGCCAAAGATCGATGTAAAACACGGTTTCTTTTTTCAATTCCTCATCCGGGGTTATCACGAAAAGGAAATCTCCTTCCCAGTCTTTTGCAGCTTCTTCATAGGCTTTATTGTTATTAAGTTCTTCTTTGAAGATTTTTATCCATTCATCCGACGGGAAACGTACCATGTTCTTCACCATCCTGATGCATAAGTTCAGCCATCACCGCCGCGCATCCTCGTCCTTCAACACCAGGAATGCGGGTTACCTCAACATCAAGCACGGGTCCTTCTCGATTGCAAACCGGGCAGTGTTCCAATATTTTCACCCGATCACCTGTGATGATAAAACCGGGGTAGCTTTCCGGTAGCGGATCAATGAATGCAAAACGCCCGATCTGGTCATACCCAATCGGGTTTAGATCCTCATCAAGAACAAGAGGAACGATCACGGGAGGAATATGCTTGTAATGGCCTTCGCAGCTGAGAAACACTGAACTACACTCAGACATCGCATACACATCATGATAGCGCTGTTCAGGAATGCCGAGGGTCTCCTCTACTTTCTTCCTGAATGTTTCCTCCAGAGTGCGTTTGTTCTCCTCTGCTTTCCACCCGCCACCGGTAAGAATCTGGCTTTCTGGTAAGTGCACGGATTTCCCTTCTTTTTTCATCCGTTCCATAATTCGATCAAGCCAAAACGGAGGACCAGCAATATTCACTCGCTTACCTTCTCTCTCGATTTGCTCTAACAAATGAATGATCCGTACGTCAGATGTCCGCTGTACCAACGGGCTGATCGTAGACAATGCTTTAGCTTTTATTTTCTCTGAAATGCCGATTGTTTCATCCCGTTGCATCCTCAGAAATTGCGTGGTTATTTTCATGTCCAACGCAACATGGATATTCGCCGGATTGTACAAATCATAGGCGATACCGAAGAGACTTGCGATCGTCAGGTTTGTTTGACGAGGGTCAGGGATCAATAAAATTACTGTATCATCTGGATCATAATCCATTAATTCAATAACCGATTTCATTGCACTATATTTCACGCGATTCCAAGAGCGGGTATCGCGAGGAATGAAACTGAAACGACCGCTGGTACCGCTGGTAAACATAATGCTGGTGCCTTTTTTGTTGAACTCCTCGATAATTTCATCATGGGAAGGGTTATCAGTTTTAAAGACTGGCTTTGGAAGTGAGCCTGTAAAAATTGTTTTTAACCAGTTCAAAAACCCTTTTCCTTCCGGGTAATCCTTAAAAAAAGCATCAGGAAGTAATGGTATTTTCCTCAAATCTTTTTCTGATTTAACTGCATCGGGGGTTACACCGTTTACCTCACAGACTCGATGATACAGGAAGTTGTTTTCATAGTGGTGTTTGAAGGTATGTTGGATAGCAGGAAACACTAACTCGTACGCCTTTTTGTAATCAATAAAAAAAGTTTTCGGGCCATGCAACGCTGTATCGACAGGCGTCCACTCCTCCTTTGGTGGTATAAATTTTTCTAATCTTTGCGTGTAATCACGGTTTCCGAGTGTCGGAGTCATTTTCTCACAATGTTAGTCCCTAATATTCAGTTTCGATCTTTTTTATACACATATTAAAAGTATCAATTGGTTTTGTGATGGTAAAAGCCTTAATTTTATTCCCGGTCATCTTCACCCGATTCTTCAGTAGCGCCATGGCTGAGCTCATCTGTCCGCTGCTGATTTGGATGAACGTGGTGTAATCCCCGGTGATGGTGAACTCAGCGTTTTTCTGCTTTATGGATTCGTCAGGGCTTGCCAGAAGCTCTTCGAGTTTCCCATCAACGAATTTGATGTAGAAATACACTGTTTTTTGGTCTGGTGGGACATTTTGAACGACATTTAACAAAGATGCGTTCATATTTTTCAAATCTTTTGTCCTGTCAAGGTCTTCTAAGACCTTTTTCTTGGCTTGTGCAGCCCATTCTTCTGAGAGATATTTTACCATGTGTCTTCACCTCCAAAGAGAGTTTCTATTAGTTCTTCGAAATGCCCGAGATCCTCTTCTGATAGTCCCTTCGGGACCGGATAGAGGATATGCTCTTTCCTATGGAGTCCTTTACTGCATATAAACTCGAGCGGAGTGACTCCTTTAATCGCGAATTGTCTTCTCCAGGATTCGACGATAGCTTTGTTCAGTCTTTTACGCGCATCTGGGCGAAGGCTCCTTCGATATGGTATTTCTCAGCAGGTTTTTCCAATGCATCGACCACTTTTAAGATAGTTTCCTTGTCCCCTGGCATGTACCCTCCGCGATACATCCACATATGTTTTCTTTCCATACGACAGGGAAGAATGCGGAAGGAATGAAGCCAGACCGGATCGGTTAATTCCGGTTTTGAGTAAAGCTTTTCGAAGAAATCCCGTAAATCCTCGTCAAAGACCTTCACGAGTTCATGTGGAGAGGCGGCAAGACCTTTCTCGAAATGCTTCCGCATCGGTCCACCAAAGACAGCTTTTAGCGGGTTCTCCTCTTCTGCAATCATTTTTAGCAGACTACTCTCTTTCATGGATGCAAGCTTCGATGAGCCAAGGATCAAACTTTTTATCATAGAGTGACCAAATGTGACCTCTGCAAGCTCTTCGATAATTTTCTTGTGATATTTATCGCAGATGACATCAACAATATAGTTGAGTTTCAGATATTTTTCTGCGATGTAGTTGAAATCTTCTGCAATTTCATGCGTGGGAGAAAAAAACTCTGTGAGATATTTCCTTGAGATTACTGCTAAAGAAATACCGATATTTCTCTTTGCCAGATTATGAGCCATATCTAGGGCATCTGAAAGATTGGTAAACGGGATGAAGATTGCTTCTTCATCGTCAAGAATCTGATGGAGTTTTAACGTCAGTTGCGTGACAATCACCGATGGAATAAGAGACAGACTTAAGAGACCTTGTTCAGAGGCGTACGGGTTTGGTATGTCCTTATCACTCAGATGCATTATTGTTCCCGTTGAGTCGATGAATTCCGCGTCGATGAAGTTGTCTGTTCCCCATCCATAGGTATTACTCCATGTGGTAACGATACCGAGGTTCTGGGCGTTCGCACAAACACAGGATTCAGCTTCTGCGACATTTGCACGTAACTTATGAGCGTGCGCTGCTTTTTGCAGCTCAAAAGAGGTAACTCCTGGTCCGATGGTTGCAGTGAAGGATTCAGGATCAACATGCATATCTTTCATCCTCCACAGGTCAATAATAATCCCCTGTTCTATAGAACACGATTCAGCGAGGATGGTTTGCAAAGCCACTCCAAAAAAAGTACCATTCCCTCGTGGGAGGTATGGGATTTTATGTTTGTTGGCAAGCTTTACAATTGCAACTATTTCCTCTGTTGATCTTGGCATTACAATATAGAAATTGCCCGAGGATTTTTGCTTGATAATTGATCGAAGATAAGAGGCAATAATGATCGGATCATTTGTTGCCCAGTCGTTCCCCACGATTGAGCGGAGGTCTTTTACAATCTCGTCTTCTGGGATGTGCTTGAATGTATTTGGCTTTAAGGTCTTGACGTAGTCTTTCAATGCTTGTTGGGCTTGCGTTGGCCGTCGTTGTGTGATAAAATAACATTGCCGATCGCAGATCCCGCAGAGATTACAAGAATTTACAATGTCGATAAGTGTTTCCGTTGGTTCGACTTCGTTTTCTGCCAATGCTCTCGCAAGCTCCATTCGTCCCTCAGGCCAATATGCGACAAACCCGTGTTTTTTACCGGCCGGGCACACACCAGTCCCAAGAAAATCTACCTTACACATCCCACAATGGGGTTCTTTTTTCGTTGTTTCTAGTACATCGGATAGCTTCATATTCTCCCCCGAGAATGATTTTCAATCAAGGCTGAAAGCCTCGTCCCTCTTAAATGTTTTCCATGATTTTTATTACAAATCACTTTTTTCACAAAGATTTCATTGTTTTTAAAGTTGACAAAAGAAGTATTCACTTTTTTTTAATTGCATGAAAAATTTATTGAACACCATGCGATATCGTCCTGAGTTATTGAAATCTTCGAAAAGGCGAGGGTTATGAAACGAAAAATGCTTTGTATTGGATCGGTTGTTGTGATGGTTCTTGCGGGAGCCATGTTTTCTGGGTGTGTGCAGGAACAAAAACCAGCTGGAAAAACTTCTGATGAGTTGGCTGTTGATATCGTTTCGCTTCTGAAGGATAAAAACTATACCGGTGTCTATAGTTTTTTCAACAGCTCAATTACTACACAAATTACTGTTGAACAGTTTCAAAATATCTGGGAGCAGCAAATTATTATTCCTAATGGGAATTTGACAAAAATTGTAAAGACTAGCTTAACGATTGAATCCGGGTATTCGATAGTCTATGTAACCTGTAATTTCACAAAACAAAATGTTCTTGATGTTAAAATAATTTTTAATGCTCAGAATAAAGTCATTAGTTTAACGGTTAATCCTCCACAGACGGGATATCAGTATGCACCTCCGTCTTATGTAAATCTGAGTGCGTTTACTGAGATGAATATATCTGTTGGTTCTGGGCAATGGAAACTACCTGGGACATTATCGATTCCGAAAGGAGCAGGTCCGTTTCCTGCTGTTGTTCTTGTGCATGGCTCTGGTCCGAATGATCGGGATGAAAGTGTTGGTCCGAATAAACCATTTAAGGATGTTGCCGGGGGTCTCGCTTCAAAGGGTATTGTAGTATTGCGATATGAGAAACGGACGAGGCAATATCCTCAGGAGTCTGCAGCAATTCAAAATTTCACGGTGCAGGATGAAACCATTGCAGATGCATTAGCTGCGGTGAATGTGTTGGATGCATCATCTGCTGTGAATCATTCAAGGATCTTTGTTCTTGGGCATAGTCTCGGTGGAATGTTAGCTCCGCGTATTGGAGTACAGGATCATCGAATCGCCGGGATAATCATCTTGGCTGGGCCGACCCGTCATCTTGAGGACCTTATATTAGAACAGTCACGGTATCTTGCGAATATAAGTGGAATAAATCAATCTGAACAGATTGCATCGCTTGAGAAACTTGTGATGAAAGTGAAGATGTTGAATATCAGCCTGGGTGAAGATGTCCTTGGCGCCCCGAAAGCATATTGGGCGGATCTCGCAACATATGATCCGATAGTAACAGCACAGTCATTGCATATTCCTCTATTGATCTTGCAAGGGAGACGGGATTATCAAGTCACAATGACAGATTTTGCTCGATGGAATGAAACTTTTTTTGGGAACGCGTCTGTGACATTAAAAACCTATACAACGTTGAACCATTTATTCATTACTGGAACTGGTGTGCCGTCATATAATGAGTATTTGGTTGAGGGGCATGTCGCTGAAGAGGTTGTTGCAGATATTGCGGCATGGATAAAGAATCGGTAATACACTACGACCTTCCTCATTCTTTTTCTTTTTTCCGGTAGGGTGATAAGGATGATATTTGTTTATGAATCCAGACAATTAGAGGATACGTTTGTATGGCCATGGAAATAAAAGATGACTCATCTGAGATTTATACTGCAGTAAGTTTATTGTTAGCGGAAAAACGTACATCGCTTTCTGTTCTTCGTACAGCTATTGCGCTTTTTACCGTCCCGACCTCTGTGTTTACGATTCTTGTTGCAACCTCGCGATACTATGATCTGAATGCCTCTTTGTATTTCGCGGTTCCGTTGTTTCTGCTGTGCTCCTTTCTCATTTTCTTTGGTCTGTATCTTGTTATTCGATCGTTACGACGCCTTCATGATATTGATTGTAAAATCCAGGAAATGAAAGAAAAAGATACATGCTTACGAGATATTATTGAGTCCGCCTAACTGAGACGGTGAAGTAATATTTTTTTTTTAAAAAGAAGACGGAAATGTTTAGATAACGTTGGTTGGTTATAGGAGTAGGTGGAATTTATGCAAAAACCTCAGACGACGGTTTCCGATGTTTTAATGAGTGAACTTGAAAAATGGAATATTACTCTTGTGTTTGGCATCCCTGGGACGTCTTCGCTCGGTCTGGTTGAAGCACTTCGTACAAATAAGAAGATGCGATATATCGTAGTTCGTCATGAGGAAAATGCAGCGATGGCTGCGTCTGCGTATCATAAGCTCACCGGGAGGATTGCTGTGTGTTTGACGATTGCTGGTCCTGGCGCAAGCAATCTTGCAACAGGCTTGTATGATGCAAAAGAGGATCGGGCTTCGGTGCTTTCGATGAACGGGCAGGTCGCAGGTCAATATATCGGTGATGGGAGTTTTCAGGAAATTGACCAGGATGCATTTTTCAGGCCTATCACAGTCTATAACAACACGATTTATGATAAAACACAGTCATTGAAGATTCTGACGCAGGCGTTACGACACGCAATTGTACAGCGTGGGGTTGCGCAGATTTCTGTTCCGAATGATATTCAGAAAGCATTCTTGGATGCGGAGAGTTGTGAACGGGAGACTTGTCAAACAAATTTTAATATCCTTCCTGATGAAACAGACATACAAAAAGCAGTTGCGTTGATTGATGAATCCAAGAAACCGGTGATTATAGCAGGTTGGGGTGCGTTTGGGAGCGGGGAACGACTTCTTCGGTTTGCAGAGAAGATCAAAGCACCGATAGTGACGACGTTTCGCGCGAAGGGGATTCTTCCCGACGAGAACAAATGGCTTTTAGGGATACTCGGTAACGTGGGTTCTCCATATACCCGCAAGGTAGTCACTGATGCTGACTTGTTGATTACACTTGGTGTTGGTTTTTCAAAACAGACGCATGTACCAACAAATAAATCGTTGGTTCAGGTTGAAATTGATCCGTTAAAAATTGGTAAAATCCCTTTTTCGATTGCCTTATGGGGGAATGTTGCACTTGTTCTGCCGAAGCTCGTCGAGGCTGTCCAGGTGAAAAAGAATGATTCAGTGTTGCTAGAGATAACCGAGATGAAAAAGAAATGGTTTGAACAGCTGGAGAAAGAGGCAGATTCAAATGCAACTCCACTGCGGCCTCCGTTTATCATGAAGGTTCTTTCGGACATCCTTCCTGATGATGCTATTATTTCTATTGATGTTGGGGAGAATGGATGGTGGTTTGGTCGTAATTTTATAATGAAACGCCAGCGTTTTGTCATGTCAGGATACCTTGGTTCCATGGGGTTTGGGCTTCCTGGTGCTCTTGCTGCGAAACTAGCATTTCCTAATAATACGGTGGTGTGCATCGCTGGTGATGGTGGTTTTTCCATGGCGATGGCTGATTTTGTCACAGCGGTAAAGTATGATTTACCAATGGTCGTGGTGGTGTTGAATAACAAACAGCTTGCGATGATCCAGGTGGAACAAAAAACAGAGGGGTATCAGAATTTTGGTACAGATCTGTTAAATCCTGATTTTGCACGTTATGCAGATGCTTGTGGTGGCGTGGGGTTCAGAGTATCAAAGCCAGAGGATTTCCAAAAGGTTGTGCAGCAGGCTCTTGGGATGAAAAAACCAGTTCTTATTGATGTTGCGACTGATCCAAAGCGATTCTAATTTTGTTTAAATCTGATTCCGATGGTTCAGTAATCGTGAGGCTCTGATTTTCCTTATTTACCAACCGGTACGATGAGAAGCGGTGTGTATCCCTCGGTGAGTTTCAGCAAGGATGACAATGCCGTATTGTCTGTTGGGAGTACGATGTTGCTCTTGAATCCGCATGCGGTTGCTTCGAGCATGATGTTTTGGGCTGCTGCTCCTGCTTCGAAGTACCAGAACGGAAGGTATTGTTCACCGGTGTTTTTTGTCTTATTCCAGTTCAATACCGTGATAATGGAAAGGGGGGCAGAGGAAAGAGATGGGAGTGATGATGCAGCTGCGAGAGATGCTCGGTTGTCCCCGTTTCTAATTTTTTGAAGGTAGGTTACAACAGGTAGTCCGATGTAGTCAGCAGAATATTTACTAAACATCGTTAAAAGGTTCGGCTGGTATTTATAGACGCCTGAGTCGGTGACCGCGTAGAGTTCAAGTGGGTAGTAGGCGTGAGCGCTCGGGACGGTGCGATGTCGTTTGACTTTGTTAAGTTCTTGGTTGCTTTTATCAAGATAGTAGGAGAATCCGTAGGATGACCAGATAAGTTGGCTCAGTTCCTGTCGGGTGATGGTGCCTTGGAAGTTGGTTGTTTGTGTTCGTTGTTGAAGTGCGGTGGTAAGGTTCATTTGTGTTTCTATGACTTTGGGAAGCGTTGAGAACCACAGCGGTCCATATTTGAAGTTATACGGATTGAGGAGGTGTCCGAGGGGCATGATGATAAGGCCTGCTTGGTCTTCCGGGATGCCCATTCTATCAATTGCTGGGGGGAGTCCTCCGGTGACGACGGTTCCGAGGTTGAGTGCGTCGACGGTAAATGCTATGTTCTGACAGATTTCTCCTATTTCGGCTGCGGCGTTGTTAGGGGTTGTTACCGTTGTGTTATAGCAGAGGCCAAGGACAAGGGGTGCGCCTGGGTATTGGTAACCAACCCTATCTCTCCAGTCTCCCGGCTTATAGAGTTGGAGTGAATGGTTTACGGGGTTGTAGGTATACGCTGCGTCTTCTTTCAGGACGTAAATAACGCTTGCATACGTACCATTGATGCCTGCGATGGTGCGGTTTCCATCTTGTCTATATCCAGCTGCGTTCCACATCGGTGATTGTTTCGTTGTTGAATTCTCGTATCGACATTCTGCGGAAGATGGTTTGTTCCAGGTTCATGTCAATGGTCTGTGGTGGTGGTAATTCGTAAGTTGCTTTTGTTGCTGGAGTGAGTGCTAGGCTGCAAAAAAAGGTGAGGATCCCTATGGTGATTATTTTGTTTATAAAAGGTTTTTTCTTCATAATGCTCTAGGTTTAATATTCTTGAGTTGTATATAAAATTTTTCATTAAAAGCAATCAAGTAAGATAAAGAGACGAAAATCAAACATGGTCAATAGTAAGGGTCGTGTCATGAATGATTTTCTCAGTAACAGTTCCAGATATTCATGCTGTGTTATATCATGAGTCCTTCTGCTTTCAGTACAATTCCGTAAACAAAGAGAAATGCTTTGTGATTGTTTATGGGAGGTATGTTTATGTTAATTCCAGTAAACCAACTGAGGTTTACTCCATACGTTTCTGCACCGAGTTCCGATGAGAATTTGATTTTACAATAATTATATAAAATGATGATGGAGTGAAAATAAAGGCGAGTTGCAATCAATTACAGGGAGGACGTGGACGAAGAGATCTGTTATACGGCGTTGGTGGTTAGTCAACAATGAATTGTAACTATTCTAAAAAAAGAAAAAAAGAGAGAGGACCTATACCATTTCCCCGATTTCTATTTCCTGGGTTTCATTGATAAAGATATTATTAATTTCCCCCGCCATCTCATCTTGTGTGATGGTTCCGCTCAAACCATTAGATTGGTTATTTTTGGCTAACGGCTGATTTAAAACCCGGTAGGAGACTGTCGCGGATACAACGATAAGCAGAAGGAACAATACAGCAAGAATTTTTTTATTCATCATTTATCACAGTCTCCTTAGCTAAGGTGATTCTCCATGACCCTTTCCTTTCCCGTGGTGTTTCAGGTCATCCATGGATTCTTTGGCATGGATTTTATTTCGTATTCGTTCTTCCTTTAATTCAGAGAACACCTTGTGTTGTCGTTCATGGTTCATCTGATTCATTGTTTTACTAAGCTGGAATCGAAGCTGATCTAGGGTTATGTTTCCATTCAGATAGTCCTGTAGTAATGACATGTTGGCTTCTCCGATGATGCCAAATAACCGATACACCTGGTTGCTGTTGAACTGTCGGATCCTGTTTTGAATTCTCCGTGTATAATTCTGCAGATCGTCCCCTACAAGTTCTCTGACTCTTTCCCTGATTTCTCTAAGGGTGACATCATCTATCAACGCATGGAGGCTTTCTTTGAATAACTTGGTTGCATTGCGTGCTTCATGTTTTAGCGCAACGAAGCGTGCGACGGAATCATTTGCGCTGGCATTTAGTGCTTCGACATCCTCTAAGACCGCTTTCAGATCTGCAAGCAGGGATTCCAGCTCGGTGGTATTAAACTCCAATGATTTCAACACCGCGATAACCATTTCGCCTTTCAGTATATTTTTAATGATCGCTTTTTCAAGCTGCAAAAGACGTATCTCTGCGCCCAAGGTAGCGTTCATGATTTGTATTTCATCTTCTGTTTCGTTTTCAAAGGCATCATCTGTTTCATTTACACTATCCTCAGTTTCATTTTCATTATTGTCATCAGATGACCCTGTTTCGTTGTCATTCCCCGAATTATCATGTGGGTTTTGGTCGTTATCCGGGTGATCTCCAGCTTCTTCGGCAAATGTTAATGACGAAAAAGATATCATTAACATCGGCACCAGTAACAAACTCCATATTTTTCTCATATGATACCACGCCTTTTTGTCCATGCCATCATAGGCCTTTAACAACCTATTGGTTGAAACAGCATATTAAATTTCACCGGAAAACAGCGGAACATACCGGAACAAACCAACAAAAACTGGTGCTACGGTTTTTTCAGCCGGATTAAATTCGACATCCCTATCTGTTCCTTCTCGATAAGCCCTTTCATCTCCAAACCATGGATATTGCGTGACACCGCTGCCTTTGGGATGTCTAGTTCCTTTTGGATTTCCGTCTGTGTTAAAGGTAGTTTCCGCTCCCTTAACAGTGTTATAATCTCTTTTTGACGTTTGTTTAACCCTTTCAAATCGCTGGCTGTTGCATCCTCTTTTGGAACAGTATTGGTTCTATTCTTTTTTCTTTTCTTCAGATAAAAAATTATGAGAAGTAGTAATAGAATCACGATGATTATGATTAAAAAGAGGGACACCGCATCCTTTTCAGATATGCCGGTATCACCCACCAGTTTTTCAATCTGATATTGTACAATTAACGTAAACGTTTCATTCTCTCCAACCCCACTTACTACTAAACGCCCCTCATGTTCTTCAATTCGAAGAAAACCGGATGATTTGATATAATTGATAGAGGCGCCTTTCGGTAATAAAAGATTATAAATGAAATCAGAGAAAACCGCATCCTTTGTGATATTCAGTATCCAATACCCCTGTTTTTTTATGGTATACATCGGGGTGTTATTGATCAATAAATCCGGGTAATTCGTCACACCTTGAAGGGTGACAAAACCAGATGAATCAACATCAATGGAAATATCTGCGTAAAAATCATCAGCGCCATAAGATGGTACCCATACCATCATCAAAAAAAGAAGCAGAAAACAACCGAAACACCATCGATAGTTAGTCCGTTTCCGTCCCATCAGAATTCCCTCAGACGCTCAACGGAGAATATACTACCACCTACTTGAAGATATTCTCAAGTGCCCTACTCTTTTTCTTCATGCGTTTTTTTTTAATGAAAACAATATCTACTCGTGGTTATGCAACCAAAAGGCTAGGATTAGAATTTTAAGGAGGAAATGAGAAGAAAAAGAAAGAGACGTATCTCGAAGACCTGCTCATATATGTTCTAGTTTTCCTGCGAACTCATCAAGCTTTCCTTCCCAGCCCTTCATAAGGCCGTTCCCCGTTTGAACACCATCACCTTCAACGTGAAATTCTACATTCGCTACCTTTATCATCTTCTTCTTAGAAAGGAGTTTCTCCATCTTTTCAAGGCGGTCCTTCTTCATTCCATGCGTGTTAATGATGCCATATTTTTTTCCTTCCATCCCTTTGAGATTCTTCATGAACGTCTTCATGTCCCTCTGGATGCTGAATGCCTCTGTTGGAGCGGAAAATACAAATAAGTCTGCTTCGGGCATGGCAGCAGGATCTGCTTCGTCTGTCTTGAAAAGCTGCGTCTCTCCTTTTTTCTCCTTCAGCGTTTGCGCTAGATAATCAACAAGTTTCTTTCCATTCCCGAATCTTGACCAATACACAATAACATACTTCATCGGTTCACCGCAAGGTGATTTATATTCTCGTATAAAAAGGTAGTATGACGATTCTACACATGCAAAATACTCCCCGGGAATTATCACTAGAGAAAGGGTTTAACATTGAATTGTCCGGAAGCAATTCTTAGCAAATTTTTTATTAAGAGGCCATAATTGAAATCATCTTCATTAATCATTAATCTATGATAAACTTCTCCTGATTAACCGATGAGACTATCACTATTAATCAATACCAGAGAATCGAACAAGGAATATGACGATTCCGCCAAACACAACTATTTAAGAAAATAGTATAAGATACAGTTCTGTTACGTCATTCATTCAATGTAAGCGGGGAAAAAGATGAATCCACAAAATGATATTATTATAGATGAAGTAAAGGGCGGTTCCTCAGTAGAAAAAGAACTTAAAAAATATCTAAAATTATTAAATGGGGAAACTATCGAATCGAAGAGTAAAATATTCAACTTTTCTGAAAAATTGGCGAAACAAAATCAAGGAGTTGTTCTGCTGTCTAATCAACGATTGATACTTCTTCTGCATCGCGCCTTGGGTTCAGATCAACTCATGTATATCCCGTTTGCTAGGATAACCAAGGCGAGTTTTTCGTCTGCGAAAGGGTTACGGTCCGGCAGGAAAGCGATAGAAATTTTCTATGGTGATAAATCAATAAATTTTGGAATTGCTGCATTTCTAGGTCGAACGAGCAATAAAGCAACATCTGATTTTTTTGAAGGGTTAAAAAAGAAATTGCCGGATCATATCGTTGGTGGATGATCTTCTTTTTCCCTTACCAATCAAGCGGTCCCCAATTACGGCTTTTGCAATTTGGGCAAACATACGTGGTGCGATTATCTTCTATAGGAATTTTCATCGGGACGAGAAATTTAGTCTCACATTTTTTACATCGATAAAGGTATACCATTCAATATAAGGAACAATCTATGGTTAAAAAACATTATTGAAGTATATTGCTCGAATCATAAAAAGGTCACAACAGGAGTAACTAAATCTTGATATTGTAAATCAAAAAAAGAAGATGAGCGGAGAATTCAACTGTTATTTCTCTATTATTTGTATATGACGGATTTTTCCGCCGATATGAAGCCCATCGTCCGATGCAATGTATAGTCCGTTAAACCATAGAATCCGGAGTTGTGGGACAGTAGATCCTTGATGTTGCCAGAGAATCTCACCATTTTCCTCAGAATAGATAGTCACTTTCGCAGTTTCGTTAAATCGCAAAAACCAATAGAAGATTTCAGCTCGGCTATCATTATAAGGTCGCGTGTACTGTATTTTCCACATACTTGTTCCTATGATCGATGGGAAATCTTTATCTGTGAGCATGCCTTCTGCGACCATATAACAGTTATTGAATAATTTTATTCTGTTTGGCACTGGTTGAGTGGCTGTTATTGTCGGTATGATTGTTGCAAGCAACAGCATACAAATCAATATTCCAATTATTTTTCTACGCATTAGGTTCCTCCGCATATGGAATAATCACCATAGCTTAAAAAACCCTCTAAAGGATATTTTGTACGAAAAAGAGCAATTTTGAAAAATCTTATACAATTGTACAAATTAAGGTTCACTATGAGTGTAAACATCTCTATTTAATTATAGGGAACCTTAAACGAAATATTAATCATTCTCACATTTTATTATACAACTCTGAAAAATCGATAATTTTAATAACCGCGAATACGATAGTTAAAAGCCTATCAACATATTATATTTAGATTGAAAACTGATGATAGTTCGTTATTAATAATCATCTACTGATTAAAATTGATGCGCCGATGTTGAAAGAATATGCGAGATGAACGGTCCAATAAAAAACTGATAATCGTACCTTTCATAATAATGCTTCTGTTATGCACAGGTTGTATCAAAACATCAAATGTAGACAATAATAACAACCATTCAAAAAAGGATATTCTCGTATTGGGTGTTATGTCGGGTGAGAGTATCTATCCGCTGGATGTCACAAATGATAATTTCTGGACAATCATTCCCAACATTTTCAATGGACTTGTTGAATTTGATAAGGATTTCCGCATCATTCCTTCTCTAGCAGTTTCATGGAATAACCCTGATAATCTCACCTGGCGGTTTTACCTTCGCCAGGGGGTAAAGTTCCATAATGGGAACGATTTTATCGCAGAGGATGTCCGATTCTCAATTGATACTTTCTATGGTGGTTATGATTCGATTATTAGAGAGCTCATTATCCTGGATAATTATACGATTGAATTCAAAACGTATGAACCAAATCCTGGTCTTCTTTCACGCTTAGCGCACAATGGTATTATCTTTTGCAAGAACGCTACCGAACAACCTGAAGGGCAGAGATTGATAGGAACCGGAGCATATAAATTGGCAGACTATGAGGTGGATAACTATACAAAGTTAGAGAGATTCGATGAATACTGGGGAGAAAAACCTGAAATCAAGACTGTACTGTTTAAAGAAATTGAAGATACTGAGGAGCGGTTGAATGCGCTTCTCTCCGGAACCATCGATGTTGCTGAATATAATATTGATGACAAGATTGATCAAATCGCGCAAGAGGAGAATATAACGCTGGTGAAGTACCCGCCTTTATCTACCTACATCATTGGATTTGATATGAGAGAAAATGGAAGTTATGGATTTCCTGATGGGATGAATCCTACAGCAGATCTGCGTGTACGAAAAGCGATCTATTATGCAATTGATATCGCTCCGTTGATAAATGGTCCGTTTAAAAGCTTTGCAAAGCCTGCATCACAGTTTATTACTCCCTTTATCTTCGGGTATAATCCCGAGATAGAACGATTACAATATAATGTCACCTATTCCAAACAACTCTTAACAGAAGCAGGATATCCGAATGGGTTCGATATTGTTATGGATTGTATTACAGAAGGGTTTGAATATAATGCAGAAAACTGTCGACTCATTGCAGAACAGCTTTCGAAGGTTGGAATTAATGTGAGCATGAATAATCTCTCAATCGATGAGTTTAACTATAAAGTGGTCTCGCAGAGAAATACGTCTATGTACTTGGTTGGATGGGGAACGATCTCTGTGGATGGAGGGGTAGTATATGACCTTTTTCTTCGATCAGTGGAGGAGTATCTGGGTATGATAAACAGCGGATATTATTCGAATGCAGAGGTAGATCGGTTGGGAGTAGCTGCTTCTCGGGAGATGAATCCTGACAAACGTTTACGATTGTTGCAGGAGGGGTTCAGGATCGCGATGATTGATGATGTCGTGGTTGTGCCTCTATTCTCCCAGGAATTGTTCACCATAACCGCCAAAAATGTTGCTATGGAACCGCGAGCAGATTTAAGAGTAGTCGTAAAAGATATTAAATTTACATAAGGATTATGTAATAACCTTTTGGTTTGGCCTTAAAAACCAGACACTGGCGGTGGTATCAGTGAAGGATCAAAGTCTGAGGGCAGTTCCTTTTTGGTGGCGTATTGGTACATAGCCGCGACATAAATCCCGTTGGTCGCTGATGCCACAACCCCGATGACCGCCCAGTAGAAAAACGCGATGATGACCCCGATGACAATCCCTGTGATGCTCCCAAGGAGTGCACCAAGAACAATCGGGATAATACCAAGGAGTGCCAGTAAGAAAAAGATAATACCAAAACCAAAGCTTCCGATGATGGTTTCTCCCCAGGTTTGTTTGAACAGCGACGCGCTTCGTCGGATAGATGGAGCGATCCCCTTTTTCTCAAAGATAAGCACCGGAATGATAAAGAAGGTGACGTACGTCCAGGCAAAACCGATGATCCCTGCGATGATTTTCCCGGCCCATCCTGCGCGTTCTCGAATCGCTTGTAAGATCATACCGATGGTTGCTGAGATGAGAGCCCAGATGAGGATCCGACCGATGTTCTGAGAGGCGATACGGAACCCATCAGCAACTGTTGGATTTCCGCCATTCAATCGAATATTCGCACATCCGATGATCGCGGTGTTGAAGAAAATCACAATAAAAAATAAGACGAAATAAATCAAAAGTGTGAGTATTGCCCAAAGCCATAACGACGTTTCAATAGATGGTAATCCAAGAAAGTAAAACCCTATAAAAAACGACACAAGGATTATCGCGGAAGCAATAAATGAAAGAACAGGAAAGATCATGATTTCCTTATCTTTTCTCAGGACTCCAAGGCTTGTTTTCATCAGCTGCCAGCTACGACCAAATTTCCCCATGGGGCAGCGTATCATAAGACAACCAGATAAATATTATGGTCTGGTTCAAAACAATAGTTTCTTTGATACAACGCATCAAGGATGAGCGTGACTCCACAAAATCGATTAAGGAAGCGTTCATCATGGAAACGTAATGAGAAATAAAACGTTTAGATTTGAGCTGATATCACGCTATTTTCTCCTGTTCTAACGCTTTTAACGTAACAAGATCAACGTGTAAAGATAACCAACAGGAGAATGGGTAACGACTACGGATGTTGTGCGGCCAACAACCACAAAGCTACAGGTTTTCTTCTTAAAAATAAGTAAAATGTGTGATTTGCGCAATACTCTTATCACAGTCTGAAAAAGATTGGAAAAATTTATTAGCTCAATAGAAGATGATTTTTATTGTGCGCGAATTAGATTCCAAGGATCATAAAATATTGTACCATCTGTTTTTAAATTCCAGACAGTCACTTTCATCAGTAGCAAAAAAAGTTGGTCTTCAAAAAAGTGTTGTAGAATATCGCATCAAACGATTGCAGGCTAAGGGGATTATTAAAAGCTTTAATGCGATGGTCGACGTCTTCAAACTCGGTTTTTCTGTGTATCGATTGTATATTGTCTTACAGTATACGTCACCAGATAAAGAAAAGGAAATAATCAATCATTTTGTCAACCATAATAACACATGGAGCATCGCATCTACAAAGGGGAGATATGATTTAATTGCGACAATATTGGTTGAATCTCCCAGTAATTTTTATTCATTCTATGAAGAAACATTACGAGATTATCGTTATTATTTTAAAGAAATATTTTTTTCTCAACTCTATGAAACATTTGGATACAAACATTCATTGTTACTCAGTGAATCCTCCCCATCCCGTGAAAGAGCATATGTCTATCGAGATAATGGGCAAACCGTTGATGTTGACTTAGTTGATTATAAAATATTAAATCTACTTTCAAAAAATACTAGAATTAATAGTGTTGACATTGCAAACCAAATCAATGTATCAACGGTGACGATACACTCCCGCATGAACAAATTAATTAAATCAGGGGTTATTCAAAGATATTCCATTACGATGGATATCAATAAACTTGGATTACGGGAATTCATCGTTAATTTATCCCTGCGAAATTATGCTCAGAAAAACCAGATTATCGCGTATTTAAGCGATAACCCCTTTCTGTGGGAGATACATAAAGCAGTCGGAGGATATGATTTAGAAATCACTTTATATGCGACGAATTTTGAGCATTTCTATCGAGTGATGGAAGATTTAAGGAAAAAATTCCCCGATGATATCGCAAATTATGATTATCTCTACGTCACCGAAGTATTCAAATCCAATTTACTCCCTGAAAAATCATAACCATTCTCATTACAAAATAAATAAGAATTTCGATTGTTTATTTTTTCTTCGTTCTTTTTAACACGTTATCGATTCGCGTTTTCAATTCTTTTATTTCAATAGGTTTTTTAATGTAATCTTCTGCGATGAGAACTCCCGCATGTTCAGCAAATTCATCGGTTCGAGCTGTAAGAAAAATTATAGGAATATTTTTCCATTCCGGATTCGCTCGTAACCTATCAAATACTTCCCATCCATTCATTTTCGGCATCATGATATCTAAAAGAATAAGATCGGGAATATTTTTTTTATTTAATAATTCGAAACATTTTTCACCGCTTTCAGCTGGAACGATGGTGTAATCTTTTCCAAATAAATTCTCAAAAGAGGTTTTAATGAAAAATATCTGATCTTTTTCGTCATCTACTAACATGATTTTTTTCATGATTTTTTTGCCTCTACCGATATATCAACGAAGTCTTTAATATTTATTTCTACAGAGGATCAAGATAGGACAATCACAACCCCGATTCCCCTGTGAAATCTGTTATTGTGTCTTTAATGGTGGCGACCCTGTTAGCAAGGTGAAGAACACGGTTGTACCTTTCCCGGGACCTGGGCTTTCTACCCATATACTTCCACCATGTTTTTCAACAATCCGTTTACAGATGGACATCCCTAATCCAGTATTCTGAATATCATGACGTGCTGAGTCTGCTTTGTAGAATTCATCAAAGATACGTTCGATTTGTTCTTTTGTCATTCCAATACCGGTGTCTGCAATAGATATTTTGACAAAATCATTCGTCTGTTCTGCATCGATGGTGATCCAGCATTTCTCTTTAGAGTATTTTACTGAATTTTCAACGATGTTCGTGAGCAGCTCTTCGAGTCTCAATCTATCTGCTTTGACATACAATTTATGATTGATTTTGTTAGAAATTCTAATTTTATTTTCATCAACGAGGATTTTTTTATTTTCGAGGATTTGATCGACCTCTTTGAACAAGTTCATGAGCTCTATTGAAAACCTTGTGTTCGGAGAGTTTAACACAGCAAGTTCAAGTGTCTTTACTACAAGATTTTTCATGTAGTCAGCATTTCGATGAAGGACTGTGAGCATCTCTTTTTTGGCTGAATCGTTTTCTTTTTCTTCAAGGAGTGGGATTAAATTTATTAAGGGACCTAATGGATTTTTTAGATCATGTCCAAGTTGATTGATAAACTCGTCTTTTTGTTTGAGTAATTTTTCTACGTCTTTTGTCCGTTCTTTTACTCTTTCCTCGAGATTCTTATTTAAGATGTATAATTGTTCTCGTGCAATAGTTAAATCTTGATTTGTTTGTTCTAGATACTTCGTTTTTTCTTCTAATTCTCTTGTTCTTTCTGCTACAAGTTTTTCAAGATTCTTGCTATATTCTTCTAAATGATCTCTGGATATCTTGAGATCACTGCTCATTTTGTTAAATGCGGTTGCTAACTCACCAATTTCATCCTTTGACTTGATTTTTACTTCATATCCAAGAACTCCTTTCCCCATACTCCGAACACCTTTTGTGAGTTCTCCGATAGGGGACGAAATAAAGTAATTAAAAAGGAAAAAAATAAGAAGAAAAGAAATCACGATGAAGATTCCTGAATACATTGATATCGTCACAATCATCTCTTGCGTCATTGTATCTAAACTTGAAAGTGAAAAAATATATCTTACGGAATAGCCGTGTGCCCCCCATTCCTCGAAATACGGTTGAATGATATCAACACGCCTTGTTTTTTCATTGAGAATAAGTGAAGATGCCGGATCTCCTGCCCTTTGCATCAATGTCGCATTTTCAAGGAATCTTTCTCCATATGTTCTTTCGTCGTATTTTCCGTCCTGTATCTCCGTAGAGTCAAAGAGAATCTTACCGTTCACATCTACGATTTGTATATCTTCGATGTTTTTATTGAGATTCATTAAATTATCGATAACTTCAGTGAATTTGTAAAAACCAGATTCATAATACAAGTCATAATTTTTAATTACGTACACAACAGATAAACTAGAGAATGAGTCGGCATTAATGATTAAAGAGTCTTTTGCAGCGTTTGATTCTCGTTCAATTATCACGAGAGAGCTCGCCAGAAAAACCACCAGCAGAATAAATATAAGAGGTAATATAATTTTCAATTTTACACCGTGAAATTTCTTCATTCCTGGTTGCACCAGCAACCATGTATCTCATCTCGTTTATTTAACAGTAATTTCTTCAATGAGTGTCATGAGATCCGATCTTGGATTCCATACAATATAGTCTGCGACACCTATATTGCATACACTAATGTAAAGAGGAATACAGGCAACATCATCCATTGCAACCTTAAACCCCTCCCGCATGAGAGCCAATCTCTGCTTTTGATTCATCGTATGAGTGATTTCCTGAGTGACTTGATCGACGGTTTGATTCGAATAGCATCCGAAATTATATGATCCGATCCCGAGGGGATCATTCTCGGATCTTAAGAGATAATCGAATATTTCGCCACCATCGCCGGTCGCTGGAATCCAACCGATAAAGTAAATTGAGCAGTTCCTCGCGTATAACTTATTATAATATTCCTCAGCAGGTAGTAGATTGACTCTGACAGATAGTATTTGTGAAAGTTGTTTTGCTATTTCTTTAGAAATCTCAATTTGCGTTGGAAACTCTTCCGGACAATCTAATGTTAAATTAAACCCGTTTTCATAACCAGCATCATTTAGGAATTGTCTCGAAAGATTCAAATCATAAGGCAATCGTTTTATCTCAGGATTATAACCAAAAATTAATGGTGATAAGAACTGAGAAGCAGGTTCTGCGGAAGAAAAGAAAATTTTTTTAATTAAAATATCCACATCAATCGCATGATACATCGCCTTCCTCACTCGCACATCTGCTAAAGGGTTTTTCTCTCCCGGGAACTCACTACTATTGTTTTCCCTGAAATCAAAACCCAAATACATCACTGTCGGGTTTGAGACTTTCTTTACAGTTAATCCTGAACTATTCGCTATCTCATCAACATACATTGGAGGAATATGCTCTATTAGGTCGATATCTCTTGCAATAAGTGCGTTTTTCCGTTCTTCGCTATCTTTAATCACCTTCAAAATGACTTTTTTTATGACTGGATGACCCATTGAATATTCATCAAATCTTACTAAGGTAATGTGATCTTTAGGAGCATACTCTTCAAGTTTATATGCGCCTGTTCCAATTGGCCAATTTTCTGTCGTCTCCTCCTGATATTTCTGTGAGACAATAGGAATATTAACCAATTTATTTAAGAGGATAGGAAACGGCTGATTTGTTACAATATCAACCGTATAATTGTTTACAACATGAACTTCCTTAATCTCTGTTATTAAATCTCGTAGCACGTTGCTTTTATTGGCCAATATGAAGTCAATAGTATATTTAACATCAATCGCAGTAAAATTGTAACCATTGTGGAATTTGACGTCCTCTCTGAGGAAAAACCTCCAAGTACAATTATCTGGATTATTCCACGATTTCGCAAGTTTGGGAAAAAGTCTAAAACTATTGTCAAACTCTACCAAAGGGTTAAAGATATTGAAATTAATTCCTATCGTATTAGTATCGTAACTATCAATCCATGGGAAAAACCCTCGTGGGTCTTCTGATATCCCAATAACAAGTAATTCCGTTTTCTGTTGATTTCTTTCACCCGCTTGATTAATACATCCTGAAAATTCTACACAGAGGAGTATCCCTATCATCAATACAAATATTTTTTTCATTTCCTTTTCTCCTTACGGATCATTATGTATTTTGTTGCTAAGTATAGAATTTCCACATTCAATATGACTATCCATAAATATTAATTACTATTCTAAAGGGAATTAAAAAGTATCCTTTAATTTTTTGTACAAAGATGCATTATTATTGAGAAAAAAATAATTTTTAGACGAAACTAGGTAAATCAATATAAAATATCAATTCATCTGAGTAGGATAACAAGGTTTCTTTGCATATCTTTTTAGTTCATTGAATTCTATTCAATAATTATTTAGCGTACACCATCTAGCGCATTATTCACCAGAGTATCACATCGAGAAATAAATGGATCGGTTCTTCTCCTGTGATTGTACACTACTTTTTTAAACATTTTTTCCCGCTGTTTCAAATCTGAAAAGAGTTTTAGAATATGTGGCATCTTTACTCTATATCGTCCATTCAACTGCATGACTACAAGCTCGCTGTCTAAAAAACAACGCACCTCATTTTGAGAAAAATCTACAACAAGTTCTAACGCTTTGATGAGTGCTTTATACTCAGCAATATTATTTGTCGCAGTCCCGATGCATTCCTTGTGTTCTAACAAAAGTTGTTTCTTTTCATCATACACCATAATACCAATTGCTGCAGGACCCGGGTTTCCCCGCGCCCCACCATCTGTGTACACAAATATTTTATCAGATGTCATCATTTCATTCTCATCAACAAATTTTTCCTTAATCAAAGGATACTTCTGTAACAGTTACCCTTTTAAAAATCCATAACCATCAAATAATGATAAATGGTTTAAGAAATTAAAAAAAAAAGAAAAAAAAGATATTAAGATTGATAAAATCTAGGTGCTTTCGAAAATTTTATCTAAAATCTTTTTGGCGGCCGATGTTTCTGATAACAGTCCTTACAATAGACTGGTCTTGATCCATCGGGCTTGAAAGGAACTTCAGTTTCCTTTCCGCATTCTGCACAAGTTACCTTATGCATTTCTCTTGGTGGTCCATCAAAACGGCCACCGCCACTACTTTCTCTATACATGTTATACATCTCTTTTTGTTGAAGTTTGTATATACATCTAGTATATAAAATTATAGATTGAACGAT
>PDVJ01000095.1_pt1 | contig 24280 bp, 22 predicted proteins | sample 1369811 | NCBI WGS metagenome assembly PDVJ01 (sample SAMN07795376, study PRJNA414565) | Alkali sediment metagenome, whole genome shotgun sequencing project. | reverse complement strand
AAGATCTATCAGGTCTGGGTCCCTCTCGCGAAGATCTCCCCCTACGCCGCAAAGGCCGTCCTCATCGCCGAGGACGACAAGTTCTATGCTCACGAGGGTTTCGATTTCGAGGCCATGCAGAAGGCCATCGAGAAAGACATCAAGCTGGGCAAGCTCAAGTACGGCGGCAGCACGATCAGCCAGCAGCTCGCCAAGAATCTCTTCCTCTCCCCGTCGAAGAACCCGCTGCGCAAGGCCAAGGAAGTGATCCTCACCTGGCGGCTCGAGAACAACCTCTCCAAGCGGCGCATCCTGGAGATCTACCTGAACGTGGCCGAGTGGGGCGACGGGATCTTCGGCATCGAGGCCGCCTCGCGGCACTACTTCGGCAAGTCCGCCGCAGAGCTCGCACCCATGGAGGCGGCCCGGCTTGCCGTCGTCCTGCCCAACCCGCTCAAGTACAACCCCACGGGCACGTCGAAGTACGTGGAGAAGCGGGCCGAGATCGTCTACGGGATCATGGTGAAACGGGGCATCGTGATCGAGGAATTCGAGGACATCATGAAGGCGCCACCCGACGGGCCGCCAGACACGGGGGCCCCCAGGCCGCCCGGAATGACCTCCGGAACGGTGGATGTCGCCGAAAAGAAGGAAAGTGTTCCGGCCGGCCAGCAGGCCGCGGCCGCGCCGGAGACAAAGGACTCTGCGCCCCCGCAAGCCTCGGAAAAGGCGAGGGAGAAGGCCGAAGCGCTTCCCCCCGCATCGAAGGAAGGCAGGTAGACAAGGCTGTATTTTGCCGAGAGGTCAGCCGGGGCCGATCGCTCGCACGATTTTCATTTCGACTTGGCGTAGTCGAGCATCCCCTGGAAATCGACAATCACTGCGGGCTCATTGCCGACCACCCAGGCATCGTGGCCTACCGGCAGCAGCGACACGTCGCCGGCCTTGCAATCGAATTGTGTCCCGTCGTCCATGACAACTCTCAGGACCCCGGATACGTGATACTGGAAATGCGGGGCTTCGCAGCTCTTGGTTTTCGCCAGGGGCTGTACGGAAGTGGACCACTTCCACCCCGGTTCGAATATCGCCCTGCCGACCATGGCCCCTCCTATTTTGACCAGCTCGACTTTCCCCTTGGGAAACGTCCTCACTTCATCGGGTTTGCCGAAGCTCTTCAGTTCCGCTTTTTTCGAGTCGCTTTTCATGGGGTCCTCCATGTCATTCCGCATCGATGTGTCAGGGAAGTTCTGCCTCCTGGAGTCGTTTGCCACAGAAAACGCTGCACGTTCACCGGTACGTTTGACATGGTGCACCTTGTTCCGCATTCCCTCAATCAGGAGGCGGATGAATTCCCCTTTGCCAGATACCTTAGGAACCCGTAGGGAAATGGATGAGGAGAAACGCGGAACTTGCGGAAGATCGTCCCGGAGTGCCACGTTGAAAATCCATAGCATTGATGGTATCGTGGTTGTCGAATAACGCCCGTCGCGAGGGTGCTCGATGAAACTCCGGATTCTCCCCTTCCTCATGATCGCCCTGATGACACTGGCAGGCTGCCGGGAAACGGTTGCACAAACAACCGGCCTGAAGGACGGCAAGCTCAGGCCCTGCCCGGACAAGCGCAGCTGCGTCTGTACCCAGGACCCGGCGGAGAAGCACCGGATCGAGCCCATCCGCTACGACGCCACACCGGAGGAGGCCAGGGAAAAGCTCCTGGGGGTCATCCGGCACATGGAACGCTCGACCCTCGTGCAGGTCGACCCGGACTACATCCACGCCGAATTCCGATCGGCCGTGTTCAGTTTCATCGACGACGTGGAGTTCCTCTTTGACGACGGCGAAAAGCTCATCCACTGCCGCTCCGCCGCACGTACGGGGTCTTACGATTTCGACGTAAACCGCAAACGGATGGAGGAAATCCGCAAGCGGTTCATGGGGCCCGGATGAGCCAGGCGATGGCACCGGCTGTCTCCATCATCATCCCCGTCCTGGGGGAAGCCCGTCAACTCGATTCGCTCATCGATCACCTCTTGCAGATCGCCGACGGCGGGCCCGTCGAGATGATCGTCGTCGACGGCAGCCCCGATGGGGAATCGATCAAGGCGGTATCCCGCCAGGGCGTAACCCTTCTGACAGCGCCTGCGGGCAGGGCCCGGCAGATGAACGCGGGGGCGGCAGCGGCAAGGGGGGCTTATCTTCTCTTCCTCCATGCCGACACCCTCCTTCCGCCGGGGGCCTTCCGGCGCATCGAAGAAACCCTCTCGGGCACGGATTGCATGGCCGGGGCCTTCGACCTGCGCTACGGCTCGGAGCGGCCGTCGATGCGGTTCATCGCGCGGGTGGCCTGCCTGAGATCGCGCCTCACGCGGATCCCCTACGGCGACCAGGCACAATTCTTCCGGAGGGACTATTTCGAGCAGCTTTGCGGGTTTGCGGACATCCCCCTGATGGAGGACGTGGAGATCATGCGCCGCATCAAGGATCGCGGAGACCGCATTTCCATTCTGCCCGAGGCCGTGGTAACATCGGCGCGCCGCCACGAGAAGGAAGGCATCGTCTACTGCACCCTGAGAAACTGGACGATCATCACCCTCTACCTGCTGGGGATGTCGCCGGAGCGACTGGTGCGCTTCTACAAGAACCACTGAAAGGGCCTTCATGAAAAAAAAGCAGGGCACAGCCGGGGCTGGAGGGAAAGACATCTGGAAGCTGGTGCTCTTTGCAGCGATTGTCCTTTCGCTGATTGTCCTTGCCCGCCTCTTCGGGCTGGGTGAAAAGCTCCAGGAGCTTCGCGACTGGATTGCGGGCATGGGCAACCTGGGGATGGCGGTCTACGTGGGCCTCTACATCGTCGCCGTCGCGGCGGCCGTGCCGGGTCTTCCCATCTCGATTGCCGCGGCTGCGATCTTCGGTGCCCCTAAAGGGGTGGTCCTGGTGAGCATCGGCTCCACCCTGGGCGCTTGCTCGGCATTCCTCATCTCTCGCTATCTCGCCCGGGATGCAATCAGCCGATGGCTTTCGGGAAACGAAAAGTTCCAGCGCCTTGATCGCCTGACGGAGCAGCACGGGGCCATCATCGTTGCCATCACGCGCCTTGTGCCCCTGTTTCCCTTCAACCTTCTGAACTACGGCTACGGACTCACCCGGGTCCCTTTCTGGACCTTTGCCTTCTGGTCCTGGCTCTGCATGCTCCCGGGAACCATCGTCTACCTCGTGGGTACGGACGCACTGATCACCGCGGTCACGACAGGTGAGGTCCCCTGGCTCATCGTGGGGGTGTTCGTTGCCGCCCTGACCTTTGTGATCCTGGCCGTGCGCATTGCAGGCGGGAAATTGAAGGAGAAAGAAGCGGGGAAGAGGGAGACTTAAAGGAAACAAATGTTACTAGCCGGCGACATCGGGGGCACCAAGCTCCACTTCGGCCTCTTCTCGAAAGCACGGGGGCTCCGCAGGCCCCTGGCAGAGGCCGTCTACCCCAGCACCGATCACGACAGCCTCGAGGGCGCCGTCACCCGTTTCCTGGAAGAGGCGGGACGGCGCGCGACGAAGGCCGTCTTCGGCGTTGCCGGGCCCGTGCTCAACGGGAAGGCCCGGGTCACGAACCTCCCCTGGGTGATCGAAGAGGCCCGGCTGCGCAAGGCCCTGAAGATGAAGTCCGTGAAGGTGATCAACGATGTGGAGGCCATCGCCTCCTTTGTCCCCTTTCTGCGCACGGAGGATATCATCACCCTTCGGAAAGGGATGCCCGTGCGCCGCGGCGTCAAGGCCGTGATCGCCCCCGGGACGGGCCTGGGCGAGGCCTGGCTCGCATGGGACGGGAAGCAGTACCGGGCCTTTCCCTCCGAGGGGGGGCACGCCGACTTTGCGCCGGCAACGGAGCTCGAGAATGATCTGCTGGCATATCTGCGCGGCCTCCACGGCCATGCGAGCTATGAGCGGGTCTGCTCGGGGATCGGGATCGTGAACATCTACAATTTCCTGAAGAAAAGCGGGGTGGCCGCTGAACCGGCCTGGCTCGCCCAGAGGCTGAGCCGCGAGGCCGACCCCGTCCCGGTGATCGTCGAAAAAGCGCTTGACCGGGAAACTCCCTGTGATATCTGTGTCAGGACGCTTGGCCTTTTCGCCTCCATCCTGGGGGCCGAGGCGGGCAACATGGCCCTCAAGATCCTGGCCACGGGAGGAATCTACCTCGGGGGAGGGATACCGCCGCGGATTCTTCCATTTCTGGAACATGCGCTTTTCATGGAGGCGTTTCTGCGCAAGGGACGAATGCGTGATCTTGTCGCAGGGATGCCCGTGCACGTCATCACCAATCCGAAAACGGCCCTCCTGGGAGCGGCCGCACAGGGACTCAGACCCGAAGCACAAACGAGGAGCAGATCATCAAGATGAATCCTGTAGACACACTATGCATCAATACCATCCGCATGCTTGCCGTCGACGCCATCGAGAAGGCGAAATCGGGCCACCCGGGCCTGCCGCTGGGTGCGGCCCCGATGGCCTACGTCCTGTGGACGCGGCACCTGCGCTTCACCCCGGCAAACCCCCGCTGGCCCAACCGCGACCGTTTTGTCCTGTCCGGCGGGCACGGCTCCATGCTCCTCTATGCAATGCTCCACCTGACGGGCTATGAGCTGCCACTTGCCGAGATCAAGAATTTTCGCCAGTGGAACAGCCTCACGCCCGGGCACCCCGAGCATGGACACGACGGAGTCGAAGTCACGACAGGCCCCCTGGGACAGGGGATCTCGAATGGCGTGGGGCTTGCCATCGGCGAGGCCCACATGGCGGCCCGCTTCAACCGGGAGGGGTTCCCCCTCGTTGATCACTATACGTATGTTCTTGCCAGCGACGGAGACCTGATGGAAGGGGTCGCCAACGAGGCCTGCGCCCTGGCCGGCCACTTGGGCTTGGGCAAGCTCATTGTCCTGCACGACGACAACCGGATCACCCTGGCGGGCAGCACCGACCTTTCCTTCACCGAGGACCATGCAAAGCATTACGGAGCCTACGGCTGGCACGTCCAGACGATCGAGGACGGCAACGACATCGACGCGATCGATGCGGCGATCGAGGCCGCAAAGAAGGAAACCGGCAGGCCCTCCCTCATCTGCGTGCGGACGATCCGGCTCGCCCCACAAACAGGGGTCCTACGAATCCCACGGCTCTCCCCTGGGCCCCAAGGAGACCGAGGAAACCAAGAAAAATCTCGGCTGGCCGCTGGAGCCGACGTTCAGTGTACCCGAAGAGGCACAGAAGGCTTTCCGTGAGGCCCCGTCGAGGGGAAAGCAACTGGAAGGCCGGTGGTCCGGCCTGCTTGGCCAGTACGAAAAGGCCTTCCCGGAAATGGCCGACGAGTTCAAGCGGCGCAAGGCGGATCTGCTGCCGAAAGGCTGGGACAAGGGACTTGCCGAGTACCCGGCGGGAAAGGCGATTGCCACGCGCAAGGCCTCCGAAGAGATTATGCAGGTCCTCGGGAAAAACATCCCCGAGCTGATCGGCGGCACGGCCGACCTCAACAACTCCGTCTTCGCCTGGCTCAAGGGCATGGGCGACTTCCAGAAGCCCGGGGAAAAGCCCGCCGGCGTGCAGGGCGCCGTCGGCGGCGAGTGGGGCTACGGGGGCCGCAACATCCACTTCGGGGTCCGCGAGCATGCCATGGGCTCAATTGCCAACGGGCTTGCGGCCTACGGCGGGATCCTCCCTTTCACGGGGACCTTCTTCGTCTTTTCGGACTACATGCGGCCGCCGATCCGGCTTGCAGCGATCTCGCATCTCCACGTCCTGTTCATCTTCACCCATGACAGCATCGGCGTGGGCGAGGACGGCCCCACCCACCAGCCCATCGAACAGCTCATGGCCCTGCGGACCGTGCCGAACCTGACGGTCCTGCGGCCGGCCGATGCCAACGAGACGCTTGCCGCCTGGAAGGTGGCCCTGCAGCGCCGCAACCCCACGGTCTTTGTCTTCTCGCGGCAGAACCTGCCCGTTCTCGATGCCTCGAAGTACCCCGTAGCGGAAGGGGTGAGCCGCGGGGCCTATGTGCTCATCACCGGGGGCGACAACCCGGATATCGTCCTGATCGCCACGGGCTCCGAGGTGGCACTGGCCCTGCGGGCGGCCGACGAGCTTGCGGTAAAAAAGGTGCGCGCCCGCGTCGTCTCCATGCCCTCCTGGGAGCTCTTCAGGGAGCAGGGACAGGGCTACCGCGACGCCGTGATCCCGCCGGAAACGAAAAAGCGCCTGGCCATAGAGGCCGGGGCGACACTCGGCTGGTGGCGCTGGGTGGGCGACGAGGGCGACGTGATCGGCCTGGATCACTTCGGGGCCTCGGCGCCCGGCGATGTGCTCATGGAGAAATTCGGCTTCACCGTGGAGAATATCGGCACGAGGGCACTAAAACTCATCGGAAAAGAATGACTTCAATACAGAGGCAGGACCGGAAGTCCTGCCTCTGTTCTTTGCGGTGATGAACGAAGCCGGTCCCCGGCTCTCGGACGTCACGGGATTCCCCGTCTCCGGTGCTTCACCTCCCCTTCCGGCATTCTCACGCCTTGCAACGCTGACTTGTAAACTCCCCTTGATTTTGTATACAAAATTTTGTATACAAAATTAACTTAGGCATTCACCCCCTCCCCGACATGTGATTTTTTACCAGCGGGTTACTTCCCGGCGGGCGCGGATAGCCGGATTCCAAAGTTCGCTGCACAGAGAGAAGGTCGCCATGAAGACGAGAATAGGGATATTGACGGGAGGCGGGGACTGTCCCGGCCTCAATGCAGCCATCAAGTCCGTCGTCAAGAGCGCCCTGAACGGGATGTTCAGCCGAAGGCGCAAAACGGATTTTGACGTCATCGGGATCCGGGACGGCTGGAAGGGCCTCTGCGAGACCGCAATCGACACGGAGGAAATGTACAAAAAGCACATCGTGCCGCTCGACGAGGACCTGGTCCGCTCATGGGACCTGCTGGGCGGGACCATGCTGGGCACCTCCCGGACAAACCCCTTCAATCCGGCCGCAGACCGCACCGCAGTGCTGCTGTCCAACATCGACCGGTTGGCCATTGACTGCCTGGTGGCCATCGGCGGGGAAGACACCCTCGGCGTCGCCCAGAGGCTGCGGCGGTCGGGTGTCCGGACCGTGGGCATCCCGAAAACCATAGACCGGGATCTCGTCGGGACGGACTATACGCTGGGGTTCGAGTCGGCCGTCCAGGTCATCACCGAAGAGGTGGACCGGCTGCGGACAACGGCAGGCTCTCACAACCGGATCTTTGTCGTCGAAACCATGGGCAGGCACGCCGGCTGGCTCGCACTGGAAGGGGGCGAGTCCAGCGGTGCCTGTGTCGTGCTCATCCCGGAGTGTGATTTCGAGATCGAGCGGGTCAACGGGATTCTCGCCAAGGAGCGCTCGCGGGGCGCCCGACACGACATCGTCGTCGTGGCCGAAGGGGCAAAACCGAAGGACAAGGACCACTTTGTCAAGAGCCGGGATCTCGACAGCTTCGGCCACTATACCCTCGGGGGAATCGGGGAGTACCTGGCCTGCGAAATCCATAAGGGAACGGGCATCGAGACGCGCTCCCTGTCCCTGAGTTACCTTCAGAGGGGAGGGCTTCCCTGCGCGTACGATCGGCGCATGGGAAAGTACTTCGGCACGGCGGCCGTCGACCTCATCGTCCGGGGGGATTTCGGCAAGATGGTGAGCTATCGCAACGGGCGGATCACAGCGGTTCCCCTGGATGAGGTCGTCGGGGAGATCAACACCGTGAATGTCGACACCTACTACGATACGGAACGCTACAACGGCTCGAGGACGTTGTTCCTCGACGAGCCTCTGCCCGGGAACGCGAAGGGCTGACCCTCGGGCTTGCCGCAGAGGGTTCTCCTCTCCCGGACCCCGGTCATCTGCCCCGGGGTACACTGCTTTCAAATCATTCTCAGCTCCTCGATCGGATCTTGCACGGCAGGTCTCTAACTCCACCCAAAAGAGGTTGGACGTCATGACGAAAAAATGGGTCTATCTGTACGACGAACTCGACGAGGCAAAAAAAAACGCCGGTCTTGATTGGAACGATGTCTGCGGGTTGTTGGGCGGCAAAGGCGCCACCCTCGCAGAGATGGCACGCATCGGCCTGCCCGTCCCTCCCGGCTTTACCGTCACCACGGAGACGTGCAATCAGTATCTTGCCGCCGGGATGAGGTTCCCGGAAGGCATGTGGGAGCAAGTGCTTTCCGCTCTGGCGAAGGTCGAGAGGAAGGCGGGCAAAAAATTCGGCGATCCCGCCTGCCCCCTGCTCTTGTCCTGCCGCTCCGGCGGCAAGTTCTCCATGCCCGGCATGATGGACACGGTGCTCAATATCGGCCTGAACGCCGAGACCGTCAAAAGCATGATTGCCAGCACCGGGGAGCCCTGCTTTGTCTACGACTCCTACCGCCGCCTGATCCAGATGTTCGGCTCGGTGGTCATGGGTGTGCCCGACGAACCGTTCGAGGAGGTGATCCTCGGGTACCTCAAAAGCCGCGGCGTCAAAAGCGACGCGGAGCTGACCGCGGCGGACTGGAAAGCCGTCATCGAGCGCTTCAAGGACATATTCCGGCGCTACAATCGCATCGATTTTCCCACGGATCCCCATGAGCAGCTTCGTCTTGCGATGGAAGCCGTGTTCAAGTCCTGGAAAGGCAAACGCGCCGTTGATTACCGCAATGCGGCAAAGATTCCGCACACTCTCGGCACGGCCGCCAATATCCAGATGATGGTGTTCGGCAACATGGGCAGCAACAGCGCCACCGGTGTCGCCATGACCCGCAATGCGACGACGGGCGAGAAAAAAATCGAGGGGGACTACCTCATCAAGGCCCAGGGCGAGGATGTCGTAGCGGGCACCCGCATCACGGACCGGGTGGAAAAAATGTCCCAAACCATGCCCGCGGTCTGGGGTCGGTTCGTAGAGATCACGCAGCTGCTGGAAAAGCATTTCCGCGACATGCAGGATATTGAGTTCACCGTGGAGCGCGGCACGCTCTGGATCCTCCAGTCCCGGGACGGCAAGCGCACCGCCCAGGCCGCTGTCCGAATTGCCGCGGATCTGGCCGAGGAGGGCCTGATCACGCAGGACGAGGCGGTGATGCGGATCACGCCCGAGCAGGTGGAATTCTTCCTGCACCCCCAGTTCGATCCCGAGTCCAAGAAGACCGCCGAAGCGGAAGGCCGGCTGCTGGCCAGCGGGTTGAACGTCTCCCCCGGGGCCGCCGTGGGAATGGTGGCCTTTGATGCAGGACTGGCCGAGAGCTGGGCCAAGAAAGAAGGCAAGAACGTGGTCATGGTCCGGCCCGAGACGAAACCGGACGACGTTCACGGCATGCTGGCGGCCGAAGGGATTCTCGCGTCGCCCGCCAATTCGGGAAGCCGGCCGTGGTCGGTGTTGCCGCCCTGGAGATCGACATGATCCAGAATGTGATGACGGTAGGCGATCAGCTCATTCATGAAGGCGACTGGATATCGATCGACGGCACCACCGGCGAGGTGTTCCTGGGCAAGCTGGAAACGATGGTGCCCGACATCTCCGACCCGTGGCTGATGAAGCTGCTGGGCTGGGCCGACGCCGCCCGGCGATTGGCCGTCTGGGCCAACGCAGACTATCCCGCCGCGACTATGGCGCGGGCGGCATCGGCCTGTGCCGAACCGAGCACATGTTCTTCGAGCCCGAGCGGCTGCCCATCGTGCACAAGATGATCATGACCGTCCAGCCCGCCGAGCGGCGCGAAGCGCTGGATGAACTGCTGCCCTTCCAGCGGGAGGATTTCATGGGCCTCTTCCGGGCAATGGACGGGTTGCCGGTGATCATCCGCCTTCTCGATCCTCCCCTGCACGAATTCCTTCCGAGTTACAAAACCCTGATGGTCGGTCTGGCGGACAACAAGATCCGCCTGATGCACGCAAGGAATTTGAGGGAAATCGACGAGTTGCTCCACAAGATCGAGGTTGACCGTCACGTCCTGGCGCGGGTGGAGGCTCTCCACGAGTCCAACCCGATGATGGGTCTGCGAGGGGCACGTCTGGGACTGCTGATGCCGGAGCTGACGCAGATGCAGATGCGGGCCATCCTCGAGGCCGCCTGTCAGTGCGTCAAGGAAGGCGTCGAGGTCCATCCCGAGGTGATGATCCCGCTCACGAGCCACGTCAATGAACTGAAGGCCCACCGCGACGCCCTGGCGGCGGTGGCCAAAGAGGTGATGGAGGAGCAGGGGATCACCGTTGACTACAAGTTCGGCACGATGATCGAGATCCCGCGCGCGGCCCTCACCGCCGGCGAGATTGCCGAAATCGCCGAGTTCTTCTCCTTCGGCACCAACGACCTTACCCAGACGACATTCGGCATCAGCCGCGACGATGCCGAAAAAGGATTCCTCATCGATTACATCCAGCAAGGCGTCCTGGCGGAGAATCCCTTTGAAACCATCGATGAGAACGGCGTGGCGAAGCTGATGGGGATGAGCGTGGATATGGGTCGCAAGGTCCGGCCGAATCTGGAAGTGGGGATCTGCGGCGAGCACGGCGGCGACCCCAAGTCCATTACTATCTGCCACAGGCTGGGACTGAATTACGTCAGCTGCTCACCGTTCCGCGTGCCCATCGCTCGCCTGGCCGCCGCCCAGGCTGCCCTGAGGGATCGAATGACGATAAAGAGTGATTCATAGTACAGGACCGGCGCGTGTCGGGATGCGCCATCAAATGCAGTTCCTCGATCGGTCATCTATCGCCCCTCCGGTCGTCCCTCTCCCGTGTCCGTAATCGCGGTCGAACCGTCGAACTGCAGCCCGACGCATGCGGATATCCTGCACCCTCCTGCCGGCTCGCTTGTGTTCTCCCCGGCGATTGTGTATAAATAAAAATGTGTCGATAAAAACCGGTCTTTCCTTTTGAAGACACACCACGGGGATTGTCGGCAAGCGTCCCTTTTCCGTCCCGGATCGAAACGAACCTTCCGCGCTCAACGCCCGCTGCGCACGTCTTGCTCGAGGAGGGCACCATGAGCAGAATCAAGGAATTAAACAAGCTCGGCCAGTCCGTCTGGCTCGATTTCATACGCCGCTCGCTGATCACCTCCGGCGAGCTGGAGGCCCTCATCGCCCGGGGCGTCTCCGGCATCACCTCAAACCCAACGATTTTCGAAAAGGCCATCGCGGGAAGCGCGGATTACGACGAGGCCCTCCGGGAACTTGTGGCCGATCTCTTCCGGCCGGTCTGGGACGCCACGGGGGGTGCCGACGGATATGTCAGCCTCGAGGTGAACCCGAAGCTCGCTGGTGACACGGAGGGAACCATCGCCGAGGCAAAGATGCTCTTCAAGGCCCTCGACAGGCCCAACGTGATGATCAAGGTCCCCGCCACGGCGGAAGGGGTGCCCGCCATCGAGGCCCTCATCGCCTCGGGCGTGAACGTCAACGTGACGCTCATCTTTTCGCCGGCCCACTGCGAGGCCGTCGTCCGGGCCTATATCGCAGGCCTCGAGAAGCTCGCCGCAAAGGGAGGCGATCTTCGGAAGGTCGCCTCCGTGGCCTCTTTCTTTGTGAGCCGCATCGACACGGCGGTGGACAAAAAGCTCCAGGCCCTCGGCAACCAGGACCTCCAGGGCAAGGCGGCCATCGCCGGCGCACGGCTGGCCTACGACCGCTTCCGGGCGATCTGCTCCTGGAAGCGCTGGGAAAGGCTTGCAGAAAAAGGGGCCCGCGTGCAGCGTCTCCTCTGGGGGAGCACGGGCACCAAGAACCCGCGCTACCCCGACACTCTCTACGTGGACGAGCTCATCGGCCCCGACACGGTGAACACCCTGCCCCCGGCCACCCTCGAGGCGTTCCTCGACCACGGCAAGGCTGCCTCGACGCTGCGCAAGGGCGTCAAAGGGGCAAAAGAGGTTTTAGCAGGGATCGAAGAGCTGGGTATCCGCCTCGACGAGATCGCGCAGGAGTTGCAGCGCGAGGGGGTGTTTGCCTTCGAGAGCTCCTTCGATGCGCTGATGACAAGTATCCGCTCCAAGCGTGACGAGATCCGGACCGGATGGAAGCCCGAGTCCACCGAGGCCGGCACCTTCCGCGAGCAGCTTGACGAAGCCCTCATCGGGCTCCGCAAGGACCGCATCATGGACCGTATCTGGGCGAAGGATTACACCGTCTGGAAACCCGACCCGAGAGAGATTGCAAACCGCCTCGGCTGGCTCACGAGCGCTTCCGACATGATGGAGCGCCTCGACGAGATCGAGGCCTTCGCGAGGGGCGTCCGGTCCGACGGTTTCACCCAGGTGCTGCTCCTGGGGATGGGCGGCTCGAGCCTCGCCCCTGAGGTCTTCGCGAAGACCTTCGGCAGCGAACCCGGGTGGCCAACGCTCGCCGTCCTGGACAGCACCGACCCGGGCGCCGTGTTTCGCCGCTCGGGAGAGCTCGACCCGGCAAGGACCCTTTTCATGGTCTCGTCGAAATCGGGGACGACCGTCGAGATTCATTCCTTCTTCAAGTTCTTCTACGGGTGGGCCGCCGAGCGGCTTGGAAGGGAGAGGGCCGGCAGACACTTCGCAGCTATCACCGATCCCGGATCGCAACTCGCGGAGTGGGCACGGGAGTTCGGTTTCCGCCAGGTCTTTCTGAACGACCCGGACATCGGCGGCCGCTTCTCGGCCCTGTCCTTCTTCGGCCTGGTGCCGGCGGCGCTCACCGGCTTCGATGTAAGGAAGCTTCTCGAACGGGCCATGACGATGGCCGCCAACTGTGACGCCGCCAACTGCCCCGTGACGGGCGACAACCACGGCGCAAGGCTCGGCGCTTACCTGGGGAGGCTGGCACAGCAGGGGCGCGACAAGCTCACCCTGATCACCTCGCCCTCGATCCAGCACTTCGGCGACTGGGTGGAGCAGCTCATCGCCGAGAGCACCGGGAAGGAAGGCAAGGGCATCCTGCCCGTTCTCCGTGAGGCCCCGGGCAAGCCCGACGTCTACGGACCGGACCGGCTCTTCGTGGGGCTGGAGGCGGCGGGGGAGCCGCTTCGCGCAACGTTCATCCGGTCCTTGGAAGAAGCGGGCCACCCCGTGGAAATCTTGCGCCTCCACGACCCCTACGACCTGGGCGGNCAGTTCTTCCTCTGGATGATGGCNACNGCCGTGGCGGGCNGGTTCCTGGGCATCAACCCCTTCGACCAGCCCGACGTGGAGNCCGCCAAGGCGGGCGCCCGCGAGGCCGTGGATGCCTACAGGANAAGCGGCAGGCTCCCGGAGGAGAAGCCGGNCCTGAGCTACGGCGGCGTCGATGTGTACGGCAGCGTGAAAGGAAAGGACACGGTGAGNGCCCTCGAGGGGTTCCTGGAAGAGGCGGCGCCGGGCAGCTACATCGCCGTCATGGCCTACGTAAACGCAACGGACGAAACGGACATCCTGCTGCAGGTCTTCCGCACAAGGCTGCGCGACCGCTACCGGGTCCCCGTCACCGTGGGGTACGGCCCCCGATTCCTGCACTCGACGGGACAGCTCCACAAGGGCGACGGCGGGCAGGGCTTCTTCATCCAGATCACGGCCGACGGTGAAGAGGACGTCCCGATTCCCGACGAGCCGGGGTCGGCAGCGTCTTCGATCACCTTCGGGACCCTCGAGGCGGCCCAGGCCATGGGCGACCGGCAGGCCCTTCTGGGGAAAGGACGCCGGCTCATCCGGCTCCACCTGGGCCCCGATATCGTTGGAAGACTGGCGCTGTTGACGGAAGGAATCCTCTGACAGGTTCGAGGTCCGAGGACCGAGGACCGAGGAGTAAAACCTCGACCCTCCCTCCTCGATCCTTATCCGGCATGACGAAATCGGCAACATATTTCGCAATCAATGATCAACGATACGGCACGGTAAGGAGGGAAAGAAACATGGGTGTCGATGCTGCACAGTTGAAAAAGCAGGCGGCGGCCTATGCCGTCGATCTCGTTCAATCGGGGATGATCGTCGGGCTCGGCCACGGCAGCACGGCGATCCATGTTGTGGCCCTTTTAGCGGAAAAACTGAAATCCGGCCAGCTCAAGGATGTCATCGGCGTGCCCAGCTCCTACCAGGTCGAGGAGGAGGCCATGCGTTACGGTCTGCCCCTCAGGAAGCTCGACGAGAACCCCATGATCGACCTGACCATCGACGGGGCCGACGAGGTGGACCCGCAGCTCAATCTCATCAAGGGGGGCGGAGGGGCGCTTTTACGCGAAAAGATCATCGCCCAGGCCAGCCGGCGGGAAATCATCGTCGTCGATGAGGCCAAGCTCACGCCCGTCCTGGGCCGGAAACGCTGCGTGCCCGTTGAGGTGGTCCCCTTCGGGTGGAAATCGCAGGTGATGTTCCTCGAATCGCTGGGCGCAAAAGTGACCATGAAGCGCAACGCCGACCGAAGCCCCTTCCACACGGACTGCGGCAATTGGATCTTCGAGTGCAACTTCGGCCCCATCGAAAGGCCCCACATCCTGGCCGAGAAGATCAAGAACCGCGCCGGGATCGTGGAGCATGGGCTTTTTCTGGGCCTGGCCTCGGACGTGGTCGTTGCCGGCGTCGGCGGCATCCGGCACCTCAAGCGCGGCGAGGGCGGGATCTCGCCGAGCGATTTCGGGAAAGAGTTCTGAAACGGAAGGAAGCGCGGAAAAGCAGAAGATCGGAAGAGCGGATAACGGACCAATCTATTTTTTTGTTTTTCTGATCCGATCTTCCTAGCTTCTTATCTTCTTAACTTCACGTTCACATGGCGCCAGGCCGCATCGAAGCAACGGGATTGCAATATGGAAATCGCAGTGATCGGACTGGGACGGATGGGGGCGAATATCGCCCGGAGGCTTGCCCGGGGCGGGCACCAGGTCTTCGTCTATGACCGCTCCCCGGAGAAGGCACCTGCTCTTGCCCGGGGAGACCGGCAGATCAACGCAGCATCCACGCTGGCGGGACTGGCAAAGGCCCTCTCGAAGCCTCGACACCTGTGGGTCATGGTTCCCGCAGGCAAGGCAACGGACACTGCCATCCGGGAGCTTTCGAAGGTCCTCTCGCGCGGCGACGTGATCATCGACGGGGGCAACTCGAACTTCCAGGAATCCATGGCGCGCGCAAAAGCGCTCGGCAGACGGGGAATCCATTTTGTCGATGCCGGCACCAGCGGCGGCACCCACGGCCTGACAAAAGGCTACAGCCTGATGGTTGGCGGAGACAAGACCGTCGTGGATCGCCTCCGACCCGTTTTCGAGACCCTTGCACCCTCGCCGAAACGTGGCTGGGGGCACGTGGGACCGGCAGGCTCCGGCCATTTCGTCAAGATGGTTCACAACGGCATCGAGTACGGCCTCATGCAGGCCTATGCCGAGGGATTCGAGATCCTCAAGACCCGGAAGGACTTCGACCTCGACCTGCACCAGGTGGCCGAAATCTGGCGCTCGGGGAGCGTTGTGCGTTCCTGGCTCCTCGATCTTGTCGCCGAGAGCCTCGCCGAAGATCAGGAACTGAGCGGGATCAAGGGTTGGGTGGCCGACTCCGGCGAGGGCCGCTGGGCAGCCTTCGAGGCCATCAGCGAGGACGTTCCCGCCCCGGTGATCACGCTGGCGCTCATGATGCGTTTCGTGAGCCGCCAGGACGAGAGCTACGCGGCAAAGCTGCTGGCGGCCATGCGCAACAAATTCGGGGGACACCCGGTGAAGACGAAGTGAAAGAAGTGACGGAGTGCGGAAGTGCCTGAGTGAAGAGAAGACCGTACAAGAGATTCTTTTCCCCAACATGCAGACACTTAGACACTCAAGCACTTTTTCTGCCGACACGCAGTCTCTTTGTTGAACAGCAACAAACTGGTTTGAGGAAAGAATGACAGAGCCAAAGATTCTGACCGATCCCTGCACCATCGTGATCTTCGGCGCCTCGGGCGATCTGACCTCCCGCAAGCTCTTGCCGGCCCTGCACAGTCTCAACTGCGAGGGGCTTCTCCATCCGCAGACGGACGTGATCGGTCTTGCCCTGACGGATTTGAGAGACGGCGCCTTTCGGGATCTGCTCTACAAGGGGGTCATGGAGTACTCGCGGCTCAAGCCCGGGAGCGAGGAGATCTGCGCACGCTGGCCGCGATTTGCCAAACGGATTTCCTATATCTGCGGCAAATTCGAAGACCGGGAAACCTACGCGGCTCTTGCCCGTCTCCTGAGTCACCCCCAAAGGGCGGCCGGGACGCGGGGCAATGTCCTTTTCTACCTTGCCACGCAGCCTCAACTCTTCCCGGTCATCGCCGGCCAGCTCGGCCGATCCGGCCTCAACCGGGGCGCCGGGTGGCGGAGGGTCATTGTCGAGAAGCCCTTCGGCACCAATCTCGAAAGCGCCCGCCGTCTCAACGGCGACCTCCATGCCGTCTTCGATGAAAGCCAGATCTTCCGGATCGATCACTACCTCGGCAAGGAAACGGTCCAGAACATCCTGACCCTGCGGTTCGCAAACGCCATCTTCGAGCCGCTGTGGAACCGAAACTTCGTGGAGCACATGCAGATCATGGTAGCCGAGGATTCGGGGGTGGGCACCCGGGGAGAATACTACGACCGGGCCGGCGTAGTCCGGGATATGCTCCAGAACCACCTCCTGCAGCTTCTCACGCTGATGACGATGGAACCGCCGTCGGCCTACAGCGCACGCTCGCTGCGCGACGAGAAGGTCAAGGTGCTTCATGCCGTGCGCTGCCCGAGGATCGAGGACTGCGTCCTGGGGCAGTACCGCGGCTACAGGACGGAAAAATCCGTCGCCCGCCACTCGCGGACCCCGACCTTCGCGGCGGTGAAGCTTTACGTGGACAACTGGCGATGGCAGGGCGTGCCCATCTACCTGCGCACAGGGAAAAAACTCGCCCGGCGGGCGTCGGAAATCTTCCTGCAGTTCAAGGCCGTGCCCCATCTTCTGTTCCCGGAGAACTGCGATCTGACGCCGAATCACATCTCCATCTGTATTGCACCCGACGAGGGCGTTCACCTGGGCATTGAGACAAAGGTCCCGGGGACCTCCATGAAATCGGCGCCCGTGGACATGGTGTTTCACTACGGCGAACAATTCGGGGGGATCGTCATTCCCGACGCCTACGAGCGGCTCCTCATGGACGCCATCCAGGACGATGCCTCCCTCTTTGCGCGGCGCGACGAGATCGAGTGGGCCTGGATGATCCTGGACCCGTTGATTGCAGCCACGGAGAATCGAGCCGCGGCGCCGCCTGCGCCCTACCGGGCCGGAAGCTGGGGACCCGACGAGGCTTGCACCCTCCTGGAAAGGCAGGGATATGCCTGGCACTATAGCTGCAGCCGGGAGTGACGCGGCATGATGTCTGTCGAGATCTTTCTCACCCCCGATGAGATGGCGAAGGCCGTGGCAAATCGTTTCGCCGCGATTGCGACCGAGGCCGTTTCGGCGCGAGGCCGCTTCACGGCGGCCCTCAGCGGCGGGAAAACCCCCGTTGCGCTCTACACGCTGCTGGCGAAAGCGCCCTTCGTATCACAGATCCCCTGGGCCCGAGTTCATCTCTTCTGGGGGGATGAGCGATGCGTGCCCCCCGATCACCCGGACAGCAACTACCGGATGACCCGGGAATTCCTTCTCGATCATGTCCCCGTCCCGCTGGCCAACGTCCACCGGATGCCGGGCGAGATGGACCCCGTGGAAGCGGCAGCCCGATACGAGGAGCAACTCCGGAATTTCTTCGCACCGCACGGGGAGGGCCTCCCCGTCTTCGACTTCATTCTTCTCGGCCTGGGAGAGGACGGCCACACGGCCTCGCTTTTTCCCGGAACCCGGGCGATCCGCGAATCGGCGCGCTGGGTTGTCGGCCACCACGTGGATGCGCAGAAGGGCTGGCGGATCACCCTCACACCGCCCGTCATCAACGCCGCACGAACGGGGGTCTTCATCGCCGCCGGGTCGGGAAAGGCAGCCGTCGTGAAGGAGATCCTGGAGGGGCCTCTCCGACCTGACACGCTCCCCGCGCAAGTCGTCAGGCCTACGGAAGGGGATCTTGTGTGGATGCTCGACCGCGAGGCAGCAGCCCTGCTGAAAGGAGAAAAAAAACGGGAATCATGATTCGCACGACAAAGATGATGTTGCTGCTTTTTGTTGTCCTTCTCCTGCCGGCCCTGGCGGCGGCGCAGAGCGGCGTATTGCTGCGGGAGGAATTCAATGACCTCGCCAAATGGCGGCCCGTCACGTTCCCGAAGATCAAGGAGCATACGCAGTACTCGATCGAGGATCTGGGGCGGGAAAAGGTCCTCCGGGCCGAAAGCCGCGCCTCGGCCTCGGCCATCGTCTACCGCAGCCCCTTCAGCGTTTACGACTACCCCCGGCTTCACTGGAAATGGAAGGTCGAAAACGTCTACGACAAAGGCAATGCCCGGACGAAAGAAGGCGACGATTACCCCCTGAGGATCTACGTCCTTTTCGAGTACGACCCGGAAAAAGCCGGCACCTATGACAAGGCGAAATACGGGCTCGCCAAGGCCTTCTACGGCGAGTACCCGCCCCACAGCGCGCTGAACTACGTCTGGGCAAGCCGCGAGGATGAAGGCGGCATCATCACGAGCACCTACACATCGAATGCCAAGATGATCGTCCTTCAAAAAGGGAAGAAGAATCTCGCCAAGTGGATCGTGGAGGAGCGCAACATCCTCGATGACTACCGCAGGGCCTTCGGGACCGACCCGCCCTCCATGGCCACCCTTGGCATCATGAACGACTCGGACAACACGAAAGAGGCATCCGTGTCCTACGTGGGGTTCATCGAGGTGTACAAATGATTGGAATGCTGGAGTGATGGAATGTTGGAATATTGGGCTTAATCTACATGGAGTGAGATTATTGGATTTTCAACCCCATTATTCCATTATTCCAATACTCCATTATTCCAAGAGGTGTTTATGTCCGCGTACGATTTCGACATCGGCATCATCGGAGGGGGGTCGGCGGGGCTGACGATCGCGGCAGGGGCTGCGCAGCTCGGTGCGAAAACCCTCCTGATCGAAAAGGAAAAAGAGCTCGGCGGGGACTGCCTCCACTTCGGCTGCGTTCCCAGCAAGACCCTGATCAAGACGGCCAGGGCCTACCACCAGATGAAGAACGCAACGTCCTACGGCCTTCCGGAGGTGGACGTGCCGCCGGTGGACTTTGCAAGGGTCGTCGACCGGATCCGCTCTGTCATCGGCGCCATCCAGAAGCACGACTCGGCGGAGCGCTTCTGCGGACTCGGGGCCCGGGTTGAAACCGGAAACCCCGCCTTCGTCGACGAGCACAGCGTGAGCCTCGATGGGATCCCGTATACGGCAAAGACCTGGGTCATCGCGACGGGCTCCTCGCCGGTCATTCCGCCCATTGCGGGACTGGACAAGACGCGCTGCATGACCAATCGGGACATTTTCACCCTCGACCGCCTGCCGAAATCGATGATCATCGTCGGCGGCGGGCCCATCGGCATCGAGATGGGGCAGGCCTTCAGCCGGCTGGGAACTGCAGTGACGGTTGTCGAGATGGGGGACGCCATCCTGCCCAAAGAGGACAAGGACATGTCCGATCTGGTCATGGGCTTGCTCCAGGCCGAGGGGATCCGTTTCCGACTCAACGCTTCGATTCTGAGGGTGGTGCATGCCGCGGCGGAGCAGGAGGTCGTGATCAAGACGGGCGATGCGACAGAGACCCTGTGCGCAGAGGCGCTCCTCGTGGCCGCGGGAAGAGAAGCCAACCTTAAGGGACTCGGCCTGGAAATCATGGGGGTCGATTTCGACCGGCGGGGCCTCAAGCTCGATGAGCGGCTCAGGACCACGCAGAAACACATCTACGGCGCGGGCGATGTGACGGGCGGCTACCAGTTCACGCACGCGGCGGGATACGAAGGCGGCGTCGTCGTGACGAACGCCGTGTTCCATCTCCCCCGAAAGGTCGACTACACGTACCTTCCCTGGTGCACCTACACGGACCCGGAGCTGGCAAGCATCGGCATGAATGAAAAAGCGGCGCAGGACGCAGGAATCAAATACAGCGTCTGGGCCGAGGACTTCCGCGGCAACGACCGCAGCCTTGCCGAAGGGGAGGCGACGGGAAAGATCAAGATGCTTCTCGACGAGAAGGAGAAGCCCATCGGCGTTCAGATCCTCGGCCCCAGGGCGGGGGATCTCCTTGCGGAGTGGGTTGCCGTGTTCAACGGAAAAACGGCTCTCTCCACGCTGGCCTCTGCCGTGCACCCCTACCCCACGATGGGAGAGATCAACAAGAAGGTGGCCGGGACGTTTTTATCCACGAAGATCTTCTCGGAGCCGATGAAGAAAGGCCTCAAGCTCTTTTTCAACCTGAGGGGAAGGGCGTGTGAAGTTGGGAAGTGATGAAGTGCGGAAGTGCGGAAGTGAAAAGAACACGAGAACACTCTGGACACTCACGCACTCACGCACTCACGCACTCCTGCACTAACGCACTATTTCGGCGGGCGTGAAATACTCGCAATCCCTCGTCCAGTCATTGACAACGTGCTCCACAAAGCGGGCGAAGCGCCAGCACTTCTCCATCTCCGATTCGGTTCGGGGACTGTGGAAAATACACCTCTCGCAGATTCTCTTGTCATCGGGTTTCATCTTGACCACCTCCTTTTTTTGGTTTAACGGAAGAGGTCCGCGGCGTCAACGGAAATAAACAAGGGAAATGCTCCGATGGAAAATGAACAGGCCCTGGAGGAGGCTCTCCTGGTCGAGGACCTGCACACGGGGGAAATCATCGTCGAGCGCGCAAACGGCGAAAAGTGGCTCCTCGACGCCAAGAAGGGCTGGTGCCCCTGGGGCTACGAGTTCGAGGGGAAGCGCGTTTCTCTCAAATTCGGCGACGTGACATCGATCCTCGTCAACGACCGGGGCGAGCGCTATGAGTTCTGGACGGAGAAAAAGATCGAGTGAGAGGCAAGGCCCTCAAAGCGCTGCGATCAAAGCCTCTTGACCGGTTTCCTCCTTTAAAAACTTGACTTTCGCATTTCGCGCGTATCCTGGAAGTCCATCGTGTCCTGCTATTCCTTTCCCCTTTTTCCTTCTCGCAACTTCCCGCTTTTGGCACATGGACTGGAAATCGCCTGGCGAAACACCGCAAGGCATGAGATTTGCGTGATATTTTTGACTTTAGGGCAGAAAGGCCCCACGGAATGCTAAAACGCACGTCGAATCAACCGGAGGCTTAACATGTAAATCGACATCCTCAGAGGACCGAGAGATGCAAAGGGCCCACATCCTTTCCACAGGCAGTTTCCTTCCCGACAGAATCATTTCGAACGAGGATCTCACCCAGTTTTCGCCTGAGGCTCGCAAGCTGATCGCGGACAAGACCGGCGTGCAGACCCGGCGGCACGCAAATGAATCGGAATGCACTTCCGATCTGGCCGTCGTCGCCGCCCGGAGATGCCTGCAAAAGATTGCTTTCCCGCCTGAAAATGTGCAAGGCATCGTCCCTGCCACGGCTACTCGCGTTCAGCACGTGCTGGGGGCCGGAAACGCATTCGCTTTCGACATCAATTCCGTCTGCTCCGGCAGCTCCTTCGGCATCACCGTCGTCGACTCCCTGATCCAGTCCGGAAAATTCAAAACCATCCTGCTCATCGCTTCCGAGATGTACTCCAAGATCCTCAACAGCAGGGATTTCTCCACATACCCCTTCTTCGGGGACGGCGCCGGCGCGGTGCTCTTTCAAGCCGGTGCCGGCTGCTCCGGGGGGGTTTTGCACTGCTGCCTCGAAACCGACGGCAGCAAAAACGACACGATCTGCGTCCCCGGGGGAGGAACAATGCTCCCCTTCGAGAAAATGCCCGGCCCCCGTTCGGCCTGCTTCCGGATGAGAGGCGAAGAGGTGTTCGCCTTCACCATGGACAAGGGACCAAAGATCATTCGCAGGCTGCTCGAGGAGGCCGGCGTGGCGATGGAGGAAGTGAAGTGCTTCATCTGCCACCAGGCCAACATCAACATCCTGCACGGGATAGCCGGGCTGCTCGGGATCCCGAAAGAGAAGTTCTTCGTCAACCTCGACCGTTACGGGAATACGGCAAGCGCCTCGGTTCTCATTGCGCTGGACGAGGCAATCTCCCAGGGACGCCTGGTGCAGGGCGACCTGGCCGTGATTGCCACCTTCGGCGGAGGGCTCTCGTGGGGTGCAAACCTGATTCGTATCTGAGCGCTTCATTGTAATCAAAAAACAGGAGGAACCCATGAACGAGATACTGGAGAAGATCAAGTACGGCATCCTCGATCTCTTCCCCGAGATCGGGAAGGTGCCGATCACGTCGGAGATGTGCCTGGGAACCATTCCCAACTACGACTCCATGGCCGCCGTCAACCTGCAGACGTTCCTGGAGGAAAATTTCCCCCTGAAGGTCTCCCTGGACATGCTGGCGGCGGAGATGCCCCTGGGCGAGCTCGTCGCCTACATCGGCCGATACGTCAAAAGCAAAAACTGACAAAAACAAGGATGGAAGTCATGGATCTCTTCGGCATCTTCTCAGCGATGATGGATGTGCAGCGCTCCTGGGAGGATCGCCCGCTGGAGCTGGCGCGAAAGCAGGCGGATCTGCTGCTGAAGCTCCAGGAAGCGACGGCGGAGGAGCTGCGCGATCTGCTGGGATCCGGGGATGCGGCCTGCGAGCAAAAAACCCGATCGACGGAATTCCTCGACGTGCTGAAATCCGGGGCCCAGCTGGCGCGCAGGCATCACGCCATCTACCAGGACTGGCTGCAAAACCTCATCGGCGGGGCGCCGGGGCTGCGGGAAAGGCAGCGCGAGCGGATGCTCTTCTGGACCCGGCAGCTCATCAACGGACTGTCGCCGTCGAATTACTTCTGGACGAACTTCTCGGCCGTCAAGCGCTTCATGGACTCAAACGGCGAGAGCCTTGCCAAGGGACTGCAGTCCTGGACGGGAGACCTTCTCGAGGGCCATCCCCTGATGCGCATGGTGGACAGTCGGGCCTTCAAGGTGGGCCGCGACATCGCCACGACCCCCGGGGCGGTCGTCTTCCGCAATGACCTGATGGAGCTGATCCAGTACGAGCCGGCGACGGAGACGACCTACCCCGTCCCCGTCGTTTTCATCCAGCCCTGGATCAACAAGTACTACATCTTCGATCTCACGGCGCAGATGAGCTTTGTCCGGTACATGCAGCAGAAGGGCTTTACCGTGTTCATCGTCAGCTGGAAAAACCCCGATCCCCCCATGCGCAACGTGACCTTCGACGATTACATGCTCCGCGGCGCCCTGCAGGCGATCCGCGTCGCAAGCTCCATCTGCCACAACGCGCCGGTCCACGCGGCAGGCTACTGCATCGGGGGAACGGCCCTTTCGGCCCTCATGGCCTGGCTCAACAGCGGGCCGCCTTCACAGAGGCAGTCTTTTCCCGTGGCCGACTGGAGCCTCTTCTCGTCCCTCGTTGATTTCTCCGAACCGGGGGATATCGGATTTTTCGTGACACAGCAATCCGTCGAAATGATCGAAGCGATGATGAAGACGCAAGGGTACCTGAGCGAAAAATTCATCGAGATGGTGTTCCGCCTGCTCGGCTCCGACAGCCTGATCTGGCGAAACTTCACGAACAGTTTCCTGTATGGCCAATCGCCGCCCAAGTCGGATCTGCTGTTCTGGAACAGCGACAGCACCCGCCTGCCGGCAGCGATGTGCTCCTTCTATCTGCGCGAATTCTACCTGAACAACAGGCTCGTGGAAAAAGACGCGCTGAGCCTCGGGGACCGGCCCATCGATTTGGGCCGCATCACGCAGCCGCTCTATGCGGTGGGAACGCAGATTGACCACATCTGTCCCTGGAAGAGCACCTTCAAAGTCTGCGACAAGGTCCATGGGCCCGTCCGGTATGTCCTCTCCAGTGAAGGACACATCACGGGCATCGTGAACCCCCCGTCGGAGACGTCACGAAGGAAATTCTGGGCCGGCGAGGCCGGGGGCGAAAAGGACTCGGAGCAGTGGCTGAGCCGCCAGGAGGAGAAGCGCGGTTCCTGGTGGGAGGACTGGACGCAGTGGCTGCAGGCGAGAAGCCTCTGTCCCGGAGAACCGCCCGCGATGGGTACCGATCGATACCCGGCCCTGGAGCAGGCGCCGGGGACGTATGTGATGGAGGGTTAGAGGATCAGGCACTCAACCGGGATTCCTCCCGCGAACAGGCGGTTTTTTACCGCTCTAACGCTCGCTTCACTGCAGACGCAAAAACTCGCCCTACGGGCTCAAACAGTTTGCGCTGCGGCCGTTGCGCTTCGCGAAGAGCGGTTACAAAAACG
>PDVJ01000094.1_pt1 | contig 24295 bp, 24 predicted proteins | sample 1369811 | NCBI WGS metagenome assembly PDVJ01 (sample SAMN07795376, study PRJNA414565) | Alkali sediment metagenome, whole genome shotgun sequencing project. | reverse complement strand
TACTGACGTATAAATAACAAGCACCTTAAGCAAGGGCTTTTTATAGCTCTTTGAGTATGGCTTCTACCACTGATGCTGGATTTTGCGCTTTATAGATAGGGCGTCCTACGACGATGAAATCGACTTTTTCCTCTTGGGCGGTTTGAATGGTCGCTACACGTTGCTGATCCCCTGCATCTTCACCAAAGGGGCGGATACCTGGGGTGAGGGTGATAAAGGTGGGGGCGGTAAGGGATTTGATCGATTTGCTCTCATACGCGCTGCATACTACTCCATCCAGCCCTGCATCGTGTGCGTCTTGTGCAAACTGATCGGCCTTGGCTGCAATCCCCTTTTCATAGACGTGTGCGAATTCATTTTCTTCAAACGAGGTGAGGGCGGTTACGGCGAGGACGAGAGGGCGATTTTCATAGGGGGCTAAACGTTGCATTACCTCACGCATCGCTTTTGGCCCTGCGGACGCATGGACATTGAACATATCGACACCCAGTCCCATGATAGATTCTGCCGCATCGGCCATGGTGTTGGGAATATCATAAAGTTTTAGGTCAAGAAAGATTTTAAAATCGGGATTGATGGCTTTGATTGCATGGATAAACGGCTCTCCATCGCGTATGTAAGAACGAAGTCCTACTTTTAACCATACGGGATACGCTTTTATTTTTTCGACGAGAGTAAGATTTTCTTCCATCGAAGGCAGATCAAGTGCGACACACAGTTCCATAATATCCCTTTTTAAATGAGTGCAAAAGTATATCAGAGGCTGAATATTTTTCCCATTAACATATTATTAAGGAATCATTGTAAAAAACATATTACAATAGACGAATATTTTACAGTAAGGATCTCTTATGAAAAACCGTTTTATTACTGTCGTTATGTCAGGTCTGTTGTTGGGATCGGTATCTCTTTTTGGTGCCCCGTATACCGTGGATGCATCGCATTCGAGTGTTGGGTTTAAAGTCAAGCATATGATGATCAGTACTGTCAGCGGAAACTTTGGCAGTTTTAGCGGAGCGTATGATTTGCAAAAAGGGGTTTTGAAATCGTTGAGCGGTACCATCAAAGCCGATACGATCAATACCGGTATTGTGAAGCGTGATGATCATTTGCGCAGTGCCGATTTTTTTGATGTAGCTAAATTTCCCGAGATCACTTTTACGATGGTTTCCCAAAAAGGGAAAAAAGTGATGGGCAATCTCTCTATGCACGGGGTGACCAAACCTGTGGTTCTCACTCTTGATATGGGGGGAGAAGTTACTGATCCATGGGGCAATAAACGCTCAGGATTTGTTTTGACAGGGAGTGTGAATCGTAAAGATTATGGCCTTAACTGGAACAAAGCAATCGAATCGGGCGGTGTGGTTGTCGGCGAAGAGGTGAAGATGATTATCGAAATAGAAGGGGTAGCGGACTGATTTATTGGTTAAAATGTTTTGATAAAACCGTCCCTTTTGGGGCGGAACTCTTTTAAATCTTCCAGTTGCAATCCTCTTTGTTTACCCCATAGTATGACGGATTTGCATTTATGCATTTTTGCATAATCGCAGAGATAATCGACCATTTCACGAACATGATGTTTGTGCTGATCGGTTGCGCTTAGGTCATCGATCACCAAATAGCGTCCAAGCTCCAAGTTTTCATGGATACTGACACCTGCATAGATGGCGAGTTCTCCTCGCTCGTATGCGCCGATGGGTCGATACGTTTGGGGATGGTGTGCCGCAATGTACGTTAAAAAATCATCTTCGGTTAAATCGATGCGCAGCATGCAAAGCAGATAATAGCCCTCTTCCAGTTCGCTAGAGGAGAGTTCTCGAAACTGCATTTATTTTTCCAAAGAGGAGAGTTGAGCCGTTATTTTTTCGATTTTATCCTGTGCATCCGCTAATCCGTTACGGTTTTCAGTGATAACAGACTCTGGTGCATTGGCAACAAAACGCTCATTGGAGAGCATACCGTTTAGTTTATCCGCTTCTTTTTGCAGTTTTTCACGTTGTTTGGTAAGGCGGTCAATGATAGGACTCAAATCAATCGCATCGGTCGGGAGGTACACCTCGACACATTCTCCGATATCACTGATTGCATTGTCTACTTTATCGTCGGTGTATTTTAGGCTTTCCACTTTTCCCAATCGGGCGATAAACGGTTCCATCATGGTGTGATTGCCGCTGCATTTGACGTAAGCCAACGGGATTTTTTGGTTCCCTAGATCCACGAGTGTTTTAGCACGGCGAATGGTGATGATGGCGTCCATGATAATGGCAAATTCGGCTTCAATCTCAGTATCTGTCGTGATATTTTCGGGGTATTGCATCACCATAATCGAATTGCCCTCTTCGAGCGTTGTCCCTGAGAGTTCATGGTAGAGATACTCGGTAATAAACGGCATGAACGGGTGGAGAAGCTTCATAGACTCTTTGAAGATGCTTCCCAGCTCCTCTACGCTCTCTTTGCTCGCTTTGGCAAGCTCGATACCCCAATCACAAAATTCGTTCCACAAGAAGCGGTAGAGGACCGTTGCCGCATCATTGAAACGGTACTCATCCAAAAAGGCTCTGGTTTCAGATGTGGCTGCATGGAAACGGCTGAGCATATAGCGACCTAGCGGTGTTGTGATCTCTTGCGCAGCAAGGTCTTTGAAGGTAGGGTTATTCATCTGCAAAAACTTACTGGCATTGAACAGTTTGTTGGTAAAGTTTCGGCTTTGTTCGAGACGATCGGTGCTTAGACGGATGTCTCGTCCTTGCGCGGCTAAGATAGCGAGGGTAAAGCGCAGGGCATCGGCACTGTATTTTTCGATCATGTCGAGGGGGTCTATAACATTGCCTTTGGATTTTGACATTTTTTGACCGTTTTCATCCCGTACGAGGGCGTGAAGATAGATGTGTTTAAACGGTAATTCTCCCGTGAACGTCTCCCCCATCATCATCATACGCGCTACCCAGAAAAAGAGGATGTCAAATCCAGTGATCAAGAGGCTGTTGGGATAAAATTTCGCCATGTCTTCGCTTTGAAAAAGGGCATCAGCACTGACATCGCCATTGCCCCAACCCAGTGTTGAAAACGGCCATAGGGCAGAACTGAACCATGTATCCAATACATCAGGGTCTTGGGTAAATGAGGTACTGGCACAATGAGGACACGAAGAGGGGTGTTCTTCAAGGCTCGCCCATTCGTGATCGCAATCGTTACAGTAAAAAACAGGGATACGGTGTCCCCACCACAGCTGGCGCGAGATACACCAGTCGCGCAGTTCTCCCATCCATGAATTGTAGCTGTTAATCCAATGGGGTGGGAAAAACTGTGCTAAACCGTCGTTGGTTTTGTCGATGGAGCCGCGTGCGATTTCATTGCGAACGAACCACTGTTTGGAGATGTACGGCTCGACAATGTTTTTACAGCGGTAACAGTGTCCCACTTGGTGGACGTGATCTTCGATTTTTTCGATAAAGCCTGCTTCATTGAGACGGTTGACGATAGTTTCACGTGCGGCAAGACGTTCTAGCCCCTCGAATTCTCCTGCGTGGTGATTGAGAATCCCTTTTTCGTCAAATACGGTGATGAACTCCAAATCGTGACGTTTTCCCACTTCATAGTCATTGGTGTCATGGGCAGGGGTAACTTTGACCACACCCGTACCGAAATCTTTGTCAACATGGGTATCAGCGATGATTTTGATCTCGCGGTTGATGAGGGGGAGGGTGATACTTTTCCCGATGAGGTGAGTGTATCGCTCATCGTCAGGATGGACCATGATCGCGGTATCGCCAAAATAGGTTTCGGGACGGGTAGTTGCCACGGTGATGTGACCGCTTCCGTCGCTGAACGCGTAGCGCATGTGGTAAAAGTGCCCTTGGTGCTCTTCGTGCTCAACCTCGATGTCGCTGAGTGCTCCATCGTGGGTACACCAGTTGACCATGTAGTTTCCACGGATGATGAGGTTCTTGTTGTACAAGTGGACAAAAGCCTCTTTGACCGAAGTTTTGAGCCCTTCATCCATCGTAAAACGCTCACGGCTCCAAGCAGGGGAAACCCCGAGTTTGCGCAGCTGAGAAACCATGATCCCGCCGCTCTCCTCTTTCCATTCCCAAACACGTTTTAAAAACGCATCACGCCCCAGTTCCTCTTTGGTTTTACCCTCGGCTAGAAGCTGTTTTTCCACCACGTTTTGGGTTGCGATACCGGCATGATCGGTTCCCGGCTGCCAAAGGGTGGCATAGCCGTCCATACGTTTATAGCGGACAATGATGTCTTGAAGGGTGAAGGTGAGGCCGTGGCCGATGTGCAAACGTCCTGTGACATTAGGGGGAGGCATCATGATGGCGAAGTGTTTGTTGGGTTTTACGATGGCGCGGTTTCCATCCACTTCAAAATAGCCCCGATTTTCCCAGAGCGGGTAAAAAGTTTCTTCGATATTCTTGGGATCGTAATGGGTAGATGACATAAGGGAACCTTGAGCGAATAATATTAGCGAATTATACCAAATATTTAGAGGAATAGAATTTGCTTAAAATGATGTAATTCAGGTAAAGGATACCCAATGCAATACAATGTAAAATCCACAATTTTAGGCTTTGATAATATTTCAAAAGTAGAACTCAATGAAATCGACGAACTTTTTTCGACGTTAAAAAGCTGTGATGAAGCAAATACCAGTTTTACGGTAGTGAACCCTTATATGCTGCGCGAGTATTCTTTTGATGTACCCAAAGATATTCGTGAACTGTTGGACATCAACGAGGATTCAAAAGTGGTTGTATATAATATCGTAGTTGTTCAAGATCCGCTTGATGAATCACGTATTAATTTTTTGGCTCCACTCATTTTCAATCAAGGCAATGGCTCAATGGCACAAGCCGTTTTGGATTCGGATACTCATGCTGAGTTTGGCATGGCAGTATCGTTAAAGACTTTTAGACCATAACATCGCCTCTTTAAAGAGGCACAAGGAACCCTTTGCCTCTCTCTCGCCTCAATACGCAGCAATACACCGCTGCAACTGCTTCTTATGGACACAATCTTATCATTGCCTCAGCAGGTACGGGAAAAACATCGACCATCGTAGGGCGTATAGGATATCTCCTCTCTCAAAATGTCAAACCCGAAGAAATCATGCTTCTCACCTTTACCAATAAAGCGGCGGCAGAGATGGTGGAGAGGGTCGCGGCATTTTTTGGTAAAGAGATTGCTTCGAAAATCGATGCAGGGACATTTCATGCCATCAGCTATCGTTGGTTAAAGCGCAAAGAGGGGAAAATCGTCCTCAAACAGCCGCGTGAACTTAAAACATTGTTTCGCAGTGTGTACGAAAAACGAACTTTTACCCATATCGATTGCGCGACACCGGCATATGGTGCTAACTATCTTTATGATGTCTATTCGTATTATCAAAATACAGAGATAACAACCCAATTTGAAGAGTGGATACTAACCCGTCAAGATGAGCATGCTGTTTATGCGGCAATCTATGCGGATATTGTTGATGAATTTGAAGCCCTTAAAAAAGAGTACGGTTTTGTCAATTTCAATGACCTGCTTTTGCTTATGCGTGTTTTGGCCTCCGAGAATGATTTAGGGTACAAAGAGATTCTGATCGATGAGTATCAAGATACCAATGCCCTACAAGGAACGCTCGTTGAAGCCATGAGACCGCCATCGCTGTTTTGTGTAGGTGATTACGATCAAAGCATCTATGCTTTTAACGGTGCGGATATCTCTATCATCGGTTCTTTTAGTACCAAGCACCCTGACGCTAAAGTATACACTCTTAATAAAAATTATCGTTCAACGATACCGATTCTCTCTCTGGCCAATACGGTGATTGCTTACAACGAGCGCATTTACCCAAAAGCATTGGAAGTAACACGGACGCAAGAGGCACAAAGTCCTGCCTTGCTCATTTATGAGGAGCTGTTTGACCAATATCACGGGATTGCACGCGCTATTGGGGATTCTTCGACCAATCGAGAAGAGATAGCGGTCATTTTTCGGAACAATGCCTCTGCCGATGGGATCGAAGCAACATTGAGAGAGCTGGGAATCGCGTGCCGCAGACGGGGCGGGGTGAGTTTTTTTGATTCCAAAGAGATCAAAGCTCTCTTGGATATTTTCACCCTTATTGTCAATGAATCAGATATGATGGCTTTTATCCATCTTTTTGATTACGCGAAAGGGGTAGGAAGTGCCATCGCCAAAGAGCTTTTTATCGCGCTTCAAAAGCTGGGGCACGGCTCCTTTTTAAGAGGACTCTATAATCCGGACACATCGATCACCAATCCGTTTGAAAAGCGGCGATTGAACCATCAACTAGGGTTGTTTGATGACTTTGCGGAGCTTGGAAGTGCCGGCCGGTTTGCCAAACTGGGATTGGATCCGAATTTTATGGGTAATCCGATTTTAAAACATGCGAAATTAACGAAAGAATCAGCGACCTTTTTACACGATCTTTTTATCTTGTTTCGTAAATTGCGGGATGTAAAAGAACCCAAAGATGCGGTACAAAAAATTGCGGTTTCTTCATTGTACGGACACGTCATCGAATCGTTATCTCATCGCCGTGCAATGACCGAAAACGGTTCTGTGGACGAAAAGGTAAAAGAGGAATCCAAAGAGCGTATCCGCCGTAAATGTAACGGACGATTCCCGAATCGAAAACTGATGAGCCGCAGCGGAAGTATCGAGGAAGAGAGACGGCTCTTTTATGTGGCGGTAACGAGAGCCAAAGACAGGTTGTTTTTGAGTTACGCAAAATACGACAAAATCAAGCAAACGAGTTTCGTCCCCTCTCAATTTATTTATGAGGCGGGTTTGATTCCTAAAGACGAAACGTATACGAAAATGATCGAAAAAGAGTCGACAGATAAGGAATGATTTTCCTATCTGCGTCCTTGAACCGCGTTCCCCATTTCCCACATTGGCAAGAAAATCCCCAAAGCCAACAAAATAACCATTGCGGCAATCATGAAAAGCATAATCGGCTCAATGGCTTCTGAAAGACCGTCAATGATAGCGTCAAAGCGCATTTTGTAATATTCCATAACTTTTTGGAGCATCGCATCCAGCTGACCGCTCGATTCACCGGCAGATATCATTTGGATAATCATGTTCTCAAACAGTTTGGTTTCCAAGAGACCTGTGTGAAGAGAGCCTCCCTTTTCAACGGTTGAACGTACCATTAACAGGCGCTCACGCAAGGGAAGGTTATCAATCATCGCAACGGAAGTTTCGAGTGCTTCTGCAATCGGAATACCTGCACGGACCAGTTCAGAAAAAACGAGCGTAAAGCGGCTGAGGGTTGAAAACATAATAATATTTTTGATGAGATAAAGCTTGAGAAGCGTTTGATGCCATTTGTACTTAAAGTCTCGATTGTGATCGAGCATATAGCGAAATGCCATGAAAAAGACAAATAACCCGGCTAGAACATACAAGCCATACGTGTTAAACAGGTGTTCCAAAAAGAGAAGAATCAAGGTTGGAACAGGAAGCTCTGCATCCAGTTGTTCAAAAATGGTTTTAAACTGCGGCACAACATACGATATCAAAATCGTAAAAGCAACCGCCATAGCGATCATAACGTTTCGCGGATAGGCCATTGCTTTTTTAAATTTGATAATATTTCGTCGGATCTCTTCAAGCATGTCGGCGAGTTTATGAAGCGCTTCCGCCATATTCCCTGTTTTTTCTCCCAGCTGAATCATCGCCAGAGATAATGTCCCCAACTCAAAACTGAATTTTGCAGCAGTATGAGAAAGACTGTGTCCGGCATTGATATCCTCAGCCATCGTTCCTAACACGGTTTTCAAGGTTTCATCGCTTGTAGCATCGGCTATTTCATGCATAGAATCATGAATCGAAATTCCGGCATTGGTCATAACGGCCAGCTGACGTATGGCACCGATTAAGCTGTTTTGATTGAGTTTGCGTTTTTTAAAATTGGCGAGAAGCGTGTTTTTGAAATTTTTTAATTGATCTTCAAGCGGTGGAGCAGTCTCGACAGCTTTTAAAATCATTCCGCTGTGTTTTATTTTGGCAAGATATTGAGCCTCTTTTTTGTGCTCAGCATAAAGTCCGTGATCGGTTTTTTTCCCTTTACTTAGAACGGTTACGATAAAGTATTTCATCCTTTTGCCACCTTTAAAATTTCATCAATGGTTGTGACCCCATGTACGGCCTTATTCATGCCGTTTTCAAACATTCCAATAAAGCCTTCCTCTTTTGCTTGCTTGAAAATATCGTCTTTTGAGCCTCCGCGGGCGATAATGCTGGATATTTCTTCAGAGACTACCAACACTTCACAAATCATTTCACGCCCCATGTAGCCAGATCCGTTACACTCTTTGCATCCAGCTCCTGCATAAAAGACAGTACCCGCAGGGATGAACGCGCTGTATTCTTCTCGTAAAGATGTGGGTATGTCAATCTCTTTTTTACAATGTTTGCATATTCTTCGAACCAGCCGTTGTGCTTGAATGGCAACAACGGCACCACTGATAAGATAGGATTCAATTCCCATATCAGACATACGGGGAATGGCACTGATGGCATCATTGGTATGCAGTGTGGAAATAACCATATGTCCTGTCAACGCTGCTTTAATCGCGATCTCAAGCGTTTCTTGGTCACGAATTTCCCCAATCATAATTTTATCAGGGTCTTGACGCAGTATTGAACGCAGAGCATCGGCAAAAGAGAGACCAACCTTAGGGTTGACTTGAACTTGTTGAATCAAATTCATGCGATACTCAACCGGATCTTCAACGGTAATGACTTTGTCCTCAACATTTCGAAGCTCATTGAGTGCACCATAAAGAGTAGTTGTCTTACCACTTCCCGTAGGCCCGGTTACAAGGATAATTCCAAAAGGAGATTGCAATGATTTAATCAGTTTTTGATAACTTACCTGATCCATTCCTGATTCTTCAAGTCGCACCAAAGCTTTTGTTTTGTCAAGAATACGCATAACAATCGATTCTCCATACAAAATCGGCAAGGTAGAAAGACGAAAATCAAATTCAGCATCCATAACCAAAGCAGAAAAACGTCCGTCTTGTGGTTTGCGGCGTTCAGCAATGTCAAGATTGGCAAGCAGTTTAATCCGAGATGCAAGCGGCGGATAGATATCGCGGTCAAAAATAAATATTTCAGCCAGTTTACCGTCGATTCTACTGCGCACTACGCAGTTTTTTTCGGTCGGCTCAATGTGTATGTCACTTGCGCGTGCTTTGATACATGCTTTTAAGATAACGTCAATGAGCTGTAAAATAGAGGAGGCTTCTTGTTGTTCTTCCACGCTCCCAATATTACGCAGTTCATTGCGGATATTAGTAACGAGTTCTTTGACACTGTCTTTGAGCTCAATTTTAAAAAGATAGGCTTGAATTTGTTTTTCGGTTGCAATGGCTACTTGTAAAGATTTTCGTGGAAAAAGTCGCTGTATGGCTTCCTGGGCTTCAATGTTGAGCGGATCGGAAAAAGCAACCACAACGTACATGTCATCTTGTGAAATGGGCAGTGCATTGAAGCGTTTTAGCTGTGCCGTAGGAATTTTTTCCACCAAACGATAATCCATATCAATGGAGTCCAAATCCATATAGGGTAATTCAAGAACTTCAGCAAGGTGGTGCAAGATAGAGGATTCATCAATAAAATGGTAGTTTTTGATAATAGAGAGTTCATACTCTCCTGTTCGAATTTTCTCTACAATAAAACGTTTAATGAAGTTGGCAGAAATCGCCCCCACTTTTGTTAAAGTTTCTAAAATGGTGTCATTTTGAACACCTCTGGAGATTAATCGATCAATTTGTTGTTGCGTGATGTGGTGCTTTTCTAATAAATCATACGTGATGCGATCCATATCAACATTCCTTATAAATATACATGATGTACTGTTAATATTCTATCATAGTATTCGTCAATGCCGAATGTTTTGTGTCCATCTATTTGGATTGTATAAAGCTTGTAGGTCTGTCTTGGATTCATGGGATCCGTATATTCTTTGACACTATTGTTTGCCTGAGGATCTTTACAATAAAGATCGAAAACTCTCGAAAGCAAATGCGAACTTGTGGGCAGTTTGAGTGATTTTAAGGGATAATTGTCATAAAGAGCTTGTATTAGAAGCTTTTTTTGCAGAATAAGCAAGGTGAAATAGGAAGCATTAGCCCTGGCTTCAGGGCTTTGGTTGAGTGTTTTGATCGGTGTGTTAAGGCGGTCAATCTGATCTGCATTTAAACAGGCAAATGCATAAAGTGAGAGTTGCTTTTCATTGGTTTGTATGTGTTTAAAATTTTGTATTCCTAACGCGCATACCTCTTTGTAGGCACCTTTTTGATACAGTTGAAGCATTTGATTTTGAATATCTGCATGTAGGACAGAAAAGAACAAAATGATAGATAAAAACAATTTTTTCATTTGCTGTTTTCTTTATTGAGTGTATCCAAGAAGTTTTTGGCACTTTCCGAATTGGAATTGGAGATATAAAGCTGCAATGTTTTTTTAGCTTGATCCACTTTTCCTAGTTTCACCAGTGATTTGGCAAAAATAAGCCAACTGTCATCCATAGTATTGTTAATAGCATTGGTTTTTAATGCGTAATTGTACGCTTCAGAATAGTTGCCATGGTCGTAATGATAACGTGCGATGTACAGTCCCAAATTCGGATTGGAATTTTCTCTGAAGCGTTCTTCAATTTCATGGATATCAAATGCGGCATCGTCCCGTTTAATAGAACTCAATTTGCCCTTTAATACAGGTTGTGTAGCTTTAGGTATTGGCGGGGGTTGAGTTTTGGATAGGGGCTCTTTGGCAGGTGGAGCTTGGGGAGGAACAGCATTGGGAATCAGGGTGCGCTTAGGAGATGCAACGGGTGCATCGACAGCAGTTTCATCCGCTGTTGGAATCGATGGGGGATTCATGGATTGGATGAAATCCATAGACGGCTCTAAAATCATTGTATCTTCATTATGTTCAGAAGCAATTGCAAGAGAAGTTTTTGGCTTAATAGTCTCTTTTTTTGGAGGGGTAGAAGATACAGCAGAGGGCTTCTCTAATACTAGCCAAGGTATGATGATCCCTAAAATCAAAGTTGCAGTTATAAGTAATCCATAAGGGAGTACTTTTTTAAGCTTGTATTTTAGCCAACGGCGTTCTAATTTAGAGACATCAAGCACGGATAAGTCCTGTATGAATGGCTGCCATTTCAATCCATTTAGTATTTAAAGCATTGTATTTAATTTTTGCCGGATAATGTTCTTCATACCAAGTATAGAGACTAAAAAGAGAAAACATGAGCTTATTAGATTCTCGATAATTTCCACGCGTGAGTTTGCTGATCAATTTGATATTTTTGTCATTAATCATGTTGGCAACATCAAAACAATTCGCCTTTAACAGTTTTTTTTGTATGTATATTTTAAGTTCTTCATCGGAAGCATTTTGCAGCTCGACACTTTCCCAAATGCGCGTTTGAAAATGTTCTTTGGCAATGATGTCTTCATTGTCTGTTTTATGAAGGGTGATCACAAATTTGAGTGCACGGGCATCGGAGATTAAACGTATTTTTTCCATTAAAGAGGAGCTGTAAAGTTGTGCTTCATCGAGCAAGACAATTGGAATAACCGGGTAATTTACAGCAGTTGAAAGTTCTAAAAATCTGGTGAGTGTAAGCGCTTCTCTGCTAGCATAGGAGTATATTTTATGGGCTAGAACTCTCAAAAAATCATCTTCATCAATGATAGGGATATCAATCATGCATACTTTTTGATGTTTTGAAAGGTCGTGATGAAGTTTATGCAGCAACATACTTTTACCCGTCCCAGGTCTTCCATAAAGCAAAATCATCTTAAGCGGTTTTTGAACGGAAGTTTTAAGGCTTTGGTACATATGTGACACACTGTCAATTTGTACGTAATCTTTCGGGTTGACTACGTCAATAAAAAGATCACGTGGTTTCGAAAATAGCGAATGCTCCATCCGTTATTTGCTATCCTCTTTCATCTCTGCGGCCTCTTTTAGTTTTTGCATCTCTTTGAGTTCTTTTGCCTGTTGTTTGGATGCTAAAGATTTTTCAAGAGCGTCTTTATCGATTGTTGATCCCATACGAGTATAACCAAGATCTGAAAGGCTCATATTTGAACCATCTTTTTTAACAATGTGCGGTTCGATAATAATAACAATTTCTTCGGTTTTTTTATTGATACTTTCGGACTTAAATAACCATCCAAGGACTGGAATATCTCCTAAAAGTGGTACTTTATGAGCAGTTAGCCCATTCTTGGTATTAATAAGACCGCCCATGATAATGGTGCTTCCATCCTTAACCGTGACAACCGATGACATTTGACGTCGGCTTAGATCGGGTGGCATAGAACGGGCTGAATTGTCCGTGGCAAGTTGGCTTGCAACATCCGATATGGAAGGATTGATGCGTAACGTAATACTGCCATCGTTTGCAATTTCAGGAGTTATATCTAGTAAAACACCTGAAAATACCGAACTTACAACTTCAGAGGTTGCTTGCTCTCCTGTTGTTCCCCCAGCAAGCGTAGAGGTGTTTTTTGTTTTATAAAACAATTCTGTTCCGGAAGTGATGAGCGCCGGTTGATTATTGAGCGTTAATATTTTTGGATTGGAGATAGCATAGACATCCCCTTGAGTTTTTAAGAACTTAATAATCTCATTGATACTTCCCTTGGCTCCAAGTTGAAAAACACTTCCAATATTGCGCGGCATTGTACCTAAGGTAACGGTTTCAATATCTCCGATAATATTATCTTTTGCGGTACCGGTAAACTCGGTTATATTTTTAGTATTGTAAAGATTAAATCCTAAATTGATATTTTGCAATGCATACAGCTGTGCCCAATCAATACCGGTTGAGCTTCCATCTTCAAATACAACACTGTACATTTTAACATCAATCATCACTTGTGTTTGCATTTTTTTCTGCAAATCATCAATGTATTTATCAAGTCGTTGCATCTGTTTATTGGTTGCGGTTACTGTCACCATACCTGCATTTTTATTGATGTAGATATTATGTACATTATCACTTTGGGAGTTATTTTGATCCATTGAGTCAATGCTTGCACTTTTTTGTCGATAATTATCTTCCGGACGGCTTAGAATGCTTTTAACTTCGTTTTCTAAATCACCCCAAAATTTCACTTCATCAACGGAGGAAATATTCGTTCCCGATTCAGAAGATGCACCTGCTGTTGACCCAGCTCCTTGTTGAGCTCCACCGCCAGCAGCCGCGCCGCCAGCAGCAGTTCCTGTATTGGAACTCAAACGAATATTTGTACTTCCTGTCCCTTTACGCTCAGTGATGATGTAATCAAGCTGATATGTTTTGGTCGTCAAATAGGAAATCTTCAGCACATTGTTTTTGAGAGTGTATTGTAAATTGTTTTCTTTGATAATTAAATCAAGAACTTCATTGATCGTTAAATTTTTCAGATAGGTTTTGTTCATCTGCTTTTTGAGAACATTTTCAGCCTCTGAATCGGTAACGATAACACTCATTCCGCATTCATCGCTTATTTGGTCAATAAAGTCACCGACGCTGGTTCCTTTGACGGAGGCGATATTGAATAACTCGTAGGTGCAGTCCGCATAAACGGATGTCGTTAATAGCGTAGCTGCTGCAACTGATAATAAGAATGCTCGTGCATTTGATGTCAATACTGGTCTCATTGTGCTTTCCTATTTGGTTTTTATTTTGATATTATTATTTTGTTTGCTGATGAATAAGATCAACTGCTGACCTTTAGCTCCGGATAACAAAATAGAGGCAGGTTTGATCTCAGTCAACGTGTAACTTCGAACGGCATCGTTAACGTGGTACCATTTGCCATTAATGAGTGCTGATTTATTCATCAAGCCTTGGAGTCGTAAAGGTTCTTCCACAATTTTTGGCACGATTGGCATACCTGGAAGCATTGGCATACCTCCTAATCTAGGCGGTGCTAAAAGCTTAGAACCGATACTGCTTTGGGCACGTGGAGGCACAGTGTATTTAATGGGATCAATTAAAGAATTAATGTATCCATCCGATACGCCGACACGAGCGGGCAGGATTGCTTGAATTTGTTCATCAACCCATGCCAGTTCTTTATCGCTCTTTGGCTGTAAAACCGTAACATTACCTGTTGTAGGCAATACCATCGGTGCATTAATGCTATTTGACGCATGTAGGGCGACAAATAGGATGAAGGGTGCTAATGCGAGTGTTTTCATTGTCTTACAATCCCCCATACTGAGATGTTTAAATCGCTGGTCAGCTTTTTCTCTCCGGTCATGGTCATATCGTGCAGGTCTACAACAAGATAGCTTTGCTCTAGTGCATTGATGAATTTGAGCGTATTTTTGTAAGGCCCCTCAGCTTTTATACTGATATCGAGGACATGGCCAAATGCACTGTTATCAGTGGTGAGTGCATTCCCAAATGCAAGCAGTTTCACATTGTATGCTCGTGCGTATTTAGAAACAGAATCCAAATAGGCACCCCAAACTTTCTCATCATAGTAAAGAGATGAAATCTGTTCAAGTTGATCTTTGATGTAGGCATTGTATTGAATGTAGTGCTGTTCTTCCATTTGAATGGCTACGGTTTCTTGTTCAATTTGTGCAATTCGCTCAACGGGGTTAGCTTCTAAATAATTTTTATCGTTGGTAAGGGCACTTTCCATTTCAATGGCTTTCTCATGAGAAGCTTTGAAACTTGCTTCAGAACTTTCCCAAAACAAAAGGTATGAAAAAGCGGATAGAGAAGCAAAAATCATGATGAACATCATCATTTTATCACGTTCACTTTTCAGCGAGAGTGCCTGATCTATTGAATAAAGGTAGTCTTCGATATTAAATTTCATTTGAGTACCGCCTTTAGCTCACTGAGATAAGAAGAAGTGTTGCCATCGTAAGAAATCAATTGAAGACCGAAGTCGTATTGATCTCGCTTCGTGTCCGTAAGATGTTTAAGCAGTGCCGTAATGTCTTGAGTTTTAGACGCTGTCAACATAAAACTAAAACTTTTAACGGTGGAGTTATTCTCTTCACTGTAACCCATTGATTGGAGCCTGACTCGATACTGGTTGAAACTGCGTGTGAAATCTGCTGCAATTTTTGCTTTCATAGGATAATTCACTTTTTTATCATGAACTTGAATCAGAGTGTCTTGTTTTTGTTTGTAAGCTGTTTTTTGTGCATCCAACAGTGCTTGAGCTGCATTTTTATTGGCCATTTTTAGATTAATGGTCTGCTCTCGCGTTATTTTTTCAATATGGACTTTTTGATATTCTTGATTCATGAGCGCATAATGGAACTCTTCTACATAGGAAAGTCCCCAATAGGTACCTGGGTATAGTAAAGCTGCAGCCAGTGAAGCGGCTATAACGAGGATGAGTTTCCCACTGTCACGCTTAGCAAAAGGAGGCGGACGATGGAAGATGGTGAAGTTACATTCATACCGCTCATCGGATTCCAGACGTGCGTACAAATGCATTAGTTGATGAATCTGATCGACAACGCCTCCGCTTGTTTTGAATCCGTAATCAAATTCAAATGGATGCGATTTAAGACCAAGATAGGTTTGGGCGTATTCATCAAGTCCACTGATACTGCCTACCGCCGTACCTAAATAAAGAGCATCAAATTGTTTAATCTCGAAGGCACGTTTTGCATAGGTAATGACATCATTAATATGAAGAAAAATTTCTCCAAAAAGTTTAAAAAAGATTTTTTGATAGTCTTGATTACTCGGATTGAGCCCTTGCATCGCTAAAATGTTTTCAAAACTGACCAAATCAATCGGTTCACCCAGCAGTTCACAGAACCGCTCGTGCATTTGTTTAAGAGAATATTTGAGTGATTTTGTATAAACGAACTCTTGATCTTTGTAGATGGTTAAAAATGCATCATTTTCTTGAAAATAGATAAAAGCATGAACCCCGCTTGAATCTAAGATCTCTTTAACGTAAAGCGATTTAAGCAATAAGGGGACAGGTACGATTTGATCAATGTATTTAATAGCTTGGACGGTTGGCGCGAACTCCTGCTCCAGAGTAAGAGGATCAACGATAAATACGTGATAAAAACGTTCACTTTCTGTTGAATTATGAATGGCTTCGATGTACTGAAACTGGTATTCAACTGCCATATCAAGTGCAAGTTCTTCATACACTTTATTTTCGAGTGCATCGTATACATCATCTTCAGGTACGTTTTTACTGATACCGATTAGAGCGGATATAAATCCCTTTGTATTTAAAAAAGAGACAGCGTACTGTTCTTTTGAAAATGACGGTGAAGCAATGCTTGAAATACTGTTAAGCGTACCAACATAAAAGTCTTGCCGATAAGGGTTGGCTGATATGATGGTTGAAAACGTTTGCTGTTTGCTCATCCTATTTTCCTATTTAAAATGTATCAAAATCATGCCGCAAAAATCATTTTCGCGATAAAATTCAACTCGATAGGTTTTTGCATCCTTGTCGATTGAATATTTAGGGTCAAAATCTTTTAACCTTACATGAATATTACTTTCATCTTTTCGACCTTCACGTGTAAAGCCGATGATGTTTGTACGTGTTAGTGATGTATTAATGACACTAACATCGGCCGTTATTGCGTATTCTTTAGCAAAATCCAGTTTTTCTTCTTTCCCATCGATACTTAAACTCAAGCTTTCTAAACACTGCGCATCTGAATGGACGCTTGGTGATAGTGATGTGACCTTCTGATTTCCAACATAGAGATGGAATTTTCCCTTTTCTTGAAGCATTCCCCCAAGTGGATGGGTGAAGTTAAAATCATTACGCTCCGATTTTAGCGGAATATAACTTAAATCTATTCTTGGGTTATTTAAATTTAGTTGAATATTTGAGTTAATCGTCACACTTCCGTTTCTTTGAATAATTTCTTTTAGATTTTCAGCTGTCAATTCAAAGGGGCGTTGATAGTTGATCCCCATATAGCGCATATAGCCTTCTATGGCTCGCAGCTGATAAAATACTTTTTCTTCTAATGTAGGTAAATTTTTGGAGGTTTCGATCGCAAATGCCGGTTTGTTATGGTTGATTGCAAAAAAAGTGAGTGAGTGTTTCATTGCTTCATCATCAAAACGGGTGTTGGTATTGCGTACATCAAAGATATGATGATCTTGAATCAGCCCGTTATTAAGCCCTTGACTCACCGCTGAAGCAATTTTATTCAAATCTTTATACTGGTGGTCGCAGTCCAGTATCCCTTGATCGATCACACATGTCTGCCCCCACGCGCCAGGATTGAAAATAGTGTTTTTATACGCTTTGCGGTAAAAACCATGTCCATCATGTAAATTTAGAATAAGATCAACTTGTGGATTAAGAATAATCTTTTTGAGTTCGTCTACAATGAGATAATCACTGTCATTTGCATCAATATGTGCGAATTTTCGATTCATATCTCCATTGACACCGCGACTGTTCATCATAATGCTCTTATGATTTAGGTTAGGGATAACCCACAAGTTCCCCTTGGTAATTGTGTAGTATTGCGCAAGAATGGAGGCGGCAAAATAACTTCCCGGTTCATTACCGTGTATGCCACTGATCACGAATAGAGTTGGTCCCTCATTTAGGGATGTTTCGTGTTTTACGAGGGAAAAGGGAAGGGCATATGTCGTAGAGACCAGTAAAAAAAAAGCAAGTATAAAGCGCATGTTATTGCTCGGAAATTATAGAGATAGACTGATCGTTATTGAGTAAGAGCATTAAAACCTTTTGACCGTTAAAATTGTGGTTATCGCTGGTATAGGTTTCATCGAAGGTAACCATAAATAAATTGGAGCGCTCGCCTGGGTAGGGGATGATATTGAGATTGGAAAAAAGGATCTCTTTGGACTCTTTTTTTTCAAAAATACGTTGTTTGTAATTTTTAAAATCATAGTATTCCATTCCGTCATGACGAATGAAAGTAGTATCGTAAAAGGAAAGATAGGTTTGAAAATCGTTGTATTTCCATGCGTATCGCCATTGATACAATTGTGAGATGATAGTTGCGTAAGGGGAGGTTGTGTGCTCTTTGAGTTTGGAATCGATAAGAAGCAGCGTGTTTTTATAATCAATTGCTTGATCCAATCCGGTGAGTTCATCGTTGTTGATAGCAATACAACCTTTTGTAAAACTGTCCCGATCGCCCTCTAGCGGTACTCCATGAATCCAGATTCCAGAACCGTTTTTTCCGCGAATACGGTCATAAAGGTTCGGATATGAGGTGACGAACGCCATCGGACCATAAAACGGATCAACCGTGTTGAGTTTTTGGGTAATAGTATAAACACCAATGGGAGTTCTTCGATCTCCTTCATTGACTTTGTCTCCATTGTATTTGCCTGTAAATGCCGGAATGCTTTTGAGTAGAGTAAAACGCTCATTACGGTCTTTTCGGTACAGATTTAAACTGGAGCGATCTTTTCCACAAATTAAAAGGGTATTGGTGGACTCATAATATCCAAATTGGAGGTCTTTTTGAGCCAGCTTGGATTGCCAATAGGCGGTGTCAGCTATTCCTCGATCAATCTCTTTTTGAATGGCACGCATACCGCCATTGCGGTAGAGGTCCATTACCTCTCCCGCAAAAAGAGAAGTGATAAAAAGAGGGAGTAATAAAAGTTTTTTTACCATTCGTATCCTAAATCACTTAAGAACTTTTTATCAGTACTCCACCCTTTTTTGACCGAAACAAAAAGTTCAAGATAAACAGGTTTGGAAGCAAGACGTTCAATTTTTTCACGGGCACTTTTACCAATGCGCTTGATGGCAACGCCCCCTTTACCGATAATAATCCCTTTTTGAGACTCTTTTTCAACAATGATGGTGGCGCGAATGTGCTCAGTCGGAGAGTCTTCATCGATTTTATCGATTAAAACGTCTGATTCATAAGGAATCTCATCGCTAATGTTGTCAAAAATCGCTTCACGTATAAACTCTTTATAAATTGTACGTATCATCTCGGTCGTAATGTTTTCAGGGTCGTAAAGATATGGAGATTCGTTGAGATGTTTGACAATGGTATTGAGCAAATCTTCTTTACCCACATTTTTTGTGACCGACATGGGAATAAGTGCTTCAAATTTGTCGCTGTATTGATTGTATTCGCCGATTTTTTTCAGGAGATCGGATTGAGAAATTTGATCAATTTTACTCAGAACGATGATGTGCTTTCGCTTATCTCCGTTAATTTCTAAAAATTTTTCATAATAACTGGTTTTATCCGATGCCGGTGCCAAATAGACCACGATATCACAATCGCCGATGGCTTTGAGTGCCTCTTCGAGCATATACTGATTGAGCATTTTTTCGGCTTGATGAAGTCCCGGTGTATCGACAAAAATGATTTGATTGTCGTTGTGCATGACGATGGCGTTGGATCGTTTGCGTGTTGCATTGGCTTTTTGGCTGACCAACGCGATTTTTTCACCCAAAATCCAGTTCATCATGGTGCTTTTTCCGGCATTTGGACGTCCGATGAGAGCTACGAAACCGGCCTTACTCACCTTTGATCTCTAGGTGAAGGGTTGCATGGATGCCATGACCCAGTTTGAGGTCGAGATCGTGCATGCCGGTTGTTTTGATACCGTGCTTGGCATCGAGTTCTTTTTTATCGATTTCAATGCCGTGTTGAACCTGAAGCGCATGAGTAATTTCATCTTTGGTAACCGAACCAAAAAGATGTCCTGTATCGCCCAATTTTTTGCTAATAACCACTTTGATATTTGCTAAAGTCGCTTTAATGGCGTTTAGACGCTCTATCTCTGCTGCATCGCTGGCTGTTTTTTTACGCTGTTCGGATTCATATTTTTTCAATACTTCATTCGTAGCAGCAAGTGCTAGCCCTTTTCCGATAAGGAAATTTTTGCCGTAACCATCAGCAACGTCTTTGATTTCTCCGGCTTTTCCGACACCTTTGACGTCTTTGGTCAATAATACTTTCATTCTTTTCCTTTGAATTATCCGCGGAGAACTTCACCGTGGTACGTGACGATTCCACCCGCTAAATTGGTAACTTTTTTATAACCCATATCGGTTAGGATACGTTGGCAGTGTGCACTGCGGCTTCCGACATGACAATAAACAATGATATGTTCATCCATGCTTAACGCGGCTTCTGTTAATGTTTGGAAAAAACTGCTCGTAGGTACCAAGGCATCAACCCCTGCAATACGTCCTGATTTCCACTCCATCCATTCGCGTACGTCAACGACTTTGAAATTGACCATTCCAAGCTCTCGTGCTTCAAAAAGGGAAGCGAGTTCATCGGTGTCAATGTCTTTTTTTTGGAGTAAAAATTCACATTCTTCAGTCGAAAGTCCTCGTGAATGGTTGTGGGTCACGGCTTGTAGCTCTTCGCTTTTTGTTTGCGCTGCTGCATACTCTGGCGTACAAAAAATTTGGCAGTGACAAACACCGTCTTGGGGAATTTCGTGTGGAATTTCGTGTTCTAGTGCCGGTTTACATGGGCAGATACGATCCTCTTCTTTGTTCCCTGTGATAAAGAAACAAGGGCAATAGCGTTTGCCGTGCATTAGTTTATTGCGCGTCAAACCAAACTGGATACCTTGATTGATTTCAAAATCAGGGTTGTACACAAAGCCGAATTGGCTGCAGACTTTATCCGTAAATTTGATGGTTTTTTCAAGTTCCGTTTTGAACTCAACAGATTCTGGATCAATTTTAGTAATGGTTGTGCTCATGATAGGTCCTTATTTGTTTTTTCGCGCTTTTCCAGCGATGATAAAGCGTAGAGCATTGAGTTTGATGAATCCGCCGGCGTCTTTTTGATCATAAACAGAGTCTTCTTCAAACGTACAATACTCTGGGTTGAATAAAGAAACATCTGAAGTTCGCCCTACAACGGAAACGCCGCCTTTGTAAAGTTTCAAACGGACGCTTCCGCGAACATTTTGCTGTGTTTTATCGATGGCGGCTTGAAGCATTTCACGTTCAGGAGCAAACCAAAATCCATTATAGATGAGTTTTGCATAGCGTGGCATTAACTCATCTTTGAGATGCGCTTCTTCACGATCAAGAGTTAGAGATTCAATAGCACGGTGTGCTTTGAGCATCAATGTCCCGCCCGGCGTTTCATAACATCCACGGCTTTTCATCCCTACAAAACGGTTTTCAACAATGTCAGCACGTCCAATACCGTGGCGTCCTGCAATAATATTAAGCTGCTCAAGCATCACGGCAGGTGAAAGGGCTTTGCCATTAAGAGAAATAGGGTCACCTTTTTCATAGCCAATTTCAATGTATTCAGCCTTATCGGGAGCATTCTCAGGTGAAGTTGTCCAACGCCACATACTTTCTTCAGGTTCTGCGGCAGGATCTTCAAGAATACCGCCTTCATATGAAATATGCAATAGGTTGGCATCCATGGAATACGGAGATTTGGTACCGCTCATTTCGATTTTAATGCCATGCTCTGCGGCATACGCCAATAGTTTTTCTCTGGAGTTAAGATCCCATTCACGCCATGGAGCGATAATAGTAAGAGTGCTGTCTTGTCCCAGGTAGCCCATTTCAAAACGAACTTGGTCATTTCCTTTTCCGGTTGCACCGTGACTTACGGCATCAGCGCCGGTAATACGAGCAATTTCTGCTTGGCGTTTTGCGATCAATGGACGTGCGATAGAGGTGCCCAAGAGATATTCACCCTCATAGATGGCGTTTGCACGGAACATTGGGAACACGTAATCACGGACAAACTCTTCACGGAGGTCTTCAATGTAAATATTTTCAGGTTTGATCCCAAGGCTGATTGCTTTTGCACGTGCCGGCTCCACTTCTTCACCTTGGCCGATGTCTGCTGTGAACGTTACGACTTCACATTTGTATTCATCCTGAAGCCATTTGAGGATAACACTGGTATCAAGACCGCCCGAATAGGCTAGTACTACTTTTTTGACCTCTTTTTTCATCACAATTCCTATGAGTATATTTTCCACAACTGTGGAGTAAATGGCGCGATTTTAGCAAAAAATAGATGAGTGCAGGGTTAAAGTTTGAAATTGATCGAAGATGTAGGGGTATTTTCAGTTGCTTTTAGAAAATCTATCGTATTTCTAAGTTGTTGAAGGGCAATTAGCGTTGATGACTGCTCTGCTTCTAAAAGTGTTTTAGCGTGATGTAACAAATAGGCAGCTTCTTCCATTTGTGAAAGAGATTCAAGCGGAGGCATCTCTACAATGAGATGCTCCAATGTTCCAAAGTCCTTGAGTATGACTGCTTTTTTAAAGTTGCTCAGCCACATTGCTGCTCTCTCTCCATGCTTCGAGAAGCCCTTTCATTACTTGGTTGACTTCATCCAGTTTCGTAGAATCATTATGAATATTAGCCTCGAGCAGAAGACGTAATTGATGTTGATAGAGCCCTGCGAGATAATGGGCGATATCACCGCCTTGGTTGAAATCAAGAATATTAATGAGCTCACTAATAACAGCATTGGAGCGATTAATCCAATAGGTTCGTCTTTCAATGTCTCCGTCGTTAATAGAACGTTTTGCTTGCATATTAAAACGTAAAACACCCTCATACATCATCTGGATGAGCTTTTCTGGGGATTCTACCCCAATATTATTTTGAGCATAAGTATTGTAGGCAAGATTGTTGTTATACATAAAAATATCCTTGATTATACTGTATTGAAATTGATTAAATAATTTGTTGTTAGCCTTTTATGTCGAAAAGCATCCCTGTCACTTCTTTCATTTTAGGCAACAATTGTTCTGCTTGCTCAAGTGGAAAACGTCTTAGGACTGCATTGCGCTGAGTGTCGATTACCGAAACATAAAATGCATCATCGTAGCCAAAACGTAATGTAGTACTGAAGGGGTCAAGAGACTTATTGAGCTGTTCAATGAGTGCATCCATATCTTCTTGCGAGCTTACTTTAGTTGTCTTTGCTTCGGTGTTTGCCTCAGATACTCTATCTTGGCTGATTTGTGCTTTTTGCAGCTGCTGAACACTCTGTGCGGCTTGCTCTTGAGCTGGTTTTGATGTACCCATTTGGGCTTGCTGCATTTTTGCAGTCGATTGTAGAATTTCCATAATAACGCTCCTTATGCATCATAAGCTTATTCGATTGATACACCTAAATCGACCAGTAATATGAAAACTTTAATCTTCAATCGATTTTACTATGCTACGCTTGCATTTATGAAACGTTATTGGAATCTTTTACGCACGGAACCTTTGTTGGCTAAACTCTCTCTTATACAGCTGATTGCCTATTTTGGAGCCTGGTTTAGCAACGTGGCTATTTACACGCTATTAATCACTTTAAATGTGGATGCGTCGACCATTGCTTTTGTTGCTGCGCTGCATTTTTTTGCCGGGGTATTGCAAGCACCGTTGAGCGGGGTGATTATCGACAGGCTCTCTCCTAAAAAATTGATGATTTTTCTAACCGTTATAGAAATCAGTTGTACGTTGATGTTGATAAACATTGATGAAGTTTCAAAATTGCCGTTGTTGTATGTTTTGGTATTTGTCAGAATGGCGGCAGCCAGTTTTCAGTTCACGGTAGAAATGTCCCTTTTACCTCGAATTTTGAGTGAAAAATCACTTCAAAGCGCCAATGAAATACACTCCATTATATGGTCTTTATCTTATACCCTTGGAATGGCACTCAGTGGTATTGTGGTTTACACCATCGGGGTAACCTATGCTTTTTTATTGGATGCATTTTTGTTTGTGATTGTCTTGGTGCTTCAGATGAATTTGCATTTCCAGCTTGAGCGTATTAAACCATCAGAGCGGTTTTTGACGATGATGGGTGGTGCTTTACGCTATATTAAAAAAGAACGGATTGTCTGGCATTTGATGCTGCTGCATTCGGTGGTCGCGTTTACTGCTTTTGATGCTCTTGTGGTGTTGAGTGCGCAGAAATATTATATGAATGTTATTGCGGTATCTTTGGGGATTGTATTGGTGCATGCCGCGCGTGCGGTTGGATTGGCAATCGGGCCATTGTTTCTGGGAGAATGGGTGAACATCAGACGACTGGAGTTTTTATTGTTGGCCGAAGCATTTGCAATTGCACTGTGGGCATGGGCCATGTCTGATTTTTACGCTTCACTTGCGGCCTCGGTGATAGTAGGCTTCATGACAACGACGTTGTGGTCCTATACCTATACGTTGTTACAAAAACACACTCATCATGACTATTACGGGCGAGTAGTTGCTTACAATGATATGATTTTTTTAGCAGTAGGGGGATTGGTTTCTCTGCTGATCGGATTTTTGGTAAATTT
>PDVJ01000093.1_pt1 | contig 24435 bp, 21 predicted proteins | sample 1369811 | NCBI WGS metagenome assembly PDVJ01 (sample SAMN07795376, study PRJNA414565) | Alkali sediment metagenome, whole genome shotgun sequencing project. | reverse complement strand
CCCTCGCAGATAAGTCGTAGAAAAGACCAGCCCGGGAGACTTGGAACGGAAGAAATGGCCCAGCCCTGTCCAGGTGTGGCGGTCCCCAGTAAACACTTTTGAACGTTACTAATATCTTTCATCTGGACAGAGAAACCCTCGTTGTGGTTTGATCGGCTTCCGGCGAAATACTGGAAGGTGCCGGACATAAGAAAGCCCGTGTGCTTATGATGAGCAGCCGACACCCCCTCCATATGCTTCGTCGCCCTCCCGTCTATGTTGCCGTTCTTGTGGTTTGCATCTCCATACCGCTTTTTCTAGAGTGGATTACAACACCCGCTCCCCAGGCAAGAAAGATTCACCTTGAGGCGTTCCGCTATGGCACGTCCCCTTCGATTATTCGAACCAGCCGGGGAGACCGGCTCAGTCTGACCTTTTCAACACGTGATACGGGCCACAGTTTCTTTTTGCAGGACTATCACATCGACGCCAAGATTTCGCCCGCCAGTGAAACGGTGGAAGTCCGCGATCCCTTCCGGGCTGCTGGATTGCCGAGCGATGTCCGAGAGGTACAGATTACAGCGGGATTACCGGGACTGTGGGGAAGACTAGTCTCCGTTTCCTATTTTCGATGCCATGTCTATTGCGGACCAATGCATGGGTTCGAGCAGGGAGAACTGATTGTCCGCCCCAACTGGTTGATGGCAGGAAGCATAGGACTTCTGGCGGCCATTCTCATTCTTGGCTGGTTGCGCGTCAGGGGGGAGGGCCTCTCAGTCCAAGCGTTACCTCGGCATCCTGTGGATCTAAACCGGCGCATTGGAGTCTTGGACACGTTGCTTAAGTGGCGCCCACTCCAATTCGTTTTAACCTTACCGGTACTCGCATGCTTTATTCTCGTTATATTGGCGGGGCTTTTCGGCACGAAAGTAGGCGGCCGTAACATCGCGGTCATGCTGACTTGGGCTACCTGGATGTCGATGCTGACCCTGCTTCTGGTTCCGCTGGGTGGACGGATTTGGTGTTTGGTCTGTCCCCTACCCGTTCTGGGGGAATACTTCCAACGAGGGGCAACCACTCAAGTACGAGCCGCCCATGGGGGCTTCTTCGGAAATCGTTTCTATGGGCTGGGCCGGCGCTGGCCAAAGGCATTGCGTGGTCCGTGGTTGCGGCTTTTTCTTTTCCTGGGTCTTGGCACTTTCAGCGCTTCCCTAGCCGGGCAGCCTCGCTGGACCGCGATCACCCTGTTGATGATGGCCTTTGTTCCCTTTATGATGTCGCTTGTGTGGGAACTGCGCTCCTTTTGCAGGTTTGTCTGCCCCGTGGCCTCTTATATTTCGTGTTACAGCATAGCCGGGCGTCTCATGGTCCGAAAACGCGATGCGCAAGTTTGTCGAAACTGCAGGGAAAAACCTTGTCTAAGAGGCAGCGCTAGAGGTTGGGCCTGTCCCTACGGTTTATCCATCGCAAGCATAGAGCGAAATGTCGATTGCGGGATTTGCACCGAGTGTTTCAAAAGTTGCCCATATGATAATGTCTCCCTGGCCTGGCGCCGCGCGCCTTGGATCGAGCACTTCACTTCTTATGGTGAGGCTTGGCAGGCGATCGTTCTCCTGGTCCTTGCTGTGGTCTACTCTCTGACTGTCCACTCGCCCTTGCCTTTTATGCGTGATATGGTCAACGTGGTTGATAAGTCGACCTGGCCGGAATTCGGACTTTATGCCGCCGCTCTGTGGACCACGGCGCTCGTGGTTGGGCCGCTGGTTTTCTGGTTCGCTTCAGGGATGGGAGCTTGGTTGTGTAAGAGAGCGGAAAAGAATGCTCCTAAAGGCGCTGCGGAGCGCTTATCCATATTCAGCGCAGCGAGTGGCCGTGTTTTCAGGAAAACGATGCCGGCGCTCCTGCCGTTAGGTCTCGCTTTGTGGGCCGCCTTTTTTGTTGCTACCCTCATGGTCAACTTTACCTTTGTTTTACTGACTTTTTCAGATCCCTTTGGCTGGGGTTGGGATCTGCTGGGGACCGCCGGGATGCCCTGGTTACAGCTATGGCCGAGCGGAATACCTTGGATTCAGGCAGGCCTTGCTTTGTCCGGGCTAGTCTTCAGCTTGCAGAAGGGATATGATTTGTGGAGCCGCATAGGGGGCGAGAAGAAGAACGCCTTGCGAGGATTTGCTCCCACTGCAACTGTTCTTACAGCACTCACAGCGGGCATGCTGCTATATTTCACGAATTGCTAGCTTATCAGGATGAGTGTGTTATGAATCTGCATATCTCAAAAACCGTGATTATCTCATTGGTGATGTTGTTGTCTGTTTTGATCGGCGTTCCATTAGGGTTGATCGGATATGAGGCACGCCGAACTGGGCAGCCATTTGGGGAATACTTGGGAACGACTCTCAGCAGAATAGGCAATAAGAGCGCTCACGATATAGCCTCGTCCTCACAAAAGCCCTTGTCTGGACCGAAAATTGATTTCCTGAAAAAGATGCCTTTGGAGGACCCGTTTCGCGACACTAAGCCGTGGATCACCAATCTGGCCATCGTGGACCTCGACAAGGACGGACTCAAGGACGTAGTAGCGTGCGACGCAAAACTCAACCAAGTCTGCTGGATCAGGCAAGGACCGCCAAGGACATATACCGAAACGAAGATTGGCTCGCAAGTTCGTGCCCCTGCTCACGTGACCCCCTGCGATATCGATCGCGACGGAGATCTGGACCTTCTGATCGCAAGTATGGGCATGATATTTCCCAACAACGATAAGATCGGTTCAGTTGTCGTCCTCGAAAACGTCGGAGGAGGACAGTTCAAAAACCGAGTCCTTGCTGAGAACATAGCGCGCGTCACCGACGTTGAACCGGGTGATTTCAACCGCGATGGGTTAATCGACCTGGCGGTGGGACAATTCGGCTACGACGACGGCGAGATCCGCTGGATGGAGAACAAGGGGAACTGGCAATTCGAAAGCCATATCCTTATGAAGATTTCCGGCACCATTGGCACCTTGGTGGCGGACATAGATGGTGATGGCGACTTGGACATTCTCGCTCTGGTTTCCCAGGAGTGGGAAGAAATTTATGTTTTTGAAAATGATGGGAAAGGGAATTTCAAGGCCCGTAAGATCTACGGCTCTACGAACGAGGATTTCGGCAGCAGCGGAATTTCGCTGGTTGACTTGGATAAGGATGGGGATCTCGACATCCTTTACACGAATGGTGATGCGTTCGATTATATTCCGCCGGGACCACGTCCATGGCATGGCATACAATGGCTCGAAAACAAAGGTAACCGGAAGTTTGAATACCACCGAATCGGTGACTTTCCTGGCGCCTATTCAGCAAGGGCTGCGGATCTCGACCACGATGGCGACCTGGACGTTGTTGTGGTGAGCTGTTTCAACAAATGGGACGATCCCAAAGCCCAGTCGATGATCTGGTTTGAGAACAATGGCCGAATGAATTTCACACACCATGATATCGCTTCGAACCCGACCCATCTCCTTATCCTGGAATGCGCAGATATGGATGGCGATGGATGGGTAGATTTCGTAACCGGCGGCATGTATACTTATCCACCGTATGACCGCATGAGCCGGGTGACTCTATGGAAAAACATCTGGCCGGAGCGCAAGATCGTCGAGTAGATTGCATCAGTCGCTCATGAAGAGGGGGTCCCTGAGCATTTGGCTGGAGCAAACAAAACTGTGCGGAAAAGACACAATAAGAAAGAAATGTTACCCCCAAGGATGTCGCCCCGAAGGAGACGTTTTTGGTTCGGTGCGGGATTGGTCATGTTGGGGCTGTGCCTCGCCCTAGGCACCTCGACGTTCATCAGGCATGCCAATCGCAGTTCCGTATTGGCTCGTCTGCCTCAGGTGCCAGACATGACGCACAATACAAAGGTTCTCAAGGAAAAAGTGATTGGTGCTGACCGGGTTTTACGAGAAGCCCTTCAAACGAGCGGCCCTGATGCACAGTTCGGGCGGAAGACGGGAGATCTCGGGAAGCTTTATCAGGGTAATTACTACTATGACCAGGCCTTGCTCTGCTACAGATTGGCCATGGAACTTGACTCGAAAAATCCCCACTGGCCCTATTTGCTGGCCTCTGTGCTGCAGGAGAGGGGCGAAAATGAATCCGCAAGGGGACTGCTGGAGCGTACGATTGATCTTGCGCCGGACTATTCACCTGCATGGCTCAAACTGGCCGATAGCTATTTCAAAACAGGAAATACAGACAAGGCAAGGTCCTATTATGAGAGCCGCCTGACTCTATCGCCTGGAGATCCTTATGCTCTGCTGGGTCTGGCACGGATTGCCCTTGAAAGATCAGAGTGGGAAACCGCGCAGGCATACCTTCAAAGAGCGATCGAAAAGGACCCGAGTTTTGGTGACGCCTATCGGCTTCTTGCTACAGTGCAGGAGCATTTTGGTCGCCTTGAGGAGATGAATCTTGCCCTCGATCGGGCTGCCCATTGCCCGCCTTTCCGCCAAGCCCCGGATCTTTGGATAGACGCTTTGGCGGACCTGTGCTACGAAACGGAACAGCTACTAGTCCTCGGATCCAAGGCAATCACAAGAGGGGATATGGACGCTGCCCTTAATAAATTCTATCGCCGAGCCATGGAACTTGATCCCAAGAATCCGAAAGTTCAATTGGCCATGGGTAAGGCGATGTTAATGATCGGCCAGACAAAAGACGCCAGTGGATTTTTCCAGAAAACAATAGAACTCGATCCGAAATCCGATGAAGCCTATTTTCTATGGGGAGTTGTTCTTCAGATTGAAAAAAAATTGGAAGAAGCGGAGCAGATGTTTCTGAAGGCCTTGGATCTCCAGCCAGAAAACGCAAATGTCTTAAACAATCTCGGAGTTGCCCTGCTTGAACAGAAAAGGTTCCAAGAAGCCATCAAATACCTGAACAAGGCGCTTGATATTGACCCAGAACACATCAGCGCCCGCTACAATCTGGGGATGTCCTTTTGGGGAATGGGAAGGACCCGAGACGCGATCGAGCAATACAGCCATGTGCTCCGATTGAAGCCCGAATGGGCCACAGCCGCCAACTCACTAGCCTGGATCCTAGCAACTGACAAAAACGAAACCAATCGAAACGGTAGGGAGGCCGTGCGTTGGGCGTTGATTGCTTGCGCACACGATGGCCGGAACAAAGCAGAATACCTCGACACCCTGGCCGCAGCCTATGCCGAAGCAGGTCGTTTCGAGGAGGCGATACGAACAGCCCAAGAATGCTTGACCCGGGCCCGGGAGACTGGGGACTTGGACCATGTCCATAACGTTGAAAAGAGACTTCAACTCTATAAAACGGGCCATGCTTTTCATGACTAAATCTTTCTTGTTCCTTATTTTGTTTCCTCAGATCTGCTTGCATTAGGAACTTCAGGCTTGAAAAGATGATTAGTCGATCGGGAAGGCTGTGATTTGAGTCTTGATTTAAATCAAAAAGGTTGTTCGACTGTAAAGGTCCTGAAAAAGGCAAATAAATCGTTGAGCATACAACGATGTCAAGAGAAGCGGTTAACTTGCATCTAGGCTTTCAGTGGGGTATTCTCGATTGGTAGCTACAAAGGATAATGCCTAAAATCATGCTTTTGTTTGAGTTCCACTTCAACGAGGGGAGTCTAGGATGTGGAAAACGGGAATAACGAAACTTGAAGGTGGCAAAATTTATGTCCAGGGTTATGAGCTCACGGACCTGATGCGTAATTGTTCATTTGCAGATGTCGTGTTGTTGATGACTACGGGCAAGATGCCCAGGTTGAATGAAAAGAGACTCATGGAAGCGATTCTCGTTTCGTGCTGCGATCAAGGACCCTACCCGCCGTCGACGAATGCAACTCGATTCGTCGCCTCATGCGGTGTTCCTCTTCAGGCAGCGGTTGCAGCAGGAATGCTGGCCTTCGGGGATTACCATGGAGGCGCCATTGAGAATTGCGCGAAGCTTTTACAAGAAAAGGCGGCGTTAATTAGCGGAAGACCCATCGAAGATATTGCATATGAGATAGTCAGAGATCACGCGGAAAGTAAGGAGAGGATACCTGGTTTTGGCCACGCCTATTTTGAAATTGATCCACGATGCAAGACCCTTTTGGAAATAGCGGAAAACAGTATTTCTCCGCATCTTCATATAGATTTGCTTGTAGCCGTTGAAGGTAAACTTTCCTCTGGTGGAGACAAGCGATTGGCAGCAAACATAAACGGCGCTATCGGTGCGGCAATTTCTGATCTGGGTATCGATTGGAGGATGGGTCGGGGAATTTTCATTATTTCGAGATCAATTGGTTTGGTTGTGCATGCGGCAGAAGAAGTTAAATTAGGGCAGAAATACAAAAAAATCGACCCTGCGGCAGTGGAGTATGATGGTCCTGAAAACCGGGAAGTCCCTCTGAGGCTTGAACCTTCCTAAATCTCCTCTCCCTAGCTTTTTCATCTTAAGGTTCGGGGAAATCAACACTGGCAAAAGCCGTTCTTGGGCGCGTTCCTGTCGTGCCGGGGGAGGTGAAATATTTTCTTTCTGATACTCAAGGGACTCACTTGTCGGAAAATCTGTCCAAAATAGGGACCGTCACACCTGGACAGGGCTGGGACCTTTTCTTGCGTTCCATGTCTCTCCCGCCAGAGGCGGGATCTTTTCTACGACTTATCTGCGATGGAAACTTGCCCCGTCCGAGGTGCGGCCCATTATAGGAGATCTCTTTGTAAGCCCATGTGAACACTTTTGAACGTTACCAACCCGTTAAATATCAGGCTTTCGCGTAGAGCAGCCGGCTGCCTGCCTTTTTTTCAGATCCATATACTCTAAGCCCCCAATCACGGCCAAGGCCATCACCAGTGCGGCATTGATGACGAAGGTGAAAAGGCCCAGGCTCAGGATGTTGATCGGCAGTGTGAGGATGACGAGGACCAGTAGGCGATCAATGGATGATGGAGTTGGGCGTTGCCTCAAGTCGCGTCACAACCATCTTCGAGCGATCGAGCATCTGGTCCACCTCGGGTTTGATTTGTTTCAGCCAGGTATCGCTCTCATATACTTTCTTGTAGAGCTTTTTCCGCTCTTGCTCGTTTTCAAACCGCCGAATCCAGACATAAAGGTCCTTCTCTTCCTGCCCCACGAAGCTTCCCACCACAACCATGCCCTGGGAGATTTGAAAAGGGATCAGAACCTCCTCCATGTACTTCACCCACTGTTTCATCTTTCCCTTCTTGATACGATACTGCCGCAGTTCAAAAAACATAGGTTTCTCCTTTCTGATTTTTTTCGTGCTTTTTATCTTTCGTGTTTTCGTGACTTGTTTTTTAGATCTGTTTCTATCTGTTTAAATCCATGGCTCTTTCGTGATTTTTATAAAAATTGCAGATCGCAAGCGGATGCTTGCTCCTGCACTGATCATGGATGACTGATTACTGATCTACTGGTTTTTCAGTTCCTTCCCGATATGCCAGGCTTTTGCAAACGGCTCCCCCAGCTTCCAGTAGCTTGGGCCGTCCATCGAAAAGAGCATGGGCTGGACCTTCCCGTAATCGACCACCCCGTCCGTGACATACTGTTCCTCTATATAGGTTTCCACGATCTCTCCGATGAATATGTCGTGCTTCGGAAAATCCACGATCTGGATGAGCTTACACTCCATGTTAATGGGACACTGTTTGATCATCGGCGCAGTTTTCAGTTTCCCATAGAAATTGTCAAAGAGTTTTGCTTTGTCGGTTTTCTTCCCGGACACAATCCCACAGTAGTCCGTCTCCTTGACCATGGCCACTGAAGGAATATTGACGCTGAACGCTCCGTTTTCCTTGATGCCCGCATTGGTGTAATGAATTTTGCCCATGCCCAGGGAAATGGAGCCCAAGTCCATGATCCCCACGTGGGCAATGGTGATGTAGTTGGGTTTTCCATTGACATTTGCCCCCACCAGTGTGGTGAGGATCGGGTACAAACAGTTCTTGGGACCTAATGAAACCTTCATGAATACCTCCTCATCTCTTCTTTTTCTTCTAGACCCTTTGCAATTAGCTTTACCATCTGGGCGATCACCATGGACAGAACTTCCTTGTCGAGGAAATAGTCAGGCGACTGCTCGAAGACAAACCGGGTGATCTCTTCGGTGATCTTTCCGGGTCCGCTCATCATACCCGCAACACTCCCAGCCCTCTCCTTTTACCCATACAAACCACCTCTCCAAGAGTTTAACCCCTTGTACCACAAATCCCCAGGGATGGGAAGTCAGGCCCCGCCGGGCTCGCCGCGTCCCAAAGTCGCAGAGGGCTATCGCTTTGCAGTTGTTTCTCCATTGACATAAAAGTCCGTATCGCCTAAACTACTGGATAAATATTTCGCCGCATTTACGTCACTTGGGGTCAGGATGAGCATTGACCAGGACAAAGGATATCTCCCTCTCCCAAGCAGAATACAAGCTCTCATGGCCGCGTTCATGCGCACCATCAAGGCGGGCAGACTCTATTCAAGCGGCCATGATCTCTTCAAACAGAATGCCGAAAAGCTCCACGGTCAACTTCTGGAGGCGATGGAGGACCGCGATTTCCTTTTCCTGGGGATTGCAAAAGACGCCCTTTTCCTGGAAGGAAGCTTTTATCAAGGAAAAGACGCCCTCTTCAGAAGTTTCGTTGATTTTTTCCATTCCCTCGGGATTTCTCACCTGCTCCTCAGAAAAGACCTGCTCCTGAACGAACTGGAGTCCTTTGTCGAACTTCTTGCAGGCGCAAAGTCTGGCCAGGGAGATGAAATCCTGGCGGCTTTGCCCCGGGAGAACATCAAACGCATCAGCCTCGGCATCCTGAATTACAGCATTTTCTCCGGTGTTCATGCAGTCGCTATGCAGCTCTTCCCTTCCGGGGATGACCCTTCCATCTGGCGGCTCCTTATCCTTCAACCGGCAGGTTTGGGGGATTTCAATCTTGATCTTGAAAAAGTCAAAACCATTGCTCGACTCTCCGAGGACGTGGAGGAACTCAAACGAACGCTCCATCAGTTTGATCATGAAATGAAGCAGCAGGTCGAAGGGATCTCGTTGGCACAACGCGCAGTCCTTCTCGGTAACTTCCTTCAGAATCTGAGCAGCATTCTGGCCGCCATGGGAGCGCAAAAGAAGCAAGAGTTCTCGAAACAGGTGGATTCGGCACTCAACTCCCTCGATCCTACCCTGAAAACACAAATCCTCGGGTCCCTACCTCCGGACCCCGACGGTGATGAAGCAAGCGTTTTCCAGGACATCCTCACGGCCATGCCGGACCAGCAGCTTGTCCATCTCCTGCTTGACGCCTTGCAGCACAGCGGCCCCAATTCAGCCTGCTTCACCCATCTCTTCAAGAGAGCGATTATCCGGTACAAAGCATCCAAGGTTTTGTTGGATCTCATCCGCGCGGAGATGAACCGGGCCACTCGGGAGAGAAGACCGGGATACTTGAATCAGTGGCAGCACCTGGAACAGCTTGTCGTCCGGCATCAGGAAACGGAGGAATTCAATGCCCAGTACCAAAAGGCCATAGAGAATCTTGCGACCTCCCTCAAGATCCAGCAACCCATGATCGAACAGGAGGAGATGGCCCGCCTCGGGCGAACCCTGGATACAGAGTTCCTCAACTTATCCAAAGCCCGTCTCATTCTCGATCTCCTCATGCATCCTCATTCTTCAAAACAGGCAGATCTCTTTCTTCTTCCCTTGCTCGAGGCCATGGGAGACACCGTCCAGGGTCTGTTGAGCCAGCAGAGACCCAGGCTTGCCGGCAACTTGCTCCGCCAGATCCTTTTGTCTTTGAACCGATTCCCGAAACAGACCGTGGCGAGGGAAATCATTTATTCCTGGCTGGGAACAGAGGAAGTGCGCTCTGTCTTAAAAAGCCTCCTGGAGAAGTGCCAAACCTATGGGTCTCAAGAAACGTCAGCGCTCACAGCCGTGTGCCAGCTCTATCCCGAAAAAGCCGGGGGATACCTGCTTGAACTCTTCCTTTCTTTGGATGATCCGAACAGTGCTCAGTACCAGTGGGCCCTCACCACCCTTGCAAGCCTTGCGCCTCATCTCACAAAGAGCCTTGATCAACAGTTCCAAAAAGCCCCTGATGCCTCACTTCCTAAGCTGATTGACCTGGTCGACCTTATTATAGATGGGCAGATGGCGCCGGCATTGGAGGACTTGCTGGACCACAAGGATTACGCCGTCCGGTCCATGGCCATCAGAACGCTGGGACATCTGAAATCCGAGAAACCCGTGGATCGACTCGGTGGAGTTCTCCTCAAACGATCCTGGATCATGGGAAAGAAAATGAAGTCCCTCCAGATGGACGCGGCAAGAGCGCTTGCGGAGATCGGAACAGAAGAGGCAAAAGGGATCTTGAGTCAGGCGGCCCGCGAAGGATCAGGAGACCTTCAGGCCCTTTGCGGGGAACTCCTGAAAGGACTAGGGGACGATGAATGACGGACCAGAACCCTAAAGACAAATTGCGCGAGTTTTACAAAGAAATAGTTCTCGCCCTGGTTGCAGCGGTGCGTTCCCTGTCTCTTTATCCGCCGGAGCACCCTGAGAGCGAGAAAAAGCTTAAGAGCTTGTTCAAAAGGCTCGATCTCTATCTTTCACAGCATCCCACCCTGACCCTCCTCCTACTCAGTCAAGAGGTGATCGTGGAGAACATGCCTTTTCCTGAACTGACCGATCTCCTGCCAAAGCTGCTTCAGAGGCTTGAAGCGATCCACCTGGAGCGCCTCATGTTTCGGCAGGGACTTAGCGAGCAGGAATTGATTACTTTCTTACAGCTCCTGGTCCCCCTCCTCCAGGACCCAAAAGATGGAGAGATCGTGCTTGCCAGGAATCAGGAGAGACTCCCCCACCTTCTGGCAGGCCGCCTTCCTCTGGAATCCCAGCCTCAAGTTTCTTATGAGCAGTTTGTGGATGTGCTCAAACTCGCCCGTCAATCCATGCTCACCTTTTCTGCGCAGCTCCAAGAGCTTTTCAGCGACGTGGACGGACCCCTGCCCAGTGACAAGGTTTCACTGGCCAAAGGGGCTGTAGACACTGTTCAAAAAATGCTCAAAGGAAAGGATTTGCCCCTCAAGATTCTGATTTTTCAACGAAGCTCTGACCCAAGCCCATACGTGCATGCCCTGAACGTCTGTGCCGTTTCCCTGGGAATTGCAGAGCAGATTGGCCTTGAAAAAGAATGGATCCAGCAGATCGGCCTCGGTGCGCTTCTCCATGACATCGGGCTCTACCTTTCACCTTCAGCTCTCTTATCCACGACAGCCGTGATCACGTTGGATGAAAAAAACAGATACTGGGATCACCCGGTCCGTGGCGCTGAACTGCTGCTTGCTAGCCCCGCGATTCCGGAACTGGTTCCGATCATCGCTTACGAGCATCATCTTCATTACAATGGCAAAGGCTTTCCGGCTCAGCAGAGGCCCCGAGAACTCAACCTTGGAAGCATGATCGCCTTGATCGCGGACACCTACGACAACCTGCGCAGAGACCGGCCGGAACAAAAAGCCCTGTCCATGACCGAAACGCTGAACACCATGAATCAAGGGGCGGGAAAGGATTTCCACCCGCTCCTCTTCAAAGCCTTCCGGGATTTGGTGAAAGCACAGGCCGTGAACCAGTGATCAGTATGCAGTAATCAGTCTTCAGTAACGGATGAGGCCGGGAACTTTGCTCTGCAATTTCTCACTGTTTACTGATTACTGTTCACCGCTTACTGTTTTCCCTATTCTCTCTGGCCGACAATGATTCCCAGATCTTCCTCCTGATTCTTGTTCAAGCGGGCACTGGACTTGATGTTGAGAGACATGAGAGCGGAGAAAATAACGTTCGCCTTTTGCTTCTGCTCCTCGTGGTTTAAGATCAGCACGACTTCCTTAACCGGCTTGGCGTGGAGCGCCTGACCGACCCCCTTCACGGACCAGCCGGACTCCTCAAACAAGTCTTTGAGTTGTTCGGCAAAAGCCAGAGCCTCCTTGTCGCCCTTGTCGCATGCCAGCCGGACCGTCGATCCCGAGTATTTGAGAAGATCCCCTTTGATTTGAGGGATCATGGTCTCAGGGATCTTGCGATCTTTCTCCCGTTCGATGACGACCTGACGTTTTTCAATCCGTTCAGCGGCTTTTGCCTGGAGATCGCTGATCTTCTGTTCGTACCCCGCCACCTTGGTTCTCGCGATCTCTTCCCTCATGGTTTCCACTTTCTTGTCCAGCAGGAACTTCGCGATTTGCAGAAAGCCTGCAAGGAAAACAAATCCGATCACGAGCCACTGCAGAAAGGATCCCACCCTCAGGAGAGGTTGGACTTCTTCAAAATTCATAACGGCCTCCTTGCTGTCTAGCAGGTTGTTGAAAAAGCGACTGCTTACAGGCTGCTCAAAAACGTCCAGATCCAAGGCCCCCGAAATCCAGAGGAGCGAGTCCCGCAGAGACTGCTGCGGGACGCAGCGACTTGCCCTGTTAAATCGGCTTCGCCGTCTCGCAGAGCGAGAATTTAACAGGGCGAGGATGAGGGAAACGCCGGAGATGGGCGTTTTTCAGCAACCTGCCAGTGCTTTATTCACCACCAACAAGCACGATCATTTCAATCTCCACCATGGCTCCCAGGGGCAGCGCACCCACCTGGAACGTGCTTCGAGCCGGAGGCTCAGAGGGAAAATACTCCCCATAGACCTGATTGAAATCGACAAACGTCTTGATGTCCTGAAGAAAGACAGTGGTTTTCACCACTTTAGAGAAACCCGCGGCCGCTTCCGCCAGAATGGCTTTTAGATTCTCCATGACCTGCCGGGTCTGCTCCTTGATCCCACCTTCCACCAGTTTTCCCGTACGCGGGTCAATAGCCACCTGGCCTGCGGTAAACAAAAAATTTCCGGTGCTGATGGCTTGGCTGTAAGGCCCGACAGCCTTCGGCGCTTTTTCCGTGTAGATCACTTTTCTCATAAGATTCTCCTTTGCATACCAAACCTAATGCAAGCCTATGACCGCAACCAAATTAGAACCCTGAAACCCGAATGTCGAACAAGGAATTTCGAATGATGAAGTTAAATCTCTTCTCTCTTCTCCTTCAGCGTTCGTTATTCGTTATTCGACCTGCCCGCTATGCCCTCAAGCAGATTTGAGATAGGTGGGCCGTGCTTACGAGGGTCACGGCTACCGTTGCGGTGCAAAGCACTTCGCAGGGCAGGCGGGTATTCTGCGCTTCGCTTTTTAGCTTCTACGAAGCTTGCGGAGAAGTCACAGGCTAAAAGTCTAAGCCTCATAGAGGCAACTTTTTCCCGATCCCTTTTTCAAGCGCCCCTCGATAGATCAGGGGCGCCACGGCCATGTCATCAATCGCCAACCCGAGGTTCGCCGTCATGGTGCGTTCATCCGCTTTTTGCCGACCTGCTTTCTTGCCTGTCACAAGTTCTCCAAGGTCTGCGTGGAGCGGCGGAATATCCTGAAAGTAGCCGACCTGTCTGTAATGGAACAACTGCTCCGTGTCATCGGTGCAGAACTTTGAAGTCTGCTTCATCGCATCAGGATGCCAGTAAGAGTCAAAATCCACAAGGGAGGCAAAAGCACCCTCCCCCATCCATCCCGGCTGGATGGTTTGATGAGGTTTCTTGAGAATGGGGCCTGCTGTGACAATGATGTCGCACCCGCTCACCGCTTCGGCCGGCTTCTGCACAGTCACAACCTCGACGCCGAATCGGGACTCCATCTCCTTGGCGTATCGACGAGCGATTTCCGGATCCGTATCGTAAGCCATGACTTTCTTCACCGGAAACCGAACTTTCAGCGCCTCCAGATTGGTCCTGCCCTGCACGCCGCAGCCCAGAATCCCTACCAAGGAGGATTCCTGACGCGCCAGGTATCGAGCGGAAAGGGCCGTTGCCGCACCGGTGCGCATGCCAGTGATCCATACGCAATCCATCACCGCCAGGGGCAGGCCCGTCTCCACGTCGTTCAGAATCAGCAACCCGGTAATATAGGGCAGGCCTCGTTTGTGGTTCTCTATAAAGCCACTCACCCACTTGAGTCCTGCCGACTTCAAGGCCGGGATATAGGCGGGCATGGCATGAATGAAATTGTCCCCCCCTCCCGGATGGATTCCGGGCTTTGGCGGCATCTCCGTCTTCCCCTGACCCTTCTCGCGAAAAGCCGTTTCCAGGGACCCTTCTCGCGAAAAGCCGTTTCCAGGGCTTTGATAATCTCAGCCATGGGCAGGTTCACGGACGCCACTTCGGCCTGAGACAGGTAGAGGATNTCAGGCTTTTCCATGACGCCTCCTCTAGAGCCCCAGGTCCTGGTTNATCAGAACCACCCTGATTCNTCCCTTGGGNAAAGATTTCTCCGTGATGGTCCACACATTGCAGATGCGGTCCGGGCTNTTGCAGTCTTCGCAATAGGACGTTTTGACGCANGGNGTNTTCTTGTCGAGCCTCATCGCATTCACTGGGGCTGCGTAGTTTTTCACCCGATACATGGCCTCATCCAGTTCAGAGACGATCTTGTTCCGGCCCACGAGAACCAAGACATGCTTGGGACCAAAATTGATCGAACAGGCCCTGTTCCCGATCATGTCGAGATTGACCAGGATACCCCCCTCGGTCAGGGCATTGGTCCCGGTGATGAACAGATCCGCAAGAACAGATTTCCTGCGGATTTCCATGTTTTCTTCAGGAGACTTGCTTCGATCAAAGGTATCGAGGATCTCCAGCCCCGGCATCTTCTTGATCTCCTCATAAAGGCCTGTGGCCAGAAAAGTCATGGACCCCCCCCAGGAAACGCTCTTCGCACCTGTGGCCGGAAGGATCTGCTCCTTGACGATTTTTCTTGCTTCTCCCACATCGTTGGCCAAGAACACTTCGAAATGATTGGCCTCCAGGGCCTCCTTCACAGCCTTGAGGCGGATTTGCCAGTAGTGATCAATCGGTTTGTCCATATTCTCTCTCTCCTATTGATTTTATATTCCTATTTCTTGCGCAGACTCCTTTGCTCTCTCCTCTATGAACCCTCGCTTTTCCTCAGCTCCTCCTCGAATTCCTTGAAGAACCTGTCCTTTTCTTTCCAATTCGGCCCGAAGCGCTTATTGAAAAGCTCTCCGACCTTGTCGAAAAGCTTTTGCCACACCGGCTTGCCCCCTTCCAACACCACGTCCTCCAGATATCCGACAAGATCGCCCATCCTTTCTTTAGGCAGGAAGGAAACAGCACCCAGCCGGATGGATTTCTTGAGGGATTCCGGCGTCAGGGCGTGCGCTGTGAGCATGACGGTGGGGAAGCCCCGCTTAACCGCCACCTTCAAGAGCTCAAAGCCGTTGACCCCCATGATATCCAATATCACAATGTCATAGGTGTAGCTGAGGATATACTGAAGCGCGGTTTCATAGTCTCCGACTTTGTGCACGGTGCACATCTCAAGGGTCTCCGCGACTGAATCGAGAACGTCTATTTCGTCATCCACCACCAGCACCAATTTGTCCGCTAATAGCCCACCCTGTGTCATTCTTTTCCCCTCCTCTCTTGCGCCGAGAGAACAACCCTCTGCTTCTTATACCAAAATTCCGGATTCATGAAAAGGAAACAGAGGTTCATTCGTTTGCCGTCTCCTTGGTTATGCCACAAAGCCTCTTCGCGTTCTTCTGCTTTTCCCTCATGTCGACCAGACGGGAGATCATGATCCGCTGAGCTTGCGGGGATCCGGCCCCGTGCATGGATTCGGTGAGATATCCTACCGCAGCAGTGCCAAGCGTTAGGTTCTCGATCAGTCTAAGAACCCTCATTCTGTGTTCCGTGGGCACATCCCTCCGTCCTTTGAAACACTTTTCCAACCATTTGCCCACGGCAGGCGATTTCAAGTCCTCTTCCGACGGCAATGTCACCATGAGACCGCCGGCAATATCCTGGGCGAGCCTCGCGACCTCGTAGGGAAACCGCGTGACATTCTGTTTGTGAACATTGGCAAGAAGCGGATCCACGTAATAGGTTCCGCTGGGCTTTCTAGCTCCTTCCGCCGCACATGCGATACAGCCGCAATAGAGAGTCTCGTTCAGGTGGTTCATTTCGATGATCTTATCCTTCACGTGAGATGCCTTGTCCACACCGTTGTACTCGGCAATGGTTTGTACTGCCCCGATGAGGACGTCCCCGACACCCACCTTGCAGGCGTAACTCTGGCGGTGATAGGAGGCGAACAGCTCTACCAGGGCGCCGGTAAAGTCATGCTCCCTGAACATAAAGACCCTTTCCCATGGCACGAAGACATTATCGAACACAATCAGAGCCTCGTGTCCGCCAAAACGGATGTTCCCTTGGTCCAGTTGTCCCTTTTCCAGCTTCCTGGTGTCGCACGATTGCCGGCCCATGACGTAGGTGATACCGCCGGTATCACTCGGAACGGCGAAGGAAACGGCATAATCTCTGTCTTCCTCCCGCATCGACAGGGTGGGCATCACGATAACTTCGTGGGAGTTTACAGCGCCGGTCTGATGAACCTTGGCACCGCGCACGACGATTCCGTCGTCCCGTTCCTCGACGACCCTGAGGTACATGTCCGGGTCCTCCTGCCGGTGCGGCGGGAGGGATCGGTCTCCTTTGGGGTCTGTCATGGCTCCGTCGCACACCAGGTCGTTTTCCTGGACATAAGCAAGATACTTCAGAAATCGCTTGTTGTACTCGGTTCCATATATCGCATCGATATCGTAGGTCGTTATGGAGAGCGCGTTAAGAGCATCCATGCCGACGCACCGCTGGAAGCAGCAGCCCGTGCGGGCCCCCATGAGTCTGCCCATCTTGCTCTTTTTGACCAAGTCATCGACGCTCTGGTGGATATGCGTGAAGCGGTTGATTTTCTTCCCGGTCAAATGCGACCTCGCCGTCATGAGGTCCTCGGCTTTGGGACTGAGGGCCATCCCGTAAGTCAAGGCAACCGCATTCAGGGACGGGCGAATGATGGGGTCATCAACGACATTTTCAATCCGCTTGCCGAACATATACACGACCAGATTGAGTTTGCGCAGGCTTTCAATATACTCTTGCGGTGTTTTCATCACCCCTCCTTTTAATGCCCCTATCCTGCCTCGATACGGCACGGGACGTAGCGGTGAAGGGGGGTCGCCGCGATTCTGTCCCGATGGGTGTTCTTGGTGAGCTGATTCACGTTCACCCCATAGGTTTCCCCTCCATGCACGAGTCCGAAACCGTGGGGCAGGACCACTGTCTCTCGGCTCGGAACAGGGGAAACTTCAACCGGAACTTTAACCCGAGATGCTTCGGTGGTGAGCCAAACTTCCGAGCCGTTCTTGATCCCTAGTGCACGGGCATCTTCCTCGCTCATGAGGAGATTGCATACCTGTTTGCGGCTGTTCCACTCAGGGTCTCTCATAATGGTGTTCGCCGTGTAAGGGAAATGCCGGCCGGCCACCAGGACAAAAGGATACTCGGCATTCTTCAGGCTTTGTTCCTCCTTATCCGGCTCGATTTCCGTCATCCATGATTCCATTTCCTGGATGTAAAGGTGAATCTTCTTGTCAGGGGTCTTGAGGGAATTCAGGTTGTCCTCTTCCGGCCGTTTGGCAATCACAATCCCTTCAGGATGATCAAGGAGCTTTTTGAAAAGCTCCTCCCCCACCAAGGGGCCCTGTTCATAACCGGCTCTGGCGATGTCCTCGCCCGCGTGCTGGGGATACATCATCAGAAGACCCCAGAGGGCCGACAGGTGGGCTGAACCCAGTTCCCGGCCAAGAGTCTTTGCCACGATGAAGGGAAGGAATCTTGCGGCCTTCTTGTCGCTCCCCATGAACTGCAGCAGTTCCATGGCAAAGAGGCCCCGGTCCTCGCGGGATCGCTGAAACAAGGCATCCGGGATCCGGGGCAGGATTCCCAGAGTATCGGCAAGACGGGTGAAGATCTCTCCTTCTTCAAGGCGTTCGCCCTCGGTTTCGCAGCAGGGATGCCTGATCTGAAAAAAGACTTCAGGAAAGGTGATGCTGAAGAACGCGGCGTCCCACTTCTCATACCCTGATTTTGCCGGGAGCACGTAGTGGCTGAGCTTGGCGGTTTCAGACATGGCGATTTCAATGGTCACAAGGAGATCGAGTTCCCGAAACGCTTTCTCGTAAAGGAGAGAGTCGGCGTAAGATCGAAGCGGGTTCGAGCCGCTCACGATGAGAGCCCGGGTGTGCTCCTCTTTCTTTGAAAGGATCTCCTCAGGAAGCACGTTGGGGGGGAAATACCCCATGCTCGCAGGAAAATTGGTCTCAACGGTTCTCCACGTTCGAGGGTCTCGCTCGTCCGAGTGTGGCCCAAGGGGCATCAGGTGGCCTGGGAAGACGTTTCCCCCGGGTGTTCCAATCCGGCCGCAGACCGCCATGAGGATCATCTCCAGGTAGGAATTCATGGTGCTTTGCCGGTCCATGAGAAGTCCAAGGTCCGTCCTCATGGCCGTTGGCTCTGAAGCATAGATCCTTGCAAGTTCCCGGACTTCAGCGTGATCCAGCCCGCACACCCTTAGTGCCGAGGCCGAGTCAAAATTTCTGAACCATCCCTGAACCTGCTCAAAGCCGCTGCAGTGCCTGGCAATAAATTCCCTGTTCTCCCACCCTTGCTGGAGGACGATAGCGATCAGGCTCTTGAGAAAAAGTGAAATGGTGCCGATTCTCGGCTTGAGGTGTATGTTGGCTCTCCCGGCTGTTTCACTCCGCAGCGGGTCCACAACAATCAACCGTTTGGCCGGGTCCTTTGAAAATTCATCGATCCTCTCCCTGGCACGATTCACTCCCGCGTTGCTCACATACCCGTTCCAGCCCATGACGAGGAAATTCTTGGCCCGGTCAAGATCCGCCCCGGTATGGAGGTTCTGGCGGCCATAAGCCCGGCCGTTGACCCAGAAAAGCCCGCTCAACTCCTGGGCGATAGCGGAGTAGTGGTACTGGGATCCCAAGGCTGTCAAAAGGGTCCGGCCGAAGCCTGCCTCCACGTGAGAACCCTGGCCGCCTCCGCCCATGTAAGCAAGGGCACGCGGACCATGGCGCTCCAGGACCTCTTTTAGCTTCGCTGCGATCTCGTTGATGGCCTGGTCCCACGAAATCCTTTTGAAGCCGCTACCCTCTCGCTTTAAAGGATGCGTCAGTCTTTCCTTGTGAGACTGGTAGAAGGCGATTCTCGTGCCCTTCCTGCACATATAGCCTTTCGTTCTTGGATGATCTTTGTCAGCCCGGACTTTGACGATTTTGTTTCCTTCTGTCTGGACCTCCAGGCCGCAGTTGTGATAGCAGAGCACGCACGATGTTCTCTTCCAGTCAGACATGACCAGCCTCCTTCTTTAGGACTGCTCTCTCTATACCATGAAAAGAAAGGCAGCGTCCAGCAACTGAGCAAGGTATCATGCGCGAGAAAATAAGCAAGGCGAGAAGGCGGGAAAAGGTCAACCCTATTGCCTTAGCCCCGAGAAGAATATATAGTCCGAGGCCATTTCGAATGATTATATGGAGAGGGCAATGAGCGTCGAGTTCAAGAAAATCCGTTCTCAGGTCCGATTGATGAATCCATTCAAGGCTCACGCTCTGGACGAAATCCCTTTTGAAATTCGTTTTGATCCTCTCACCGGCGAAACAGGTCGCGTTTTTGACCTTCCCTTCAAAGCCGAGAAGCCGGATGTTGCCGACATTGTGGATCGCTCCAAAAAAATCTTCTGCCCCTTTTGTCCAGCGGCTCTTGAAAAATCCACTCCGGAATTTCCAAAAGATCTCATTCCTGAAGGCAGGATAAAGGTGGGCGATGCCACTCTGATCCCGAACCTTGCACCCTTTGAAAAACACGCAGGCGTCGCGATCTTTTCGCAGGAGCATTTCCTCCCTATGGAAAACCTCACCCCTGAGACGATGCGCGACGCCTTTTCAGCATCCCTTCTTTATCTCAAGAGAGTCGCTCAGTCTGATCCCCTTGTCCGTTTTTTCAGCATCAACTGGAACTACATGCCTCCTGCGGGCTCAAGCATTGTTCATGCGCACCTTCAACCCAATGCGGGAGAAATAGGCACGAATGCACTTCGCGAACAACTGGAGGGGTGCAGGAGGTACAGGCTGGAGAATCAACGGGATTTCTGGGAGGACTTTATTCAGGCGGAAAAGCAAAGGGATGAGAGATATCTTGGAGCCGTAGGATCAAGCTTCTGGGCCATGAGTTTTGTTCCCCTCAGTTTCCTCCCGGATGTGCAGTGTGTGTTTCCTGAAAACCTGACCCTGCTTCAACTGAGCAAGGATGACCTCGAATGTTTTTTGGAGGGGCTGAGCAGAACCTTAAAGTATTTCCTGGAGGAAAACGTTTACAGCTTCAATGTTTCTATTTTTTCCACAAAAGATGAGGAGAGCCATCGGGTCAATGCCCGAATTTGCCCGCGCCTCCTTCCCCGGCCCATCGGGAACAGCGACATCGCCTACCCCCAGATGATGCACAAGGAATCCTTTACGGTGAGACCGCCGGAAGCGGTTTGCAAAAAGGCAAAAGAGGCTTTTATTTCTTGAACCAGATCGATGAATGCTGGGGTTCTATGTTGAAAGGGCAAGCAGGGAAAAGGGGAAGGTGTTCACGATTTCTTATTTGTTTTGGTTATTTGAACTTTGGATTTTGGCATTTGGCATTTTGATTTCTCTCTTCCCTCTGTGGCACTTCATCGCTCAGAGGTTCTCTCCTTTTCCAGGGGAAAATACAGGGCAAACGTTGTTCCTCTTCCCTCCTCGCTTTGCACATCAATGTACCCCCGATGGTCTTTCACGGTTCTCCAGACAATAGCCATGCCAAGCCCTGATCCGCTTCGGCCCATAGCTTTTTTCGTGTAAAAGGGTTCAAAAATCTTTTCAACATCCTGGGCTGAAATCCCTACCCCCGTATCCGACACACTCAGAACGGCGTAATCACCGGGTTCAATCATCTCGTATCCTTTGATTCCCTCTTTCATCTGCGCGGTCTTCGTCGAAAGTACGACCCTCCCTTGTTCAGAGATGGCCTCCACAGCATTCAGGACAAGATTCATCACCGTCTTGGAAAGATGCACCGGAGAACCGAGGATCAGGCGCAAGGCGGGGTCAAGGTCTTTCTCGATCTGAACCCTGGCATAGTCGGATTGAAGCTTGCTTCCCTCGGGGCTTTCGAGGTATTCGGCAATCACCTCATTGAGGTTGACAGGTTTTCTCACAGGCACGGCTCTTCTTGCCAGTGTAAGAAGATCCTGGGCAATCGCAGCCGCTCTCTCTCCGGATCTCTTGATGCTCAGAACAGGCTTTCTCAGAGGGCTATCTTCGGGCAAATCCATGAGGATGACATCCGGAAAACTGATAAGGCTGGGCAGAATGTTGTTCAGATCATGAGCCACCCCGCCTGCAAGGCTTCCAATAGCCTCCATTTTCTCTGCCCTTTGAAGACGCGCTTCCAGGGCCTTTTTTTCTTTTCCCGCCTCCCTCAGACCCGTGACGTCGTTCCCGATGCACAGGATTTCCGCGATGTTTCCCTGCGGGTCACGGAGCGCCTTGTTCGTCCAAGAGACCCAGGCACGCTGACCGTTGCTGCGAATGTTCTCATATTCGTGGGTCGGGGTGTTGCCGGGATGAGCGCCGATTTCCAGAACCGCCTCTCTCTGGTCATTCCCTTGGCTATCCTTCTCCGGGACGATCGTCCCTATTATGTTTCTCCCTAAAATTTCTTTTTCCGACAGACCAAAGAATTTCTGTGCGTACTCATTGAAAAAAGTGATTTTTCCGGCAGGATCTCTCCGCAAGATCATGCTGTTCGCGTTCTCCACGAGCTCACGGTACTTCTTTTCGCTTTCCCGGAGTTTCTGGAATGACAGAGCATTGATGATGCCCAGGGCTGCCTGAGAGGCTATTCCACTCAGAAGGTTGACATCACTCTGAGTCAGGGGCTGGCCGGATGAGAGGTTGCCGACGGCGACTAACCCGAAAAATCCCTTTTTGTGAACGATCGGCACTGCAGCGATTGAAGACATGCCCGTTTCCTTTACGATCGCCAGGATGTCACTGGAAAGCTTTTCCTGGTTTTTCTCTGCATCATGGAGCAACACGGGCTTATACTTTCTCAGAGCCGAAACAAAGAGATCTCTCTCTTCCATCAGGTCCAGGGCAATTCCCGGATCTCTCCATGGTTCCTCCTGACCTTTGGTGAAACCGTAGCCGGCGGTATAGCGGAGCCGTCTTTTCTCCTTGTCCAAGAGCAGGATCATGCCGCCATCGAAATTCAACCGCTTTTCGAGAACTTCCATCGCCTTTCTCGTGAGTTCCCGAACATCGAAAACAGTGGAACAGACCTGGCCGACCTCTTGGACGAGCAGAGCCTGATTGTAGCGCAGCTGCATTCCATCCAGGTAAACCTCGACAGCGTCGCCCTGAAAGGCCATGCTTTTTGCGAGTTCTTCTTTTTCAAGACGCTGTGCGTAAAAGGCGACTGAAAGAACACCGAAAGCGATGGCAAGGGTCAGAATCGTTTCATAGAGAAGGGGCAGGAAGAAAGAGAGACTCCCCGCAAGAGCAAACCCGGCTGGAACGGAAATCTGGGATAGCTTTTTCCAGAAATGAGAGGGGGATTGATCCCAGGTAATCAAGTAGCGGCAGAGGTCTCCATTCTTATGCAAGCAGGTGGAGTGCTCGATCCTCGCGAACTTATTGGTGAACACCTTGGTGACCGCTTCCAACTGTCCCATCCGGTTTTCACATTGATGGGGATTTTCCTTCACACCCGGCACAGGGGTAAAGGAGATCTCGACCTTCTGGGAGCCAGTACGCGCTGAGCGGGCTTATGAAACTCATGGCATACTGCTTCAAGACACCAGAGGCTTTCGAGGAGGCTGCATATCTGCCCGCCTCTCGAGACACATTCGGGTTCTTCGTTTTTTCAGCAAGAACTTCCTGAAAGCGATCGACCTGGTTCTGAGTGAACCAGTGCGCCGGATCTTCAACTTCTTCCCGGCTCATGCCGGCATACTCAAGCAAAGAGTCAGGCGCCACACGAGGATATTGGAGGGTGAGATACTCGATGTAGGTCTTGATGATTCGGCTGTTATAAATCGCCAGGTTTTCCGTCTCTCGCATCGGTCACTCTCTCAAAGTTGCCGGTTCATTGTTTTTTTCTTGAAAATATGTTTTCCTACGCACATCGGTCAAGGCATCCCGATCACCAGCTCTACCTTTACTATTATATCTCTCTCACGAGGAAAGGTCATGGAGTTTTTGAATGGCTTGCTTTTTAATATCCGCGGGCTGAAGTTCGGGCTCAGAACAGGCAAACTGCTTTTTTGGGGGCTGGTGCGCTTTGCCCTCCTAACCCTCATCATGGTGGTGCTCACCGGCCTCATCCTCACGTATCATCAGGACATCATGAGCCTCCTCTGGGCTAAACCGGAAAGCCGCTGGCTCATCTGGCTCTGGCATGTGGTTTCGTGGTTCGCCTCTCTTTTCCTTATCGGTCTCTCTGCGATCGTTTCGTTTGTCATTTCCCAGGTTCTTTTCAGCGCCCTTGTCATGGACCACATGGCTCGAATCACGGAAGTCAAAATCACCGGTGCCGTCACAGAACCGGATAAGCTTCCCCTATGGAAATTGTTTACCTCGGTCATCCTTCAGGAAATACCCAGGACTGTTGTTCCTTTGGTCCTCTCCTTGTTGATCATGGTTTTTGGATGGGTCACTCCCCTGGGCCCCATCCTGACCCTCCTGTCCTCGGCCCTGGCCATCCTCTTCCTCTCCTGGGACAATACGGATCTTATCCCGGCACGAAACCTAATTCCTTTTAAGAAGCGATTCGGCTTCCTCATGAAGACGATTCCTTTCCACCTTGGTTTCGGACTTCCTTTTTTGATCCCGATCCTGAATATTCTGTTTCTTTCCTTCGCGCCGGTAGGGGCGACTCTCTACTATCTGGAAAAGCAGGGAAGAAAAAAAGACGGTCTCACAAAAAATCGCGTTCACCCTTCTATACATCAGGGCGAACGCTTGGAAACGACCCTAAGCGGCTGATTTTCCGTTCGTGGTGAGGCCTGCCTGACGAAGCCTCGGCGCAGGCAGGTATCGAACCATGAACGGAAAGGGACGGTGGACTTCTTACAAGACCCTCAAAGAAACTACAACCCATGAAAGGAGGATGAGCCGTGGATGAACAAGTCAAGCTGGAAATCAGAAGTGGAATTGGAGTGATCACCGCGTTTCATGCGCCCATGATCGGCAACCTGGCGGAAAAGCTCATCGGCTTGTCCAGTCATGCAAACGTCGTGGGTGTCGTCTTGACGGGCGCAGGCAAGGCCTTCTGTGCCGGCGGTGATCTGAAGTGGTTGAGCACCTCCGGCATGAGTCACGGCGCGGCCTTCCATGCGCTTGCCGCCGCTTATCATCAAGCGATCGTTGAAATCCGGAGGATGCCCAAGCCCGTGGTGGCTGCCGTCAACGGCCTGGCAGCCG
>PDVJ01000091.1_pt1 | contig 24661 bp, 24 predicted proteins | sample 1369811 | NCBI WGS metagenome assembly PDVJ01 (sample SAMN07795376, study PRJNA414565) | Alkali sediment metagenome, whole genome shotgun sequencing project. | reverse complement strand
ACGTGGTTGACTATCTTACGTCATTTGCCGGCCTTAAAGTCTCGGAGGACGAGAAGGTTCTCGTTAGCTCCTACAGCGAGCTAGTGAATAGTTGTTTGAGACAGGACACGGATGGCGTTACTGTACTCTCTTATCTTGATCCTGTATTCCGCAGGTCTTACTTCGAAGGCGAGGATAGTTTGCGCTATGTCCTGAGAAGCGCCTGCAGGAATATTCAGAGACAAAGCAAACTGTGTGCTGAAGAAAACGAGCAACTCAGGGGCCGTCTGGAAGAAGTAGAGGGATACTTCCGGCGTGAAGGGTGCTGGATAGAGAAAAAGTAGTGTAAAGGGGATTTTCCCTTTTAGGTTAGATCTTTCTTAAAGTTTAGCGAACCCTTTTTCTTGACACCCTGCGCTTGCTTGATACAAACAATACTTTGTTAAATAATTCACATAAGAAATAGGGAACAAGAAATATTAATCTATAGCTTCAATTTTTTTCACTCTTTTTTCTTGACAAAATGTGTGTAGTTGATATAAAAAATACATTGTTAAATAATTCACATAAGAAATATGGAACAAGAAAGATTAATTATCGTATTCAATCAAAGGTGTAAAAAACATAAACAACCTGACACATAAAGGGGATAAAACATGAGGTACGGAGAAACAGGATTTAATTTAGAAATTGATTTATCACGAGGAAACATTGAGAGAGTAGAAACTGACCCGAAATTGACTGAGCTTCATCTTGGGGGTCTAGGCACGAACACCAAGATATTATGGGATAGTGTTCCCCCCGAAACTGATCCATTTTCTCCCGACATTCCACTGATTTTCAGCACCGGTCTTTTATGTGGCACACCTGCTCCCGGTGCGAATCGTACCATTGTTACTGCGTACTCTCCTCAGACTTTGTTAATGGGATATTCAATGATGGGGGGATTCTGGGCGCCGGAATTGAAGCATGCCGGTTATGACAAAGTCATCTTTCGTGGCAAGTCCCCCAAGCTGGTGTATATATGGATACACAATGACAAAGTAGAAATACGTGATGCTTCTCATCTGAAGGGCAAAGGCGCTGTTGAAACTCAAGAACTTATTCGACAGGAGTTGAAGGAGCCGAACGCCCAGGTAGCTGCTATCGGCCTGGCCGGTGAAAACAGGGTCTATACGGCTTCCATCGAGCAGGGCCGCTCCAGTTCGAGTCGACTCGGAATGGGCGCCGTTATGGGAGACAAAGGGATAAAGGCGATAGCGGTACGGGGAACCAAGGACATCAACCTTGCCCGACCGGCTGAATTTATAGAGCTTTGCAACGATGCGCTGAAATATATAAAATATCGGGGGGAACATCCAGTTCCGAACGTAATGACCATTCTACAGGGCCTTGGGTCACCGCAAGAGATGTTTCATGTTGACGAGAAGTGGCACACCGAAAATTTCTCCTGGGGAAATGCCCGCACACGGAGAAAAGATTTTTGGACCAAGGAAGTCGAACTGAGGTGGAAAGAGGTTCAGGAATCCGTGCGAACCCGGTTAATAAGTTGCTATAACTGCCCGATGAAATGTGGGGCAATAATCTCCATTCCAGGGCTTTCTGCCTACATGATGAAATGCTTCACGAAACTTACCTATACCATGGCGGCCTTTGTGGACGACCTGGATTTTGGTTTTAAAATCGCTCAACGTGCTACTGAGTATGGAGTGGACGGTTTCTCAACCCCCCAAATTATGGCTTACGCCTTTGAACTTAAAGAGGCCGGAATCTTAACTGACGCGGACTTTGAAGGATGCCCGTCCGATAACGAGGGGAAATTTTACTGGTTGCTTGACAGAATTGTCCGGCGGGAAGGAATAGGAGATATTTTAGCTGACGGTATACACTGGGCAGCCCAAAAGATCGGTAAGGGAGCAGAAGCATATGCTCATAATAACATAAAGAAACATGAGCAGTTGCCTCTCAAGCTTGGCATGCTGAATCCCGTTTATTTCCTCATGTATGCTACTGGCGAGAAGATAAACATTACCCAGATTGAAGGACAGTTCCCCCAGTCGCCTTTTGCGACCATGGAGGAGAGAGAAGAATTTATAAGTGATTGGATTCAGTGTCCTGATGATAAGTTTAAGCAAATTGTTCTGGACTGGGATTTCCGCGGAGAAAAGTCAAATCCCTATTACCCGACTGTTGACATGTCTGTTGACATTGTTGACTGGCAGGAGAAGATGCACTATATAGATGACGCCCTCGGGGTGTGTGCCGGTTTGTCGTCGTTTCCCCTGAAGCCTCCCTATCATATGCACAATTACCCGAAATTTATCTCGGCAGCGACGGGGATCGACATGGATGAAGACGGCCTCACGCAAGTATATAACAGGAACCGAAATCTGCTCAGGGCTGTCAATGTAAGAAGAGGCTTGAGGAGAGCTGATGAGGTACCGCCTGAGGATCATTGGAAGAAAAGGTTTCCCGAGCTTGAAGAAAAGCTCTTAGATGCGTATTACAAATTTAAGGGGTGGGATAATCAGGGTATTCCTACGAAAGAGACTTTACAGAAGTTGGATTTGGCTTATGTTGCCGAAGACTTAGAACAGAGAGGTATAATAAAAAATGGCCAAGATTAATAAGAAAGTCAAGACAATCAAGATCGATCTTGATAAGTGCAATGGTTGCCGGGCATGTGAGGTAATCTGCTCTGCCTTTCACGCTGAGCCGAAATATAGCAGCAACAACCCGGCGAGGTCTCGTATCCGGATGATCCGTCATCCAATTAAAGACGTATATGTTCCTGTCTACGGAGGTGAGTATACTCCAGCTGAATGTATGGGCAGAGACCAATATATCATTGACGGGAAGGAATACGATGAGTGCGGTTTCTGCAGGGCTTCATGCCCATCCAGGGACGCCTTTAAAGAACCCGATTCAGGTCTTCCTCTAAAGTGCGATATGTGTGAAGAGCTTCCAGAAGGAGAACAGCCCTTGTGTGTGCAGTGGTGCCTTAATGACGCCCTGGTTTACGAAGAGAGGGAAGAGGAAGTCGATGAAGAAGTGAAGTTGGAGGACGTTGATATAGGATTGGAATCAATGGTAGACAAGTATGGCTTGCAGAAGGTACTTGATACTGTTGCCCGGATGTCAAAGAAGGAATAAAACGTTAACGTGAAAAAAGAGGATTAAAATATCGTGGAAACTGTAGCCCCCTTCAAAGAGGTAATAGATGAGATAAAAGAAAAAGGTGGAGACGCCGTCAAATTCTGCTATCAATGTGGAAAATGCGACACTGTGTGCCCCTGGAATAGGGTTAGAAAATTCAGTATGCGCAAACTCATCCGAGAGGCTACTTTCGGTGTGAGCGAGATAGAAAAGGAAGAGATCTGGCGGTGCACAACTTGTGGCAAATGTCCTCAGCGTTGCCCCAGAGACGTAAAACAAATAGACGACATGATATCCCTGCGCAGAATGGCCACGGGATACGGCGTGTTTCCTGCTGCTGTCAAACCTTACCGCGCCGTAAGCTCAGGTCTTACCGGTCAAGGGAACCCCTTCAATGAAGACCGGAAAACCAGGGCCGACTGGGCAGAGGGTCTGAATGTAAAAACATTTGCCGAAGGGATGGATGTTTTATATTTCCCCTGCTGCTACTGCAGCTATGACCCGAGGTTAAAGAAGGTGGCGCAAGCGACCGTCAAAATCCTGCAAAAAGCCGGGGTAGATTTCGGAATACTGGGTTCGAAGGAGAATTGCTGTGGTGAAAGCATCCGCAGGACCGGCAATGAAGAGGTATTCAAAAAACTGGCCAAGGAAAACATCAAAACCTTTATCGACAACGGTGTGAAGAAAATACTTGTTTCTTCCCCTCATTGCTACCACACCTTTAAAAACGAGTATCCTGATTTCAAGGTGAACTTTGACATTATTCATGTCTCCCAGTATTTATCCGCGCTCGTGAGTGAGGGAAAGTTGCAGATAACCAAGGAGTATGGAAAGAAAGTTACCTACCATGACCCGTGTTACCTGGGCCGACATAATGGCGTCTATGACGAGCCACGGGGTGTCTTGAAGGGCATACCTGGTCTGGAACTCAACGAACTGCCTGAGGCCAGGGTAGACAGCATGTGCTGTGGTATGGGAGGAGGAAGGATTTGGGCGGAAACGGAAAAGCATGAAAGATTCTCTAACCTCAGAGTAGAACAAGCCATTGAGCTTGGGGCTGAAGAAGTGGTTACTTCCTGCCCCTATTGCATTACCGCCCTTGAGGATAGCAGGTTAGTCACGAATCATGCTGATGATATACAGATTAAGGACATCACAGAGATTCTCCAAGAAGTTATTTAGTGGACGAAGAAGCTAATCATGGAAGAAGCGATTGACAGATCAGATCTGAAAGGACTCGCAGTGGATGCAGTCTGCCATCGCTTTTCAGACGAGGGATGGGTCAGTACCTCAGTTCGCGTACCAAGCGAGATGGAGCTCACAATCTATGTAAATCGCCAGGAACTGGTAAATGTCCTGTGCACTGCAGCCAAGCTGAATTGCCTCGTCATTGGATACCTTTATGCAGAGGGAATCATCTCAGGCATCGGCGACGTGGTGCGCATGCGGGTATGCGAGGATGATTCGCTGGCTGACGTGATGCTGAGCACTTGCCACTGGCTGCGGTGGCGGTGGAGTTTTTAAGACCCAGGGACAGAAGGTTGAATCTGGTCTTGTTGTTACACCATCGGAAGTACTGTCACTGATGGAGAAGCTTAAAGAGCAGATGGTGCTGTATCAGTTTACAGGTGGCGTGCACACCTCGGCCCTGTCCGATAGCAAGAACCTGCTCGTAGTGGCTGAGGATATCGGACGACATAACACCTTGAACAAGATTCAGGGTGAGTGTCTGTTGAGAGGACTCTCAACAAGAGATCGGTTGCTCCTGATCACCGGTCGCATTTCGTCCGAGATGTTGATCAAGGCGGCAAAGATGCAGACCCCGGTTGTTGTTTCGCGGCACTCGCCGACGGGGAGGGCAATTTCGCTTGCCCATGAACTGGGTATTGCTCTGGTTGGCCAGGCTCGTGGCAGCCGCCTGGCGGTGTATTCCCACCCGGAGCGACTTGGGTACTCACCAAATTAAGTGCGGCCGAACCCGAACAGTACGGGCACATAAAACCTGAAGAGGTGGTAGAAAGTGGATAACGTAATAGAGCTAAAAGAAAATATTCAACAGCTTTGCAAGAGTCTTGGAGACGGTAATTTTGGAGACGTCATGGTTGTTGGAGGAGGGATCAGCGGTATTCAAGCCGCTCTTGATCTTGGCAGTGCCGGTTTTAAGGTTTACCTGGTTGATAAATCACCGACCATTGGCGGCCATATGGCCCAGCTTGACAAGACCTTTCCCACCAATGACTGCTCCACTTGAATACTCGCACCCAAGATGGTCGAGGTCGGCCGTCATCCAAATATAGAAGTTCTCAGCTATACTGAAGTTGAAAGTGTAGAAGGGGAACCAGGAAACTTTAACGTAACGCTCATTGAAAAGCCCAGGTATATTATAGAGGACAAATGCACGGGTTGCACTACCTGTGTAGAATACTGTCCGGTCAAGTACCCTGATCAATATAATCAGGAGATATCGAAGAATAAAGCAGTCCATATATACTTCGCTCAGGCAATTCCACTTATCACGTATATAGATGAAAGCTGTCTTTACCTTAAAGAGAAGAAATGTCGTATTTGTGAAGCAGTATGTAAGAATGGCGCTATAGATTTCAATCAAGTGCCTGAAAAGAAAGAAATAAATGTAGGAGCCATAGTTCTGTCTCCCGGCATTGAGCCCTTTGATCCTAAGGTGAGGGAGGAGTACCGGTACGGAGAGTTCCAGAACGTGGTAACCAGTATGGACTATGAACGGTTGTTATCCTCCACCGGGCCATACGAAGGTCAGATACTCCGTGCTTCCGACATGAAGCATCCCCATAAAGTAGCCTGGGTTCAATGCGTTGGTTCCAGGCAGGTTATCGAGGGCGGAAACAGCTATTGTTCAGGCGTATGCTGCACCTATACCCAGAAACAGGTGATTTTAACAAAAGATCATGACGCAGAGGCAGAGTGTACCATATTCCATAACGATATCCGTTCCTTTGGGAAGGATTTTGAGCGTTACTATCAAAGAACGGAGAAACTTTCCGGTGTTCGATTTTTCAGAAGCTACACATCAATAGTTAAAGAGGACCCGGTAACCAAGAATATAACCATACGGTATTCTACGCCCGACGATGGAGTAAAAGAGGAAGAATTCGACATGGTGGTATTATCCGTCGGATTGAATCCTCCTGTTGGTGTGAAGGGTATGGCAGAAAAATTCGGAATTGAACTGAATTCTCACAATTTTTGCAAGCTTGATCCGGTCAATCCCATGGTGACCAACAGGCCTGGGATATTTGTAAGCGGAGGCTTACAGGGTCCCATAGATATTCCCGAGTCGGTTTTTACCGCCAGCGGGGCAGGCTCCCAAATTGGCGAACTCCTTGACTACAGGCGGGGAAACCTTGCCAAGGAAAGGATATATCCTCCGGAAATAGATGTCTCGCAAGAGGAGCCGAAGATAGGAGTTTTTGTGTGTCATTGCGGGGCCAATATCGGAAGGATAGTAAATGTTCCTGAAACAGTTGAGTATTGCAAAACCTTACCCAATGTTGTCTACGCCCAGGAGCAGCTGTTTTCATGTGCTATTAATTCTGCCAAAGAAATCACAGATATAACAAAGGAAAAAGGTCTCAATCGAGTGGTTGTCGCTGCCTGTTCACCCAGGACCCTTGAACCATTATTCCGGGACACCCTTCGGGAGGCGGGCATTAATCAATATTACTACGAAATGGCGAATATTCGGGAGCATAACTCATGGGTCCACGCGAAAGAAAAGGAAGCAGCCACTGAGAAGGCACATGACATAATCCGGATGTCAGTAGCACGAGCTTGCCAGTTGGAGCCATTACAGGAATTTGATCTGCCCGTGGACAAGAGGGCGCTGGTGGTCGGCGGAGGTGTGGCCGGCATGAATAGTGCTCTCTCCATAGCCAACCAGGGGCACGAGGTTTTCCTGGTGGAAAAGGATACAGACCTTGGGGGAATAGCACGAAGAATTCATTATACCCTGGAAGGGCTGGATGTTCAGGCCTATTTACGTGATCTTACAAAAAAGGTTTATACCCATCCTTTAATACACGTTTATACGGATGCAACCATCACAGAGGCAACAGGCTATGTCGGGAATTTTGTAACAAAGGTGAAATCAGACAGAGGGATAACAGAGATAAAACATGGAGCTTCCGTCATCGCTATTGGCGCTGAGGTATACAAACCTACCGAATACCTGTATGGAGAAGATGACAGGGTAATGACCAATCTGGAGTTGGAGGAGAAAATCGCCGAAGGAGACGAAAAGGCACTGAACGCCCAGAGTCTCTTGATGATCCAATGTGTAGGTTGCAGAAATGAAGACAGAAATTACTGCAGCAGAATATGTTGCAGCCAGTCTGTAAAAAACGCCTTGTTGCTGAAAGAGAGAAATCCCAAAATGGATATCTACATCCTTTTCCGGGATATGAGAACCTACGGGTTCAAAGAGGATTATTACCGTGAAGCAGCAGAAAAAGATGTTAAGTTCATCCGCTATGAGCCGGAGGATCCACCCCAGGTGGAACCAGGTAAGTCGGATGACGGTCGGCCTGTTCTGAAGGTTACCGCGACAGATTACATTTTAGGGAAGAAACTTGAAATAGATGCTGATATCGTTGCGTTGGCGGCCGCTGTTATCCCCTCCTCAACAACCAAGGAACTTGCCGGACTCTTCAAGGTAACGTTGAGCCCGGATGGCTTCTTCAAAGAGGCCCATGTCAAATTAAAACCTGTCGAGTTTGCCACAGACGGCGTGTATCTGTGTGGGTTGGCTCACTATCCCAAGTTCATGCAGGAAACAATTAACCAGGCTTACGGAGCTGCCGGCCGGGTCTTAACGCTTCTTTCCCATGATATAGTCGTAGCCTCCGGCTCTGTGTGCGAGGTGGCTGAGAATAAGTGTGTTTCATGTGGAGCATGCATCACGGCGTGTACCTATGGAGCCATAGAGTTTTATGAGACGCCGGCAGGGAGGAAGGCCAAGGTTAACCCTGTCCTCTGCAAAGGAGATGGCCTCTGCAACACAGTGTGTCCAACAGCAGCAATTTCTCTGAAGCATTTTACCGATGAAGAGCTCTTGAGCCAGGTTGATGCGGCGTTTCCAGAGGAAGAGATCGTACAACAAATTGATGCGGCGATTGGAGAGTCGTAGAAATAAAAATATACGAACAAATAAAGCTGGCATTACTAAGTAAGGAGGTGAGGAAGAATGAGTACGGCAATTAAATTTAAACCAAGAGTACTAGGTTTTGTATGCCATTGGTGAGCATACGGCGCTGCTGACTTGGCTGGAGTTTCCAGACTACAATATACAACTGAAATGAGGCTTATTCGCGTCATGTGTTCCGGTAGAATCGATTTGGCTTTTGTACTCCGGGCTTTCTCAAAGGGAGCGGATGGCGTGTTTATTGGTGCCTGCCATTTAAGTGAATGTAATTATATTACTCATGGAAATTACCATACCCTAAACATGGTGCTTCTATTGAGAAAAATACTTCAACACATGGGGCTGAATCCGGAAAGGTTGCGGATGAACTTTATGTCTGGCGCTGAAGCAAACATTTTTGTCGAATCCGTTAATAGTTTTATCAAGAAGATTAAGGAGCTAGGCCCAATTGGCAAAAGTGAAGGATTAGACGAAAAGGGATTAAAGCTCAAACTTGAAACAGTTACAGAGCTCATCCCCTACATCAGGCTTGTGGAAAGGGAGAGCTTAAGCGGTTATTTAATGAAACCATTTTTGAAAAATTGGCAATTGGCCAGATTGTATCACTTCTGCGGGAAGGACCCCTATCAACCGGAGAGATCGCTAATGGTTTAGGCCTGACCCCGTCTGAAGTGTCAAAACACCTGAATACTTCATCAAGGCATAGATTAGTGAGGTTTGACGAAAGCCTGAAGCGCTATGCCATCGCGTAAGGCGAAAGAGGATAAGGGGAAAGAAACAGATTAGGAAGGCGACTATGGATAACGATAGGATTGATCAGATTATTGATAAACATCATGGTGAACCCAGTTACCTCATTCAGGTATTGCTGGATATTCAGAGCGAGCATCACTGGCTTCCCAGGGAATCCCTAGAGAGGGTCGCCGAGAGATTACAGGTTCCTTTGACCCGGATACAGCATATAGCTACCTTTTATAAAGCCTTTAGTTTAGTTCCGAAAGGACGTCATGAAATTCACATCTGTGTGGGTACTGCCTGCCATGTTCGCGGCGCCCCTCGCGTCCTCGACGCGGCGGAAGAGTTGACGGGAATTAAGCCTGGAGAAACGGATTTGGATTTGAAGTTTAGCCTGCAGACCGTTAACTGCCTCGGGTGCTGTGCTTTGGGACCAGTTCTGGAAATTGATGGAAAGACTCACGGTAAGATGTCGCCAGGCCAGATGGCAGACGTGTTAAAAAATTATGAATAGGATAAAATTATGTCGCTAATAAATTCACCAGCTGAATTGGAAGAATTCAGGAAGAACGTCTTATCGAAAAGAGACCCGAATAAACCTTGTATAACGCTCTGCTCCGGATCTGCCTGCAACGCTTCTGGCAGTATAGAAGTCGCTGCAGCCATTGAAGAGGAGATTCAAAAACAAGGCTTAAGCGCTGATGTGGACATCAGGAGGACTGGTTGCCATGGTTTTTGTGAGCGGGGCCCCATTGTAGTTATCCACCCCGAGGAGATATGCTATTTTAATATTGTGCCTAAGGATGTTCCTGAAATTGTCTCCGAGACAATAAAGGAGAAGAGGGTCGTAGAGCGTTTACTCTATACCGACCCCAGCACCAATGAAAAGATAATCCATGAATCTGAAATCCCCTTCTACAAATACCAGGAGAGGATTGTTTTCGGTTTCAACAGCAAAATTGACCCAACAAGTGGGAAGGATCCCGTAATGCCCCTGGTGATATAAAATATGTGATCGTCAATGCAGACGAGGGAGACCCCGGAGCCTATATGGATAGGAGTGTTCTCGAAGGGAACCCTCACTCAGTACTCGAGGGATTGACCATTGGGGCCTTTGCCGTTGGCGCCCATGAGGGGTATATTTACGTTCGTCAGGAATACCCCCTTGCGGTAGAGAATGTGCACATGGCTATCCAGAAGGCCGAGGAGTATGGTTTTCTTGGGAAGAATATCCTTGGCTCAGGCTTTGATTTCAAGGTTATCGTACACCAGGGTGCCGGCGCTTTTGTCTGTGGTGAATCAACGGCCTTGATGACGGCATTGGAAGGTAGGGCAGGAGAGCCAAGACCGAAGTATGTCCGCTCCAACGTGGTGGGCCTTTGGGGTAGACCGAGCGTGTTGAATAATGTTGAGACATGGGCCAATGTGCCCCTTATCATCAATAAAGGAGCTGACTGGTTTACTCAAATCGGAACTGAAACCAGCAAGGGCACGAAGATTTTTTCCCTGGTCGGTAAGATAACCAACACGGGCCTGGTAGAAGTGCCCATGGGCACGCCTTTGAAGGATATTATCTTCAAGATAGGCGGTGGAATCCCCGGAGGTAAGAAGTTCAAGGCAGTGCAGACCGGGGGACCATCTGGGGGATGTATCCCTGAGGACCAGTTAGATCTACCAGTCGGATTTGATGAACTCACCGCGGCCGGTTCAATGATGGGGTCAGGCGGTATGATTGTTATGGATGAAGATACCTGCATGGTAGATGTGGCCAGGTACTTCCTCGACTTCCTTACTGACGAATCGTGCGGTAAATGTGTTCCATGCCGTGAAGGTATGAGGCAGATGCTCAAGATTCTCACGAATATAACGCAAGGAAAGGGGAAAGAAGGTGACATCGAGCTTCTGGAACAGCTGTCTGAGACAGCCATAGAAGCTGCGCTCTGCGCATTAGGCAAGAGTTCTCCTAACCCCTTCTTAAGCACGTTAAAGTACTTTAGGGAAGAGTATGAAGCACACGTCAAAGATAAGAGATGCCCGGCTCTTTCCTGCAAAGAGTTAATTGCATTCTATATTGATCCGGAGAAGTGCAAGGCCTGCATGACATGCGCAAAGAAATGTCCTTCGAATGCAATCATAAGCGCAAAGAATCAAATCCATATTGTTGATCAAGAGAAATGCACAAAGTGCGGAACGTGCTTCGAAGTTTGCCCTCCCAAATTTCGTGCGGTTACGAAGATTTCCGGCGAACCTGTTCCGCCCCCTATTCCTGAAGAAGCGAGAACGATAGTCAGGGAGAGTAAACAAAAATGAGTGAAATCCTCTTACAGATTGATGGAAAAGAAGTAAAAGCAAAGGCAGGAATGACCCTTCTCGAGGCAGCACGAAGTGTGGGAATATCGATTCCGACACTGTGTTATCACGAAAAGCTGGAACCCTTTGGGGGGTGCCGACTCTGCATCGTGGAACTGGAGATGAAAGGCTGGTCAAGGCTTGTTGTTTCCTGCGTGTACCCGGTAGAAAAAAATTTGGTTGTTAAAACCAGGTCAGAGAAGGTAGACAGAATCCGCAAAATGATTATAGAACTCCAGATGGCCCATGCTCCCGATGCCTTTGATTTACAGGATCTGGCGAAAGAATATGGGGCAGACAAAAATCGTTTTGAAAAAGAGCCCTCGTTTTGCATTCATTGTGGTCTCTGTGTACGCTACTGTGCTGAGGTCAAGAAGAAGCACGCAATCGGATTTGTTGACAGAGGAATACGGAAAGAGATCAGTTTCGTCCCTGAGATAGCTGCGAAAGAGTGCTGGAACTGCAAAGAATGTTTCCCTCTGTGCCCAACAGAGGCTCTGCAAGCAGCTTACGTTTTGGCCGGAGCGCTCGCTTCCTTCGAAACCGCGCCAGAGAAATAGCAACGATTAGCCGCTGATTAACGAGAAATTCAATGACCTATTCTAATAATCCGACATCAGAATAGGTCATTGAATTGAGTACAACAGATTTTCGCACCTTCCTACGTCAGCTTCAGCATCGTGAATTCTCAACATATACACAATATGCTTCCGGTTCGCTTCGCCTTGCTTCCTTGTCGCATCGAAACTTTTCTTGGCCTAATAAAGACAATATAAGTCCAAAGGAATTCAACTCTCTTTATACGCCTATGCCCATTATGGTACAAACCTTTCTATAGAGGGCGTCAAATTTGCCATGTGAAATGTGTGATTATTGTATTTAAACATTATTCAGTTGATTTTATCGTTAATGGGTTTTTTGACTGTGGGATAAGGCCCGACAAATATCACCATAAAGTGCCGTAATAATATCTTTTTGTCTTGACATAAATTTCTTTTGCACTATAATATTACTCTAACGAAAAATTTCACAAATATGGAAAGGAGAGGGGCTTTATGGGCAAATTAGAAGGAAAAAATGCTGTTGTAACCGGTGGTGGAAGAGGAGTCGGAAAGGCCATCAGTCTTGCCTTTGCCCAGGAGGGCGCTAATGTCGTTGTCAACTATGCCGGAAACCAGAAGGCTGCTGACGAAATGGTTGCGGCGATCCAGGCTTTGGGAAGAAAGGCCGTGGCGGTAAAGGGCGATGTGGGGCAGGAAGCAGATGCCATAAAGGTGGTTGAAGCATGTGTAGAGAATTTCGGTTCTGTCCACATAATTGCAAATAACGCAGGTATCTCGAAACCCGGAATGCTCCATAAGTTGGATGTTGCAACTTGGGATGAGGTCGTGAATGTCCAGATGAGAGGGCCATGGCTCACGGTCAAGGCAGCATCAAAGTATTTCATGGGGCAAAACTATGGGCGCATCATTAACGTTACATCTGTTGCAGGCGTTGTGGGCACCATTGGTCAGATCAATTACAGCGCAGCGAAAGGTGGCGTAATATCCATGACAAAATCTATGGCAAGAGAGCTTGCGAAGTTTAATGTAACGGCGAACGTTATCTCCCTTGGAATAGTGACCACAGATATGACGGAAAAAATCTCCACCGACGACAAACTGAAAGAAATATACGTGAGGAGAATCCTCCTCGGCAGATATGCGGAACCCGAAGATGTTTCACCGGCCTTCGTTTTCTTCGCTTCCGATGATTCCCGATACATTACAGGCCAGCTCCTGTGTGTTGATGGTGGTTATGGAATGACGTAGTAGATGAGGAGGTGGTAGTTGTTAGTAGAGGTACTTAAATTTATTAGGAGGTGTTGAATGGCAGATGTACCTAAGACAATAAAGCAGTGGCAGATGGTTCAGCCAACGGTCTTCAACAGGGAGACAAAAGAAACGACCCCTGGAAAACTGGAGATGGCAGAAATACCCGTGCCCGAGTTGAAGGAAGGGGAAGTGCTTGTTGAAATTGCTGGCTGTGGTGTGTGTCATACAGACCTTGGCTACTTTTATGATGGCGTACCTACCGTAAGCAAGCCCCCCCTGGCCCTTGGCCACGAGATCAGCGGTACCGTAATAGCAGGTGATCCCGCGTGGGTTGGAAAAGAGGTTATCGTGCCGGCAGTTATGCCATGCAGAAAGTGCATCCTCTGCAAGACTGGCCGCGGAAACAGATGCCTTGCCCAGAAGATGCCTGGCAACAGCATAGGCGTATACGGTGGTTTTGCAAGCCACATAGTGGTGCCTTCGATTGATCTTTGCCTGGTTGCAGACAAGAAGGGCTATGCCCTTGAGCAGTTGGCCGTTGTGGCTGATGCTGTAACGACCCCTTACCAGGCATGCAAAAGAGCAGACCTGCAGCCCGGCGACAATGTTATCATCATCGGTGCAACCGGTGGCGTTGGCGTTTACATGGCCCAGACTGCGAAGGCTCTTGGCGCAAAGACCGTTATCGGTATAGCAAGGAATCCTGAGAAACTGAAAAGAGCGCTCGATTATGGTTGCGACCACGTAATCAGCACAATTGACAAAACCAACAAGGATGTCGTTGGAGAGGCTTCTGCAAGTCCAAGGGACTTGACAATACAGGCTGGAAGATCTTTGAAGTTACCGGCGCAAAAGCAGGCCAGGACCTCGCTCTTGATCTTCTCTCCTTTGTAGGAAAGCTGGTTCTCGTCGGTTTTGGCATGGCAAAGAGCGAATACATGTTCTCCAAACTGATGGCCTTTGACGCAGAGGTTATCGGAACATGGGGCTGTCTGCCTGAATACTACCCGATCGTCCTCGACATGGTGCTGAACAAGAAGATCCTTATTGATCCTTTTGTTGAGGTCAGGCCCATGAGTACGATTGCAGCTACCTTCGATGAGATCCATAAGGCTGGATCCCCTGCAAAGAGGGTTTCCTTAAAGCCAGACTTTTAAGCAACAACAAAAATATTATTAGGAGGAAAGTATGGGATTAGAATGGATGCCAAGAGAACACGAAATGAAGGATCACAGCAGGCATGGTAAAGAGTGGTGGGGTACGGAAGCTCCATGTACAGTATATGAAAAGAGACCCCTGACAGACCCGAAGGGCAACGTAATACCAGGTCTTTACAATGCATGGATCAGACTCAACAACCCCGCTCAGTACAACTCCTATACCACAGAGATGGTAAAGGGCGTCATCGCCGGTTTTGAGAATGCTTCCACAGACCGCGAAGTAGTTGCCGTAGTTTTTACCGGCACAGGCCCCAACGCCTTCTGCACAGGCGGCAACACGAAAGAATATTCAGAATACTACAGTATGCGCCCGGAAGAATACGGCTCATACATGGAACTTTTTAACAACATGGTTGACAGTATCCTTATGTGCAAGAAGCCGGTTATTTGCCGGGTAAACGGCATGAGGGTAGCAGGTGGCCAGGAAATCGGCCTTGCCTGTGACATCGCCATTTCATCTGACCTCGCAATCTTTGGCCAGGCAGGTCCCCGTCACGGTTCAGCCCCTGTGGGCGGTTCCTCTGACTTTCTCCCCTGGTTCTTAAGCGCTGAGGATGCAATGTGGAGCTGCGTAAGCTGCGAGATGTTCTCAGCTTACAAGATGAAGGCCAAAAACCTTATCTCCAAGGCATTACCTGTACTGAAAGATGATAAGGGCGAATGGGTCAGGAATCCTCAGGTCATTACCGATGCATACGTCAAAAACGGTGAGATCGTGTATGGCGAGAACAAGACTGGCCAGGAAGCGAAAGATGCCCGCGCTTGGGTAAATGAGCAGTTGAAAAACGATAAATATGATTTCTCACTCGTCGATGCAGAGGTTAACAGGGTTATCTGGATTTTCGCGAACCTCTTTCCCGGCTGCTTGAATAAGTCCATTGACGGTATCAGACAGAAAAAGAAATTCTTCTGGGATCAGATCAAGAACGACCACAGGTACTGGCTGGCCACGAACATGATGGGCGAGGCTTTCCTCGGCTTTGGTGCATTCAACACCAAGAGGATCACCGGCGTCGATACCATCGACTTCATCAAGAACCGTCAGCTTATTGCAAAGGGTACGCTCAACAACGAAGCATACTTTGGCGAAGTGCTCGGCAAACCGCAGGCGAAGTAAGAAGGGTTGCTTTCAAAAAGGGGGGAGCAATCCCCCCTTTTTTTATTCAAAAACAAGGAGAATTACCATGGCTTTCAATCATATCGCTTTCAAAAAAGAAAACAAGATAGCAACGATTACTCTCAATGTCCCGCCGTCAAACTGGCTCACAATCTTGATGATGAAGGAGATCAACGAAGTCCTCATCGATGTAAAAAAGGATGCGTCTATCCAGATGCTGGTTTTTGATCAAGCTGGTGATAAGGCATTCTGTGACGGGGTGGATGTGGCAGACCACACAGAAGATAAGGTAGACGAGATGATAGATGTCTTCCACAGGATGTTCAGACACCTCATCGAGATCGACATTCCTACAGTCGCCGTAGTGAACGGCAGATCCCTTGGTGGTGGCTGCGAGCTCATGAGTTTCTGTGACATTGTCGTTGCCTCAGAAAAATCAAGAATCGGGCAGCCCGAGATCGCCGTTGGCGTATTTCCTCCCGTTGCAGCAGCGTGGTTCCCGAAGATCATCGGCCTTAAGAAGACCTATGAGCTTCTCCTCACAGGCAAGATGATAAGCGCCAAGGAAGCAGAGGCGATTGGCCTTGTCAATGCTGTTTTTCCCGTTGAAGGCTTCAAGGAGAGTGTTGATAAGTTTCTTGCAGACTTCATGAACAAGAGCAGGCCTGTCATCATGTGGACAAAGAAGGCGATCAAGGCCGGCTTGAGCCTCGACTTTGTCCAGGCCCTGAACGCCTCTGAGGTCATCTACAACAAGGGTTGTATGGCTACTGAAGACGCCAAGGAGGGCATCAACGCCTTCATGGAAAAGAGAAAGGCTGTCTGGAAAGACAAGTAGGTTTCAGGCCATGAAGTATGCACCACGAGATGAGATAGAATCAAGAATTAGCAAGGTAAAGAAGTTAATGGAAAAGGCCTCTCTTGACGGGGCCTTTTTTCACTACAAAATCGATTACTATTATTTAGCGGGCACTATGCAGGACTCACTCCTCTTTATCCCCCTGGAAGATGAGCCAATCCTTTTTGTGAAAAGGGAGATTTCAAGGGCGCGAAGGGAATCACCCATCGAGCGGATAATCCCTTTCCGTTCTATGAAAGACATCTCTGCCCACATCAAACCTATGAAGCGGGTTGGGTTGCAGCTCGATGTTATCCCTTATAACGATGTGGTTAGATTTAAAGAGCTTCTGGGGAGTGCTGAACTTATTGATGTTTCACCTCTCAGCAAAGAGGTACGAAAATTCAAATCACCCTTTGAGATCGGGCTCATGGAAAGGGCTGCAGAAATCTCAAAGAAGGTTTATGAGAAGATCCCTGGGTTCCTCAGAGATTGAGCTGGGGGGAATCCTGGAGGCCTACGCAAAAACACTCGGTCACGAGGGGTTACTTCGTGTCCGCTCCCTGAACTATGAAGCCTATACGTGGCATATTTTAAGCGGTCGGACCGGGAGTATCGTGAGTCAGTCTGACTCCCCCATGGGGGGCTTAGGGCTTTCGCCGGCATTCCCTGTTGGGGCGAGCATGAAGAAGATAAAACGGAACGAACCGATCCTCGTGGACTTTGGTATCAGCTACCACGGCTATCATATGGATCAGACCAGGATGTATGCCATCGGTTCCATGCCGGACATCTTTGTCGGGGCCTATGAAGCCTGCAGGGAGATTCACTACCGGGTGCTCGACAAGGTCCTTGAAGGCGTCATCAGTAAAGAGCTCTTTGAGTATTCGAAGCAGCTTGCGGATACAATGGGTTATGGTGATTACTACCTCGGTTACGGCCATCACAAGGTACGCTTTCTCGCCCATGGTATCGGGGTCGAGCTTGCAGAGTTTCCCTACATTGCTGCTACCCATGATTACCCTATTGAAGAGGGGGCGGTATTTGCGATTGAGCCGAAGATGGTATTTCCAAAACAGGGTTCGTGTGGTATAGAAAATACTGTGATTATAGAGAAAGGGAATTATAGGATTCTTACGGATACTGACGAGCGTATTATAATTGTATGAAAATCCTTTTTTCCACGGGTTGTCTCTTCTACCTCCCCACGAGAGACATTTTTCTCCTTGCCCATGAAGCAGGGTTTGACGGTTGCGAGCTCGTCATCGACAGGAGGTTCAACGACAGCCGCTTTATCGATACAGCATTAGAATGTCGTGAAATCCTTCCGATCAATTCGATCCATGCCCCTTTCATGAAGATGGATGCCTGGGGCAAACAGGTTTACTCACTTCAGAGATCCATCGAAATTGCCAAAATCCTCGGTGCGGAGGTCGTCAACTTCCACCCGCCAAGTTGGTTTTCCATGGAAGTTGCCTTTTTTCGATGGTTCAGGAAGGTGAAGGATTTTCAGAAAAAGCTTGGCGGTGATGGTGTTAGTCTTACCATTGAGAACATGCCCCGAATGGGGAAGAGGATCATGCTCACCCCTTATGTTCTCAATGATTTTGAGGACCTCATTGAGTTTGGCGTGAAAAGTAACCTTTATTTTACCTTCGATACAACCCACCTGGCCACCTTTGGAAATGATGTTATTGTTGCCTTTCTTGCTTTTCTTAAGACAAAGAGGCTCAAAAACATCCATATTAGTGATTTTGGAGACCACGAGAGCCACCTTTTCCTCGGTTGTGGAGAGTTGCCGGTGGTGAAGCTCCTTAATACCATAGGGAGGCTCGGCTACGATGAGATGATCACCTTAGAGGTTTCTCCCCACGAACTGCCCCGAGCAAGGGAGTGGCTTGTCAAGATGCTCCAACACCAGGTCTCATTCATGAAAATGCACCTAAGAAAGGAAGAAAATGGCTAAGAAGACAGTTTTTGCCTGCGAGGCGTGCGGCCATGAAACCCTCAAATGGATGGGGAAGTGCCCGAAGTGTGGGGGATGGGATACGATCAAAGAGTTCCGAATTGAGAAAGATGCGCCTTTGAGCCACGAGAGCCCGGTATTTGTTTCTGACGAGGATCTTCCAGAGGAAAGGATCATCCTCGGGATTGGTGAGATGGACCGGGTTTTAGGCGGCGGGATTACATGTGGTTCTTCTGTACTCCTTGGAGGAGACCCAGGCATAGGGAAGACAACCCTTTGTTTTGAAATAGCCTCCCGAATGGTAGAGCTTGGTTTCGATGTGCTTTACGTGTCCGGCGAGGAGTCTCTCCGGCAGCTATCATCGCGAAAAAAACGGTTGCACCTTAAAGGTTCTTTTCCAATCCTTGCCACGAATCACCTGGAGGATATTCTCAAGGCGGTCTCGGACAGACACTATAAGCTAGTTGTGATTGATTCCATCCAGTCAACGTATACCTCCAGGCTTCCCATGCTCCCCGGGAGTGTCAATCAGATCAAGGACGTTTCTTCGCGGCTTATCATGGAGATGAAAAGATCCGAGACAGCCCACATATTTATTGGTCATGTAACAAAAGAGGGGGCCATTGCAGGCCCCAAGATTCTCGAGCACATGGTTGACACAGTCCTTTATTTCGAGGGCGACAAGATGCTGCCCTACCGGATGCTCAGGGCCATGAAAAACCGTTACGGACCCGTAGATGAAGTGGGAATATTTCAGATGCGCCAGGAAGGGCTTGTGAGCGTTGAAAACCCCTCGGAGTTCTTCGTCTCCGAGCGGGGAGACATCGGCTCAGGGAGCACACTCTTTCCCTATGTTACCGGTTCACGACCTATCGTGCTGGAGGTGCAGGCAATAACTCCAAAGACAGCCTTCTCTATGCCGAAGAGGTTATCTCTCGGTTATGACATGAGCAGGCTCTTTATCTTGATTGCGGTCATGGAAAAGGTTCTTGGTAAGCCGTTCTTTGACAAAGATGTATACGTCAACGTGACAGGGGGGATGAAGGTCACTGAGCCAGCCATAGATCTTGCAGTGGCCGGTTCAATTCTCTCAAGTTACAAGGATGTGAATATCGGAAAAGATACAGCCCTTTTTGGTGAGATAGGATTAACCGGGGAGATCAGAAAGATTGTCAACATGGAGGCACGACTTAAAGAGTGCGAGAGGCTTGGTATCAAAAAAGTCCTATGCCCCAGGGGAGTTGAAAAGGTAAAAGGCCTTGAAACTGTCCCCTTGAAGACCATTCGTGATCTTTACGAGCATATAATTGAAAAACATGATACGTAAATACTTGACAAAAAAACATTTCTTTAGTAAAAAAGGTAAAGAATGAAAATTAATACACAAATCAGGTATGGAGTAAGAGCCCTTTGTTTTATCTCATACAACTCTGACGGCAATCCGGTCCAGGTAAGGGATATCTCTGAACGGGAAGGAATCTCACCGCGTTACATAGAACAAATTTTTCAAAAACTTAAAAAAGCAGGCATTGTAAAAAGCGTGAGAGGCCCCTACGGAGGCTATTATCTTGCGAAGGACCCTGGAGAGATAAGGGTTGGCGATGTTGTCCGGGCGACAGAAGGGGGCGACTTCAATCTTGTTTTCTGTGATGGTCTCAAGAAAAATGCCAAGAAGATTTGTGAGAGGCTCGATGAGTGTATCGTACGAGAGACATGGGAGGAAGGCTCGCGGAGACTCATGGCATATCTTGACTCCATTACCATCAAGGACCTCTGCAAGAAACCAGGGTAAAAGCAAAAAGCAGGTTAAACCTCAACCTCAACCAGCATGTTTCAACTATGGCATGGAGAAGGCTTTACCTTTGGGGCGAATAGTAAGCACAGGGCACGGCGACTTCCGTACCACCTTTTCAGCTACACTCCCAATAAGGATATGTTCAATACCGCTCCGGCCATGGGTTCCCATAACAACAAGGTCAACCCCCTGGTCCTTGATGTAGTCAATGATTTCAACGAAGGTTACCCCTGTTTTGATGACCCTCTTGAAAGGAAAGTCAAGTTTCTTAGTAATCTTATCGAAATCTTTTCCTACCTCTCCCTCTATGTTCCTCTCGATTGCCACAAGGTTCTCCGGCGTGAGAAAAGATTCGTAGGGGGTGAAATAGTTCAGGTTCGGTACCACATGGATCAAGTGGAGTTCTGACTCAAAGCGCTTGGAGATGACTACAGCATAGGCGAGGATCTCGTCAGTAAATTCTGAAAAATCGACTGGGCAGAGAATTTTCTTAAACATATGCAGTCCTCCTTTAAAATGTTATAGGTTCTTTATATGCATTCTTCCCACCTTAGTCAATATATTTGTGACTCCTGCCGCTTGACAATAACCCCCTACCATTGCTATACTAAATAGTAGTTGAAAAACGCATTCCATTATATGTAAAAAAATGCCCTTCGAAAAAAAAGGGCATTTTTTTACACTCGGAGTCATAAATGACCATAAAAAATTTTTCTGAAATAAAACACCTTGTAGATATGGGAATGGAGAAGGGTTACCTTACCCCGGACGAAATAAACGATGTTCTTCCTCAAAATCTTTTTTCTCCTGAGGATATAGAAGACATCTTCGACTTCCTGTCAGAGTCCAACATCGACATTGTTGATACGATGAAGGAAAAGACCGAAGCTCCTGCAGAGGAAAGCCAGGAATGGGGGGAGAGCGAGCGGTTCCCGTCTGAACGGGCTGACAATATTATCTGGGCGTATCTAAAGGATATCGGCAGGGTTTCGCTCCTTACATCGGACGAGGAGTTTATGATAGCAAAGCGGATAGAAGAAGGCGAAAGGAAAACGAGGAACCTTCTCTTCGATTTGCCGTATGCAATCAAAGAGCTCCAGGAGCTTGGATCGCTCATTAAGAAAGAGTCCGTTAATATCATCGATGTCGTCAAAAACATTGACGAGATGAATTACACAAAAAAGGACGAAGAAAAGTATAAAAAGAGAACCCTTTCCCTGATCCACTCAATCAAGTCACAGTTTGAGAAGAAACAGGAGATTCGCAAAAAACAGCCGAAGGGCGATGGAGCAACCAAGAAGCAGATGGATAAAAAGCTCAAGGCCGTTGATCAAAAGATCGAGGAATCTCTCGCAAATCTCAATCTGAACAAGAAGATCCTCGAAGAGTTGATCAGGAGGATGACCAAGCAAGTCCGCTATCTCGATGACAAAGAGGCCAGGGCCATCAAGAAGAGGCTTGCCGAGATTATCGAGACTGAAAATAGCCTGAAAGTAGTCAAGAACAGACTTATCCAGGCAAACCTTCGTCTCGTCATCAATATTGCCAAGAAGTACCTCAACCGGGGGCTTTCATTCCTTGACCTGATTCAAGAAGGCAATATGGGGCTCATGAAAGCTGCTGAAAAGTATGATTACCAGAAGGGGTATAAGTTTTCCACGTATTCCACATGGTGGATTCGTCAGGCCATAACCCGTGCAATTGCAGACTATGCAAGGACAATCAGGGTACCTGTCCATGTCCTCGAAACAATGAACAAGATTACAAAGGTTACCATATCCCTTTTCCAGGAATTGGGCAGAGAGCCGAACCTGGAAGAAATATCCAATAAGGCGGGGCTCCCCCTTGAAAAAGTACGTAAAATCATGAAGGTTTCTAATGAGCCGATTTCAATTGAGACGCCTATTGGTGACGATGAGTCCAAGCTGGGAGACTTTATTGCAGACCCGAAATCGCCGTCACCTTTCATGGAGCTTGTAGGCATTTCCCTTAAAGAAGAGATTGACAAGGTTCTTTCTACTCTTACGCCGAGAGAAGAGAAGGTTATCAAGATGAGACTCGGGATTGGAGAGAAGACGGACTATACCCTTGAGATAGAAGCAAAAGCCCTCCGCAAGTTGAAACATCCCTCAAGGAGAAAGAGGCTCGAGAGTTTTCTTGAGTAAACCCTAACGATATTCCTGCATTACCCTTTGTACAACAATCTCGTGCCCATGGGTGTTGTCAAAAAAATCTCTACCGGTAAGCCCATATTTCAGGGGATCATAGGAGCCTATGAGTTTCATATCATTACGTCGAGCAAAATCCTTCAGTTGATCTTCGATGGAGATGACTATTCTATACTTGGGGTTATCGTTGAAAAGCTTGTATGCGACCGGATGGAAGGGTAGAAGAAGAAATACGACCTTCACCCCTACTTTCTGTAAATACTTGGCAAAGTCTTGAAGGAACTGAAGATCTGATATAGTGTCGAAATTATTCAGATATGTTATGGGCATCGCATTCGGGGAGTAGTCCGGTCGTTCGTCCTGTTTAAATCGCCATCTATAAGGGAAGTGGATGCTTCCGTCGGGCTCGCGAACGAAATCGTCAATATCCGCTCTGTCTGTCTCCCGGAGCTTTTTACCCTTTCTTAGATAATTGTAATTTGCGATGGTGTAGTCCAAGTTAATCAACTGTCGATATCTGGCTGAATTATCAAGATCAACTTTTGTTGCCTGGCCGTAGATATCTGAAACCATTTTTGAGTATGGGTTGGCCAGATATTTCCACCACTGGGGCATCCCGTTTTTTTTGTTAAACACCCATGGGTCTATGCTGATGATAACAGTTTTTGGAAGGTTGCCTTTGATTGCGTATAGACTAACAACGCTTATGTAATCTTGTATGCTGGCTGCTGCCATGGAATGATTGAAAAAATCTTGATCTCCATGGAGAAAACGTTTTCGCAAATGCATGTTCCTTGAAGAGCCGACAGTTACGACATCTCTCACTAATTTCTGAAGCGCCCGTTCGTCGAAACCACCCAGTGGGCCCGCAACCATCTTACCGGTCATGAGAGAATTAGCGACGTGTTTAAGACCCTTTGCAAACCGAAAAAGGCCAACTCCATCGGCAAAACAATTGAAAAGGGCAATAAGAATCAAAAGAACGCACGAGATGATGACGAAATTAAGAAGCCATTTTTTGTGAGGAAGCTTTTTGTTTGCCACCATATCAGAACCTAAAATATACGAACTCTGAATAGCTGCCCAGGTGGAGAATGGCAAGGACCGCGACTACAGAAATGAAGATAAGACGGACAACATTCGGTTGAAAGCTTTGTGCAAGCTCGTTCGAGTTTTTTAAAAAAATGCAAACAAAGAGCAAGGCAATGATCCAAAGGAAGGTACGATCGTTTCCCCCGATGCTTCCCAATACTTCGCCAAATGTTACTCCATAGCCTTGAAAACCTGCAAGCTTTTTGGCCAGGCCCTTGGGAAGGATAAAGCCGTTTAAGCCTGCCATGCCCCAAAGGACCTTTGCTGCATCTTCAAGGTCCTTTGCTCTGAAAAAGACCCATGCTCCATTCACAAAATTGAATGTGATAAGCCAGGCAATTGGCCTCGGCATTCTGATATTGCATTTTTTCCACAGCCTGTGAACTATCATTGCAATGCCATGCATGCACCCCCACACAATGAAAGTCCATCCAGCTCCATGCCAGATACCTATTATCAAGAAGGTGATCAAGAGGTTGGCCAGGACGTGAACTTCGGGAACCTTGCTCCCACCCAAAGGAATGTAGACATAATCTCTCATGAAACTTCCGAGGGTCATATGCCAACGCCGCCAGAAATCCTGTATATTCAGTGATTTATAAGGGCTATCAAAGTTGATTGGTAACTTAATGTTTAACATGAGTGCAGTTCCGAGTGCCATGTCTGTGTAGCCTGAAAAATCGAAATAAAGCTGGAGCGTATAAGAGAGCGATGTGATCCAAGCCTCAACAAAGGTCAGCGTGGCGGAGGTGTCAAAGCCCTGGTTTGCCCAAACCGCTAAAGTGTCCGCGAAGACTACCTTTTTGAAGAGGCCTATGAAGAAAAGGTAGACTCCGCAAGACGCGTTCTTGTAATCGAACAACTCGTTTCTTAGACGGGTTAATTGAGGCACTACCTCTTCATAACGGACTATGGGGCCTGCAAGGATATATGGAAAAAATGAGATGAATTGAGCATAGGATGGGAAATCATGCTCCTTGATCTTGCCCCTCCAGGAATCAACCAGATACCCAATCTGGTTAAGGGTAAAAAAGCTTACACCTGCGGGCAGCAAGAGTCGCAATAGTGGTATCTGGAGACCACTTACCAGGTTTATATTGGTTATAAAAAAATCTGCATACTTAAAGTATGCAAGGAGCAAACAATTTCCCGCCACCCCGAAGGCGAGGGGAAAATGCCCGTACACTCCCTTTTTTCCTGCAAGCCTTGAGATTATTGAACCACCAATCAAATAATTAAAGCATATGCTTCCAAGG
>PDVJ01000090.1_pt1 | contig 24909 bp, 25 predicted proteins | sample 1369811 | NCBI WGS metagenome assembly PDVJ01 (sample SAMN07795376, study PRJNA414565) | Alkali sediment metagenome, whole genome shotgun sequencing project. | reverse complement strand
ATTCCGATACAGGCACTTATCCGTTTGAGAGCAGGGAGGCAACTGGCCGGTGAAAATCCTCATGTTTGGTTGGGAATTTCCGCCTCATATGAGCGGCGGTCTCGGCACTGCCTGTTTCGGCCTCACCAAGGCACTGGCCGGCCTCGGTCACGAGGTTTCTTTCGTTATTCCGAAAATGTTGGGTGAGAGCGGGTCAGCGCATGTACGGTTGATATCAGCGTCTGGAATACCTGTGCGAAAGAAATCCATGGAAACGATAAAAATCTTCAAGGGCCTGGACATCAGGTTAATCAATTCGACTCTCAAACCATATCTCGGCGCACACAGCTATGACAATGGAATGAAGAAAAAATCTTCGAAGCAGCCCGGATATGAAAGCGGCCGGAGCGAAACGGATGCTTCCCAGGTCTTTGAGATTTCTCCGTACTATGGTCCGAATTTGATTGCGGAAGTCATACGGTATGCGCAAGTAGCGGGGAGTATTTCCCAGGACAGTTCCTTTGATGTAATCCATGCTCATGACTGGATGACGGTCTTGGCCGGTCTTTATGCAAAAGAGAAAAGCGGGAAACCCCTTGTCGTCCATATTCATTCTCTTGAATTTGATCGATGCGGCGAACATATCGATGAGAATATCTATTATGTTGAGCGATTCGGCATGGCAGCGGCAGATCATGTTGTTACGGTGAGCCAGTACACAAAAAAAGCGATTGTGCACCGTTATGGTATCCCTGCCGACAAAATATCCGTTGTTCATAATGCGGTGTCCCGCACGGAAGCCGGTGCGCTGTATCATGTGGAGAAGAATCCCGAGAGAAAAATCGTTCTTTTCCTGGGGAGAATCACGTTCCAGAAAGGTCCTGAGTACTTTGTGGAAGCGGCGGCAAAAGTTTTAGAGAAAATTCCCGATGTCACATTCGTCATGGCGGGTTCGGGGGACATGATGCCCCGTATGATTGAACGGGTCGCTGAGTTGGGAATAGGAAAAAATTTTCACTTCACCGGATTTCTGCAGGGAACCGAAGTCGAACAGATGTTCACGATGAGCGATCTCTACATTATGCCGAGTGTGTCTGAACCTTTTGGTATTTCGCCTCTTGAGGCAATGATTTACGATGTGCCGGTCATTATTTCCCGGCAGTCTGGCGTCGCGGAGATACTTCACCACGCATTGAAGGTTGATTTCTGGGATGTAAGCGAAATTGCGAATAAGATAATAGCTATTTTACAATACCCTAACCTGGTTGCGGAAATCGTTGAGAAGTCGAGGGAAGAGCTCCACAGTGTTCGATGGGAAACGGCCGCAGAAAAGATCGTCGAAGTCTACCATCGCGTTGTGCATTAAGAATAGGTTATGTCATGACACGCATTTGTCTTCACTTCCATGTCCATCAGCCGCAGTGGTTGAGACACTATACCTTTTTCGATATTGATCGTGACCATCTTTACGAGGACAGGGAAAGAAATCTCACCATACTGAATGCATTGTCCGAAAAATGTTATCTGCCGGCCAACAGAATGATCCTCGATACCATTAAAAGACATGAGGGAAAATTCCGGATCGCACTTTCGATTACGGGCGTTCTCCTTGATCAATTTGAAAACCATCGTGTCGATGTTCTGGACAGTTTTATGCGGCTTGCCGACACAGGATGCGTGGAGTTTATTGGTGAGACATATTACCATTCCCTTGCGTTTCTGTTTTCTCTTCGGGAATTTCGAGAGCAAACAATGCTGCATAAGAAGAAGATAAAAATGCTCTTTGGTCAGACGCCCAGGACGTTCCGCCATACCGAATTCATCTACAACAATGAGCTCGCGAATATTGTAGAGAAGATGGGATACCATTGTATTCTTGCAGGGAGTGCGGATAACGTGTTGGGGTGGCGTTCTCCTAACCATGTTTATCAGCCGGCAGGGTGTAGAAAACTGAAGCTGCTCTTGAGAAACCGCCGTCTGTCCGATGATATTGCCGTTCGTTTTATGGATACACAGTGGTCTGAATATCCCCTCCTCGCGGATAAATATGCGAACTGGATTCACACTATGGGTGATATGGGAGATGTGATTAATCTTTTTATTGATTATCGGATATTTGCTGAACGCGAACGCGAGGAAAGAGGAATTTTTGCCTTCATGCGTTCCCTCCCTGGTGAGATTTTAAAGCATCCCGGTTTCACATTTCGCACCCCTGCTGAGATTGCCAGGAATCTCGATCCTGTTGCACAACTGGATGTCAAGGACAATATCGCATCGTCTGATGCGGAAAACAATGTACACGACTGGCTGGGAAGCAGCTTGCAGAAGGATGCCATTACTTCGCTCTACAGCATGGAAGCGAAACTCAGGCGCCGGAAGGACGGAGGTCTCCTCCATACCTGGCGCCTGCTCCAGGAAGCGGAGAATTTCCATTGCATGCATACAGGGAAGCGTGCCGACGGTGATGAGATGGACACGTTTTCCAATCCCTATGGTTCGCCCTATGATGCGTATATAAACTATATGAATATCATCGATGATTTTTCCGGTATTCTGGGCAAGAAAAGGAGTAGTACTTATGAACGTGCATAAAAGCGGATATCTGTTCGAGGTCAGCTGGGAGGTTTGTAATAAGGTCGGCGGCATATATACCGTGGTGAGCAGTAAAATCAGGGATGCCGTAAAGAATTATGACGAACGTTATTTTCTCCTCGGGCCTGATCTCAAAACAAATCCCGACTTTGAAGAGACGGACGAAGACTGCTGGGGAAGGATGAGGGAAGCAACGGCCATAAAAGAAATCCCTTGCCGTTTCGGCAGATGGAAAATACCCGGCGAGCCCAAGGTCATACTCGTTGGATTCGGGAAAAAATATGATAAGGAACAGTTGCTCTACCGGCTCTGGGAAGATTTTGGCGTTGATTCGATCGCGGGCGGATGGGATTATGTGGAACCGGTCATGTTCAGTTACGCCTGCGGTGAGGTCATCGAGACGATATACAATATCCTGGTAAGGCCCCATGGCATGCCGGCGGTAGCCCAATTTCATGAGTGTGTATTTACGACTCATGCCACAATTTTGGGGAGAAGCCTTGCCGATTCAGGTGTTGATATATACACCGTGATGGAAAATCTCTCACCTCAAATAGAGGCGGGCGCCCATAACATTAAAGCAAAATATTCCATGGAGCTCGCCTCTGTCAGGGAAGCGGACTGTTTTACGACGGTCAGTGAAATAACTGCCTCGGAAGCGAAGAATTTTCTCGGCAGATACCCGGATATTATTACGCCCAACGGGCTCGATATGGACCGCATTCCCGATCTCGCAGCAGAGAGAACGCCTGCGTTGAGTGCGAGGGAAAAACTCCTCAGTGCCGCGTCGCGATGTTTGAAGAAGGATTTTCCTGCCAGTACGAAGATTATGGTCATATCGGGCCGCTACGAATTTCATAATAAGGGCATCGACATATTTCTTGATGCCTTGAGCCGGCTTGATAAAGAAATGAACAAGGATCAGGTGGTCCTGGCTTTTCTTTTTGTCATCAGCGGTCATATGGATTTAATTCCCGGCCTGCAGTGCGACCATCCAAGACCCGAAGGGGTCCCTCCGATCGCCACCCACAGGCTCCATAACGAGGCCCATGATCCCATTCTCCAGGCGTGCAACAGACTGGGTCTCATGAACTCAGGACACAACAGGGTGAACATTATTTTTGACCCGGCATATTTGAACGGCCATGATGGTCTCATCAATATGACCTATTATGAAGCCCTTTCAGGATGTGATCTGGGGGTCTTCCCGTCATACTATGAACCATGGGGATACACGCCGCTGGAAAGCGTTGCGTATGCCGTGCCTACTATCACGACGGATCAGGCGGGATTCGGCCTCTGGGTGGAGCAGACGGCGGGTGAGGGCGACGGGGTCATGCTCTTGAAACGCAAGGGTGTGAAAATCAATTTCATTGAAGAAAATTTATATACACTCTTCAAAGATTTTCTGTCCTGGAGTGATACGGAAATGGAAGAGCGGAGGAAAGGCGCCCGTCGGGTAGCACTTAAGGCGAACTGGAAAGATTTCTTCAAATTTTATCTCAAAGCCTATGATAAAGCGATCGCCGTTTCCCTTGAACGTGCGGAAAAGCTCACCTTAATAGACTACAGGGTGGAAAGGAAGTATGTGTTTGCCGGGGCCGTATCGACACAGCCGCATTTTCGCGCGTTTACCGCCGTTGTCAATCTTCCCCTCAAAATTGAGCGTCTCCGGGAAATGGCCTACAATCTGTGGTGGACATGGCATCCCAAGGCGCGCAGTCTGTATATTTCCCTCGATCCCAAGCTGTGGCAGGAGATGGGGAACAACCCTGTCAGAATGTTAGAGACCATATCGCCGGAAAAATTATTAGAGGCCACGGAAAACACCTCCTACATGACACAGTACACCCAGATACTCCAACAGTTCGATGAATATATGAATGACAGGATGCCCAATGAAAAGATTCAGGTCTCTCCGGCCATCAAATGGTCATCGCCGATTGCATACTTCTCAGCCGAATACGGACTTCATGAGATCATCCCTATTTACTCGGGAGGATTGGGCACGCTCTCCGGTGATCATCTGAAAACCGCCAGCGACCTTAATATTCCCCTTGTGGGAATCGGTCTTCTTTATAAGAACGGCTACTTCAGACAGGTTATAGACAAGAACGGCTACCAGGTCGCCGAATATCCGGAAAGCGACTTTTCCGTCATGCCTGTTCAGATCCTCCGGGACGATGCGGGGAATGAGGTGCAGATATACCTTGAACTGCCCGGGAGAACACTGTACGCGAATATCTGGGAAGTAAAGATAGGGCGTGTTTCGCTGTACCTCATCAATACGGATGTCCTGGGAAATACCCTTCAGGACAGAAAAATAACGGAGCGGCTCTATCCCGCAGACCAGAGAATACGAATAGAACAGGAAATATTGTTAGGTATGGGAGGGGTAAGGTTGATAAAGAAATTGGGCATCCGGCCGCGTGTGTATCACATAAATGAAGGACATTCCGCGTTTCTTATTTTTGAGCGCATTGCCGACCTGATGACCGAAGAAGGCCTTTCCCTTGATGAAGCGGCTGAAGTCGTCCGCGGCAGCACCGTATTTACGACCCATACGCCTGTGGAAGCGGGGATTGAAAGGTTCCCTAAAGATATGATGGAACATTACTTCACGAGTTTCGTCAAGAGAACGGGCATGTCCTGGTCACAGTTTTGGGAACTGGGAAGAACAGAAGGCGGAGAAGAAAGATCATTTTATATGACCAACCTCGCCTTTAGAATCGCCCACAAGAGTAATGCCGTGAGTCAGGTTCACGAACAGGTGTCGAAACGTATGTGGTATGATGTATGGAAGGGTTTTAATATCTCGGACATCCCGATTGGCCATATCACAAATGGTGTCCACATGATGTCGTACATCGGAGAGAGAATGAAAGCCCTTTTCGATACGTACCTGGGACCTGAGTGGAGAAATAATATTACAGACCCTGAAGTCTGGAAAAACGTGCAGGACATTCCCGACTCCCAGCTGTGGGATACCCGGTATGAACTTAAGCAAAAATTGCTCAATTTTCTCAGGGAGTATCTCTCCACCCACTGGCTGAAATATGGGTATACAAAAACGTGGCGGGAAGAGTTTTTTTCCAAAATTAATCCGGCTGCGTTGATCATAGGTTTCGCGCGGAGGTTTGCGCCTTACAAACGCGCTGACATGCTTTTTTATGACTTGGACCGCCTCGACAGAATTTTAAATAATCCCACTCGCCCCGTTCATATTATCTTTGCCGGAAAAGCGCACCCGAATGACGAAATGGGAAAGGGCATTATTAAGAGAGTTATCGACGTCTGCAGGGATGAGCGATTCAGAGGCAAGATATTTTTCATAGAGGACTATAACATCGACATAGCCCGTCGGCTCGTTCAGGGGGTCGATGTGTGGCTGAATACGCCGCGAAGGCCTTATGAGGCGAGCGGCACGAGCGGTCAAAAGGTTGTCGCGAATGGGGTGCTTAATGTAAGCATTGCCGATGGGTGGTGGTGTGAGGGCTATGATGGGACAAATGGCTGGACAATTGGGCCTGTGGTGAAGGGATATTCTCCGGAAAGAATGAATGCTGATGAGGATGACGGCCAGTCACTTTACACAGCACTTGAGAATTCCGTGATACCCACATTCTATAACCGGGAGATATCGGGACTCCCGGAAAAATGGATCAGTATGATAAAGAAATCCATGCAAACTCTTATGCCGAAATTCAGTACGGAAAGGATGCTTCTCGAATACTACCATAAAATGTATCTGCCCACGGCGGAAAGAGAGCACGAACTCTATATGAGTTCGCACAAGGTGGCCCGTGAACTCGCCGACTGGAAACGCAAAATTCCCACGCGCTTTTCCTCCCTCAGGCTGCTGGATGTCAGCATTGAGGGGATCCATGGGGATACGGTGTTGGTTGATCAACCGTTGACCGTAAACGCACGAATTGATCCGGGAAAAGTGGAGCCTGGCGAAATCTTAGTGGAACTGGTAATCGGGAAGAAGGATGGGTACGAATTTACCGGTACTCCGGATTGTGTGTCTTTAACTATAGCTGACAAGACTCCGGATGGGGTTCTTATATATTCGGCGGAATACATCGTCAAGTATAATGGCCCTTACCTCTATGGCGTCCGGGTAATGCCGTATCATAAAAATCTTGCCGCCAAGCAGGAAACAGGCCTGATCCTCTGGGCGTGATATAAATGTGCCTCCCTCGCTATCCCCCGCTGGCGGGGGCAGGGGGTGGTATACGCTCTACCCTCCACTCAAATGAGACACCAATGTGAAGCCTGTTTTTTTTATTTGCGGCTGATGAACAATACAATGATCGTGAGAATAATGCTGACGACAATGCTTGTAGCCAGGGGGAAATAGAAGGTAAAATGTTTGCTTTTATAGTAGAAATCGCCGGGGAGCCGGCCTATCCAGGGTATTTTTCCTCCCAGCAGGAAAAGCACTCCAATGCCTGCGATGACGAGACCGATGATGAGGAGAATTTTGCCGATACCTGATAAATCGAACATATAATTTATTCGTAAAAAAAGGATTCAAGGATTCGAGTGAAATGCATAAAAAAACCTCCTCACGCTTGACCCCTTGAACCCTTGGCCCCTTGAATCCTGACTGCAGGTAGCAACTTCTTCACAAATGAGCTGGACTTTTTAAGGTATACCATATTTATGCCCAGGTGAAGGGTATTGTTTTGTCAAAATCCGGAGTAATCGTCTGATCATTCACTTCCTGAGTGAAGATATTCTCAAATCCCATGTCGAGGGCATAATTGATCACATGTTCGTATTCCGCGCTGGTACCCATGTGCGACTGTACCTCACTTTACTTCTATCTTTTCCAGAACGTTCCTTATCCTTTTGCTTTCTACCAGTTCCAGAAAATCTTCTCCCAGGGGTACTGCGCATCGGACCGCTTCCCACCAGTTTCTGATACGGGTGGCAGGGTCGTCGATGAAAAGTACAAAATCGTCACGATCGGGAACTTTACCTCCCGGAAGCCGACCTATGAACGTGTCGGAAGGGTGAATCATCAGCACGTTATTAAGAATGTCGGCGTTCGGCCTGCGGTAAGTAAGCCTCTTATCCAGCCAGCCCGGTATAATCCGCTCCTGATGGTTAAAGAAAAGTATGATATCATCATCTGTTTGTGAATAGTTATGGGTCAGATGATAATCAATGAGGCCGCCATCCCTGTATGTCCCGTTCGGCGCCCCGTAAATATTTTTAATGCCGGCGACGACCAGTGGAATAGCACCGGATGCCATAAGGGCATACTTGAAATTGATCTCGTTCAGCCGAAGGAACCGTCCCTGGAAACCCGGGACGAGGCAAAAGTGCGGCGGCTTCGGCCCGTTGTAAAATACAACCCGCTCGGCGAAATCATGAATGTATGAGCGGTTGACGGCATTGAAGAGAAAGCACATCCCGAGGCCGAGCTGCTGTACCCATTTCAATTCAGAGGCCACGAGGTTTTTTGCACGGGCCGTAATAATTGCCAGGCGATATTTCTTATTACCCAGGGCAAAGGGGAGCGCATCGTCTTCTACATAATTATTGACAATGCTTTTCAGCGAATCAAGCACGTCGACAGGGGTATCACCCCTTCTGTATGTTGTGCCGATATAAGATTCCATGAGGTTGCGATAACTATTTTCCGGCTCAGGTTGAAGCCAGGCGGCAAGCCTCCATGCACCTGCCGAAGCACCGACGAGATGCACTGCCTTTGCACATCCAAGAACGCCTTCTTTTAACAGTGTAAGATCGAAACCACTGGCAATGAGCCAGCGGGGGCCTGTCGCCGGACCGAAATACGTTGTGATGCGGTCAAACTGAAAGCCGCCATCCATGATTATTTCGTATGCCCTTTTTCCTGCCTTGATACAGATACTATTCATTGTCGTAAGATGTGTGCTTCACCGTTCTGAAACTTCATATAAAATATTTTATATACAAAGACTTACCGAAAATGGCGACAAATGGCCTTGACACTGCCCAGGACGTTCGGTAATGTAACTCATCTGAAAGGGTAATTACCTGCTGCCTGTGTTTGTTGGCGTTAATACATAAACAGGGCAAGTTTTGTCAATGGCTATTGTTGATGACATTGTAAAAAATTCCATGCATAGTGTAGTGCGTCCAACGCTTCTTTACATTAATTCTAAAGCCGTCATTCCCGCGAAAGCGGGAATCCAGCCTATAAATACTGGATTCCGGGTCAAGCCCGGAATGACAATCTAAGTAAAGGGATTTATGACGCACTGCACTGGAGTCAATAAAGGATCTTGCATGAATATCAGGGCACAGATTGGAGAAATAGCAAAAAGAGCAAAAACCGCTTCTACAATACTCGCCCGGATGCCGTCGGATATAAAAGACAGAGTGCTCTTAGAAATGGCAGAAGAGCTTGTAAGGCAGTCTGGCGCGCTGATGAAAGAAAATGCGAAAGACCTGGAACACGCCGGGCAGATGGGTATCCCGGCGGCTATGATAGACAGGCTCACACTGAATGAAAGCACCATTGAAGGCATTGCCAAAGGCCTGAGAGAAGTTGCCGCCCTGCCGGACCCCGTCGGCAAGGTGACATCTATGTGGCGAAGACCGAACGGTCTCCTCGTGGGAAGAATGAGGATACCCCTGGGTGTTATCGGCATTATCTATGAAGCCCGTCCTAACGTGACGGTTGATGCCGCCGCCCTCTGCCTGAAATCCGGTAACGCCGTCATTTTAAGGGGGGGGTCGGAGGCAATACACTCGAATATCGCCATCGCGGATATTCTCCAAAGCGTCCTGAGAAGGGGAGCAATTCCGGAAGACGCCATCCAGGTGATCCCTATCACGGAAAGGGAAGCTGTCCACGAGATGCTGCAGCGCGAGGAGTATATAGACCTGATCATTCCACGGGGAGGAGAAGATCTCATCAGGGCTGTCGTGAATGAGTCGAAGATTCCGGTTATCAAACACTACAAAGGAGTCTGCCACATATTCGTTGATGCCAGTGCAGATTTCGACATGGCCGCAACTATCTGCATGAATGCGAAAACCCAGCGCCCCGGAGTCTGCAATGCCATGGAGACCCTCCTTGTCCATCAGGATAGAGCAGCACGCTTCCTTCCGGAGGTGGCGCGCCGTCTTCAGAATGCGGGTGTTGTTTTAAAAGGTTGCGAGAGAACAAGGAAAATCCTTACAGATATTGAGAAGGCCGAAGAGGATGACTGGTACCGGGAATACCTCGATCTTATTTTATCCGTGCGAGTCGTAAATGACATCAACGAAGCAATTGCCCACATTGAAAAGTACGGGTCCCTCCACACGGAATCGATTATTACGAACGATTATCAGAATGCCCAGCGGTTTTTACAGGAAGTCAACTCCTCCACGGTGCTCGTGAATGCGTCAACACGCTTCAGTGACGGTTTTGAGCTCGGCCTGGGCGCGGAAATAGGAATAAGCACCACGAAGCTCCACGCCTTCGGGCCTATGGGACTGGAAGAGCTGACTACAACGAAATTTATTATTTATGGAAATGGACAGGTGAGGACATGAAGTGGGGATTATTGGGTGGAACATTTGATCCGATTCATAACGGTCATTTACGATGTGCCGAGGAAATTCTGGAAATGTTTGATCTGAACAGGGTTCTTTTTATACCGGCATCCAGGCCGCCGCACAAAATAGATGCCGCTATTACTTCATTCCACCACCGGGAACAGATGATCATACAGGCGATTGAAGGAAACCCGGTATTTACCTATTCCGATGTGGAGAGGCGCCGTGAAGAAAAGTCATATTCTGTGGAAACGGTGGATTTCATTCTGAAGAAGTACATGGAGAACCTGGAAGTGTATTTTATCCTCGGTCAGGATGCCTTTCATGCCATCCATACATGGAAGGATTGGGATCGACTGCTTCTGATGTGCAATTTTGTCGTGATGACAAGGCCCGGGTATGAGGATAGAGGGCTGAAACCGATTCTTCCCCCTGATTTTGCCTCACAATTCACTTTTGATGACAATATAAAGGGGTTTAGGGGTCCCACGGGACACGTAATCTATTTCCGGGGAGTTACATTCCTTGATATCTCGTCCAGCGACATCAGGCAAAGGGTGAAAAATGGGAAATCAATTAAATATCTCGTTCCGGAGACAGTCCGACACTATATTATGAAGAATTCTCTCTACAAAGGCATCTGAAACGGAAAAAGGTCCCTATTATTCATCAGTCAATTTTGAGTGCTATCAAAAAAAAATCGATTTTACGGTGGAGTGTTTGCTTCTCAATAGCATGGGGAATTCTTTTATCAATTGTTCCCGTCTCCCCATCGGATGCCGCTGAGATATTTCCCAAACCTGTAGGCGCCGTCAATGACTTCGCCCGGGTGATTCCTCCGGGTTATAAAAGCCAAATGGAGGGTCTGTCCAGAGAAGTGCTTGCAAAAACGGGGACGGCTATTGTCGTCGCTACGGTGGAAAGCCTCGGAGACAACGAACTGAATGATTATGTCAACCGCCTCTACAAAGCCTGGGGCGTTGGTAAAAAAGGGCACGACAAAGGGGTCCTGATTTTTCTTGCGGTCAAGGAAAGAAAGGTGAGAATCGAAACGGGGTACGGTGTAGAAGGGATTCTTCCCGATGGGCTCGAAGGCGAAATCCTCCGTGAACATGCTATCCCGTTCTTGAGGCAGGGCGACTACGGGAAAGGTCTCTCCAATGTCGTGAACGCCGTCGCGTCCATCGTTGCGAAAGATGCCAATGTCTCCCTGACCGGAGGCGTCCCTGTCGATCAGCCGAGAGAGAGAAATGTCCGGCGCGGCAGCGGGTTATTGTTGCCTCTGATCATCATCGCGCTGATCATGATTTCCCTCATGGGTACAAGACAGGGAAGGGACTTTCTTCCCTGGCTGCTGCTCATTCTGTTCAGCGGAAGTGGCGGAAGAGGAAGCGGTGGTTTTGGAAGCTTTGGCGGCGGGTATGGAAGTTTCGGCGGTGATTCCGGTGGCGGCGACTTTGGCGGCTTCGGCGGCGGCGAAAGCGGCGGCGGCGGAGCAGGCGGCGATTTTTAATGGAGTAAAAACATGGCAAAGATACCTGAAAATCCGGCGGAAATATTTCCTGAGATCATCAATGACTACAAAAATATCTTCGGCAATGAACTCGTGTCCATTATTCTTTATGGAAGTGGAGCAGGCAGTCATTATATTCCGGGGAAGTCGGATATCAATTTTCTTATAATCCTTTCCGAAAATGCAATTGGCAACCTGAATAACGCCATCGGTGCGGTGGCCCGGTGGCGCAAACGGCAAACGGCAATACCTCTCTTTATGACAAAGGCAGAGGTATGTTCTTCCCTCGATTCATATCCCATTGAATTTCTCACGATGAAAAAACAGTATGTCCTCGTATATGGCGAAGACATACTGGAAGGTTTGTCCTTCGAGCCATCCCGGGTCAGATTGCAATGCGAGAGAGAGTTGAAAGGGAAGATCCTTCTTTTAAGGAGAGGATTACTGAAAACGGGAGGACAGGCGAAATATGTACGGGAACTGATCAAAGCTTCTCTGACGGCATTTGTTTCAATATTTAAAGGGCTCTTATATTTAAAAGGAATTGACATCCCTCATAGCCGACGGGATGTAATCCGTTCTGTTGCGGAGGCGTACTCTATTGATCAGGATGTCTTTTTGAAATGCGCCGATATAAAGGAAGGGATTGACCGGATTCCATTATCCGAGATTCAGCCTGTCTTTGCGGCCTATCTGCATGAAGTCGAAAAACTCGCCACGTGTGTGGATAGTATGAGTGTTTAGAAATTACAAATTATATCAGGAGGTACGGCATGACCAGCGGGAAAAGAAATCTTATCATTGCAGGCGTTATTGCGCTTGTGCTTATCGGTTCGCTCTACTTTTTTGTCACAGGGAATTACAACAACTTCGTGTCGTTGGATGAAGCGGTGAAAGGTTCCTGGGCGCAGGTTGAAAACCAGTTGCAGCGCCGGTACGATCTTATCCCGAACCTCGTGGAAACGGTAAAAGGGTACGCCAAGCAGGAAAAGGACGTCCTTATTGAGGTTACGAACGCAAGGGCAAAAGTGGGAGGCGCCTCGAACGTGCCGGAGAAGATCAGCGCGAATAATGAATTGTCCAGCGCCCTGAGCAGGCTCCTCGTCGTCGTGGAAAGGTATCCTGATCTCAAGTCCAATCAGAATTTCATGCGCCTCCAGGATGAGCTGGCGGGCACGGAAAACCGGATTGCGGTAGAGCGAAAGCGATATAACGATGCGGTGAGGACATACAATATCGCGATTAGAAGTTTCCCGGCAAATCTGCTGGCAGGGATGTTCAATTTCCAGGGCGCAACCTTTTTCGAGGCGCCGGCGACGGCGAAGGCCGCTCCACAGGTGAAATTTTAACATGGATCGCACCGTGATCACCGTGTTAGATGCCGGGAAGTGCATAGGATATGGTGCGTGCGTGAGCGTATACCCTCCGCGGTTATGACGCATGAAACAGACGCGGCAATTACCAAGTGTAGTGTAATGATTAATTACAAAGATTTTTATGGATTTTCAGTAAATCCTTTCGGCATTGCAACGGACCCGAAATTCTTTTTTTCGGCAGAAAGCCACAAGGAAGCCTTGGCTGCCATGTGGTATGGGATACACGAGAGGAAGGGCTTCATCCTCATTCTGGGAGAAGAGGGTATTGGCAAGACCACCCTGATACACACAATAATCACAATGTGTCATCTCCGTCAGTCTCCATTCTTGGGATTAATCGGCAAAAATACATTCATCAGTCAGATGCACCCAAAGGTAGGCGGCAAGGTAAAGATTGTTTTATTTCATCGCGGTCACGTAACTTTTGAGAAACTGTTAAGAGAAATTCTTGTGAAATTAAAACTGCCTTTGAGATCTGAAATCAAGGGCACCATGATGCACGATTTGTATCATTACCTGATTCACTCCCTCACGCTGGATGAAAATGTGGTGGTTATTATTGATGAGGCCCATGACATAAGTCTGGAAGCGATTGAAGAATTGCGCTTGCTCTCAAATCTGGAGACGAGTAAGTCAAAACTGCTTCAGATCATACTTGTGGGTAAGCCGACGCTTAATACAAAGCTGCGTGCGGAAGTCATAAGGCAAATCAGGCAGCGGATTGTCGTCAATTATCACATCCGTCCTTTAACTCAAGAAGAATCCAGACACTACATTAATCACCGGTTATACATTGCAGGAAGCAGCAGCGCGCACGTATTTACCGATAACGCGTTAGCCTTAATCTGCCGTTACGGCAAAGGCGTTCCCAGAGAGATCAATATCCTGTGCAGCAACGCCCTTTCCCTTGGCTTCAATCTTTCCCAAAAAAAGATCTCTGCGTCTATTGTAAAGAAGGTCCGGAAAGAAAAAGAAATGTTGACAGAGGAGAGGGTTCATATGCTGACCCTGGGGATCAAAAGAAATCTATTCCGGAAGATCTCCTATGCTTTTCTCGTGCTGGCGGTTCTTGCAGCGGGAATATTCTTTGGCAAGGATTCTCTGCGTTATTTTATTGATGCGCAAAAAACAGGCCATTTGCGCGAGAAGCCGGGAACAAAAAATGAAGTCGCAACTCCCCTACCTGCCCCTCTTCAAAAGCTGCAAACCTTTGGGGTGAAGCCATCTGCGGTAAGCCACCATGGAGATGATATTAATATTGTCACGATAGAGGTAAAGCAGGGTACAAGCCTGTCATCAATAGCGCTTAAATACTATAAAGAGGCGAATGTAACACTCCTTGATCATATTTTGGAGCGTAACCCCGAAATTACGAATCCCGATCTGATCTTGGTGAATCAGAAAATCAAGATTCCGGAAATGAACAGTTCTCTTTTAATTAAACAGTCTTCGAATGGTATATGTAAAGTTCATTTGGGGACGTTCGCCACCATGAAAGAAGCTGTCCGATACATGGAGGAGATTAACTTGGAACGAGGGAATTTTGAGGTCGTGCCGCGGAAGATAACACCGGAACAAACGTGGTACAGAGTCATGGCAGGGCCGTTTGCGGAGAGGGACAAAGCGTTGAAGGCCTTTGAAGATATGAAACAGAGGGGCCTTTTGCGATCTTTTCAAAGACCATAGAAAAGTAGTGGTTATCCGGCAGGATGTATTCGTTTCGACAGTATTCATCCTGCAACAGAGTTGATAGATATTATTTACGTAAGGTACGATTATATGTTTAGGAGTCTTTCCTTCTCTCCGCCCCGGATCTCCTGTTCGAATTGCTTCTCTTTTCTAATCCGTTGTAAATAGAATCCTGAACTTTTCTACGGTCAACTCCGGATCTTCTTTCTCTACGGGAACGACGCTCAGCTTTTTCCATATGATTTTCACCTCACAATAATTATAGGTCTCCGCAGTCTACGGCAGAGAATCTTGGATCCTTCTTTGCAGTTGTCATATGCAAAAAACTGATACCATGATTTTCGTGAGAAATCCACAATGCAATGGCACTATGACTCGGATAATAACTAAAATGAAAAAATAATAATAAAGAAAAACAACCATTTTCGCTTATCAGGCGGGGACCGGTTTTTTTCTTGACAGCTCCCCTATTTCATAGGAAACATATAAATACATAGGGTGATCTTCATGAAAAAAGACAGTCTTATATGTTTTCGTGTGTGCAGGCATGTGCAAGAGGCCATGGTGAAAGGCTTTTTTGACGCCGGCATTGATTAAACACTTTGGTCCGAAAGGAACAAAATTGAATACGGCGGTAATAACGGATATTTCCCTCGGCGGCGTACAGGTTACTATCCTTAAGGATACGCGCCACGAGGTGACATCGGCTCCACTTACGTTGAAATTTGAAATAGTGTTTTCCCTGCCCAATGATGACAGTCCCGTATATATGACATGTGAGCCGCGCAGGATTGTTGATTCGCCTAATAGTGTCCGAGTTGGAGCAGCCTTTACCAGCGACGAGTCAGACAGCCATAAAAAACTCCAGACCTACCTGATGTAATCTATTTTACTGTCCCTCGATTTCTCATTATCTTTGAAGGGTTATGATCCCGCCAAGATCCATGATGATGACCTTCCCGGGATCGATCCTTTTCTCTGCAATCTGTTTCTTCAGATCAAGGACTCCGAAACCGACCGGCTCATCGCCAAGGGGGAATGTCCCCCACTGGGTGGGAATGAAGTGACGCGCGCCGAGGTGCGCGAAGGCGTCCAGGGCTTCTTTCGCATCAATATGGGCATAATGCATGAACCAACGTGGATGGTAGGCGGTTACCGGCAGAAGGGCATAATCGATACCGGGAAATCTGCGGCCGATCTCCCCGTATCCGATGAAATACCCGCTATCTCCCCCGTAATAGATGCTCACCTTTGGTGTCCTGATGAGAAAGCTCGCCCAGAGCGATTTGTTGATACCCTGCGAGATACGCCTCGACCAATGCTGGGCAGGCAGACAGGTCACCGTAACGCCGTTTCCCGCATCAGCCGACTCCCACCAATCCATCTCAGTGACGCTTTTCTTTCCCGCACCATCCTCCACCTGACCCTTCAATCCGAGAGGGACAAAAACCCTTGTATTGTCAGGTAAAGCCCGAATACTTGCCTTATCGAAGTGATCATAGTGGTTGTGGGAGACAATTACATTCACTTGCGCTCCGAGGCTTTTTACCTCTTCGGCAGTTATAGCAGGCGGTGTCTTGCGCTTGATAACGAGGGCGCGCTCCGAGAAGATAGGATCAGTGAGCCAGTATTCCCCGTTGATCCGCATCAGGAAGGTGGAATGCCCGACCCAGGCAATAAAATCTCCGTCCGGCATCGACTGAATTCGCCCTGTCAGGTTTGGGACGTAAGCCGGCATGAAGGCTTTTTCTTCTTCAGTGTAAATTCTTTCTTCCGCGGTGAACTTCCAGCTCAGGAAGCGCCCGAAGCCACCGCGTTCCATCGGCATCCAGGGGTTGAAGAAACGTCCATCATGATTATGCGGTGCATAGAGCATTTCCTGTTTCTGATTCTCTACATCCCGGCGCCATTTCATCTCGTCGAAAGGTGGAGGATTCGCGGTACAGGCGATGAGAACGAAAAGACATACTCCAAAAGTCAATGCGGATACCCTCATATATCACCCACTCGCAATATAATGGATTTGTGAATTCACATCTGCCCTGTGCTCTAACAGGAATTTCTTATTCTGTGGGCCTCAGCATAAGGAATCCGGAGCTTTTATGTCAAGGCAATTCGGCTACACAATTTAGTGAATACTATTACTGGATTTTTTAATGTAATGGCTGGAAGATTTTCTTACAACAATGTGAGGATTAAGTTGAAAATTGTTTGCCTCGAACCCCTTTTGAAAAATCGTATTCAGGGAGCATAGCATCATCATCTATTTTATGACATTTAGAAGTTGCCTTTTTCATACACCCTCTGTTCTAATTTTGTTGCTCTCAGGCAACCTTCTTCCTCCTATTTATAAACCAAATTTTCAAAAACTCGATATATCGATTCATCATTTTATGCCTCAAAATTAAGGATTTCCACCTCTGCACCACGGTCCATCCTGCTGATTATGTCGTCAACCTTTTGCATGATCTGATCTTCAATGAGATATTCGCTGCAATTGCTGCACTGCAGCACAGGCAGATTTTAAATGATGATAATGGCGTGAATATCAGTTTTAAACGGAAGATCTGTAATGACCTTCACCAAATCGTTTCCGCACGTGTGGCAATTCATAGCATCCTCCTTGTCTTGCCATTGGATTCCCATTTGTCACTTGATGGCTTATAAGCTGTTATAATTATAACTACATCATTATTGATATCCATTGCAAGTCCAGCGGTTTCATTCTGAGAAGCCCTTTCTCGATGATACAATCCTATGATTCAACAATCCTGATCTCTTCCTCCGTCAATCCATAGAGGTCATAAACGAGCCGGTCGATCTGGCGCTGGAGGATTTTATTGTCATGCTCTGTTTTTTGAATCTGCCGGCTTATGCTTCATAACACCTACAAATGTTCAGTGGTTGGCATTCATAATAACTGAGGATTACGGATCGAAAGGCAGTAACGTTTAACTTGAGGGGCCGTGCATGTAGCGCGGCGTGCGAACGGTCCCCTCAAAGTTGTTGTTTGGCGCGTCTGTCATCAAGGCTTGAGCGTAGTGGTTACAAAGTCCTTGACTGCTTTTCTGACCTCGGTAAAGGCCTTTTCGTCATAAGCAATCGTCGTCCCATATTCGACGCACGGATCGGCCCAGGTGAACGGTTGCTTGGTTTTGACATTGATGATCACGCCATTCTCCGCCTCTGCGAACTCGCATCCTCTGGCGGTTTGGGCTTTCCCAAACTTTACAGGCTTCTTATACGCCCTATAATCGAACCCGTGTTGTGCGCCGGCATATTCAATAAGCTGGACATCCTTGCCCTTCGCCTTCATCCGCACAACGTAGGCACGACAAGGCGCAGCCGCTGAGTAGTCATCCTCGCTGCCACGAAAGATCCGGATCGGCTTGTCAGCCATGTCCTCGTCGTCGCGGTATGCAGTGTTACACGACGGGTGGAAGGCGATGTAGGCTGCAAACTCCCGACCCACAGGACCGTACATGGCCTGAAATCGCGTCAGACTCGCCCGGAGTGCGCCCACGCCACCAAACGAAAATCCCATGAGTGCAATCCGCGTGGGATCGATCCTTGGGTGTTTTGCCAGGACATCGAGCGCGCGATAGGCGTCGACGATCAGCGTGAGTTGCCCAATTTGAGACCTATCGGACATGACATTAACGATGCCGCGCGGTGTGAAGCTGTCGAGGACGAAGGTTGCCACGCCCATCGCATTGAGATCTTGTTGCCAATCCAGGACATAACCTGACACTCCGCCCGCCCCATGTAGCAGGACGACTGCCGGTAGGCGATCATTTCCCGGGCGAGGCAGGCGAAGCTCGCCCGCGAGTGTGACCGGTTTGCCTTCCTTGCCACCTGTCAGAAATTCCTGATCCGTCAACGTCATCGACTGGAACGAGTGAATCTCCATGCGCACGACCTGTGCGTAGCTCGTAGCGGCACTGCTGATAGCTACGGCAAAAAGCATCAAGTAGGTGAGGAGACGAAAATATGACCATCCAAAACTGCGATTATCCATTGCTATCTCCTTTCTTTTGTAATTAGGTTTAGATGTCTCTTACGTTGAAAATAATACGTTAAACATTACAGTATGGGTTTATGAATGCAATACTAAATAATTATTGTGCCTGCAGATGCTTATGGCACCTTATTTCACCCGTTCAAGCGTTAGAATTCCCCGTCCCATTCCCCGTTCGGGTTTGACCACCGCTGGTATCCAGTCTGAAATGTGCTGGAGTCGGTCACCATCGATTTTGAAAGAACGCAGACTGTTGAATTTTCAATATCAGTCCAATCGGCGGCATCGCTGCATCCACCTACTTATCCTTAAATGTCCGTCTGGCACCTCAGGCATTTTATGTTACTCCTCCTTCGCGAGGAGCTGGCCCGTTACGCGTCTGAAGAAAAGTGGGTGCCCTGCAGGAACCTAAGAACTCCGCCCGCCGTGTCATAATTATCATGTTCCGGCATATCCTCAGTTCCTTTTGGGGCTAAAATAAAGGGTCTACGTTCATGGCCGAATCGGCTTGGGAACAATTGGCGACGGTCCCCAGAGCTCGATAGTCACATCAAGGGCGACTGTACGCAGTTCCTCTAAGACTTTTTGGGTCTCTGTTTTACCGTACCAGTCAGCCCAAGCGGCAAGGTCGGATAACTCATAGGTTACCACTACCTGGTGCGCCCCAGAGGCGGGACGATACGCTCGAAATTCGACCACCCCTGGCACAGCCAAGGTGCGCTGAATTGCGGACTGGGCCCACTTTGTATACGTTTCCACCTTGTCCGGGTGGATGTTCCATTTCATGACAACAAGCATCATTGGATTTTCCCTCCTTTCGTAAAATTCTCAAGCTAAAAGCTGGATAGGAATATACACTCCCTCACCTTCTAAATTAAGCCACAGCGGGCGAATATCCACTTACAGTTTAACGAAAGTCGTCATTCTTAATAATTATCGACACTCTCAATGATGGATATGCAAGAGTACCTTCCAAGAACACAAAACCCCGCCTCTTTTGAGAAACGGGGATTCTATAATTCTGTTCATGATACCCTCACATAAGTTTTAAAGGGTTCAGAACTTAATTGAATGACTCGTTATTCAGAAAAATGTCATAAATTATATTACTCTTATACTCCTATCTACCTGATATGCAATACGAAATAATTATCAGTATATTGCCAGTAAAAATCTGTCATTATTTTTGAGAATATTATTACACAAACTCGATTCGTGCATCCCATATGTATGAATCCATTTGTCTTATTAAAATCAGGTACGTTAAGAAAATAAATGATACAACTTATTTCACTCAATCAAGGAATACGGTTTGAAAGTGTGCATACGGAAGGAGATATCATTTTCATTGATAACAGGAAGTTATCTGCTAAGTTAAAATCCATAGCGACGGAGATAATCTCGCTAATACCGTACCTATAACTCCCCTACATGTTGCCCAAGGCCGCTTCTATCTCTTCCCGAACGGTTCCTTCACTACCCACAAGAAACCGCTCGAGAACTTCCCTCGCGTGGCCTCCCCCGATTCGTCCTATGGCCCAGGCGGTCATTCCTTTAGTCCGGGCATCGTCATTTTCATTCCAGGCACGAATCAGATCGGGCAGATACGCATCATTGCGGCTGTTTCCCATAGCGCGGGCAACATTCATCTTCCATTTCCAAAGATTATTGGATGACATGTAGAACATGTGCGGCCAGACACGTGTTTTAAAGTATTCAACATCCATGTGCAAAAGGGCCCGAAGATCGAAGACCTTCGCTTTCGCCTCCACGCGCGCATTTACGGGCCGCTCCTCGGAGAACCAGGGAATATTGCGCGGGCAGACATTCTGGCAGCGATCGCACCCGTAGACATAGAGTCCCATGGGTTCGCGCAACTCCCTCGGGGTACTTTCCTTTCCGTAATAAGTCATGAAGGAAACGCACAGGCGCGGATCGATCGCCCCGTTTCCTTTGATAGCCCTTGTGGGGCAGGCGGCAACGCAGACGTTTCTACACCACTCAGGACAGCCAATGCCCCCTGCGGGAGGATCGGGGGCGAATTCACGATCCACCACAATGGTGAGGGGGAACACCCAGGAACTCATGCGAGTTGCCCGTCCAGAATAGAACAGGGCGTTTTTACCTACTGTTCCCATGCCAGCGCGGGCCGCCGCCGAGCGGTGGGGAAGGTCGAAGGGTACCTTAGAGTCGATTCCGTCACTCCGCAGGATGTTGCGGAATGCCTTGATGCGAAGCGCCAGGCCATCCTTTGTTATTCGATCATCGTCGAGGTAGCAACGACCAAAGTGGCTTTCAAGGGCCGGTGGAAATGCCTCCCGAAAGTAGCCCTCCAGGAGCACAATAATAGACTTCGCTTGTGCCATGGCGGCCTTTGGGTCCGTGCCATTTATCAAATTGAGCCCTACCTTCTCCGTCCATCCATATTCTTCTCGGTGAGCCTGGAGGTATTCCCTTTGGACAACAAAGGTTTCCGCCGTTGTAAACCCAACATCCTCAAAGCCAAGTCGCATTGCTTCTTCGATTATACTGCTTTTTGTTAGCACAGGGTATCCTCTGGTCCAAGGGTGATCTTACAGCTTCTTCAAACCTCATCACACCCGAGCGCATTGATCGCGTCCGTTAATAAGATGAGGAAGTATAAGAAGAACGTTTATATATGTCAATGCGATATTGACCACCTATTACCAATTGAAAGATTGGATATACATTATGATGATGGGATGCTTTGTTACAGGAAGAAGCACATATACCTTTTACCCTGTTCAGTCTTTGGGGAGAGTCATAAATATCGGGCCTCACTGCATCACGCCTTACACTCACGCCTTCAGGGCTTTGAGCCACTGATAGACATACTCCGATATCTCCTCCCACATTGGTTCGCTGATGACATAATGGGCATGCCTGGGAAATTCCTTGTAGTCAGCACCGTACTTCTTGGAGATTTGCCAACCGACAGATGCAGGGGTGATCCTATCCTCTTCTCCGGTCACGACCAGAACAGGACAGGTAATCTTTTGCTCGTCGACCTTTGCGGCGTTCCTTTTATCCAGCAACCAGAAACCAATCTCAAAAGCAGCACGTCCTGACTCATAGACGAATTTGTCATAGGTCTCTCGTTGTTCCTTCTCTGGTAATAAATGCATCATGGACTCCACAGCGGGTTCAAAGGGCATTCTTATCGGAAGTCTCCAGAATCCCCAAGTCGTCATGATGCTCCAGAAGGCCTTGATAACCGATGGTTTCAATGCCATGATGCCGTGAGGGGGAGCGGATGTAAGAAGAACTAATCCTTTGGCCAACCCTCTGCTGGCAAGAATCTGGGATATGAGGCCACCCATGGAATGTCCCATAATGATGGGCTTGACATTCAGCTCCCGGATAATCTTCTCCACGTCTTGGGCGTAATCAAGAAGGCTGACGGTTCCGAGTAAAGGGTTGGGTGGGTCTTGTGGGCTTTGATCGTGGTAGCGGAGAATGGGGGTTAAGCAGCGATAGCCTTTGTTTTCGAAGAAGGACTTGTAATTGTCCCAGCACCAGGCACCACCCCACATTCCGTGAATCATGACAATGGTATCAGGCATAATACCCTCCTAAATGAAGCTGTTGAACACGGTGATCTGATCAAGGATTGTAGAATAAAATCTGCAGCTTATTTTTCAAATGCGTCCCGTCTCACCCATTCGACGACTTGGCCGATAATAAGCGCGATAATAACGACCGCTAACATGCCGATAATGATAGTTTCCATATTATTTATTATATTAAATTTTACCTGATATAGCAATCCTTAGTCATCCTGCTTTTCTTTACATATAAATTGAATTGAATTGATTGAATTATTATTGATAAGAACTTGCTTTTTTGTAATGGGAATATAGGAAGGCAGATATCGCTCGTCAAGGGATATTTAGTAGGGTGGTCACCGTTAAATGACATTATTCTTTTTATAACGTCATAATGGACAATATACATCATTACGTAATTTGGTTCATTCGATTTACCAGTTGACAGGACTTGCCAGCACGGAAGAGAGTTATTATATTAAACTGGAGGATATCACATGAATACAGTTTCTTCACCGGGCATAAGCACAGCGCTGTTGATTCTTTTTAATCTGCTCTATTTCGTCCTGATCATGCTTTTGACATCCCTTTTCATTGAAAGAGTGTGGATCGGACGATCACGGTGGATTATCCTGCCTCTGGTGGCGTTTTCTGTTGTGATATTTGCTTTGCATCCCGGCTTGTTTCTCCGAATGCTGGAAGTAGTGACCGGATCATTTTCATTTCGCGGAATGCTGGCGATTACGGGCTTCGGAAGCCTCGCGGGAATGGTTATGTCCAGCCTCTGACTAATTATCAGGTTGCCGGGGGCAATCGCGGATTACTTTTTTAGAACAAGATCATCCTCTGGATGAGCTTTAATGTAAAAGTTTAGTTATACCTCTCCAAAGTACTTTATCCTCCCATGAGGATAGGTGCGGTCTATCCACTCTCTTGCAGCCTCAATAAGTAAAACTGGACTGCAGGATTGGTTTCCCGGGTCGTTTTCGTTATAAACAGTATGAATCAGTTTTCCTTTCCGGTAAATCTCTGACACATATCCCGCGCCTGATTCATAAACCTGTATCGTGAATCCCCGATGTTCGCGGATCTGCATTACTGCCCTACTGCCTTTCAGTAGATCATTTCCTGTGGTCGTTCTTTAATATTCAAAAGTGGCAAACAAATAGGCAGGTTTTTCAACCTGCCTATTTTGAAAAGACAATTATATATGTTTAGTCTGTTTCGATATTGGCACTAACAACAGATGCCATTTGCATCATGTCGATAGTCTGACCTTCTTTTAACTTTGTAAGATCAGTTAATTTGCCAGTCTTACTGGTAGTTTTGGTGTTGTTAAATATTTTAATTAATTTAGCATCAGCCACAATGTTCTTGCCAGCATTTTCCGGTTTACCATTTATTGTTTTGGTTTGTAGTTTGTTTGCTTTGATGTAGTCCCATAACTTTTTGGTTATCTCAGTACGAGGAAGTGAGCTATCACCCAAGAATGCCGCCAAATCTGCTTTCAATTTTACCGGTTTATTCAATCCTTTTTCTTCTGCCATGTTTATGCCTCCGTTCTTTAAATTGTTTTAGTATTTTTTGATCAGATATTGAGGAGAAGGATGTATAAAAACTTTTGGTTTGTATGTCAAGGCAATATTGACCGCAATACATTGGGTGCCGTGCCGATGATTATGGCAAAGTGAGTATTGCCAGGAGAAATCTTGAATAATTTACATCGCATCTTATTTGTGTACTAAAGGAACTACACCGCAAGAAAAGCTGTAAATAATTTTTCTATGGTCGGTCGGTTCTTATTCTTGCCTCTTCCACCTACAACTCAATGATATGAGCAATCTTGAAAAAACAATGAATACGGTTTGAAGCTTTCATCACCATGATTAGGCCGCAACAGGACTCACAGCGCGTAAACCTGATCAAAGATGTCTGCACAATTTTGAAGTTCGGCTACTGCACGCGCATGATGTCACAACCGAGAAACGCCTCTGTAATGGCGTTACTTCCAAGCGGGGCAAGGCCGCTTGGTGTTAGCTTTAGATAAGCGTATGAAGATGCCAAATTGCCGGGTACAATCCAGGTCATCTGTGTAGAAGAGTCTGTGTACGGCATCGCATGGCCACTGTAAGTGACTGTATAAGGACCAGTTGGAGCAGTTATGTTGGCACGGAACTCAAAATCTGTCTCAAAAACACCGGTGCATGAAGCAAGGTAGATAGCGTTGGCAACTATTGGAAATTGTAAAGTGATAGATGTTCCCTGTTGAGCAAAGACTACCGCGTAATCGTACACTAAAGTAAACTCCATGTAGCCCCTAAACCAAAGAGAAGTGTCCGGTGGAAATGATCGAGGCGTAATAGTGATTTTGTTTCCCGTGGCGGACAAGTTTTGGGCAAAATTAACTGTGGTGGGCATCGTCTGAACTGACCTTTTTATCGCTGTAGCAACCACTGGGCGCATCACTTGCCACTTCGCGGTAGTGAGGCCGTCCCCTCTCAGCCTCGATGACCGGGTAATCTTCCTTAGCTCCGGAGTCGGACGGGTTGAAGCAAGCTTCGCGATTGCAATCTTGCTTGTATCAATCTGCTGCTTCGCGACCGCAGTCTTGCTTGTATCAATCGGCTGGGG